>Ga0070673_100001519_pt1 | contig 13657 bp, 11 predicted proteins | sample KBSM23metaG_FD_65342 | JGI IMG/M metagenome (GOLD analysis project Ga0070673, IMG submission 65342) | Miscanthus rhizosphere microbial communities from Kellogg Biological Station, Michigan, USA - KBS M2-3 metaG | ecosystem: Host-associated > Plants > Roots > Rhizosphere > Soil ... | reverse complement strand
CTTGAAGCGCTCGCCATCTCCAATGAGAAATTGAGAGACATCGAATGCCTGTTGCTTCAGACTCTCGACCACTTTTGAGCCATACAACGAAAACACTTTATTGTTTGAGATGATCGCAACTCGAGTAAGCTTCGACTTGGACACTCGGCGCAACTCAGTTCCAACCGAACCAAGCACGCCGTGCCCGATTAAGATCGGATACTGACGCACCCTCGAATCAACTGTTACGAGCAGCTTCCGCACCGAACATCTCCTGTTAACTCAATCAAAACCTAAGACATCCGCAGATTTCGCAGATGCCACAGAGCGTCTAGAACACTTTTTACGGCGGCATGATCCAACAAAAACATCAGCGTAATCGGTGTAATCAGCGGATCGTCCTTCGGTTCATCCGGCTTCATTGATCGCATCCGTGAGCAATGCAAACGACAAAGTCTCCGAGCTGACCGCCTGCGAAAGCTCTTCGACTGAATAGCGGCAGCCAGTACTCCACAAATCAACCAACTCATCGCCCGCTTTTGCAGTGGTCCACCAGCGGCTGCCGTAGCGTGTGCGCAAGTGTTCTCGCAGCACGAATGAGAATGCAAGCGCGCGAAGTTGAACCGACGGCTGTGTTCGATCCTTCCGGTGTGTCTGATTGAATCGGACTAACAACGGGCGAATTTGCTCGTCGGCCACTTTGTAAGTCGATTGCCCGGCTTCGGTCGATGACTCAACCATGCAGGCTTCCACCAGCAAACGAGTCGTAAGCGCGAGTTCGAATTTCAAACCCTCCGCTACTTTGCGAACCTGCGCTTCATTGGCAGCCGGTAGAAAATCCATCAACCATTTCTCATCTGCGGCAAGGTACTTAAAAAGGAATCCATAAGCAGTACCGGTAGCCGGTTCTGTCGCATAAACGAATTCCGGATGACGCGCCGCCAGCGTACTTGAACACCATGAAAAACTCTGCGCACTTGCCGCAGCTGCCATGCCTTCAAGAAATGTCGAAGCTGCAGGTGTCGATGGTATTGTCAGCCTTACATCCCGCGGCGGTTCAACCGCAAAGTATTCAGCATGGAGTCGCGGCGTCGACGTCACATGCACCTGCTGCTGCGGTCCCCCACGCACGCCAACTCGCCGCATCACTTCAGCATGGACTTCGACAGAGCTGCGGCGGGCAAAAAAGAAATCCAGCCATGACACCTTCTGAAAGAACGGAACGTCTGAAAGGTTGAGTTCGCGTGGCGGCTCACCGGGAAATTCGCGCGCAAACAACTTCGAGAGTGACAGATGGTAAGCAGCTTCAGTTTCCTGCCATAGAGACTGCAGGTTCGCGGGTTGAGTCAGCGAGGAATCGCTCGTTCCCACCATCGCAGCATACGAGTCGAAGCCGAGCGAGCTTGCTGCTTCTTCCAATGAATTGCATCTCGCCAATCGCAGATCGTCACAACTCGAGATTGAATCAAGCCAACGCGCGGTGAGTTCATCGCGGGAAGCAGCGTCTGAAATCCTCGCCAATTGCGACCAAATATGATTCGAATCGAATGTTTCGCCTCTCCAAGCCACTGTGCTCGATGACTCGCAATGTGCGAGCTCATTGGTCACCTCACTGGCTTTGATTTCAGCGAAATGCCGTTGCGCGCTCAGTAACAGTCGCCGCAAACTCTCGCGCTCGGTTTCTAAATCAGGTGAGACCTGGTCGTAGACACGCTTCAGATCGTTGATCGCATCAATCGAAAATAGATCGCTGTACCGATCGTAGATGCGCCAAGGATCAAATCGCTGGTCCGGACCAGCTGGATGTTCGTAACGCGCCAATTCAAAGGACGAATTAAATGAGGCAAACTGACGCCGATAGACAGTGATATCCATTCAAAGGGTGAAGGAAACTCTGCTCAAACTTGATCGCGGGGAAAAATTGTAGCACGTGGCGGGGTTGGAGATAGGATCGCGGTGAAGGGCGCTCTAAAAAGCGAACGGGCGCAAGCGTGGGAGTGCTTGCGCCCATTCATATTCGTGGTCACTGTCCTCACCCCAGCAACCACTTGAGACGGAGGATTCACCAACCGTCTCTCTTGCCCCGCACTATACATCGCAAGGTCTGTGCCGTGCAAGCATAAATTCCGGCGTGTTTGAGGTTGATTGGATTTGCTGAGATTCTTAAAACTTCTAGGAAAAACGCAGAAAAAGCTGGAAGTGGTCTAGGCGATAACGATGTAAATTTTACGATGGAAGGATGTATAAATTTCCCAGTGACGAGCCATCACGACAAGCCGATCGAGTGTTGAATAGCCGCGATCAAACGATCCGCAAGTTGCTCGATCACCTCTTGGTCCTCGCCCTCAATCATTACTCGTGCCAGCGGCTCGGTTCCTGAATAACGTAGAAGCAGTCGTCCCTGACCTTTGAGCTCCGATTCCACCTCTTTGGCAACAGTTTGCACTTCAGGCAATTCATCGAAAGGTTTTTTTTCGGAAACTCGAATATTTTTCAGAATCTGTGGATACCTGCGAAAGCCGTCAGTGAGTTCCTCGAGCGACTTTCTTTCTTCAGTCATAGCCTGCAACAAACAAAGCGTGGTTATCATTCCATCGCCCGCAAGGCTAAGCTTCGGAAAAATCAAGTGGCCCGATTGTTCACCACCGAGCGACGCTCCGGAACGCAGTAGCTCTTCAAGTACGTACTTGTCGCCAACATCTTTGCGAACTAGCGTCAAACCTCTTGACTGCAACGCCAATTCAAGGCCGATGTTGCTCATCACAGTTGCGACGACGCTCCGTTGGTTTAACTCACCCCGCTTCTCCAAATGCTTTGCCAGCGCCCATAACGTTGCGTCGCCATCGACGAAGTTCCCTTTTCTATCAACAAAAAGCGCGCGGTCTGCGTCGCCATCGAAGGCCACACCGAGGTCCACAGCTTCACGTAAGACATGCTCACGCAAACCGTCAATATGCAGCGAACCGCAGTTGTAATTGATGTTGCGACCGTCGGGTTTCTCGTTAAAAGCTAAGACTTTAGCACCAAGACGACGAAACAGTTCTGGTGCCAAATCTGACGCAGCACCATTTGCGCAATCGATTGCGAGCTGAACTCCTTCGAGGGACAAGCCTGGCGCGATTTTCTCTTCAAGGAACTTCAAATACCGTTCGCGAAGTTCCGCCGCTTCAGAACTTTCATCATGCGTATTCGACGCGACCGAATCTTTAACAGGCGAGGCTGCCACAATGTCCGCCTCAATCAAGCGCTCGGTCGCGTCGTCGAGCTTTCGTCCTGACGGTGAAAAAATCTTGATGCCGTTATCCTGGAAAGGATTGTGCGAGGCACTGATAACTACGCCTGCGTCCGCCGGTAAAGTGCGAGCGAGAAAAGCAACACCGGGGGTGGTTATTACGCCGGCTGACCTGCAAATCGCCCCGGCCTTGCGCGCGCCCTCGAGGAATGCCCGTTCAATCCAAGGTCCCGATTCGCGTGTATCGCGCCCAATAACGATTGAGGGATCGTTTCCTTTGAGTTGTTCGCGCAGATGTTTCGCCAACGATTCCCCAGCCACGCGAATGGTTGCGGCGTCGAGTGGGAATTTACCGGCCTCGCCGCGAATTCCGTCCGTCCCGAATAGTCTTGCCATTAATTGATTAATTGGAGGCTGGAATTGAATGCAGATTGAAAGTTGGATGTACGTCGGTCACTTCGGAGCCGGCGCGTTAGCGCTCGCAGCTCGGGCCACGATTTCCACATGCACGTGCACTACGGCATCGACGATGTCGAGTTTATCACTTGGAGTATCCACGGCAACCTGGTCCACATCGAAGCTACTGCTCTTGCCCTCAAGAGAAATGGATTCAGTCGAGAATTGTTGAAAGGCGTTGACGATGCTTGCGGGTCCTCGAACTCGCACTTTCGCCGGGCTCATCGTAACTGCGCGCACCTCATAACCGTCAGGCACTTTCCCTTCGATCTTCGGAGTTACTTCTACCTGTCGTTCAAGGCGCGGCTCCAAACGGACTGACACAATCGCTGGCTGGAAAGAATCGACACGAATGTTCGCCGGCATCTGGTCGATGTTCACTTGATCCCGCGACAGGCGCACGACCCGATTGCCTGTGCCGTTATCGCCAACCACAACTGTAGCGAGCAAGTTGTTGGGATTGAGCTGATCAATTTCATCTTTGCTGCCGGTGACGGTGATATCGACCCGGGATGGCGGATCATTGCTGATCGACATACTCTCCGAATGAACAAAGCTCAATTGCACACCAAGTAAACGCTTCGTGATCGGCCGCTTCTGACCGGTCACCGCAAACCATAAGACGAACGTAATACCGAGCGCGAGCAACTTGAGCTTGATGTCATCGACAAAGATGCGACGCAGCCAGCGCTCCACTACGCCGGGAGGTTTCGGCGGCTGATAATCAAGTTCGTCGAGATCTTCGATTGCCATTTACGTTGATTGCCGTTTATACGGACGCAATTCCTTCGGTCTCCGCTTCTGAATCTACACGCTTCCTGTCTTTCTTAACTTCGAGCGCCTGGAAGATCGCAGCTCGAAGTTTGGTAGCGTCGAGTCCGCGACGGATGTGGCCGTCCTGAACGAAAGAAATAAGACCGGTCTCTTCAGATACGACAACTGCGACTGCATCGCTGTCCTCTGTGACACCAATCGCAGCGCGATGGCGCGTGCCCAAATCTTTCGACAGTCTTGGATTAAGTGTAAGCGGCAGGAAACAGGAAGCCGCGGCGATGCGATGGCGTTGGACCACTACCGCACCATCATGCAGCGGTGCGGTGGGATTGAAGATGCTGACTAACAAGTCATAAGTCAGTTCAGCGTCGAGTTTGACTCCACCATCGGTAACGTTCTTCAATCCAACGTTGCGCTCGATCACGATCAAAGCGCCGGTTTTGAAGGAAGCGAGTGTCGTTGCGGCCAAAACGATCTCATCATAAACGCCTTCACCAAACTGGCCGTGATGTCGCCGCGCCAATGGCAGTCGAAAGCGATTGCCGAAGTTGATTAGCGCCTGACGAATTTCTGATTGAAAGAGAACAATGATCGCGACGCCGATATAAAGCAGAGCGCCACGCAAAATGAATTCGAGAGTAGCGAGACCTTCTTTGAGTGAGAACCAATAAAGGATCGCGATAGCGGCGATACCGCCTGCCATCGGAGCGGCGCGGGTGCCTCGAACGAGCTTTAAAACTCCATACACCAACAAAAAGACAAGGACGATGTCCGCGATGTTTCGCGGCTCAACGAGTCTTCTTAGAAAGTCGGCGTATGGCAGTACTGGTAGCATCCTTTAATAATGGAAACTGGATGGGCGACCTGGAATCCGAACCTAGCAACCTAGTCGCTTCAGTAAGGAGTTCTGGTCGGGACCTACCGTTTAAGCTCATTTTGTTAGACATTCACATCCGTCACTTAATAAGTAGGCGATCGAGAAGATCCAAGTGCCTCACTTATCCCGGAGCACTGACGGCTTTGCAACTCGGGAAAATCCGCTTGGATTATGACGAAAAAATTTGTGGCTGGCAATGATTAGAATTCCCCTCTCCCGCTGGGAGAGGGTTAGGGTGAGGGCCGAAGGTAGCGGCTAAAGAAAAGAAGAAGTCTTTATCAGGTTCGCCACGCTAACTATCCCCACCCGTCCCAAAGGCAACGATATATTGACTGACGTGCTAAGAGACCACCGGCTTCAGCCGTGTGGAGTCTCAATTTCAACCTAACCAATGGCGCTGAGCGTTAGCGAGACACCACCGACTTCAGTCGCGTGGAGTTTCAATTTTGGCCTAATCTTTTAGCCTCGTTTCCAACAGTTGAAATTGAAACTCCATGCGGCTAAAGCCGGTGGTCTCTCAGTAAGTCAGTCAACTATATCGTTACCTCCCAAAGGGGGGCTACAAGGATTTCTTCCGCCGCGCTGCGGTACGCTTCAATCTTCCGTTCTGAAGATATCCGACCAATCTGCCTGCTCGATCGATCACTGCGAGAGAACCAAGTCCATTGCTCTGCATTAACTCGCGTGCGCTCGCCAATGTGACGGCAGGATCAACAAACATTCCCGAGGCAACAGGCCTCATGACATCGCGCGCGCGTTTGCTTCTCCAGCTATCGCGCGGCAGTGACTTGAGATCCTGTAGCGACAGAATTCCCTGAAGTCGCTGATCGCTAGCAACCGGAAAACTCGTCTGCGGGTGCAATGGCAGAATGCTGTCGATGAAGTGACTAATCAAAATATCAGGTTCAAGCGCGACTGGCGGTGACATAGCGTCAGAAACTGTAATTGATTTAAGGCTCCTTCCATGACGAACAATACCGAACGCAGCGTCCATCAAAAACAATCCGACGAGCACGGACCATAGGCCCATGAAGTAAGCGCGAAAGTTTGGCGCGACCGCCATGTAAACTCCGAACAGTATCAGCACGCCTGCAACCAGAATCCCGCAAAAGCCGGCCATGCGTGTCGCTTCGGCGATGTCTCCGCTTCGCTTCCACAGAATCGCTCGCAATACACGGCCGCCATCCAGCGGATATCCTGGAAACAAATTGAAGATTGCCAACAGCAGATTTCCAGCGGCGACCAAAAAGAACACGACGACCGTCGTCTGATAGCCACCTATTGATGCGACTTTGGTGGCAATGAAGGCGAGCACCGCAAAGAGAAAACTTGCAGCTGGTCCAGCGACCGCAATGCGAAATTCTGCCTGCGGATTTTCCGGCTGTGATGCGAGGCGAGCCAAACCGCCAAATGGATGCAGCACTATTTCTTCAATCTCGATGCCTTCGGCCCGCGCCATCAGTGCATGCGAAAGCTCGTGTCCAAAAACTGACAAGAACAAAGCTGCAGTAGTGATGACTCCAAGTACCCAGGCAGTGAGGCTATCGACTGGAGGTAGAAGAATGCCAGGCAGTTGAATCGGCGCTCGATGAAGATTGTTCGCGACCAGCCAGACGCTTAATCCGAAAACGAGAAACCAGCGGTAGTCGATACGGACCGGTATGCCGTAAACGCGTGCGACGGTGATCTTACGTTTGAAGAACTGCGTCATCTTTAATCGAACGCGCGTGTCCTCATTAAGTTGGGTTAATCCTCAAACACCATGGCGTCAGTATTCATCGCAAGCTCTGGTTCGGTCCGCGCCACGCGTCTGAGTAACAAGGGCACGTCAAACATTTGCGCGAGACCGCGAACCACGGCGAAACGCGGCTCCTCAGCGACGCGCACTGTCAGGCCCAAACCCTTTTGCAAATATAGTCCGAGGCCTTCGAGCAAAGCGCCGCCACCGGTGAGAATGACACCGCGATCATAAATATCACCAGAAACTTCCGGAGAAAGATCGGTAAGGGTCACTAAGACTTCATCCACAATTTTTCGAGTTACTGGTTGCGTGATCTGATAAATCTCGGCCGCGGTGACGTTGACGGCGCCGGGTGCTCCGGTCTGTACGTCACGACCTCGCACTTCAAGTTTTCTTTCCGGTTCTTTTGGTTCGATTGCCGATGCAAGCTCGAGCTTCAAACGTTCAGCTGAGGGAGCTCCTATCGTCAGCCCACGATGCCGTCTGATGAAATCAATGATCGCAGCATCGATATCCGAGCTACCTACCCGCTGTGCCTGTGCCGCAATGATGGACCCATTGATGATCACGGCAACGTTGGTGGTATTTCCACCGACATCGACGACTGCGGCTGCGGCCTCATCATTCACGGGTACGCCAGCGCCGACCGCCGCCGCCAATCCTTCTTCAACCATGTAAACGCGGCCGATGTGGGCCTCTGCCGCTGCGGCCAACAGCGCGCGTTGCTCCACCTGCGTTACACCTGACAACACACTCATCACAGCGCGACGGCTCACGTGAGAAATGCCGCTGCGCGCTGTCTTCACGAAGTGATCAAGCATCGCCTTTGTTCTTTCAAAGTCGGCGACCACTCCATCAATCAAGGGCGCGATTACGGTCACATCTCGAGCTTCTCGACCTTGCATCTTCCGCGCTTCGTTTCCGACCGCGATCACTTCACCACTCAATTTATCAACTGCAATTACAGAAGGTTCATCGACGACGATGCCCCGACCGTGGACCGCGATAATGGTATTCGCGGACCCCATATCGATCGCCATCGAATCCGATACCAGATCTCGTAACGCCGCCAACCCCAGAAACGATCCTGTTTTTGTTCTTAAGAATGACATGCTTTTTAAAACGTTAATGGTGAACGGCAGATCGGACCAACACTCCCGTCCGTGCAGTTCACCATTAAGGTACCTCCCTGCTACCGCACCTGAGACCTTGCTCTGTGAGGATGAGATCGCTGCCAGGTGCAGCGGCTCAACCTTCTTTTCCTGAACCGGAGAGAGCGCCGCTCGCTTTCTGCCAATCCACTTCCCACAAAATCACCGGTTGTTGTCGATTCTTCACAGTGATAGGTTCGCGAGGTTTGAGTTTGTAGCGGCCGCGAGCAACTTTCGCAGTGGCATCGCTCAAAAGAATTTCTCCACCTTTTGAATTCGACTCTAAACGCGAAGCGGTGTTGACCGTGTCGCCAATCGCTGTGTATTCCGAACGCCGTTCTGAACCAATGTAGCCGACGGTTGCTTCGCCAGTATGCAATCCGATGCCAACGCCGATCTCAGGCAGTCCTTCAATTCTGAGCTCGTTGTTGATGCCGATGACGCGACGCTGCATAGCCACCGCAGCATTAACAGCATTGGCTGCATCCTGCGGAGTCGTCGTCGGCGCTCCAAACAAAGCCATCAAGCCATCACCGAGATATTTATCGAGTGTTCCGCCATGCGCAAAGATGATGTCAGTCATGGCTGAGAAGTAACGATTGAGAAGATTAACAATCTTTTCCGGCGGCGCATGTTCTGAAATTCGAGTAAAGCCACGAATGTCAGCGAACAAGACCGTGATCGTTTGATTCACGCCGCCTAACTTGAATGACTCGGGATTATCGAGCATCTGCTTGACGACGTATTCGGGAAGAAACCGGCTGTAGTTGGCGCGGGCCACTTCCTCACGCGCGAGTCGTTCGTGCGCGCGCGCATTCTCAACTGCGATCGCCGTCTGTGCGGCCACGGCGCTGATGAGTTCGAGATCGTCCGGCTTAAACGATGCGAATGGATCCAACCTGTCTGCGTACAAGGCGCCGTGCACTCGAGTCTCAGCCACGAGCGGTGCGCAGATAGTTGAACGAACACCCTGCGAAACAATCGAGTCAACACCCGCGAATTGCTCATCTGCTGCGGCATCCTGAGACAGAAGCGCGACGCGATCTTTCATCACCTTCCGAGTGATAGTTCGTCCAATGGTCAACCTCCGCGCGTGCGCTTCGAGTTTCTCATCTCGTGCACGCGTGGCAATCGGCGTGAGCTTCACGTCCTCGAGGTTGTCCGTATTGTTTCCCTCAGCCAGCAGCGCAACTACTCGATCCGCTGGTGTAGATCTGAATATGACGTCGGTCGCTTTTGCGAAAATCGCGTTCAAGTCGAAGACCGATCCCAGCGTCTTACTCATCTCGTAAAGCGCGGCGAGGATATTCGCTTTGCGCTGCAACGCCTCGAGCACTTTGTCTCGAGCCGGACCAACGTCCGGCTTCGACCGGAGCACGGTGGTCATCACATCATTCGCGGAGATCAGCAACTGCGTGTGACCTAATGGCTTATCGTCATAGCGAACGTCAGTTCGCTCCGTATCTTCCTGTTCAAAACGAATGCTACTCGCGCCGATGGTTACTTTGTCACCATTCTTCAGTGACTGTTCGTAGCGCGGCTCACCGTTGATGAAGACCTTGTTCGCGCTACGTCGCAGTTGCCCGTTGATGACAGCGCCATCGACCATGACGAACGAACCGTCCTCACCTGAGGTCACATGCGCGTGGTAACGCGACGCTCGAGGATCATCCAGCACGATAACGTTGTCGGGCGCGCGACCAATCGTGCAGGAAGACTGCGGCATGAGCGTGTACTGCCACTGGCGGCCGCTGGCATCTGTAATTTTGAGAACAGCCATGAAGATTGTTGGACCAGGCTTTGTGGCGCCGCGCGGGCGACGGACATGGACTGGATACTGCGAATCTGCCGGGTGGATTCTACAAACAACCGGCGGTTGATCCTAGCAGTAGGTTGGTAAGCTGACAACCAACTTACGCAGGGGCGATGGCGCGCCATTTGTAGGTGCGGTGGCAATCCCGATTCATCGGGAGACACCGCTTTGACTTAACGATTCCGGAACGCAGCCGTCACAAAATCCAAAGCGGTGTCGCGCTGCGCTTGCCATCGCAGTGCAAAGTATGAACGCTGGCATGGCTTTGATCATCTTTTCACTAACACTGGTGCGCGAGCAATCGCCTTGACGGTCTCGGAGACCGCTTGCTAGACTCCAATCACATTCCTATTGGAAGGGACGCAACTCGGCGTCACTCAACCCAGAGGGTTCCCCCGGACTCGCGCGTGCGGCGCAGTCTGATTTTTGTCAACATCGATGGAGGTGCTGTGGTGGGCTTTCGAATCGGCCAAAAGGTCGTTTATCCAAATCACGGGATCGGAACCATCGAGCAGATTGAACAGAAGCAAATAGGCGCGACCTTGTTGCCGTTCTACACGCTTCGTCTCGCTGCTAACAATTCATTAGTATTAGTTCCGGTCCCCAACGCGTCAGAAGTCGGTCTCCGTGCCCCAATCTCATCGGGTGAATGCGAATTACTCCTAAAAGCTCTAGCTGATGATTTTTCGTCTCCCGCGAATGATTGGAAAGATCGTTTCAAAGAGTTCTCAGACAAGATGCGCACCGGCGACATCTTCGAAGTGGCAAATGTGCTCAAGCATCTTACCTACTTGAGTCACACGAAGCCGTTGTCGTTTCGCGAGCAGCGCATGCTCGAGCGCTCCCGCTATCTTGTGATTTCCGAATTGGCCGCGGTTTGTCGTCAGCCCGAATGTAATGTTACTCCCCGGGTTGAAGATGCCCTGGCGCGTGCCTGTGCAAAGCATGAACGCCGCCCAGCTAAGGTAAGAGCCGCTGGAGCTATCGCCGGTCACTGACGAAATCTCTCGGTCCTGGAAGTAAACCTTAAAAGTCAAACTATCTGTTCGCGCACCATTGTCGCCGCGGATACTTCACGTGTGCGCAGCGCCGGGCCGCCGTTCAGGCGACTCGGCGCTGCGTGCTATGATTCCCTGCGTTCAACACGGCAACCTCCCCCTCCGTTTCACTGATGACTGATCCTGCGAGTTATTTCCCAAGTGTCTGCACCGCTTTGATTCTTAGTGAATCAATGTCTCTGAACGGATCCCTGTTCAGGCTGATTGCTGTTTTTGGTTTGGTAGCAGGAAACGCGTTCTTTGTCGCTTCAGAATTCGCGCTCGTTTCCGTTCGGCGAACGAAGTTGGAAGTGCGTGCGAACGCGGGCAGCAAAGGCGCTAAGGCAGCGCTCAGTCTTCTCGATAATCCCACGCTGCTTATCTCCGCAACGCAACTTGGCGTGACTCTCGCGTCGCTCGCACTGGGTTGGACTGGTGAACCCGCGATTGCAAGTCTGCTGGAACCATTGGCGGAGAGAATTGCTTCAGAAGGTCGCGCCGCTTACATCGCTCATTTGATGGCGATTGTGATCGCGTTCTGCTTGATTACATTCCTGCATATCGTCCTTGGGGAGCTCATGCCGAAAATGGTCGCCCTTGAGCGCGCGGAAAGTACTGCGTTGGCTTGCGCTCGACCGTTGCAGCTTTTCGCGCGAATTTTTCAGGCGCCGCTCTGGCTGTTCAATAACACTGGAACGTACCTGGGACGTCTGCTCGGTTTGAAGTCAACGCTTGAGCACGCCTCCGTTTACACCGAAGCCGAGCTGCGGCAGCTCGTCGATATTTCGCGCGAGAGTGGTCATCTTCGCGCTGAAGAACGACGCTTGATTCACCGCGTGTTTGAATTCTCAGACACACTCGTGCGCGAAGCGATGGTGCCACGCACCGGCATGGCTGCAATCTCTACCGATTGTTCGCTCGAGATGATTACGAACGCTTTCCGACAGAATCGGTACTCACGCTTACCTGTTTACCGGGAATCGCTCGATGACGTCGTCGGATTTATTCACAGCAAGGATTTGATTCCCTATCTTATGAAGCCACAGGAATTTCATCTTGAGGCTGTCTTGCAGCCGCCGCTTTTTGTAGTTGATACGGCGCGACTCGAAGATGTCCTGCGTCAGATGCAGCAGGCGAAAATGCATTTCGGTTTCGTGGTGGATGAGCACGGCGGACTCGAAGGCATCATCACGCTCGAGGATCTGCTGGAAGAAATTGTTGGCGATATTTCTGACGAGCATGATGAGGAAGTGCGCGAACAGATTCAGGAAACCGGGACACGGAGTTACTTGCTGGATGGAGCACTCGCGGTGCGTGATGCGAATCGGAAACTGAAACTTAATCTGCCGGAGTCGGAACAATACACAACCATTGGCGGCTTCCTGATGACCGTTGCGGGACATGTATTGAAGCCCGCCGAAATAGTTTCCTACAACGATTTGCAATTTCGAATTGAGCGAATGGAACGGCGTCGTGTGCTGCGCGTTTCGTTAGAACTTCCCGAGCCTAAGAGTGAGTCTACTGAGCCAACCGAAGAGAGCCACGCCGAAGCCGCGCGCTAAATGCCATCCAGTTTAGATCGACTTATCCTCCTTACGTTTCGAGCGAACGGCTTTGCCTAAAAGTCCGTTACGTCATTTGTAGGTTCGGATTGTCACCTCAAGCTCTTACCACGCCGAGCGCAAGCAAGGGCTTAAGTTAACGGCGATGGCGACTTCTAGAGCAAAGCGGCTTTGCCTCAAGAGTCGGCGAAGCCGACGAATGACAATAGCCCACCGATTCATCGGTGGGGGTTGAAGATGAATCTTTAGTTGAGTCCGCTTAAGCGGACGGCTGAGTTAACCACTTGAGGCCTATGATTTTTCAGCCGTCCCGTTTCACGGCCTTGTCGGTCACATTCGGTGCAACCCAGCGCTGAAGCGCTGGGCTAATTTCATTCAGTCCGCTTCGCGGACGCGAGCAAGAGTACTGTTGAGGAAAACGGGCATGGCCCAAGAAACTGTTTGTAGAACTCAACACCTAGACCAGATGCGTGTATCCACGCTTTGCCGACCTCACTGCCAATGCTAAAGTCTGCCTTACGTTTTCGACCATTCCACAATTGATCGGAAGAACTTCATGAGCTTCATTGAGCACGTCATGGCGCGCGAGATTCTCGATTCGCGAGGCAATCCCACCGTTGAAGCGGAAGTCATGTTGAGTGGCGGCGAGATTGGACGCGCCGCAGTTCCGTCGGGTGCTTCCACCGGACAACATGAAGCCGTTGAATTACGTGACGGCGATAAGAAACGCTACGGCGGCAAAGGCGTGCTTAAAGCCGTTGATAACGTGAACAACATAATCGCTCCTGCAATCGAGGAGCTCGACGCGCTGGACCAGGTTCAAATCGATCAGACGCTGCTTGAGCTAGACGGTACTCCAACTAAATCAAAGTTGGGCGCCAACGCGTTGCTCGCAGTTTCGTTGGCAACGGCGCGCGCGGCTGCGACCGAGCTCCAGATTCCGCTTTACCGTTATCTTGGGGGAGCTAACGCACGGGTGCTGCCAGTGCCGATGATGAACATCATCAATGGCGGCGCGCATGCCGACAACCCGAT
>Ga0070673_100001518_pt1 | contig 13658 bp, 14 predicted proteins | sample KBSM23metaG_FD_65342 | JGI IMG/M metagenome (GOLD analysis project Ga0070673, IMG submission 65342) | Miscanthus rhizosphere microbial communities from Kellogg Biological Station, Michigan, USA - KBS M2-3 metaG | ecosystem: Host-associated > Plants > Roots > Rhizosphere > Soil ... | reverse complement strand
TTTTTCTGGGGCTGTTACCGGGTCAAACCTGCCGGGTCGTGATCACGCCGGGCGATGGTTGACCTTGTCTCGCAGCTCCTTGCCGGGCTTGAAGGTCGGGACACGGCGGGCCTCGATCTGAATCTCGGCGCCGGTCTGTGGGTTGCGGCCCTTGCGCGCGGCGGACTCGCGGACAGCGAACGCACCGAAGCCGCGGAGGTCGATTCGCTCGCCCTTGGCGAGCCCCTCGGCGACCGCTTCAATCAGCGCATCGACCGTGATTTCCACCTGCTGTCGGGGCAGGTTCTTCTGCTGCGCGACGACGTCGACCAGATCAGCCTTCTTCATGGGCTTGGTGTTCTCCTTGGGTTGTTTTCTGCCGTGATGTACGTGGACTTGCGCAGCCGCTTTGCGTTAACCCGGTAAAGATAGTGCGTACGCTTCGCCGAGGTCAAGAAGAGGCCCCGGAAACCGGGGGGGCCGGGGACCGGCTCAGATGAAGGTGTAAATCAGGGTCGCCTCGGCCAGCGTGTCGACCTTGTCCGAGAACGGTTGGAATCCGGCCATGTACATCACCCCCCGCCGGAGTTCCAGGAGGGATGGGCCGCGGCGGCGGATTCTGGTCGTAACGCACTGTGAAATCCGCACGCGATGCTGAGCCGGCGAACAAGGTTGTGGTCAGGCCGACCTTGCCGGTCGTGCGGGTGTCGTGGAACGCGGAACGCCCGGGGTGGCCCTGTTGACGTTCAGGGCGGAGGCCTCGCGGTTCAGGTTGAACAGCGCCTCCACGCTGGCGGTGGCTCCGCTGGTCTCGCCCGCGAACAGCCGCGCCGAATGAATGCTGAGCAGGAACAACGCCAGCGCGGTCAGCACGCTGGTGCAGGCGCGGCAGCGACGCGCCGCCTTCGGGACCATCTCCAGGCATTCGGGGCACTGCTTGGTCTCGGGCGCGGCCACCTTTCGGTTCATGGTGCCGACGATCTTGACCATGATGATGAACACGACGAAGGCGACGATCGCGAAGTCCACGACCGTGCCCAGGAAGTCGCCGAGGCGGAAGTGCAGCGGGCTCACCTCCCACTTGCGCCAGTCACCCTGCGGGACCACCGCGTTGACGAGCGGCATCACCATGTCGGCGACCAGCGCGCTCACGATCTTGCCGAACGCGCCGCCGATGACGACCGCGACCGCCAGGTCGACGACGTTGCCTTTGTTGATGAACTCCTTGAACTCTTTCAGTACCTTCATCGCCGCGCACACTAGCCCGAAGGTGGTCCGCGCCAAAGAGGCAATGTGCGGGCAGGCGGGTTAGTGTGGAGCGCCCGCGATGAAAGGATTCCTGCTCGGACTGATCGTCGCCGGCGTCGGGTTCGCCGGCTACTTCTACCTGAAGGGGTATCTGCGCCTGCCGTCGCAGCCGGTGGCCGTCGCCGATGCGGGCGCGCCCGTGAAGGAAGTGAAGGAAAAGAAGAAGAAGCGCCATCGCGGTGCGGTGCGCGTGGCGCGCAATGAATCGACCGGGGAGCCGGCCGGACCGGGGCGACAGGCGGCGGCGCCGCAGATGGAGGCCGAGCCGGAGCCGATCAAGCTGTCGCCGGCCGATCTGAAGCTGGTGAGCCAGGGCGACGATCTGTCGCGGCCCGACGTGATTCACATGGGCGACGCCACCGACGACAGCGGTTCGCACGAGCTGAGCCAGGACGACATCGACGCCAAGTTTCACGCCAAGGAGGACGCGATCATGGGGTGCATCTCCAAGGCGCGGCCCGACGAGGAGACGTACGTTCCGGGGCGGGTGACGGTCAAGTTCCGCATCCAGCGGACGGGCAACGTCCGCGGCGTTCGCGTCGAGGCGCCGGCGATCATGCAGAAAGGCGGCATCTACAACTGCATCAAGGGCGTCGTGGGCGGCATCCGCTTCCCGCCCTCGAACAGCAGCCAGATCGTGTCGTACCCGTTCTCGCTGACGTGACGCTGGATCACGTCGACGTCGAGACCTTGGTGCGCGCGAACTCCAGGATTGTCCGCGCCGCCTCCAGCGCGCTCAGGTCCGCTTTCCCGAGCGTGATCAGCTGGGGCGGGGCAGCGGGTGTTTCGCGCAGCAGGCGGGCGGCGGCGCGGACGGTGGCGGGGATCGAGGCGTCGTCGTCGGGCGTCTGCGCCAGCGCGACGACGTGGTCCATGTAGCTGCGGCCGTAGCGTTCGTCGGGCGCGATCACCAGCACCGCGTTCCACGCCATGCCCGCCGCGCGCCGCGCGTGCGTCACGCCGGGGCGGACAGAGCGGTGGGCGAGCTTCTCCTCCGCGTGCGCGAGCTCGGTCGCCGCCGCCGCGAGCCACTCGGCGGCGTCCAGCCGGTGCAGCCAATGGCCAGGATCGCGGCCGGGCATGTCACGATCGCCAGGCGTCGACGACCAGCTGGGCGCGGGCCAGATCCTGCTCGGTGTCGATCTCGCGCCAGCCGCCGTCGACGAGCACGGCGCCCAGCGCCACGCCGCGCGCCGCCACCGCGTTGAGACCGTCGGAGAGATACGCCTGGCGCAGCGTCGCCGCCGCGCCGAACGGCGTGTCCAGGCCGCGCGCCAGCGCTTCGCGCCAGACGTCGGCAAGCGCGGCCGCGCCCGCGGGGGCGAACCGCGCCAGCCCCGTGAACTCGCCGGCGGCGTCCTTCTCGGCGACCTGCCGCTTGCCGACGCGCGTGACGGTGGCGGCGTCGCCGCTGCCCGCGACGTGCGCCAGCTCGGCCTCGCTCACCGGGTGCAGCGTGCGCCCTTCATAAGCGTCGCGCCAGCGGCGGTCCACGATCAGCGCGACCGGCGCGCTCGAGGCCGCCACGCGTCGCGCGTGTTCCGGCGAGAACACGATGTCCGAATACGTGAACAGGAAGCCGTCGCCCATCTCGGCCTCTGCGTAGAGCAGCGACGTCAGGATGTTGTTGGTGGCCCACTCGGGATTGTCGACGAAGCGCAGCGGGGGCGCGCTGCCCGCGGGCGCCGCGATGCGATCGCCCAGGTACCCGCGCACGATCACGACGTCGTCGACGCCGGCGGCGGCGAGCGCGTCGAGCTGCCAGTGCAGGATCGGGCGTCCGCCCACGTTCACCATGCACTTCGGGATGTCGTCGGTCTCGACGCCCAGCCGCTTGCCACGTCCCGCGGCGACGATGATGGCCTTCATCGCTTCCTCCCCAGCTTCACCGCGATGCCCAGGAATGCGCGCGCGGCGTAGGCGGCGTTCATCAGCACGTAGGCGTGCAGGAAGATGTCGATGCGGTTGACCAGCGCGACAAGCCAGATGTGGCTGGGGTAGTGGACGATGAATCGCCCGACCGCCTCGACCAGCGCGAGCGGCGAACGGCGCGCGGTCGTCGGCGGCTTGTCGAAGCCCTCGCCGTAGTCACCGGTGCCGTGGCTGACGGTCGTGCCCGCCGCGGCCGCGTACTCGGGACGCCGCACGAAGGTCGTCAGGCTGATCGCGCCCGCCACGACCGCCAGGCCGCCCAGTCCTTCGAGCAGCCAGCGCGGGTCGCGCGCGGGCAGCCACAGTCGGATGGCGATCGCCGCGATCAGCGCGAACGCCTTCAGCTCGTCCATCAGGAAGTCCAGGTGCGCGCCGACGGGCGACGAGGTTCCCTTCAGCCGCGCCAGCTGACCGTCCGCACAATCCAGTACGTACGACAGCTCGATGATGGCGGCGCCCGCGATCAGCGCGCCCCAGGTGGGCAGCGCCGCCAGCACCGCGGCGCCCGCCAGGAACACGGGCAGCGTCGCGAACGTCACCTGGTTGGGCGTGATGCCCGTGCGCGCGAGCGGGACGACGATGACCGCCGCCAGCGGTCGCGCGACCAGCCGGTTCCAGATGATGTCGTTCGGCTTCCTCGTGCGCCGGTAGATATCGACGGCGGCGGCGAACACTCTGCTCTCTTTAATGAGAGAGAAGGCCGACCAGCTGATAGATGCCGATCAGCGCAGCACCGAACACCACGCCGACGATGACGTAGTACAGGATTGGCGTCTCGCGTTTCGGGATGACCATCTGGTCGGTCCCGGCGGCAGCGGGCGCCGGCGCGGGCGCCGCTTTCGGAGCGGCGATCGGCGCGGGCGTGGACGAGCGCTTGGGCGCCTCGGCCGCGGTTGGGGCGTCGTAGCCGCTGCGGGTGGCGGCCGGATCGTCTGCGGCCGCGGCGGGCGCAGACGACACCTCGGGGGCGGGGACGGCCGTCTTGCGCGCACCGGTCTTCGAGCGATCCTCGATGGAGCCGGCCGCGGTCGTCGGAGCCGGCGCGGCGGCGGGAGCAGCGGCAACGGGGGCTGACGCCGACGAGCTGGGCTGCGTGACCGGCGTGTACCCGGCCGCGCCCGGTGTCGGCACGCCGAAGATTGTCTTGGTCGCGCTGGAGCTCGCCGGCCGCGCGACCGGCGCAGGAACTGGCGTGGGGGCGACGCCCGGCGGCGTCGACTTCACGGGCGCGGCGGCGGGCGTCGGTGCGGCGGCTGCCGCGGGCTTCTCGACGGTGGAAGGCGTGGCGGGGCTGGTGGGCGACGTCGTTCGCCCGGCCGCGGCGCTGGCCGCGGCGGCCTTCGCGGCTTCCGCGGCGGCGCGCGCCTTGATGATCTCGGCCGCCGGCATGCCGAAGATGGTCTTGGTGGCGCTGGCATGGCGGGCCGCCTGCGCCGACGGCGCGGGAGCCGGAACCTTGGCGGCCGCCGCCGCGGCCTGCGGCCGCTTGGGCGCGACGGCCGGCAGCTTCAACGGCTGGACGACCAGGCGATAGTTCCCGGACGCCCACTGCATCACCTCGGCGAGCCGCTCGGGCGCGTCGATGCCGCCGACGGTCACGTTGCCGATCTCGCCGCGCTTGTACTCGACGCGCGCGTTCTCGTTGCCGCGCCACACTTCGATCGCCGCCGTGATCACGTAGTCCTCGCAATAACGCATCAGGTGGGCGAGGGCGCGGCTCTCCAGCGTTCCCGAGTCGGGGCCGGGATACGTCAGATCGCCGTCGGTCGGGTTGGGAAGGCGCTGCTCGACGCGGAAGCGCGTCGGTTTCGCGGCGCGCAGCTTTTCCAGTGAGTCGTCGGTCGACTTGCCGCCGAACAGCGCATCGGAGACGCCGCCCGCGAGCAGGTGCACCTCGCCGATCGCGGCGTCACCTGTCGCGCCCAGCACCTCGACGCGCGCCGACAGCGCGGGTCCGCTCAGGATCGCGATCAGATCTTCGAGATCGCCGCCGCTCCATTCCTGGGCGGCCTTGGTGGCGGGGCTGGCGCCGTCCGCCGATTTGGGCAACAACGGACCGCGGCAGATGGGACAAACCAGCCCGGTGGCGCCCTCCGGGGCGTCGAAGCTGAGCTGGCAGTTGCCACACGAGACCTGCATCGGTTCCTCCGGAATTACCTAGCGAGTTTTTGGACTAGAACGCCATCTTTGTCCAGCCCCTGGTTCCGAGGCTGCATCAGTTGTTTCCGCCCGCGCCGCCGGTTCCCGCGCCGCCGCCGCCCGTGTCGCCGCCCGTCCCGCCGCCTCCGCTTCCCGTCGTGCCGGCGATGCCCGTATCGCCGCCGGCGCCGCTCGCGCCGCTCGCGCCGCCCGTGCCGCCGCCTCCGCCGTCACCTCCGGTTCCACCGCCGCCGTCGTTCTCGGCGGTGTCGGTCGGCGGCACTTCCGGTGGTGGCGCGTCGTAGTTCGCGCCGGCTTCCGGGTCCTTGTTGATCCACTGATCCATCGGCGTGGATCCGCTGCAGCCGACTGCGCTCGCGACGGCGAACAGGGTGACGACCAGGCCTTGCCACCTGACCTGTCGCCGCAGTCGGCTCGCGCGCATGCGGCACGGTAGCAAGCGCGCGTTGCGTCCGCAAGAACACTCAGGAAAGTGTTAGGGCGCTCGGCGCACGCGCGCTATCTTCCCCGCACCATGGGTCAGCTCGAATCCGCGAGACGGGTGGTTGGTGCCAGCTTGTTTGTTTGTCTCGTTTCGTGCGCCGAAACGACCCCGCCCCCGAAGACCGCGCAGGCCGCCGCCCCGCTGACGACCCCGGTCGCCACCGGCGTCACCGCCGGGCCGCCCATCCAGCTCCTGAACGCGGCGGCGGCGCGCCCTTTTCTGCTTGGAAGCGTCTCGATCACGTCGATCGATCGCCTGCTGGGGAACGGCAGCAAGCTGGTCGGCCAGGCGATGCCGCTGCCGATGGACGCCGTCGGTCTGCGCGACATGATCCTGTCGCAGGCGGGCCTTCCGCCCGAGGTCTCCGTCAACGTCGACTTCGCCAGCCCCAGCGCGGCGGCCTTCATCGCGCTGGAAGGCAAGGGCAAGAGCGGCGCGGTGCTCGCGGTTCCCGCGCGCGGCCCGGCCGAGGCGCAGAAGATCATCGACGCGCTCGGCAAGAAGATCACCACGCGCGGCGACGCGACGCTGGTCGAAGGAAACACCGGCGGCCGCGGCTGGCTCTACCGATCGGGCAACGTCGTCGTGCTGAGCGACGAGATCGACGCGTTGGCGCGGGGCGCGATGCTGACGCTGGAGGCGCGCAAAGCCGGCACCGACGACGTCACGGGCGTGTTCTTCCCCGACGCGATCGCGCGCGCGAACGGCACCGACGTGAAGACGGCGATCAACACCTTCCTGAAAGAGATGGAAGCGAAGCAGGCCGCCAGCGAGGGCCCGGCTGGGCGCAGTGACGCCGCCGCCCAGGAACACACGCTGGAGTCGCTGGGCGAGGCGCTGGCGCTGGCCGGTGACGCGTCCAGCATCGAGGTCGGCCTGGTCGCGGATCCGGCCAAGGGGATGATCATCCGCGCGCGCTTCAACGCGCGCGCGGGCACGCGCCTGGAATCGGTGGCGAAGGAGGTCAAGCCGTTCAACCTCGACCCGGCGGTCGCCACCACCAGCGCGACCGGACGGTTCCTCGTCGGCGCCAACAGCATCGGCCCGTTCTGGCGCGGGGTGCTGGCGACCTACCGCGATCGGCTGGCCGCCGACAAGAAGAAGGGCGCGGCCGTCGCGCTCGCTTACTACGACGCCGTGATGGCGGCGCTGGCCGGGCAGCTGTCGACCAGCATGTCGGTGGTCAAGGAGGCGCCGTATCTGAGCGGCGCGTTCGCGTTCCCGCTGAAGGACGCGGCCAGCGCGGGCAAGGTGGCGACGGCGCTGGCGGCGCTGGACAGCGCGGCGGCGTCGGCGCTGCTGCGCGCGCAGATCGGCGACACCTCGGACATCGACTGGACGGTGAAGAAGGAGAGCGTCGGCAAGCTCAAGGCGCAGCACTTCAAGGTGAAGTTGAAGAAAAAGCCCAGCGGCGCCAGCGACATCTCCAAGCGCCTGCTGGGGCAGACGGTGGATCTCTACTGGACGGTGGCGGACACGCGGATGCTGCTGACGCTGGGCAAGGACGCCAAGACGCGGCTCACCGCGATCGCGGCGGGCAAGGCGCCGGCCGAGACCAACAAGGCGCTGGCCGAAGCGCAGGCGGCGGCGGTGGCGCGCGATCTGTTCTATTACCTCGACGTGACGCCCGTGCTGGCGGTGGCGGGATCGCTGACGGAGGAGCAGCGCCTGGCCACGCTGGGCAAAGGCGGCGGCAACCCGATCCCGATGATGTTCACCGCCGGCGGCGACGGCGCGGGCAAGCTGTGGACGGTGGATCTGACGGTTCCGCCGTCGGCGTTCGCGGGCATCGGGACGCTGGTCGCGGCCGGTATGGGCGCGAACTAGCGGTTCGTTACAGCGCGCCCAGGAGCGAACGCACTTCGATCTCGGCGGGCTTGCCGCGCGGCGTGTAGCTGGTCGTGTCGATGCCGCCGTAGCCGTACCAGTTCCAGACGTACACGCCGTCGAGAACGGCGGCGGTCGCCCAGACGCGGCGGAACGACGCGAACGCGCGGCGCTGCTCGTCGATGTCGGGCGTGCCGCCCGGCCCCTCGTCCCACGGTGCCGCCGTCACGCCTTTGCGCGAACGGTAGCCGAGCTCCGTGAAGATGAACGGGTGGTTCCGGCCGATGTGCCACGCTTCGATCTCGCGCCGCGCCCGGCGCCAGCCCGCGTCCAGCGTGGCGTCGTCGGTCGGCGCCGACGCCTCGCGCAGGTTGAAGTAGCCGGAGATGCCGTCCTCGTCGACCAGCTCGTAGAGCGCGGTCGAGCGGTAATGATCCCAGTTGGCCGAATAGACGAGCTTGCCCGGGAAGATGGCGCGCACGCGCTCGATAACCGGCCGCCAGTGGTCCAGGTCGTCCTCCAGCGACGACAGCTCGCTGCCGACCACCAGGCGGGTGGCGCCGGTGAGGCTCGCCACCGCGCCCAGCTCGCCCAGCAGATCGAGGTAGCGCCGGAACCACGCGTCGCGATCGCGCGGCGCCAGCGTGCCCCGCCACTGTCCCGGCCCGGGCGACGACAGGCGGATGATCGGAAAGATCGTCACCTGCAGCCCGTCGCGCTTCGCGGCCCGCGCCACGTCGGCCAGCGCGGTGAGCGTCGGCGAATAACGGGTGTGCAGCGCGATGTCGTGCGTGGTGGCGTCGGTCTGGTACAGCGGCACGACCAGCGAGACGTGCGTGGCGCCGAGCGCGACGATCTCCGCCAGCAGCGGCCCGTAAGAGAAGCTGACGTCCTCCGCGAACAGGCCCAGCGCGACGCCGCGCTGCCGATCGACGGGCGGCGGCGGGGGCGGCGGGGGCACAAACGGCAGCTCGGTGGTGCCCGGCGCGCGCGGGTGGCCGGGCGACGTCGTCGGCGGCGCCTGCGGCGCGGACGCGAGCAGCGCCAGCACGATCACCGCCGCCAAGCGCGTCATGACGCGCGCACCGGCGGCGCCGCCCGCACCAGCGCCTCCTTGAGCAAGCCGATCTTGTTGCGCGCGGCGAGGATCTGCTGGCGAAGCGAGTCGACCTTGCTCGAAAGATCGTCGAAGTCGGCCTGGCGGGCATCGGCCGCGAGCTGCTCACCCGCGGCAAGAACAGCGGTCATCCGTTCCTGCAGATCGTCCAGCCCGGCCAGCAGCTCGCCGTCCTTGACCATCTCGTCGGGCGTACGCTTGCGCGCGGCCAGTTGCTGCGCGGACGCGTTCAGCGCGGCCGCGTCCCTGCCGATCGCCTCGAAGCCCCGCATCAGGCGGGTCAGCTCCTCGCCGCGCCCCTGGATCTCCAGGGCGCGCAGGCGGATCGCCTCGGCCTGCGCCTGCTGCGCATCGCGCGCCGTCGCCAGCGCCATGGTCAGCGCCTGCGCGTGCGCCTGCAGCTCTTCCTCGCAGCCGGCCACCAGCTTCAGGTTCTCGGCGGCCCGTTCCAGGTTGCGCTGCGAATCCAGCTTTCCCTTGCGCAGCCCTTCGGCCAGCGCGGCGAACCGCTTCAGCGTCTCGTCGAACGCCTCGGCGGACGCGACCAGCGGCGAATCGGACGGTTTCGATCGCGCCGCCATCAGCGCGCGCAGTCCTTCCCCTCGTTGCGTTTGGCGACGTCAGCGACCAGCGGCGCGTAGAACGCCATCAGCGCGCGCGGCGAGATCGATTCGCCCGTCGCGTCCTTGATCACCTTGCGCCAGTCGCGCGTCGCGCCCAGCGACAGGATGCCCTTGAGGAACGTGCCAACCTCCTTGCTGCCGGAGTAGTCGCACGCGCGCACGTCTTGCTTGAGGATCTTCGTGCAGATGTGATCGTGCAGCTGGAACTTGATCAGCGTCGCCAGCGCGTAGTCGTAGTACTGGGCGGGGTCGTCGTTGATGTGCGTCTTGGTGCAGGCGTCGCACAGCTCGGGATCGCGCCCGCCCGGCGGCGTGACGCCCTGGAACTGGGTGACGTAGTCCCACCACTTGCTCTGCCATTCCGCGGGCGGCAGCTCCGTCTCGTAGAGATCGCGCTCGAAATGGCTCATGGTCCCCGCCGACCAGGGCAGGAAGACGATCGAATCCAGCGCCGATTGCAGCAGCCAGCCGCCGGGGTCCGGCGCCTTGCCTTCGGGGATGACGCCGACCTTGGTGAGGTAGGGCGTCTGCTGGCTCGCCAGCTTGGCCAGCTCGCCGATCGCCTCGTGAAAGGCGCGGTTCGCGCCCTCGCGCAGCAGGAACGGCACCTCCGGCCGCGTGTACGAGAGGAAGTAGTAGATGTGGCCCAGCTCGTGGTGGCTGGTGGCGAACCACTGCTCGTTCGCCTGGACGCTCATCAGCGAGCGGACGTCCAGCGCGCGGTCGATGTGCCAGGCGGAGGCGTGGCTGTTCTTCTTGCGCGCGAGGCCGGGCGGCACCGGGTAGAGGTCGCTGCGCTCCCAGAACGTGGGCGGCAGCTTGTCGAAGCCGAGCGAGACGTAGAAGCTCTCCGCGCTCTTGACGATGGTCTCGGGCGACGACCCCTTGAAGAACGGGTCCAGGCTGGCCGCCTCGACGATGCCCGGCCAGCTCTGTGCCCAGCGGTTCCCGATCCAGTGCGCCGGGATCTGCCTGGGCGCCGGGCGCTTGAAGCGCGCCGCCATCTGGTTCTTCGCCCAGCAGTGAAGCCCGTCGTAAAGCGGCTTCGTCGTCGCCAGCGTGTCGTCGAGCAGCTTCATCATCTCGTCGACGGTCATGCCGTAGTCCGCGACCTGGAGCGCGAAGTACGAGTGGTAACCCAGCTCCTTCGCGACCTGGTTGCGCACCTTGACCAGCTCGATCAGGCCCGGCTTCAGCGGCCGCCCGATCTCCTTCGACACCGTCCAGATGCGCTGGCGCTCGTTGAGATCGCGCGACTTCTTCAGAATGTCGTCGATGTCGTTGGCGGTGATCGGCTTCGCGCAGGCGGCGCCCTTCGGTTGCAGACAGAAGGTGTAGCCGTCGAGGATGCCCGATTGCTTGGTCTCCAGCTCGACGCGCCGGGCGACCACCTCGGGGATCGTCCCGGGGCTCTCCGCGGCGGCGAGCAGCAGCTTGCGCAGCTGGCGGACGGTGAGCTCGTCCAGCTGCTTCTCGTTCTTGAGCAGCGCCTTGGTCTTGTCGATGACCGTCGTCGCGCCCATCGCGGCGGCCCAGGCCTTGTTGGCGCCGGTTCGCTGCGCGACGTGCTCGGGGGTGACGTCGGTGGCGGCCACCCAGTCGACCTGATTGGTGCTGGTCGACACCGGCCCGAGCAGCCCGGTGACCGTGGCCAGGAACGCGTCGGCCTCCTTCTGGACGGGGCTGCGCTTCGCGGCTTTACCCGGTTTCGTGGATTCGGTCGCGGCGGCGGTTGCGGCGGCAACGGCGGCGCCCGCCATCAGGCAGGCAACCAGAAGGCCGATCCGTCGAATCGAAGGTCGCATGGCGAGAACCTACCTCAATCTGGAAAGCGATGGCGGCGCGACCGGCGCTCTTGTGGACGGGCGGAGCGCATGGTAACGGAACGTCCTCGCATGCGTCGCTTCCGCACCGCCTCGCTGATCGCCGGTCTCGCCACCCTTACGCTTTCGGGGCTCGCCTGCAAGCAGGGCAGCGGCGAGCGCTGCGAGGTGGACACCGATTGCGACACCGGGCTTACCTGCAGCACGAAGGGCGCGGGAACGAACGGAACCTGCATGCCGCCCATCGGAACGACCGGGACAGGTGGTCAGGGTGGGGCGGCGGGCAGCGCGGGCGGCACCGGCGGTGACAGCGGCGGCGCAGGTACGGGCGGCGGTGTCGCGGGTACCGGCGGCGGCGGCGGTGGCGGTGGCGCCGCGGGCACGGGCGGCGGAAGCGGCGGGACGGGCGGCGGCGCGGGTGGTGCGGGTGGCGTTGCCGGCACCGGTGGAACGGGCGGCGGTGCCGGTGGCACGGGTGGCCAGGCTACCGACGGCGGCGACGCCGCTGCCGACGCGCCGATCGACTAGAACACTCAGCTCTGCGCTTCGAAGCGGACGTCCGAGATCTCGTACTCGCGCATTCCCTTGCCGGTCTTCACGGAGACGGCGTCGCCCCGCTCGCGGCCGATCATCGAGCGCGCCAGCGGCGCCGAAACGGCTATGCGGCTGGCCTTGATGTCGGCCTCGTGGTCGCCGACGATCGTGTAGGTCACCTCTTCGCCGCTGTCGGTGTCGGTCAGCTTGACGGTCGCGCCGAACACCACCTTGCTGCCCGACAGCTTCGCCGGGTCGATGACCTCGGCCTGGGCCAGGATCGATTCGATGTCGCGCGAGCGGCCCTCGATGAACCCCTGCCGCTCCTTGGCGGCGTGGTACTCGGCGTTCTCCTTGAGATCGCCGTGGGCGCGCGCCTCCTCGATGTCGCGCACGTTCTTCGGCCGTTCGACCTCGCGCAGCCTCTTGAGCTCGTCACGCAGTGCCTGCTGGCCCCGCGGCGTCATCGGGAACTTAGCCATTCTGGTACTCCTGCAACGAGCGGACGGTCATCTTGCCGGCCCGCAGGTCGGCGATGGCGCCGACGGCGGCGCGCGCCGCTGACAGCGTCGTGTAGTAGGGAATGCCTTTGAGCAGCGTGTTGCGGCGGATCGGGAACGAGTCCTTGATCGCCTCCGCGCCCGAGGTCGTGTTGATCACCAGGTGGACGCCGCCGTCCAGGATGCGGTCGACGATGTGCGGGCGCCCCTCGCGCACCTTGTTGATGCGCTTGACGTCCAGACCCTTGCTGGTCAGGAACGTGTGCGTCCCGACGGTGGCGACGACCTCGAAGCCCAGGTCGATGAGGCCCTTCGCGACGGCGATCGCGCCTTGCTTGTCGCTGTCCTGGACGGACAGGAACGCGGTGCCCGACGTCGGCAGCCGCGTGCCCGCGCCGATCTGACTCTTGCCGAAGGCGGTCGCGAAGCTGGTCGCGATGCCCATCACCTCGCCGGTCGAGCGCATCTCCGGGCCCAGGATGGTGTCGACGCCCGCGAACTTCGCGAACGGGAACACCGCCTCCTTCACCGCGACGTGCTTGGGCGTGACTTCCTTGATGCCCATCTCGCGCAGGGTCTTGCCGGCGGCGATGCGCGCGGCGACCTTCGCCAGCGGCACGCCCGTGACCTTCGAGACGAACGGCACCGTGCGCGAAGCGCGGGGGTTCACTTCGAGGATGAAGATGCCGCGGCCGTCGCGCGGCACCGCGAACTGCACGTTCATCAGGCCGCGCACGTCGAGCTCGCGCGCCAGCGCGCGCGCCTGCGTCTTGATCGCCTCGACGGTCTCTGGCGCAAGCGAGTGGGGCGGCAGGCAGCACGCCGAATCGCCGGAGTGGATGCCGGCCTCCTCGATGTGCTCCATCACGCCGCCCACCACCACGTCCTTGCCGTCGGCGACCACGTCGACGTCGACCTCGATCGCATCGGGCAGGAACTGGTCGATCAGGATGGGCGCGTCCTGCTCGCCGGCGCGCGAGGCCAGGCTCTCGCGGCGCGACGCCTCCATCGCGGTCAACACGAACTGCGCCAGCCCCGACGGCTCGTAGACGATCTCCATCGCGCGTCCGCCCAGCACGTACGACGGCCGCACCATCACCGGGTAGCCGATGCGCTCCGCGATCACGCGCGCCTCGTCCAGGCCGTTCGCGGTGCCCCACGCCGGCGCGCGCAAGCCCAGCTTCTTGATCAGCTCGCCGAACCGCTGCCGATCCTCGGCGCGGTCGATGGCGTCCGCGCTGGTCCCCAGCAGCTTCACGCCCGCGTTCATCAGCGGCACCGCCAGGCGCAGCGGCGTCTGCCCGCCGAACTGGACGATCACGCCCTCCGGCTTCTCGGCGTCGATGATCTCCAGCACGTCCTCGCGCGTGA
>Ga0070673_100001516_pt1 | contig 13660 bp, 14 predicted proteins | sample KBSM23metaG_FD_65342 | JGI IMG/M metagenome (GOLD analysis project Ga0070673, IMG submission 65342) | Miscanthus rhizosphere microbial communities from Kellogg Biological Station, Michigan, USA - KBS M2-3 metaG | ecosystem: Host-associated > Plants > Roots > Rhizosphere > Soil ... | reverse complement strand
GCGAAGTAGCGCGCGTCGGCCGTCGCCTGCATCTGCAGCAGGCCATCGACGCCGGCGACGAGCGCGATCAGGTCGTCGACCGCGCGGTCGCGGCCGTCCGCGGTCATCTTCGCGTCCTCGCGCCGCCATTCGAGCTCGTCGAGGATCGCGTGCTGCGACTCCTCGCGCCAGTGGAAGAACAGCACGTCCTTGAACAGCGGCGACAGCGCCTCGTCCGGCTCCACGCTCTGGCGGTAGTGGACCTGGGTGAAGATCTCGATGTGGCAGGTGAGGGCCAGCACCGCCCAGGTCGACTTGCCCAGCACGAACTGGGCGACGTCGTTGGCCTGCGGCGCGAAGACGTAGCCCGCGGGCATGTCGGCGGCCATCGAGGCTTCGATGCGGCGGAAGAGCTCCTGGTGCTTGAGCTCCTCGTCGGTGAAGCGGACGAGCGCTTCCAGCGCGACCTGGTCGCCGAGGGCGTGCTCGCGGCTGACCTCCAGGATCTTGGCGCCGATGAAGCGCTCGCACAGGCCGAACATGGCGGCGTAGGTGCGGCCCTGCACCTGGCTCAGCCGCCGCGCATCGCCGCCGTCGAGAAACGCCAGGCGGTTGGCGAAGGTGAGGCCGTCGGGCAGGAATTTCTGCGTCAGGTCGAACTTGCGCTCGCGGATGACGTCGCGGTCGATGTCCCAGCGGATGCGCTTCGACACCTCGATGCACTTGGCGTAGCGCTTGTCGGCGGCCGCCGGCGTGATGGCTTGCATGTCTATCTCCTCGGTTGGACGCGGCCTTCCGCGCTGAGGAGCAGTGTCGTGACGCGACGCGCCTGCGGCATGAGTCCGAGGCCCCGGGACCGGCCGAAAAGGGGCCGCGGGAGCGGGACCTTTGTCCCGACGGCTGAATTACGAGCGGCCGAAGCCGGCGTTGCGGGCGAGCACGATCGCCTGGGCGCGATTCTCGACCTCGAGCTTGGCGTAGATGTGCGTGATGTGGTTGCGCACGGTCTTCTCGCTCACGCCGAGCGTGGCGGCGATCTGCGCGTTGTCGCGCCCCTGGGCGATGAGCTCGACCAGGTCGTGCTCGCGCGGCGTCAGCCCGGCGAAGCTGGCGCTGCCGCTCGTCGCCCCCGGCAGGAACGCCTCCACCTCCTCGACGAAGCGCCGCCACGCGGGCTCCGACTCGAGCAGGAGGTGATTGGCGCTTTCCAGCGGCACGAAGCGCGCGCCGGGGATGAGGCTGGCCATCAGGCGCCCCTCCTCGAACGCCACGGCAGCGTCGCGCGTGGGATGCAGGATCAGCGTCGGGCAGGCGACCTTGGGCAGCAGGTCGACCACCTCGATGTTGCTCAGGATCTCGATGAAGCGCACCGCGTTCGCCGGCGAGGTGGAGATCCGCTCCAGCTCGTTGAACCAGTGCTGTTGCTCGAGCGTGGCGCCGGGAATGAAGTGCGAGGTGAAGAACTGCCGGAAGGCGGGGTTCTCCTGGCCCCAGCCGAGCTCAACCATCTTCACCAGCACCTGCGCGGTCTCGAGCCCGCGGCCGGTCTCGCCGCGCGCCGCGCGCCCGCGCGCGTAGCCGCCGTGCAGCACCAGGTGCGTTACCCGCTCCGGGTGGCGGACGGCATAGGCGATCGCCAGCGCGGCGCCCTGCGAAATCCCGAGCAGGGCGAACCGCTCCAGCCCGTTCGCCTCGACCACGACTTCGAGGTCGCGCATCCAGGCGTCGAACGACAGGTCCTCGGCGTTCCAGTCGGAGAGGCCGCAGCCGCGCTCGTCGTAGCGGATCAGCCGATGCCGCCGCGACAGCTCGGCGAGCCAGTGGCGCCAGACGGGGCTGTTCCAGTCGAACTCGAGGTGCGTCAGCCAGTTCGCGACCTTGACGAGCGGCGGCCCGTCACCGGACTCGGCGTACGCGATGCGCGTGCCGTCGTCGCTGGTACAGAAACGGATCGTCTGTTTCGGTATCGTAGGCACGGGCGCTGGAGATCATGCCAGATCGATCGGCGCCCGGCATCATGTGCGCAGGAGGATCCCCGATGCGTCGACTCGTGAAAGCGCTCGCCCTGGCCAGCGTCCTGGGACTCGGCGCCTGCGTCGCGCCGACGTACAACGTCAGGCTGCAGGCGGTGGAGAGCCAGGCCGACACCTATCGTTTCCGGATCTTTCCCTACGCCTTCGCGGTGGGAGGAATCATGGCCGATCGCGCGCTGGACGACGAAATCGTCATGTTCCGGGTGGCCAACGGATACGCCTCCAGCGAGATCCTGGCGCGGGACCACCTGGACAGCGCCTACGTCTACACCGTGAGGTTCGCCCGATAGCCCGGCATCGTTGACGTGGCTCAAGCGGGCGGCCCGAGCCCGCCGGATACTCGTTGGGAGGTCCTGTCCGGGAAGACGGAAGTGAAGGTCCTGCTCGCGGTCGACGGCAGCGTCTACACGAAGCGGATGCTTTCCTTTCTCGCCGCCCGGGACGGGTTCCTCGGTCCGAACCACGACTTCACGGTCATCCATGGCGTGCCGGCAGTTTCGCACCGGGCCGCGGCGTTCGTCGGCAAGAGCGTCGTCAGGCAGTTCCACGAGTCCGAGGCCGAGCGGGTCTTCAAGCCGATCCGCTCGTTCCTGAGGCAGCAGGGCATCGAGGCGAAGTTCGTGTACCGCGTCGGCCATGCCGCCGAAGCGATTTCCCGTTTCGCCGAGGAAGGCAGGTTCGACCTCGTGGCGATGGGCTCGCGCGGCCGCAGCAACCTCGTGAACCTGCTGCTGGGCTCGGTGGCGCTGAAGGTCCTCGCCAGGTGCTCCGTCCCGGTCCTTCTGATTCGCTGAGCCCGGGGTCTCAGCCGTCGGGCGACAGCGGCAGCACGAAGCGCAGGGTGTCGGTATCGGAGCCGGCGCGGTCGATCTGCATCCCCAGGGAGAGCGCGAGGTCGCGCATGGCCATGTTCTCCCGCATGACGATGCCGACCATGCGCCGGGTTCCCTTGCCCTTCAGGTAGGCGATCATCTTCGCGAGCAGGACGTGACCGAGTCCGCGTCCCTTCAGGTCGGAGCGAACGACGATCGCGAACTCCGCCTCCAGGTTGTCGGGGTCCGCCATCGCCCGAACGGCGCCGAGGGTCTCCTCCGCCCCGTCGGCTCCGTTGCGCACCGCGACGAGGGCCATTTCGCGCGAGTAGTCGATCTGCGTCAGCCGCGCCAGCTCGCTGCGCGGCAGCTCGCGGCGCGAGTAGAAGAAGCGCAGCCGGAGGTCCTCGGGCTGCAAGTGATCGATGAACGCACGATGCCGGGGCTCGTCTTCGGGACGGATGGGCCTGAGGACGATCGCTTCGCCATGCCAGTCGATCGTCTCCGCCAGCCAGGCGGGGTAGGGCGCGATCGCGAAGTTCGCTGCGCCGGCGTGGCCCGGCCGCCTTAGGCGCAGCCGGGCGTCCAGGGCGATCACGCCTTCGTGATCGGCGAAGAGCGGGTTGATGTCCAGCTCGTCGAGCTCCGGCAGGTCGGCCAGCATCTGCGAAAGCGCGATCAGCACGTCGCAGATGGCGTCGAGCCGTGCCGGGGGATGGTCGCGATAGCCGGCGAGCAGGCGGGCGACGCGCGTGCGCGAGACCAGGTCGCGGGCCAGGGTCCGGTTCAGCGGCGGCAAGGCGATCGCCCGGTCGGCGATGACCTCGACGGCCGTGCCGCCCTGGCCGAACATCAGGACCGGCCCGAACAGCGGGTCGATGCTGGCGCCGACGATCAGCTCCTGGGCCAACGGCCGGTGCACCATCCGCTGCACGGTGAAGCCGGTGAGCCGCGCCTGCGGCAACGCGCTGCCGATGCGCTCCAGCATCCGGGCCGCGGCTTCGCGCACCGCGCCGCTGTCCCGCAGGTCGAGACTGACGCCGCCGGCATCCGACTTGTGGCTGATGTCGGGCGAGAGGATCTTCAGGGCGACCGGAAAGCCGAGCCGGGCCGCCGCGGCCGCTGCGGCCTCCGTACGAGGTTCCACGGCGACGGTCTCGACGATCGGGATGTCGTAGGCCTTCAGCACCTGCTTGGCCTCGTCTTCGCCGAGCAGCATCCGGCCCCCGGCGAGGGCCGCATCGACGATGCGCCGTGCGGCGGCGGTCTGCGGCGGGGCGTTGCCGCTGGCGGCGGGCGTCTCGAGCAGGAGCTCCTGGTTGCGGCGGTAGGTGGCGAGCAGGGCGAAGGCGCGCACCGCCTCTTCCGGCGTTGCATAGTCCGCCGCGCCCGCCTCTTCGAACACGGCCCGCGCCTGCGCGACCGCATCCGCGCCCAGCCAGCAGGCCATGACCCGGCCGGCGGCGCCACGAACCAGCGGTGCGCAGGCGCGCGCGATGTCGGCGCTGCCGACGATCGCCGTCGGTGCATGCATGAAGAGAACGGCGCCGTTGTCGCGGTCGGCGAGCACGGCTTCCAGGGTGTCGACGTAGCGTTGCACCGGCGCGTCGCCGATGATGTCGATCGGGTTGGCGTGCGACCAGGTCGAAGGCAGCTTCTCCTCCAGTCGCGCGCGCGTTGCCGCGCCGAGATCGGCGAGCTCGACGCCGGCGAGCGCGGCGGCATCGGCGGCCATCACGCCGCCGCCGCCGCCGTTGGTCATCACCGTCAGCGCGACGTCGCGATTCGCCCCGAACCGGGCCAGCGTCTCGGCCGCCATGAAGAGGTCCTGCAGCGTGTCGACGCGCAGCATTCCGGCGCGGCGGATCGCGGCATCGAAGACGATGTCCGAGCCGGCGAGGGCGCCGGTGTGCGAGGCCGCCGCCTTGACGCCCTTGCCGGCGCGGCCGGCCTTGACGACGATCACCGGCTTGTTGCGCGCCGCCGCGCGCGCGGCCGACATGAACTTGCGCGGCGACTCGATCGATTCGATGTACAGCAGGATCGAGCGGGTGTGCTCGTCGCTCGCCAGGTGATCGAGGATGTCGCCGAAGTCGACGTCGGCGCGCTCGCCGAGCGAGACCAGGGTGGAGAAGCCGATGCGGCGTGCCCGGGCCCAGTCGAGGACCGCGGTCACCAGCGCGCCCGACTGGGAGATGAACGCCAGGTCGCCGGCAAGGGCGTCGGTGTGGGCGAAGCTGGCATTGAGGCCGAGCCGCGGCGTCAGCAGGCCGATGCAGTTCGGACCGAGGATCCGCAGCAGGTGCGGACGCGCCGCGTCGAGAACGGCCTGCTTCTCGGCGCTGTCCAGGCCGGCGGTCATGACGATCGCCGCGCGCGTGCCGAGCCGGCCAAGCTGCTCGATCAGGCCCGCGACCGTGCCCGGCGGCGTGCAGATCACCGCCAGGTCGGGCGCGGTCGGCAGGTCGGCCACCGCGGCGTGGCAGGCCACGCCGTCGAGCGTCGCATGCCGGGGATTCACGGCATGGATGGCGCCGGCGAAGGCGCCGGCACGCAGGTTGCGCCAGACGGTCGCGCCGACGCTGCCGGCGCGGTCCGACGCGCCGATCACGCAGACCGAGGTCGGCTCGAGCAGGCGATCGAGATGGCGGACGCTCACGTCCGCTGCGCTGCGCTGTCGCGCGGCTCCAACTTGCGGGTCAAAGTCTTGTTCTGCAGCGCATGGGTCATGAGAGGCTTTCAGGGAACGAGGACGGCCGCACCCTGCAGCCGGCCGGCGCGGAGGTCGTCCAGGGCGACATTGGCCGCGTCCAGCGGATAGGGCGTCGTCTCGACCCGCAGCGGCACGGAGGCGGCGAAGCCGAGGAACGACCTGGCGTCGTGGCGGGTCAGGTTGGCGACCGAGACCAGCTCGCGCTCCTCCCAGAGCAGGCGGTAGGGAAAGGCGGGGATGTCGCTCATGTGAATGCCGGCGCAGACGACGCGGCCTCCCTTGCGCACCGCACGCAGCGCCGTCGGAACCAGCGCCCCGACCGGCGCGAAGATGATCGCCGCATCGAGAGGATCGGACGGTGCCTGGTCGGAGCCGCCGGCCCAGGCGACGCCCAGGGAGCGAGCGAACGACTGGCCTGCCGCATCGCCGGGGCGCGTGAAGGCATGGACCTCGCGCTTCTCGTGCATCGCCACCTGGGCGACGAGATGAGCGGCGGCGCCGAAGCCGTAGATGCCGATGCGCATGGCTTGGCTGCCGGCGGCACGCAGGGCGCGCCAGCCGATCAGGCCGGCGCAGAGCAGCGGAGCGGCATGGACGGCGTCCTGCGGCAGGTCGAGTGGCAGGCAGAAGTCGGCGTCGGCGGTGACGTGCGTGGCGAAGCCGCCGTCTCTTCCGTAGCCGGTGAAGACCGGCGCGTCGCACAGGTTCTCGCGCTGCGCCATGCAGTAGCTGCAGTGCCCGCAGGTATGGCCCAGCCAGGGAATGCCGACGCGCTGGCCGATGCGCCAATCGCGGACTCCGGCGCCGAGGCGCAGCACCCGACCGACGATCTCGTGCCCGGGCACGATCGGCAGCCGCGCCTGCGGCAACTCGCCGTCGACCACGTGCAGGTCGGTGCGGCAGACGGCGCAGGCCTCCACGCGCACCAGGAGCTCACCCGCGGCGGGATCCGGGTCGGGGCGCTCCTCCAGGCGCAGCGGCTCGCCCGGGTGGTGCAGCACCATCGCGCGCATGACAGTCAGTCCGAATGGGACAGGATCCAGACCACGGCCTGGAGCGCGAGCACGGCGATGCCGAGCGCCGCGGCGATCGCCAGCAGCGCGCCCCAGTGTCCGGATGTCCAGCCGAAGAAGGCGTGCATGGTTGCGATCTTCGGGAAGGCCGGCTACTGGATCGGGATCGCGCGCGCGCCCGAGCCCTCGCGCTTCGGCAGCGTCAGCTTGAGCACGCCGTCCTCGAGCTTGGCGGCCACCGCCTTGTCGTCGATCTCGTGGGCCAGCGAAAAGCCCCGGGAGACGCGGCCGTAGTAACTCTCCCTGACCAGCACGCGCCCGCCCGATTTCTCTTCCTTGTCCTTCCTGACTTCGGCACTGATGGAAACGAAATTGCCGTCGACGTGAACACGCATGTCTTCCTTCTTCGCGCCGGGAATCTCGGCGCGGACCTGGTAGTCCTTGTCGTTTTCCGTGACGTCGAGGCGGATGTCGCCGGGCTCGGCAACGGCGAGCGGCCGGGAAATCCGACGAAAGAATTCGGGCATCAGATCCTCGAAACGGTCGAGGCGGGTCAGGGCGTTCATCGTGTACTCCTTGCATCTCCTGCGATTGCAGTGGCGTTGGCCGCGGGTCGCGCGTCAACACGCCCAGTCTGAAATGCAGGGCTGCGTCGGGAGTTGACGCCGATCAAGACAGGAGAGGTCCGGCGCGCTGCAGACCCCGTCCGCCACCGGCCGGCGCGCTCAGGGTTGCGCGGTGTGCCGAGGGTGCTGGGCGTCGTGGAGCGCGCGCAGCCGCTCCTCGATCTCGAGCAGGCCGAAGCTCGTCAGGTCCGACGCCTGCGTGATCCGCACGGTCGCCAGGACGGGCGGGTCCATCGCCGCTCGCAACTCGCCGAGAAACGGGTTCGAGGCCACCAGCCAGAGCGCCTGGAACTCGTTGCCGGCAAACCGGTGCCGCAACGTGGCCGCGATGTCGTGCGCGAACTTCGTGTGCTCCAGGCGGCGGACGTCATGACGAGGCTGCAGCCCATGGGAGCCTCCACGGTCCGTCGCTTCGTGTCCCGGCCGGTCGTCGGCGAGTTCCCGGCCCGGAAGCCGGCTTTCGACGTGCTGCAGGGTAGCCACGGGGACGAGTCCGCCGTTGTCGGCGTCGCGGTCGAAAAGGCGAGCGATAGAGGCGTTGGCGATAACGATCAGGGTGCGGTGCATCTTCTGTCCTGGTTGGAGAATGGGGATCACGCGGCTTGCGGGGACAAGGACGTCTGGCGGCTCGCGATCGATGAGTGCCCCAGCGCCCGGATGGCGTCGCCGAAGACCTGCAGGCGGTCCGCGCAGCTGCCGCCATTGACTTCACGGGTGGTGAACGCGCCGGCGAGCAGCGGCGTCTCCCGGGTCCACTGCGCAATCTCCGCCGCCGCTGCCGGAGCGCCGACCGATCCCATCACGGACAGTACCGCGACTTCCGGAAGCGCCGTGCGCAACTCGGCGACGAAGCTGCGCATCGGTCCGGCGAGCTGGCCGGCCCAGATCGGCGCGATCAGCACGACCACATCGAAGTTCCGTAGCGCCGGGCCGTCGTAGCGGATCGCCGGCCGGCGCCGGAACAGCGAGTCGAGCACGCACCGCCAGGTCCCCGCCTTGCCGGAACGGGGCCGAAGCTCGCTCACCTCTCCCACCGGCCACCCCTGCTGGGTGCCGAGAAGCCGGGCCAGCCGGCGGCCGGTTCCGGTGTACGAATAGAAGACCACGAGAATCCTGCTCATCAACCTCTCCGCGGGGTATCGTTCGTGGAGACTGTAGGAAGAGCGCGCGCACCGTTCCTTGAGAAATGTCAGGTTCATGCTCGATTGCCCGAGCAGGCCGACTCCATGCTTCCCCCGTTCAACCCCTGGCTCACCGGTGCCGTCGCCGCCGACATCGCCGCCGCGTCGCAGGCCGCAGACGCCGGCCTGGCCGCGCGCCGCGAGCGCCGGCTTCGTGCCTTGCTGGAAGCGGCCGCGAGGTCGCCTCGGTACCGCGAGCTGCTGGCTGCGCGCGGTGCCGCCGGCCCCGGCCTCGCGGACCTGCCGATCGTTCGCAAGCCGGAGCTGATGCGTCGCTTCGACGAGTGGGTCGCCGACCCGGCCATCCGTCTCGATGCCCTGCGCCGCTTCGTCGCGGACCCGGCCAACATCGGCACGCCCTTTCTCGGGCGCTACGTCGTCTGGGAGAGCTCCGGCAGCAGCGGCGAGCCGGCGGTCTTCGTCCAGGACGCCGCGGCCATGGCGACCTACGACGCCCTGGAGGCGATTCGCCGGCCGGACCTGCGACCGCTCGATCGCCTCTTCGACCCCTGGGGCGCTGCCGAGCGGATGGTGTTCGTCGGCGCCATCGGCGGGCATTTCGCCAGCACCGTCTCGATCGAGCGGCTGCGCCGACTGAACCCCTTGCTCTCTTCTCGCCTGCGCAGCGTTTCGTTCCTGCAACCGGTGGCGGACCTGGTCGCGGAACTGCACCGGCATGCACCGACCATCGTCGCCACCTATCCGAGCGTCGCGGTGCTGCTGGCGGAGGAATCGCTCGCCGGTCGGCTGCGAATCGCTCCGAAGGAGATCTGGACCGGTGGCGAGACCCTGTCGCCGGCGATGCGTTCGTTCGTGCGACGGGCCTTCGACTGCCCGGTCGTCAACAGCTACGGCGCCTCGGAATTCCTCTCGCTGGCGAGCGAATGCGCCCACGGCGCGATGCATCTCAACAGCGACTGGGCGATTCTCGAGCCCGTCGACGCGAAGGGCCGGGCGGTGCCGCCGGGAACGACGAGCACGACCACCTTGCTCACCAACCTGGCCAACCATGTCCAGCCGCTGATCCGCTACGACATCGGCGATCGCATCGCCCTGCGCAGCGACGTCTGCGCCTGCGGAAGCCACCTGCCCGTCATCGAGATCGAGGGCCGCTGCGACGACACGCTCGAGCTCGGGCCGGCGCGCGGCCGCAGGGTGCACGTGCTGCCGCTGGCCCTGAGCACCGTGCTCGAGGAAGAGGCGGGGTTGTTCGATTTCCAGGTCGTGCAGAAGGGCATGTCCGAGCTCGAGCTGTGCACCGGGGAGTCCGGTGGCGTTGCCGACGCTGCCTTGCTTCGCGGACGCACGGCGCTGGCCGGCTTCCTCGCCCTGCAGGGCGCGGGCCGGGTCCGGATCCGCTGTCGCAGCGGCCGGCCGCCGCTGCGCGGCCGCACCGGCAAGGTCAAGCGGGTGATCGCCTCGACGTAGCCGCCGTTCCCGGACGTTCCACGGGTCGGGCCGGCCGTTGACCTGCATCAAGACACCGCACGGCGCCTTCGCCACACTGCCTGCAACGCACCTTTGCAGGAGATCTTCATGTACAAGCGCATCCTCGTTCCGGTCGATGGCAGCCCGACCTCGACGCGCGGTCTCGACGAGGCGATCCGCCTGGCCAAGCTCACCGGCGCGAGCATCCGGCTCGTTCATGTCCTCGACCAGCTCGCCTTCGCCGCAGGCCTGGAAACCTATGCCGTCGACGTCTTCGGCATTCTGAGAGACGCCGGCGAGAAGGTCCTGGAGCAGATGAAGGCGCGCGTCGCCGCCGGCGGCATCGAGGTCTCGACCTACATCTCGGAGCCGCTCACGGGCCGGGTCTGCGACATCGTCATCGATCAGGCGAAGGAATTCGGCGCCGATCTGATCGTCCTCGGAACGCACGGCCGGCGCGGCGTCGGCCGGTTGTTCCTCGGCAGCGATGCCGAGCAGATTCTCCGCGGCGCCACGGTGCCCGTGCTGCTCGTCCGTTCGACCGACGCAGAGGCCCCCGCCGCCGCGGCAACCGTCGCAACCGGAGCTGCCAGCGCTGCCGTGCGCTCGGCCGCTCCCGCCGGTGCCTGATCCACCCGGGTCGGCCTCATCCTTGTTCGGACCGATTCGCCGGCGAACAAGCGCTGCTAAGCGCCTGACCGGCCTTCGCGCCGTCTTCGCCTCGATGGCGGTCGCGCTGGCGGCCGGCGCGTGGCCGGCGGTCGCACAAGTCGCCGCATCGCCGGACCGGCCGGAAGCCTCGCCCGAACCTCGGCTGTCGCTGGTCGTCTCGCGCGAGGAAGGCGTGGTGATCAGCGTGCGCGCGGTCGGCCCCGCGACCGACGCTCAGCGCTCCCGCGCCGACCGCGGGCAGGATTCATCGCCGCCTGATCCGTTCGCCGGCCGTGGCGAGGCGGGGGACGGGCCGGGCGTTCCCGATCGGAGCCTGGCCTCGGGCGTCATCATCGATTCCGAGGGCTACGCGCTCACCAACGCCCACGCCGTCGTCGGTGCGGCGCAACTGCGGATCCGGCTCGCCAGCGGGCGAGAAGCCTCGGCCCGGGTCCTGGGCTACGACCTGCGCACGGACATCGCCCTCCTGCGCCTCGACGTCCGCGGCGTGCCCGCTGCGCGGCTCGGCGACCCGGCCGAGCTCTCGGTCGGCGACGGCGTCTTCGCGATCGGCGCGCCCTTCGGCCTGGAACGCAGCGTCACCGCCGGCATCGTCAGCGCCAAGCCGCGCTACCTGCCGGGCGGAGGCGGCCTGCCGATGATCCAGACCGACGTGGCCATCAACCCCGGAAGCTCCGGCAGTCCCTTGTTCAATCTGCGCGGCGAGCTGGTCGGCATCAATTCCATGATGATGAGCAGCAGCGGCGGATACGACGGCGTGTCGCTCGCGCTTCCGATCGACGTCGCCATGCAGGTGGCCGGTGAGTTGCGTGACCACGGCTACGTGCGCCGCAGTCGGCTCGGGGCGCAGGTTCAGGAGGTCACTGTCGAACTGGCGCGCTCGTTCGGGCTGGCGCAGGAGGGCGGGGCGGTGGTCCTCAGCGTGTCGCGAGGCGGGGCGGCGGATCGTGCCGGGCTGCGCACCGGCGACGTCATCCTCGGGCTCCGCGGAACCGGTGACCGCAGCTATCCCGCCCTGCAGCAGGCCGTCGCCGCGGCGACCCACCGGGAAACGCTGGCGCTCGAGGTCTGGCGACGCGGTGCCATTCTCCAGGTCGCGCTGCAGCCCGAGACGATCGAGCCCGAGCGCGCGACCGAGGTATCGCGGCCCGCCGCGCGCGCGCCGGAGCCGCGGCTCGGCCTGGTCGTCGAGGATCTGCTCCCGGCGCAGCGCCCGGCCTTGCGTCTGCAAGGCGGCGGCATCGCCGTGCGCGCGGCCCGGGGCGCAGCGCGTGAGGCGGGACTGCAGGTCGGCGACGTGATCCTCGCGGTCAACGACGTGACGATCGCGAACGTGGCGGCCTTCGACGCCGCGCTTTCCGCGGGTGTTGGCGGCCGGCCCACGGCCCTGCTCGTCCAGCGCGGCGGCGTTCTCGGCTACCTCGTCGTGCAGCCCGACTGACGCTTTCTCGCGGCCGCCGCTCGTCCCTTCCGCCGCCCATTGACGCAGGTCAACGATGGCGTTCCATGCGAGCCGAGAATCGAACCATGGACCTGCCCACGCAAGCTCACCTGAAGACGTTGCGCGATCTGCTCAGCTATCGGCTCGGCGAATTGCGCGGCGATGTCCATGCCGCCGAGCAGGAGCGTCAGGCCGACGCCGCCGAAGGCGGCCAGGGCGTGGCCGATCGGAAGGACGAGGCGACGCGCGGACAGGCGGCGGCGCTGAGCGGGCAGCAGGAAGAGCGCGACCGCCAGGAGATGAGCCAGGTCGAGGCGGCGCTCCGGCGACTCGACGCCGGGACCTACGGCGACTGCGCCGGCTGCGGCGAACCCATTCCCTTGCAGCGCCTCCTGGTCCAGCCGGCGGCAGAGCGCTGCGCGGCCTGCCAGTCGAGATTCGAGGCCCACGCGTCATCGATGGGGTGATCCGACCCGCGGCTCCGGTCGCGCTGATCCCATGCTGCCGTTCACCCACGCCCAGTTCGTCTTCGTCTTCGCCCTATACAACGGCGTGATCTGGCCGCTCCAGTGGCTGGCGCAGGCGGTGGGCATCGCGATGCTCGCCCTGCTCTGGAGACCCTCGCGCGTTCGTGCCCGGACAAGCCTTCTTCTGCTGGCGGTGATGTGGCTCTGGACGGGGCTCGCCTATCACGTCGTCTTCTTCTCCCTGGTCAATCCGGCAGCAACGCTGTTCGGCATGTTCTTCGTCTTCGAAGGCCTGTTGCTGGCCGAGGCCGGGCTTCGCGGGCGGCTGGTGTTCGGCACGGCGAGGAGTCTGGGCCGCGCCCTCGGCTGGGCCCTGCTCGTCTACGCCGTGGTCGGCTATCCCGCCCTGGGCCTGCTGCTCGGCGAGCGCGCAATCGAGCTTCCCGCGTTCGGCGTGACGCCCTGTCCGGTGGTCCTGACGACGCTCGGCATGCTCCTGCTGACGACCGGCCCGGCCCGGCCGTGGCTGTTCGTCATTCCCGTGGCCTGGGCGCTGATCGGCGGCAGCGCTGCCGTGCTGCTGCGCGTGCCGCAGGACTGGCCGCTGCTTCTCTCTCCCTTGCTGCTGGCGATCGTGGTGATCCGCGAGCGCCTGCAAGGAGGGTTCGGGACGAGGCTCGCGCGTCGCTAAGGGCCTGCTGACCGGCGTTAGTCCACGCGCCTCGGCGCGACGCGGGCACCGTCCTTCACCCGGGGCGGCGGGTAGACGACGACCGGCTGGCCGAGCGTCATTCCCTTGACGAGCCAGGCCTCGGCTCCGTTGCGCGCCCCGACTTCGACCGGGGTCTGACGGGCCCGGCCGTCGACGACGGCGAACACCGCCATCGGGCCGGCCGCGGCGCCGGGTGCCTCCGGCAACGGGAAGACCGCGCTCACCGGAACCTTGAGCGCCCCGTCGACGGCCATCGTCACGATCCGCACGCTGACGCGAAAGCCGTCGCCGAGCGCCTTCCAGCGCTCCGCCGGGCTGGTGATGTCGATCAGGACCCGGACCCGCTGCTCCTCGACGCCGAGCGCCGAGATCTTGGTGAACCCGCCCGGCTCGACCCGCCGCACCCGACCCTGCAGGACGCCTTCGCCGCCCCAGCGCTCGATCGTCACCGGGCTGCCGGGCTGGGCCCGCAGCGCGTCGGTCGTGAGCAGCTCGGCGACGATCTCCAGCGCGCAGGTGTCGCCGAGCTCGATCAGAGGCGCGCCGAGCAGGACCGGGCTCTCGCTCGGCTGGATGACGCGCA
>Ga0070673_100001515_pt1 | contig 13662 bp, 14 predicted proteins | sample KBSM23metaG_FD_65342 | JGI IMG/M metagenome (GOLD analysis project Ga0070673, IMG submission 65342) | Miscanthus rhizosphere microbial communities from Kellogg Biological Station, Michigan, USA - KBS M2-3 metaG | ecosystem: Host-associated > Plants > Roots > Rhizosphere > Soil ... | reverse complement strand
CCAGGCGGATGCGCGCCGCGGCGCCGAGTCCGACCCGCTCGTCAGCGACGAATGGGCCGCGGCCCTGGACGCATGAGGCGGCGATGTCCACGCTTGTTTGCTTCGGCCTCGGTTATTCGGCGGAACATTTCGTCGGCACGTTCGGCGACGGGTTCGAGCGCATCATCGGGACGGTGCGCGGCGCCGAGCGGGCCGCAGTGCTCAACACGCATCTTGCCGGCCGGCTGAAAGCGCTCGTCTTCGCCGGCGCCGCAGCGAACCCGGACGTGACCAACGCCATCGGCCACGCCGATCGCGTGCTGGTCTCGGTTCCTCCGAACGAGCACGGCGATCCGGTGCTGGCAGCCTTCGGCGACACGCTGGCGCACGCGCGTCACTTGCGCACCGTCGTTTATCTCTCGACCGTCGGCGTCTACGGCGACCATGGCGGCGAATGGGTCGACGAGACCACGCCGCCGAAGCCGGGCTCGCCGCGCAGCCAGGCGCGGCTCGATGCCGAGCGAGCCTGGCAGAAGCTCGGCGCCAAGCGCGGCATCGCTGTCATCATCCTGCGCCTCGCCGGCATCTACGGACCCGGAAAGAATGTTCTCGTCCAGGTCAAGCAGGGAAACGCGCGCCGGATCGTCAAAGCCGGCCAAGTCTTCAGCCGTATCCACGTCGCCGACATCGCCCAGGCGATCGACGCCGCCTTTGCCGGCAAGGACGGCGGCATCTTCAACGTCGCCGACGACGAGCCGAGCGCGCCGGGCGATCCACTCGCCTTCGCGGCGCGACTGCTCGGCCGCGATCCGCCGCCGGAAGTGCCTTTCGAAGAAGCGGCGCCGTCGCTGTCGCCGATGGCGCTGACCTTCTGGCAGGAGTGCCGGCGCGTGCGCAACGACAAGCTCAAGCGCGAGCTTGGCGTCAACCTGCTCTATCCGACCTACCGCGAAGGTTTGCGCGCGCTGTTGGCGGCGCGGTGAAATCTTGCACGACAATCCGCTGGGGCGCGAAAGCGCGTCCGGTCAATGCAGGCTCGGGCCTTTGAGGAAGCGGTCGCGCTCGCCCGATTTCACCCGCAGCTCCATCGTGTGGCCGTCGCGGAAGACGGTGAGCGGCACTTCGACGCCGGCCTTGCCTTGCGCCCAGACGCCACGGAAGAAGCCGGCGAGATCGCGCACCTCGGAGCCGGCGACCGCGAGCACGATGTCCCCGGTGCGCAGGTCGGCGCGCTTGGCTGGGCCGCGGTCGGAAATGCCGACAATGACGAGCCGGTTTTCCACCTCGGTGGCGAACAGGCCGAGCCAGGGCCGCGGCGGCGTGTTGCGCCGGCCGAACTTCATGAGGTCGTCGAGGATCGGCTTCAGCAGGTCGATGGGCACGACCATGTTGATGTTCTGCGCCTGCCCCTTCTCGACGGCATGCTGAAGCTGCAGCGAGCCGATGCCAAGCAGATCGCCAGTCGGACCGATCAACGCGGTGCCGCCCCAATTGGGATGTGCCGGCGCGGTGAAGATCGCCTCGTCGAGCACGTATTCCCAATAGCCGGCAAACTCCTGCTTGGCGACGATGCGCGCGGCGACCGAACGATGCCGCCCGCCGGCGCCGCCGAGCACCACGCGCTCGCCGAGCGAGGCGGCCGCCGACTCGCCGAGCTTGAGGGCAGGCACATCGAGCTTGGCCAGCGCCTGCACCAGCCCAAAGCCAGTCTCCTGGTCGTAGCCGAGCACATGCCCGGGCACCGAGCGGCCGTCGCCCAGCGTCAGCCAGATCGTTTCCGCCTCGGTGATCAGATAGCCGATGGTGAGAACGACGCCGCTGCCGCGGATGAACACGCCGTTGCCGGCGCGTTCGGTGCCGAGCGTTTCCGCCGTGAAGGCATCGGCCGGAATCTTCGAGTGCACCGCCACCATGGCGCCCAGCGCGAGGTCGAGATCGTAGGAGTAGTCCTCCGCCTTTGGCTGCGCGGAGGCCGGCACCTTCCAGTCGCTCACCGAAGCCATCGCACCGTCCCCTTCGCCGCAGACGCGCTCCCACAGACGACCCTGCCAGTGAAGCCCTCGCAACGGGCCTGCCAAGGAACGATCCGCTTGATCCCAAAACGCTGCAACGACTCTAATCCTTGTGTTCCGTGGCTGCAGAGTTCTTTTGCAGTTCCTGCAGCCGCTTCTCGAGTTCCGGCAGGCTCTTCACCAGCTCGCACTTTTCCTTGTCTTCCTGCGCCTGCTTCTTCACCGCCTCCCAGCGTTCCTTGGCGTCCTCGATGCTCCACGGCCGCCGCTTCTCGGGATTGAAGACCTGCGCCTTAACCAGGCTTTCGAGCGAGCGGAAGTATTCCTCGAGATCGAGGATGCGATTGCGCACCCGGAAGTAGAAGGTCTTGCCGTTGAGCTCCGGGCAATACTTCAACCCTTCGCCAAAAGTCTGCTGCGCCATGCGCGCATCGAAAATTTTCCCCTTGAGTTCGTCGATCGCCTTGTCTTGAGCACGCAGGGGCGAACAGGTGATCAGGAGCAAGGCGACGCCGCAAGCGATCCGTTTCACGTCAGGGTCTCTCCAACCGTGGACAGGCGGGAGCCTGCTCCACATGATAATCAGTCCGGCGACACGAGCCAAATCCGATTAATGAGTCGTTAGCGGCGCGCCATTTATCTTTCATTGTCGACGAATCGGTAAAAACCGAATCGTCGCGTCGACGCGCGCTGCTGACCGCCGCGCGCGTTGCGCTACTGCCTTCTTCCCGCCCAATCTTCTCTGCAAATACGGCGGGTGGGACCATCGGGGGATTTAACTTGCGGATCAGCAACAGCTTCGTCCTGGTCGCGTTGTCGCTTGCCGGTTCGGTGGGCATGGCAGCGGCGCAGGATCGTCCGCCGGCGCCAATGGTGGAATACAATCCCGCGCCGCCCGCGGTCTATCCTTCCGACGAGCCGCAAGGCTACACCCGCGCGCCGCTGCCGCCATTGGAGAGCGGCGTCGAGGTGACGGAACCGCCGGGCAGTCATCATGGGCGCCCGCCGTCGACGACCTATCGTGACGCAAACGGCGTGCCGGCCGGATCCTACGATCCTCGTTACGATGAGCAGGCGCGAGAGGTGGGACCGCCGCCCTACCCGCCCGGTGGTCCGCAATATGGCGCTCCAGCCGGCCACCCCGGCCCGCAGCCGCTGCCCAACGTCGGCGCCGACGCGGTTCCGCGGCCGCCGGTGGACGTTGGCGGCGCCGCGTCGCAGGAAATCACCGGTGCTGTGCGCAACCCGGCCGCCGGTTCCACGGACCATGCCGCGGTCATTGCGGCATTGCCGCCCGAGGATCAGCCCGAGCAAGGCCCGGCCAAACAGCTGCCGGCGCAATTTCGGCGCCAGCTCGTCGACTACGTGACGACGGAACCGGCTGGCACCATCATCATCGATACTCCGCACACATTTCTCTATCTGGTGCGCGGTCACGGCAAAGCGATGCGCTACGGCATCGGCGTCGGACGCGAAGGCTTCACCTGGGCGGGAAGCGAGCGCGTCACCCGCATGAGCGAATGGCCGGATTGGCATCCGCCGAAAGAGATGATCGAGCGCCAGCCCTATCTGCCGCGGTTCATGGCCGGCGGCGACGGCAATCCGCTGGGTGCGCGCGCCCTCTACCTCGGCAACACGATCTATCGCATCCACGGCACCAACCAGCCCTCGACCATCGGCTCTTTCGTGTCCTCCGGCTGCATCCGCCTGACCAACACGGACATCGAGGACCTCTACGGCCGCGTGAGCGTCGGAACGCGTGTCGTCGTGTTGCCCGGACCGGCGCCCGCCTCTGCTTCGGCGCAAGGGCCGATAGCGCGATAACAGATCGCGGCGACCTTCTGGCACCGCTTCATCGCATTCCGTTTTTCCTGTTGGGTTTTTCGCGACTCACGGTAATGTCGCGCGCTCGATTCGGCGGTTCGGATTTGGCCGCCTCCCGGCGATGCATCGACCAAGGGGCTGGTCGGCGCTGAGCCTTTTCTTTCCCTCGCGGTGTTCTCTCGCCGTTGTGACGCGTGCTTCTACGGGGCGCGCGCGGGCTCTGCTTTTGCGAGGTGCAATGTTTCCTGACTTCCGTCTAATGATCGCCGCGGTCCTGACCTCTGTGGTCGCCTTGAGCGGCGGGTTGTTCGCCGCGCTCCGCATCAACCACGAGCCGCTCTCGCGCCTGCCATCGGCGACCGCACCGCTGCAACTTGTTCCCGACAATGTCGCGGGACCTGCGGTCATATCCGGCGGCCCGCCTCCGGCCAGCGAGCCGCAAACTGTCACGGCGTTCGCTGAAGAGTCAGTGCGCGAGAGCGCGCGCAACGATGGCGGCGAAATGCCCTCCTCCGCTCCTCCCATTGCCGCTCCGGAAGCTGTCGCTTCCGTCGCCGACGAGAAGGCGCAAGCGGCGGCGCAGCCGGCCGACCCGCCGGTGACGACTTCGACCGAGGCTGCAGCCGACGATCACCCGTCGCCCGCCGCCGAAGCGAAATCCGTGCCGGCCTCAACGGATGGCAGTGACGCGCCCGCAGCCCAAGCAGCGACAACAGTTGACGCCGCGGGCGACGAAGCCAAAGCGGATAAGGCCGCCGAGCCGAGCAACGAAACTTCGCCGAGTGCGCCTTCGAACGTTGCCGCGCTCGATCAGTCGCAAGTAAGTGAAGTGGCGCCGGCAGAGCAAACGCGGCCGGTCGAGCAACTCGCCCTGGCCGAGCAGCCTGCCTCAGCCGAGCAGCCTGCCCCGGTCGATCAAAGCACTCGAGCCGATCAGAGCGCCGCGACCGAACAAACTGCTCCTGCCGCGCCGACCGCTTCTCCCAACGAGGTGGCGCGGCTCAATCCGGAAGATCATGCCGCCGATGCCGCCGAGACGGCCCCCGCCCCGAGCAAAAAGATCGCCCGCAAGAAGCACGCGAAAACCCGCGTCGCCGCCAAGTCGTCCCGCAAGCATCGGACGAGAGTCGCGGCGCGCTTCAACAGCCCGGACTCGATGTTCGGGCAGCCGCACTTTGCAAGCGCGCCACAGACATTCCGGCCGCGAAGAACGCACACCGCTTCCGCGAAAAAAGCGCCGCACGCCGGCTCGGCGGTCGGCGGCCCCTTCGTCACGACGCCGGGCCATTAGCCTCGCCGCAGGATTGACGCGGCGCGTGCCCGCCGCCACGTTCGTCCGGACTTTTGGCATTGGCTCCTGAGCACGCGTGACTCCGCTTTCCGTCCTCGACCTGTCTCCCGTCACCACGGCAACGCCGGGATCGGCGGCGCTCCGTAACTCACTGGATCTGGCGCGGCTCGCCGACCGGCTGGGCTACACGCGCTACTGGCTCGCCGAGCATCATAACCTCGCCAGCATCGCCAGTTCGGCCCCGGAAATCATGATCGGTCAGGTCGCGGCGGCGACGACGCACATGCGCGTCGGGTCCGGTGGGGTGATGCTGGCCAATCACGCGCCGCTGATGGTCGCGGAGCGGTTCAAGGTCCTCGAAGCCCTCTTCCCCGGCCGCATCGATCTCGGCCTTGGCCGCGCGCCGGGGACCGATCCGGTAACCTCCTACGCGCTACGCCGGCGACAGGACCCGCGCGAGGGCGACGAGTTCCTCGAACGTTTCCAGGAATTGATCCTGCTCGAGCGCGGCGGCTTTCCGGACGGGCATCCGTTTCACACGCTCCGCGCGGTGCCGGCCGACGTCGCGCTGCCGCCGATCTGGCTCCTTGGTTCGAGCGGCTACAGCGCCGAGCTTGCTGCCGCCATCGGCACGGGGTTCGCGTTCGCGCACCACTTCGCAGAGTACGACGCGTTGAGCGCCATGCTGAGCTACCGCGAGCATTTTAAGCCGTCGGCGGCGTTGGCAGAGCCCTATGCGATCCTCGCCGCGGCCGTGATCGCAGCCGACAGCGACGCCGAGGCCGAGCGCATTGCCGCCAGCGCCGATCTGAACTTCGTCAACCGCTCCAAGGGTGAATATCTGCCGCTCGCCTCGCCGGCGGAGGCCGCCGCCTACCCCTACACCCCGATCGACCGCGAGCGCCTCGCGCGCCACCGCGCTCGTCTCATTGTCGGCGGCATCGACAGCGTCAAGCGCCGGTTGCTGGCGCTCATCGAATCGACGCGGGCCGACGAATTGATGATCACCACGACGGTCTATGATCATGCGGCACGCCGGCGTTCCTACGAACTGCTCGCCGAAGCATTTGCGCTTGAGCCGCCCACCTGACGTCGCCGCACCTGGGCCGCCCGGAGCCGGCAACGAACCAGCCGACGCTCGCTGCGTTGTGCTAGCGGCGCGCATTAGTCTTAATTCCCGATACCGCCACAAATGCAGCGGAATCCGTGGCGGGAGAGTGTGGCGTCACCTAAAATTTACACCCTATTCGTATGCTGCCACGCGGCTGGGTGATTGAAATTGAAAACTGATCGCGCGCACTGCGCCTTGGTCTCTTCCTACCGTCGACGGTGCGGCTTTCTTGCCACGCTGGGCGTGATCGGGCTCGTCGGCGCACTCGCCGTCCCGACCGGCGCAGTGGCAGAATTGTTCTCCTTGAAGGAGGATTACGGCTACTACAGACCCACTGGCGGCTATCGGGAAAAGCACACCCGGAAGAGCCACAGTGAAGACCGCGGCAGCGCCAGGCACCAGACTAAAGGTCACGGCGATGGAAACGCCGAGAGGCACCATGGAAGGGCCTACGGCGCGGACGACGGCGACGGCAGAATAAAGCACCACAATCCGAGTCACGGGGCGGCGGACGCCGGCGACAAAGGGCGCAGGGCCTCCAAACCGAGCCAGGCCGCGGACCGCGGCGCCGACCACCGTAAGGCGACCAAACAAAACAGCGAAGCTGAACGCCGCGAAGCTGAACGCCAGGAAGCTCAGCGCCAAGAGGCTCAACGCCAAGAGGCTCAACGGCAAGAGGCTCAGCGCCGACAAGAAGCTCAGCGCCAACAGGAAGCTCAACGCCAGGAAGCTCAACGTCAGGAAGCTGCACGTCGCGAAGCTGAAGCGACACGCCGCGAGGCTGAACGCCAGGAGGCTGAACGCCAGGAGGCTGCGCGCCGCGAGGCTGAACGTCAGGAAGCTGCGCACCGCGAAGAAGCCAAACGCCAGGAAGCTCAGCGCCAGGAAGCTGCACGTCGCGAAGCTGAAGCGACACGCCGCGAGGCTGAACGCCAGGAGGCTGAACGCCAGGAGGCTGCGCGCCGCGAGGCCGAACGCCAGGAAACTGCACGCCGCGAAGAAGCCAAACGCCAGGAAGCTGCACGCCAGGAAGCTGAACGCCAAGAAGCTGAACGCCAAGAAGCTGAGCGTCGCGAAGCTCAACGCCAGGAAGCTCAACGTCAACAGGAAGCTCAGCGTCAGGAAGCGCAGCGTCAGGAAGCGCAGCGCCAGGAAGCGCAGCGTCGGGAAGCTCAGCGTCAACAGGAAGCCCAGCGCCAACAAGAAGCCCAGCGCCAACAAGAAGCTCAGCGCCAACAGGAAGCTCAACGCCAGGAAGCTCAACGCCAGGAAGCGCAGCGCCAGGAAGCTCAGCGTCAGGAAGCTCAGCGTCAGGAAGCTCAGCGCCAGGAAGCTCAGCGCCAGGAAGCTCAGCGCCAGGAAGCTCAGCGGCGCGAAGCTCAACGCCAGGAAGCTCAACGCCAACAAGAAGCTCAGCGCCAGGAAGCTCAGCGTCGCGAAGCTGAACGGCGCGAAGCCGCACTTCGCGAAGCTGAACGGCACGAAGCTGCCCTTCACGAAGCTGAACGCCGCGAAGCTGAACGCTACCAACCCGAACGCGGCGACGATCGCCGGACACCTCAAGCCGCGCAGCCAGGAAAGAACCGCGAGGCTCCCCGTGGAGTGGGCACCGCGCCCTCAGCGCCTGTGAAGCAGGTTACCCGCAGCGCCTTCGGCGATATTCCGACGGGGCCGCTGCAGATCATCATTTCGATCAACCAGCAGAAGCTCCACCTCTACAGCAACGGAACGCATATCATTGACGCGCCGATCGCGACCGGAGTACCGGGGCATCCGACGCCGATGGGCGTGTTCAGCGTCATCGACAAGGAGCGCTACCACGAATCCAATCTCTACAGCGGCGCGCCGATGCCCTTCATGCAGCGGATCACCTGGTCCGGCGTCGCCCTGCATCAGGGTCAGAATCTCGGCCATCCGGCCTCGCACGGCTGCATCCGCATGTCGCAGGAGTTCGCTTCACGGCTGTGGACCCTGCCCAGTCTCGGCGCCCGCGTCATCATCACTCGCCCCGAACTGATCCCTCAGGACTTTGCCGACCCGCACCTCTTCGTGCACACCGAAAAGCCGCCCGCGCCCGTTCCGGAACCGGGACCGTCCGCTGCCGTCGAGAGCGTGAAAACGGCTGAGACACTCGACACCAACAGGACGACCGACGCTGGTGCGCCGGGGCTCGCCGCCGCGCCGTCCGCGGGCGTGCTGCGCGGCCCTAGCAGTTCCGCGTCGCCCTTGGACCCCAACACGGCGGGCGGGAACGAAGCCGTCCTCATGGTCAAGCCGGCCGACCCTGCGGCCGCCCAAGCAAAAGGCGGCAACGCCGCCGTACCGGATATCATCGTCCGGCGCGATGGCGCCGATAGCCGGAAGGCCGATGCAACTCCGACGCCTCCCGTCGATCAGCCGCTCCACGTCGTGCCGCTGCCGGCCGCCAAGCCGGGCGAGCTGGTGCGCGGGGCCACGGGCGCGCCGATCACGGTTTTCGTGAGCCGCAAGACCGGCAAGCTTTATGTGCGCCGGCAGTTCCTGCCGCTGTTCGACGCGCCGGTCGTCATCGCCAATCCCGAGCGGCCGCTGGGCACCCACGTGTTCACGGCGATGGAATATCTGGCCGACGGTTCGACCTTCCGCTGGAATCTCATTTCGCTGCCCGGTGAATCATCGGCGCGCGGCCGGGATGAGGTGCCGCCGCAGGGCTATTCGGGCAAGTGGCGGCAGCGCGAGCAGCAAGCGGCCAAGCCCATCCTCGACCCGTCCCCGCCGGAAACCCCGCAGCGGGCGCTCGCCCGCATCGAAATTCCCAAGGACGTTGTTGAGCGCATTTCCGAGCTCATGGTCGCCGGCTCTGCCTTGATTGTTTCCGACCATGACCTCGGTGAGGAAACCGGCAAGGGTACGGATTTCATCGTCGTTACCCGCTGATCCTTTGCCTCAGCCGGCGAGAGCACGCACGTTCCGGGCTCGCCAGCCGCGTTCGCATGCCGCTGAGAGTTGACGCACGCCCCGCTTGATCTCGCCGCGCGATTGTCCGATGACCCCAGCGGGGCAATACGCTTGAGCGTGGCATGAAAAATTTGTTCAACGCGGCAAGGCTGCTGCTGCTCGACTTTGCCTCGACGCTGTTCTTCCTCGCCGTCTACCTGCTGACGCATAACATCCTGCTTGCAGTCGTCCTCGGCATCGCGCTGGCATTCGCGCAGATCGGCTGGCGGCTCATCCGCCGCGATCCGATCGATACGATGCAGTGGATGAGCTTCTTTCTCGTGGTCGCGTCGGGCACTGCGACGATGCTCACCAATGACCCTCGCTTTGTGATGATCAAGCCGAGCATCATCTACGCCATTGTCGGCGTGGTGATGCTCAAGCCGGGATGGATGAATCGGTACCTGCCGCCGATCGCCCGCGAGCTCGTGCCGGACGTCGCCGTCATCTTCGGTTTCGTGTGGGCGGGATTGATGTTCGCGTCGGCGGCGTTGAATCTGATCGTCGCCCTCAATTTCAGTGTGGCGACCTGGGCGAAGGTCATGTCGGTGTACGGCCCGGTCAGCAAGCTCGTCTTGTTCGCCGTTCAGTATCCGACCATGCGCGCTGTCGCCATCCGCCGGCGCCGCGCCGGTGTCGCCGTGGCGACGCCGCAGAGCTGATCTGCATACGCTGCCCGACGGCCGGCCCCTGACAGCCTGCGCCGGGAGCGGCGAACGCCCGACCGGCAACGAAAGGACAGGCACGCGGATGTATGCTAGTCCGGCGCGCGGGGTGTGGGTCTTCGCATTCGAAGGAGGATCGTCTTGGGTAAGCAGTTTTCACTTGTCGCCTCTGACAGCTTCAAGCTCGGCGCCTATCGCGCGGATCCAAGCGGTCCGTCCAAGGGCGGCGTTGTCGTCATCCAGGAAATTTTTGGCGTCAATCATCACATCCGCACGGTCTGCGACCGGCTCGCCGCCGAAGGCTACGTCGCTGAGGCGCCGGCTTTGTTCGATCGGCAGCAACCGAATTTCGAGAGCGGCTATTCGCCGGACGAGATCGCCAACGCCCGCAAGTTCGTCGCCAATCCCGATTGGGGCGCGATGATGCGCGACACCCAGGCGGCCATCGACGACCTCAAGAAGGAAGGCCCGGTCGCCATCATCGGCTTCTGCATGGGCGGCACGATCGCTTTTCTCTCCGCCGCAAAGCTCAACGGGCTCTCCGCCGCCATCGGCTTCTACGGCGGCCAGATCGCGAAGAACGCCGACGAGAAGCCGAAAATCCCGACGCAGCTCCACTTCGGCGAGAAGGATGCCTCGATCCCGATGACCGACGTCGAGATGATCAAGCAGAAGCGCGGCAGCGACTGCGAAATCTACGTCTATCCCGACGCCCAGCACGGCTTCTATTGCGACGAGCGCGGCAGCTACAACGAAGCCGCCGCCAAGGTCGCCTGGCGTCGCGCGATCGCGTTCCTGCAGAAGAACCTGGTGAAGTAGGAGTCAGACGACGGATGACGAACGACGGATAGTGACGTTTGTGTCTGTTCCGCTATCAGTCGTCCGTCGTTTGATGGCTGTCGTCCCGTCAGAACCACCGTTCCTGCACGTTCACCGTATCGCCCGGACGGATCGGACAGGTGATCGGCACCGTCATACGCACCTGCTCGCCATTGACGAAGCGGGTGACGATGGCGGTCTGGCGGAACGCGCGCGGCGCAAAGCCGCCGGCGATCGCTACCGCCGTCTCGACGGTCATGTTGGCGACATAAGGATATTGGCCGGGCTGGGTCACTTCGCCGAGAATGAAGAACGGGCGATAGGCCTCGATCTCGACGGCGACGTGAGGCTCGCGGATGAAGCCTTGGCGCAGCTTGTCGGCGATACGGCGCGAAAGCTCGTCGGTGGTCAGGCCGCGCGCCAACACCGAACCGATGAGCGGCATGGCGATGTGGCCGCTGGCGTCCACGGCGTAGGAATTGGTCAACCCTTCCTGGCCGAAGACGACGATGCGCAGCCGGTCGCCGGAGTCCAATGTGTAGGCGCCCTCGAGCAGGGCCGGCGCGTAGGCCAAGGGGGGCGGCATCGCGACGGGGCTCGGAAGCGGCGCGGCCACCACCGGCACCGCCTGCGTTCCCGCCGGGCCATAGATGACATTGTCGATGCCGGGAGCAGGCGGGGGCGCCGCGACTGCTACCGCAACGGGAGCCGGCGGACGCCGCGCGCATCCGGCCACGGCGAGCGCGGCAGCGAACAACAGTACGAGGAAGCGGGCAATCCGCATACGCGCTGTCGGGCCCCGTTCGAGCGAACGTTGAGGCCCGATTAACGGCCGGTATGGTTAACAATCCCTCACCGGCAGCCGAGCGGCGGCAGAAATGCTTGGGAATGCGCGCAAAACACTCCGCGATTGCCGGCGCGCGGACGATGCGCGAGAGAGCTTGGCCGCCGCGTGCGAGACACGATTCAGTGCGCGGGAACGCCGACGCCGATCGGGCAGCTCACCCCGGTGCCGCCAAGCCCGCAATAGCCCTGCGGATTCTTGGCCAGATATTGCTGGTGATAGTCCTCGGCGAAGTAGAACGGCGGCGCATCGCGGATTTCGGTGGTGATCGGGCCCATGCCCTCGGCGGAAAGCGCCTTGGCGTAGGCGGCACGCGACGCTTCGGCGGCGGCGCGCTGCGCCGGCGTGAACACGTAGATGCCGGAACGGTATTGGGTGCCGACGTCGTTGCCCTGCCGCATGCCCTGCGTCGGATCGTGATTTTCCCAGAATGCTTTCAGAAGCCGCTCGTAGGAGATTTTCTTCGGGTCGTAGACCACGAGCACCACTTCGTTGTGGCCGGTGCGGCCGCTGCACACTTCCTCGTAGGTCGGATTGGGCGTGAAGCCCCCGGCATAGCCGGCCGCGGTCACGTAGATGCCGTCGCCGAGCTCCCAGAATTTGCGTTCGGCGCCCCAGAAGCAGCCGAGCCCGAACACCGCCATGGCGAGCCCTTCCGGATACGGGCCCTTGAGCGGTCGCCCGTTGAGAAAATGCTCCCGGGCGGTCGCGATCGGCGTCGGACGCCCCGGCAGGGCATCATCGGCACCCGGCATCTCGACCTTCTTGCGCAACGTGAACATGGCGGCGTCTCCTGCGTGACAAGGCAAATATAAGCCTTGGCGCGTTGCCGCGCAGCCGCATCTACGATCACGTTTTCACATGACGAGCGCTCGTGGGTCAGGGCTTCTGCGGAATCGCCGGTCGTCTCAACCATGAAACTGACGCCGCGCGCTGCGGCGTTGCCGCGCGACTTGCGCGTCTGCGGCACCCTGCGGCTTCCACCAGCCGGGTTTGCCGCTTATGGTGCCGGCCGAGCCGCGCGCCGCGGCGCGACCCGGAGGAGATGCCGCAGATGTCCCGCATGCTCGCGCTCGCAGGCGTGTTGGTCGCGTGGGCGCTGGCGTCCGGACCGCTCGCGGCCCAGCAGCCCGCGGCGGCGCAGCAGCCGGCGCCCCCTCCACCCTACGGGCCGCCGATCACGCTCGATCAAGCCAAGCGGGTGATGGCAGCGGCCGAGCTCGAGGCGGCGAAGAATTCGTGGCAGGTGGCGATCGCCATCCTCGACAGCGGCGGCAACATGGTGATGTTCCACAAGCTCGACAACACCCAGCTCGCCTCGATCGGCGCCTCCGAGGGCAAAGCCAACACGGCGCTGCGCTTCAAGCGGCCGAGCAAGGCGCTCGACGACGCCATCGCCGCCGGCGGCGCCGGGCTGCGCCTCCTCGCCGTCAAGGACATCACCCCGCTCGAAGGCGGCCTCCCGGTCATCCTCGACGGCAAGATCATCGGCTCGATCGGCGTCTCCGGCGCCCTCTCCTCGCAGGACGCGCAAGTGGCGCGCGTGGGGGCGGCGGCGGTGAAGTAGGGGCGAGGGGCGTTCGCAGACCGTGGTCAGCCGGTCGCCACGAAATCCTCGGCCTGCGCGCGTGTCGGGAAGCGTCCAAGTTCCCGATAAGCGGCATTATCATCGGCGGTTTCCGGTGACCAAAGAACAACGTACTCGCCGCCGCATGGCTCAATGATTGTCGTCAGATCGTCGCTGTCAAAGGGCGACATGTGACGCGCACCGCAGTGCGGGCAATCGTCATCGCACATGCAAGACCATTCGTCCGGCCACTCGGTGCCGCAATGAGCGCATCTGTAGTAGTTGCGGAACCAAGCCATGATTTTTCCTCAAAACATAAGGCTCAGTCGATTGTGCGACTCAATCTGCACGCAAACGATAGTAGCCGCGCGAGACGAAGTCGAGATAGCCACGATCCCTTAGGAATTGCAGTTGTTGGCGGATTTTTGGCTTTACGTTTCGATTGCCGGGATACAGTCGACTAAGGCGATCCTCAAAAGCATAGACATCCTCGATTTGAAAATCGCGCTTTCCGATCGCTTCTACGCATTTCATCACCTCGATCAGCCAACCTCTTGCTTGTTGTTCTTGGTCC
>Ga0070673_100001514_pt1 | contig 13666 bp, 7 predicted proteins | sample KBSM23metaG_FD_65342 | JGI IMG/M metagenome (GOLD analysis project Ga0070673, IMG submission 65342) | Miscanthus rhizosphere microbial communities from Kellogg Biological Station, Michigan, USA - KBS M2-3 metaG | ecosystem: Host-associated > Plants > Roots > Rhizosphere > Soil ... | reverse complement strand
GGAACGCACGGTCAGCGCCCGCACCGCCGAGCTCCAGGCGAACAACATCGAACTGATCCAGATGCGCGATCAGGCGATGGAGGGCAACCGCGCAAAAAGCGAGTTCCTGGCCAACATGAGCCACGAGATCCGCACGCCGATGAACGGCATCCTCGGCATGACGCAGCTCGTGCTCGACAGCGACCTCACCGTGGATCAGCGCGACAGCCTCGCCACGGTGAAGACCTCGGCCGAGAGCCTGCTTTCGATCCTGAACGACATCCTCGACTTCTCGAAGATCGAGTCGCGAAAGCTCGACGTCGAAGCGGCGCCCTTCCTGCTGCGCGAGGCGATCGACGCAGCGGTCAAGCCGTTCAGCCTGCAGGCTCACCAGAAAGGGCTCGAGCTGATCTGCAACGTCGCGCCCGACGTACCCTTGGGCGTCGTCGGCGACCGCACGCGCATTCAGCAGGTGCTGACCAACCTCGTGGGCAACGCCTTGAAGTTCACCGACGCCGGCCACGTGCTGGTGTCGGTCACCGAGACCGCGCGAACGCCGACCACCAGCCACCTGCAGTTCAGCATCAGCGACACCGGCATCGGCATCCCGGCCGAGAAGCACGGGGCAATCTTCGAGGCGTTCCGGCAGGCGGACGGGTCGACGACGCGGCAGTTCGGCGGCACCGGGCTGGGCCTTACGATCTCGTCCACGCTCGTGACGCTCATGGGCGGGCGGATCTGGGTGGAGAGCGAGAAGGGCGCGGGCAGCACGTTCTACTTCACGCTCGGCCTTCCCGTGACCACGATCCCGGCCGCCGCCACCGCCGCACCGGCGAGCGCGGCGACGCCGCCGCTCCCCGTTCGCCCCGCGGTCCCGGCGGCCCCAGCGCAGACCACCAGCGGCGGCGTCAGCCAACGCATCCTCCTGGTCGAGGACAACATCATCAATCAGCGGGTGGCTACAGCCATGCTGACCAAGCGCGGGCATCAGGTGACGCTGGCGCAGGACGGCGCCGAGGCGGTGGCGCGGCTCGAACACGACACCTTCGACCTGGTGCTCATGGACCTGCAGATGCCCGGCATGAGCGGACTCGACGCCACCGCCGTCATCCGCCAGCGCGAGCAGACGACCGGCGGTCACGTGCGCATCATCGCCATGACGGCTCGTGCGATGGCCAGCGACCGCGAGCAGTGCCTCGCGGCCGGCATGGACGGCTACCTGTCGAAGCCGATTGACCGCACCCTGCTCTTCGAGGCGGTCGAGGCGACCGTTCCGGTCACCGCGCCCGCCTCCCGCCGCCTTTAGCCTTTGGCCCAGAGGCTAGAGGCCAAAGGCAGCGGAACTAGGACCCGAAGGCTTCTAGTTCCGCTTGAGGTGCTCCGTCGAGCGCTCGTTCTCGTTGCAGATGAACTCGATCATCTCCTGATCGACCATCAGGCGGTGGTTGACGCGCACCGTGAACGGCCTGGTGTACGCCTTCGCGTCGTCGATGGTGATGTCGATCTGGAGCGAGCCGAAAGTCGGGCGCCGGAAGCGCTCGGTCATCTTGAGCGCGTCGGTGTAGGGGCTGCCGTTCACGTCGAGCCAGCCGGCGCGCTCTTCCCCGTTGAAGTTCGTCGTCTCGACCACCAGCGTGTCGTTCCCCTCGTACCAGCCGCGCGAGTAGCCGAACCACCAGGGCGTCGGGTCGTTGGTGGGCGCCGGGCGGCCGTCCATGTAGATGTAGCGCAGCCCGTAGTTCGACTCGTAGGTGATGAGCATCAGGTTCTTCGTCTGCACGATCTGCCGCGGCTGCGGATGGTTGTGGTACTGCATCAGCCCGATCGGCAGGCACCACACGTCCGGGTTGTCCTTCATATTGTCGGCCATCCGCTTCTTCTTCAATTCCGCGGCCCAAGGCTGAAGCGGCAGTGGGTAGCCGCGCCCGGCGACTTCGCCGAACGTCGAGTTCGCGATGGCGTTCGGATCCACGGGCGGCGGTGGCTGCTGCGCCGCGCCGGCGCCGGCACCGCGGCCCCGCCCGCCTCCGCCGCCACCAAACGAGAGATTCCAGATCCCCGAGAAATCCACCTTTCCGTCCGGCGTACGCGGCGCGGGCCCGTCGAGGACTGGCTTGCCGTCGGCTGTTCGCGGCACACCCGGCGTGGGATACGACGGCCACTGCGCCCCGATCCCGGACGACATGACCATGACGGCAGCTAGTACAACGGCAATGCTGGCTCCCCAACTCCTCACGCCTGACCTCCCCTGAAAGCTCCACAGTGTCCCGGAACTCCAGCAGAAGCGCAAGCAACCGACCGGCGTGCCCCTTGCATCGTCGAACCCAGCATGGCGACCACAGCAGCTCCCGCGCCGCGCCGCCCGCGAGGACGCCCGCGCGCCAGCGAATCGCTCATCGATTGGCAGGATCCCGACCGTAACGCGCGCATCCTGGATTGGCGCCAGCGGGCGCACGAGTTCGGCCTGCTGCCTGTGTCCGACGCCGACGGCACCGCGACCACCGCCGAGTCGGACGAGCCTCATGCCCCTGAACAGCTGCTGCACGACGAGGAGCCGGAAGCGTTCGACGACCAGGCGGTGGACGAGGACGAAGAAGAGGAAGACTCGGAGGAGGACGCAACGGCCGAGGCTGACGTCTCCAGTTCAGCGGCGCCCGAAGCAGCTGACGCCGACCTCGTTCGCACCTACCTCTCGAACATCGCCCGCCGAAAGCTCCTGACCGGCAAGGACGAGCAACTCATCGGCGCCCGCATCGAGACGGCCCGCGGGGAGCTGCTGGTGGAAATGGCCGCCATCCCCTGTGCGCTGCAGACGTTGATCTCGCTTGCCGACGGCGTCGACGCCGGGTCCACTCCCGCAGCGGAGCTGATCCTCATGCCCGACGGCGGCGAGCTGCTCCCCGAGAAGATCCAGCCGGTGCTCGCCACGTTCGCGAAAGTACGGCGCTGCCAGCGTGCCGGCAACGTCGAACGCTGCGGCGTGCTGCTGAGCGGACTGCCGATCCGCCCCTCGGTACTCGACGACCTCTTCATGGAACTGCGGCGGATGGACGAGGCCTTCGCGGCCATCGAGGGGCGCAGCGCCGAGGCCGATCGCGCGCGACAGGCGCTCGAACAGCAGGTCGGGCTCGCGCGCCGCGAGTTCCGGCAGCGGTTCGCGCGCGTGCAGAATCGCGAGGAGGCGGTGACCGACGCCAAGCGTCACCTGATCGAGCCGAACCTCCGCCTCGTCGTGTCCATTGCCAAGCGGTATCTCGGCCGCGGCTTGACGCTGCTCGACCTCATTCAGGAGGGCAACATCGGGCTGATGAAGGCCGTGGACCGCTTCCAGTACCGGCGCGGCTTCAAGTTCTCGACCTACGCCACCTGGTGGATCCGCCAATCCGTCGGCCGCGCGGTGGCCGACTACGGGCGGACGATCCGGCTGCCGGTGCACGCGATCGAAATGCTCAACAAGGTGACCGGCGCGCGCCGCGATCTGGCGACGAAGCTCGGGCGCGACCCGCGTCCCGAAGAGGTCGCCGTCCGGCTCGGCATGCCGGTGGACAAACTGCAGATGCTGCTCGACGCCGCGCGCATCCCGACGTCGCTCGACGCCCCGATCGGCGAAGAGGAAGAGAGCACGCTGCGCACGGTGCTGCACGACGCCAACGCGCCCTCCCCGGAAGAGGAAGCCATCCGCGGCCAGATGGCCGAAGAGGTCGAGCGCGCCATGGCCCCGCTGAGCGAGCGGGAGCGCGAGGTGCTGCGGCTGCGCTATGGCCTCGGGACCGAGCGCGAGATGACGTTGGAGGAGATCGGCCGGCGTCTCTCGGTGACGCGCGAGCGCGTCCGGCAGATCGAACAGGCCGCGGTGCGGAAGATGCGCGCCGCGCGCAGCGCCGCGTAGAGGCAGACCTTCAGCCCGTAGAGGCGGACCTTCAGGTCCGCCTTGCAGCCTGGTCCCTATTTCTTCGCCAGCGATTCGATGAACGCAGCGGTCTCGGGGAACCCTTCGCCCGCGGCCTGACGCACGCCGGCTACTCCGACGCCCTTCGCCAGATCGAGCGGCGTGCGGCCGGCGGCATCCTTCGCCTGCAGGTCCGCGCCGTGCTCGACCAGGAACTTCACGAACGGCGTGTAGCCGCGCTGCGCCGCTCCGTGCAGCGCCGTTTGATCCGGCACCGCCGAGGCCGTCGGAACCTGGCTCGGCCGGGCGCGCAGGACGAGGTTATAGGACGCGGCCTGCGAGGCGCCGTTGGGCCCGGTGTTCCCCCGCTCGACCAGCATCCTGGCGTTGATGTCGGCGCCGGCATCGAGCAGCAGCTGCATCGTCGCGAGCACCCCCTCGTTGGTGCGGTTCCGGCCGCGGGTCACGCGCGTGCCGAAGTCCACACCGGCCGCCGCCATGAGCGGCGTCACGCCTTCCTTGCTCGGCAGGTCCACGAGTGCCTTGTGCTCCAGCAGCAGCTTGACGAACGGGGCGTCGCCGGCGCGCGCGGCGCGCAGCAGCGGCGTGGCGCCCTGGGCCAGGATGGCGTCGCCGCCGCGGTCCTGCGGGACGTCGCGGTACGGCGGGCGCCGCTTCAGCCTGAGGTTCGGGTTGGCGCCCTTCTCGAGCAGCATCCTGCCGATGTCGAGCGCGGAGATCGAGTCCTCGCTCGGGATCACCGCCATCGCGCCGTTCCCTTTCACCGGCAGCGTGCTGACGTCGGCCGCCATGTAGATCGGCGAGCGGCCGTAGAGATCCCACTTGTCCACGTCGGCGCCACCGCGGATCAACTCGGCCGCCGATTCGAAATGGAGGTTCATGATCGCCATCACGAGCGGCGTGATGCGCTCGGGGTCTCCCAGATCGAGATCCGCGCCGGCGGCAATCAGGTTCCGGACGCAGTCCACGCAGCCTTCACGGGCGGCGTAGAGAAGCGGGGTGAGCCCGCCCTTGTTCATGTCCTTCGGCCGCGGCTCGGTGATGACCTTGCGCTCCCACTGCCGCACGACGCCGCGGGCGTTGAGGTCGGCGCCCTTGGACGCCAGGAGCTTCACCATCTCGCCCTGCCCCTGCGCCGCCGCCCACATCAGCGCCGACTGGCCGCCGAAGGATTCCGTGGCGTTCACGTCCGCGCCGGCCTCGAGCAGCCGCCTCGCGGCTTCCACCTTGCCGCTGCGGGCCACCGCCATGAGCGGCGTCTCGCCTTCGGGGTTGCGGGTGTTGACGTCGGCGCCCGCCTTGAGCAGCGCGTCGAGCACCTTCTCGGATCCGATGATCGCCGCTTCGGTAATCGCGGTGGTCCCGAACTGATTCTTTCGCGTGACGTCCGCCTTGGCGGCAATCAGCGCGCGCACCAGCTCGAGGTCGTCGTTGGACGCCGCCCACATGATCGGCGTCGTGCCGTCGGGCCCGGGTGTGTTGGGGTTGGCGCCCTTGGCCAGCAGTCTCAGCGCCGCCGCGCGGTCGCCACGCTCGGCCGCGGCAAGCACCGTCTCGGCCTGGCCGGCCGCCGACACCATCGACACGCAGGCGGCACACAGCGCGGCCGCGGCGGCGAATGAGCGAATCGTGCGCATGGCGGCCTCAGATCTCCGAGAGGATGCCGCCGCTGTCGCCCAGCTTCTCCACCGGGATGTTGTTGCGGTCGAACAGCGTGACCAGCAGATCGGAGAAGCGCGAATCCTGCGGGTACTTCACGTGCTGGCCGCCTTTGATCTTCCCGTTGGCGTGCCCGAGGATCGCCGCCGGCAGCGGGTCGTTGTTGTGCTTGTCGCTGTTGCTCATGTTGCTGCCGAACAGGATCGTCGAGTGATCCAGCACGGTGCCGGTGCCTTCCTTCGCCTTGGCCAGACGGTCGACGAACTTCGCGAAGACATCGCTGTGATAGGTCTGGATCTGCACCAGTTTGTTCAGCTTCTCCGCCGCGTTGCCGTGGTGCGACAGCGGGTGGAACGCCTCGGCGATGTTCAGGTTCGTGTAGGTCCGCATGCTCGCTTCGCGGTCCATCGAGAACGTGATGACGCGAGTGATGTCGGCCTGGAATGCCAGCGCCATCAGGTCGAACATCAGCTTGAAGTGATCGGTGATGTCGTTCGGTACGCCGACGGGAGCGTCGGGGATGTCGAGCCGCGACATGTCGGCCTTCTCGGCCATCTGCACGCGGCGTTCGATTTCGCGCACCGAATCGAGGTAGTCGCTCACCACCACGCGGTCCTGGACGCCAAGGCTGGCCTGCAGCCGCGCCGCCTGCCCCTTCACGCGGTCGAGGATGCTGCCGGTCTCGTGCAGGATCGCCGCCCGCTCCTTTTCCGTGTCGCCCTGCCCGAACAGCTTCTGGAACACCGCGCGCGGGTTGCCTTCCTGCGGCAGCGACTGCGTCGGCGTGCGCCACGCCACGCGCGCGCCGCCAAGCGCCGTCGTCAACTCGAGCGACGGCAGCCGGGTGTCCTGGCCGATGTGGCGCGCGGCGAGCTGGTCAGCGCTCACGCCGGAATCGGGGCCCGCGACGCCGTGATCCCACGGCTTCACACACGTGAGCCACGTCATCTCGATGTAGCCGTGCGGCTCCGGCGTCTCACCCGGCTTGTTGCGCAGCCCCGACACGATGGTCAGGTGCTCGCGCAGCGGTTCGAGCGGCGACAGGATGGGCGACATCTCGAAGCCCTTCCCGGTCTGCGGCGGCGACCAGCGATCCATGACGGCGCCGTGCGGGAAGGCGACGAAGGCAAATCGTTTCGGCGAGGCGGCTGCCGCCGTCTGCGCCCAGGCCGTGGAGGCCGGGCTCATCGCGTCGAGGAACGGCAGCGCGATCGCCGCGCCGACGCCCCTGAGCACCGTGCGCCGGGAGATGTGCTTCTGCGACAGATACATCGTGGTCTCCGTCAACGGGCCGCCTGAAGGCGGCCCCTACTTCAGTGCCGTCTGGGTTGCCGCCGCCGGCTGCGGCACCCGCCGCATCCGGAACTGGTCGCTTTTCACCACCGCCTGCACGAGGGTCGAGAACTTGTAGCCGCCAGCCGCCGCGCCGTGCACGATGCGGCGCACCGCCGGCATGTCGTACGCCTCCAGTTTGCGCCCGGTGGCGTAGGTCAGCAACCCCTCGGTAAAGGTCTGCACGAACTGCTCGGGCTTACGCAGCAGCGCCTGGCGCAGGTCGTCCGGCCCTTTGATCGGCGTGCCGTCGGGCAGCTCGCCGCTCGAGTCAATCACCGCGCCGGCATACCGATCGCGATCGCGCCACATGCCGGTGGCGTCGAAGTTCTCGAGCGCCAGCCCGAGCGGGTCCATCACCGCGTGGCACGACGCGCACGTGGGGTTGTTCCGATGTTTCGCCATCATCTGCCGCAGCGTCAGCGCCTTCGTGGTGCCGATGTCCTTTTCGTCGAGTGTCGGAACGTTCGGCGGCGGCGTCGCCGGCGGCACACCCTGGATGTGCTTGAGGATGAACGCGCCCCGCAGGACCGGCGACGTGCGGTTGGGATAGGCGGCCGCCATCAGCACGGCGCCCTTCCCCAACAGCCCCCACCGCGCCGACTGCTCGAGCTCCACCCGCCGGAAACGGTCCCCCTTCACGTCGGTGATGCCGTAGTGCAGCGCCACGCGTTCGTTGAGGAAGGTATGCTTCGCGCTCAACAGGTCCACGACGCTACGGTCGTCCCTGAACAGGCTGTCGGCGAAGAGCGTCAGCTCGGTGCGGAAGTCGTCGCGCGGATCCGAGCGGCCCGACGCGTAGGGGAACACCGTCGAGTCGGGCACGATCTCGTCGAGCCGCTTCATGTCGAGCCACTGGTGGACGAAGTTGCCGGCCAACGTGATCGAGCGCGGGTCGGCGAGCATGCGCGCGACCTGGCGCTCGAGAACGGCGGGCTGCTTCAAGCGCCCGTCCACCGCCAGCTGCAGCAGCTGGTCGTCGGGAATCGTGTTCCACAGGAAGAACGACAGGTTCGACGCCAGCTCGAGATCGCTGATCGAATACGTGCTCCCCGGACGAAGCCCCTTGGGCACGTGCTCGCCGCGATAGAGGAAGAAGGGGCTGGCCAGGACGCCGGTCACGGCGCCGCGCACGCCCGATTCGAACCCGCCTTCCTTGACGCCGTCCTGGTAGTACTGGAACAGCTCGTCCACGTCCTCGGGGGCGGCCGGACGCCGATAGGCGCGGCGCGCGAGCGCCGCGATGATCTTCCTGGCGCACACCGCTTCGGCCGCCGGCGTCGCGCCAGCCGCCGGCTTGCAGACGAAGATGCGATCGCGGCTCGGCGTCGCGCTCAGCCCGTTGGCGTTGAACGGCCCGCGCACCTGGAACGACTGCACGCGATACAAGCGGTCCTGCCCGCCGCCCTTCGAGAACATCTGGATCTGATCGTCGGACTCGGCGAAGGTGCGGCGCCGGAAGGTCACGCCGATCTTGTGCGGCCCGGCGGTGGTCTTGAAGCGGATGTTCTTGAGGCGCGCGTTCACCCGGTCCAGGGCGCCGTTCTGCACCTGGTCGTACGCCTTCATGTCCTCTTCCCCGCCGATCACCGTCTCGTAGACGACCTTGTTGTCCACGAGCACGACCAGCGGGTTCTCGAACTCCATCCCGTTGCCCCAGATGTGCGTGGCCATGTCGGCGATGTCCACCACGTACTCGCCGTCGGACGGGAGGTCGACCTCGGCCAGGATGCCGCCGCGGGTGCCGAGCGGCAGCCCCGGCACGTGCGTGAGCTGCGTGCCCGCACCGGCCCGGAAGGTCCAGCCGCCAGGACGCGCGTCCGGCCGGCCCATCGCCTTGACCGCCACGGCGCGCGCCGCGATCACGTACTGCTCGATGAATGACGGCGACACCTGCAGCGCGGTGGCGATGTTGTCGAAGCCCTCGGCCACGTCGTCGGCCGGCAGCACTTCGGTGGCGTCGAAGTCCACGGCCAGCAGGTCGCGGACGGCGTTGCGGTATTCCTTGCGGTTCAGCCGGTGCAGCACGACCTTGTCCGGCACGTGCGCCGTGGTTTCAGCCTTGTCGAGGGTCTGCTCGAGCCACACCACCAGCGCGTCGGACGCCTCTGCACTGGGCTGGCGCGCATTCGGCGGCGGCATCACGCGGCCGCGCACCTTGCGCACCGCTTTCTCGAATACGTCGGCGTGCTGCGCCACGTCGTCCGCGGTGAGGCCGTCGAAGCTCACGCCGCCGGTCTTCACGCGATCGTTGTGGCAGGTGGCGCAGTAGGTCTTCACCGTGGCGAGCTGCTGTTCGGCCCCGGGCGCGTTGGCGGCTGCCGCAGGCGAACCTGACTTGTCCGCCGTAGCCTTGGCGGAGGTGGAAGGTTCGCCTCTACGTACCGTCGGCGCGCTACTCTGCGCGCCAACCGACGCGATCCAGACCGCGAGAAACAGTGCCGTCACTCGCATCGTCTTAGGCATCCGGCGAAAGATAGGCCCACAGACTTTCGAAGGCGCGCCGCACGAACTCGTCGGGATTCCCCATCTGCGCGTCGAACTCCTTGGTCGGCTTGGCGGCCACCGCCTCGCTCGGACCGCGGCCCCGGTTGAGAAGCGTCGAGAGCCGCTCGTAGATGCTGGCGTACATGCTCGCCTGCGCCTTCACATCCGCGTACGAGAGCACGGGGCCACGCGACGACACGAAGCGCGTCTGATCGTTGCCCATCGTCAACAGCCGCTGCGTCGCGCCCACCATGCCGCCAATCCACCCGCCGGTGATGTAGTCGACGGTCGGCCAGCCCTGAAGCGAGACGACATCGCCGACCGCCAGCACGTTCTGCGGCTCGAAGTACACGTAGAGATCGCCGTCGGTGTGCGCGCAGTCCGGCACGTAGCCGTAGCGGATGCCAGGTTCGAGCGTCGCGGTCGTATAGAAGGTCTTGTTCGGCTGCGCCACCTTCGGCAGCCGCTTGAACGTCTGCCCGCTCCACGGCCACGTGACGTCGGTCGTCAGCCACAGGCGCGTGTTCTCGTGGGCGATGATCTGCGCGCCGGCCTGGCCCAGCGTTTCGTTGGACCCGGTCTGCTCCGGATGCCAATGGGTGTTGAAGAGCGTGCGCACCGGACCGCCGTTTGGCAGCGCGGCGACGGCTTTCAGGATGGCAGCGGACGTGGCCGCCGAGCCGCCGTCGACCAGCACGAGGCCTCCGGCCCCGGTGCGTGCCAGGGCGTTGACGCCCCCCGCGGTGACGACGAAGAGATCCTCGGCGAGCTGGACCGTGCTGGCAGCCGCACCCCCGCCCTGAGCTGCGGCGAGGAGCCGCGCGGGAACTCCCAGCGCGATGCCCGCGGCACCGCCCAGCGCAGCCTTCAGCAACTGCCGACGGGTGTGACGACCCTGGTCCACCACCTCAGATCGTTGTAAGTGTAGGCGCCCTGCGCCCGCCGGTCCACCCCCTAAAACATGGACCGCGGTCTATTGCGGGAGGCGTACTTGGAACAGATTCCGGTGGGAAACGGTCCGGGTGAAGGCGAAGGTCTCCGGCGACAGGCCCGGGACCACGGTGCCCGCGTGCGCCGGATCGTAGCTGCTGAGGTCGATCACGGTGCTGCCCCGGCCCCCCGCCGCGTCGGCGGCCATGCGGACGCCGCCTGGCGGCAAGGGCGGAAGCGTCACCCCTGCTGCTACCGGAATCGCGGCCGTCTGTCCCGCTTCGGTGCCCTGCAGGAGCGGCTGCACGTACAGGTGGCGTCCGTCCGGCGACCACCGCGCCATGCACTGGGCCGGGCACACGCGGGTGGCCGCACCGCCATCAAGCGGCACCGCCAGGACGGCCGTGCTCGGCACTTCGTCCACCGGCACCATCACCACGGCCAGATGCCGATCCGGTGACATGCCTTTGAAGTCCACGATCGGCTCGGTTCGCACCCTGGCACGCGCGGACCCGTCGGGCTTCATCCGATAGAGATAGTTCTCGCCGTTCTCCGACGCGCGAAAGACGAGGTCCCCCTCGGGGCCGAACGCCGGCGAATCACCGGACGAGGCGATGAGGCGCGGGACCGATCGTCCGTCGCGCGACGCCAGCCAGATCTCGCGAGCGTCCGCCGCCGGGCGCGCGGCAAACACCACGCTCTGACCGTCGGGCGAGATGTCGAAGCTGGCAACGGTGTGCCCCACGACGATCGGCTCGCTCGTGCCCGAGCGCAGATCCGTCACCCACACCTCCGGCATCGAAGTGGCGGTGCGCCGCAGCACGTAATACAGCAGGTTACCGTCCGGCGAGAAGGACAGATCCCACGCGTAGCCTTCGGGCGAGACGAGCCGATCGCCTGCGTGCGTGTGCATCCACACGCCGCTCTCGATCATGCCCACGGAGGTCACGAGCGAACGGCCGTCCGCGCTCACCGCGACGCCGTCTTCTTCCCCTGGACCGGACGTCAACTGCTCGAGCCGCCCGTCGGGCGCGCGCTGCCGCCACAGGTGATTGGCGCCGTTCACGCGCGCAGTGAAGAACATCCAGGCGCCGTCGGGTGACCACGCCGCCGACGTGCACGGACCCTCGGGGCCCACCTGACGGCCCGGCGAACCGCCGTCGAACGGCACCAGCCGGCACCGCTCCCAGCCTCCCGTCGGTCCCATCTCGACGATCAGCACCGACGACTTGTCGGGCGATGCGACGCCGATGTGGGCCATGGCGCGTTCATGCGCCGGCAGGTAGACGTCCCGCACGTCGGCACGGCTCGGCGTCGACGCCACCAGCCCCATGTGGAGCCCTCTCTTGATCTCGCCGAACAGCACGTGCTGCGGATCGATCCAGGTGAGCCCGGCGGCATTCGGCACGAGCAGCCGCGGTTCCCCGCCACCCACATCGAGCGACTCAGTCACCCACCCGCGCGTGGCGTCGGCCACGGTGTAGGTGATCTGCCGGCCGTCTGGCGAAAAGCTCAAGCCGTACTTCGGCCAGCCGTCGTGCGTGCGCCGAATCGGCTCGCCGTCCGGCAGCATCCGCGTGTAGACCTCACCAGCGAACGGGAACGACGCGTCGCTGCCGACGAGAAACGCCACCATGCGCCCGTCGGGCGAGAGCGCCGGCCCGAATGCCGGCTGCGTGAAGTTGGTGGTCTGTACATAGGTGAGCGTGGCGGCCGGGTGCGACGCGAACCCGCGCACTGCGAACGCGCCGGCGGCCACCACCAGGACCGCCGCGGCCGCCCCGAGCGCAAAGCGTGAACGAACGGGTTCTTCGACCTCGTCGACAACCACCACCGGAGGCGTTTCGACGAGGCGTTCGACCGGCGCGATGAACTGATACCCCTTGCGGCGGAGCGTTTCGATGAACTCGGGCTTCTCGGGGTCGTCGCGCAGGGCGGCGCGAATCTGGCGGATGCAGTAGTTCAGCCCCTGGTCGAACTCGACGAACGTCGCCTGGTCCCAGACGCTGCGCTGGAGCTCCTCACGCGACACCACCTGGCCCGCGCGCTCGACCAGGATCGCGAGCACACGCAGCGGCTGCGGCTGCAGCTTGACCTTGCGGCCATCGCGTTGCAGCGTCTCTGCGTCGGCGTCGAGCTCGAAGCGCCCGAAACGCCACCGTCCGGCGCCACCGTTCATCACCAGATCTCTCGGCTCTTCAGTAGCTTACATCCTCACATTCAACTCACACGGTCCTCGCCGGCAATTCAGTTTCGCGGCGCCAGCCGGGTGCTAGCGTCGCCGCTCGGTTCATGACCGGGAGGACTCCATGGCTGGTTGGCGGCGTTGCGCATGTCTGCTCGTATCTCTATTCACTCTCTTCGTCCCGAGGGCACTCTCCGGCCAGGAATTGCGGCCCGAGGACGAGCCGCCAGCGGGAACGCGAGGTGACTACCTGGCCCATCCGCTCGGTGCCCGTCAGTTCGAGCAGCGCCTGCGCGGGTTGGAGGATCGTCTATCGGGACGGACGAAAGGAAAGACACACGAAGTCGCCAAAGGACAGTTCGTGGAGCTGGCGCGCGAAGGAGAAGACAAGGTCTTCGCCATCCCGGGCGACTTCGGGGCGCGGACGATCTCGTTGGGCGGGCCGCCCGGGCCGAAGCGCAATCTGATTCCACAGCCGGATCGAAGCGTCGACAACTCCACGATCTGGCAACCCGACTTCAACTCTGATTACTACAAGGAGCTCCTCTTCGCCGACGCCCCCGGCGCCCTTTCGGTGCGCAACTACTATCTCGAGCAGTCGTCGGGGCGCTTCACGATCAGCGGCGACGTCGCCGATTGGGTCCACCTCGCCTTCAACGAGACCACCTACGGCGCGAACTATTGCGGCGCGCTCTGGTGCCAGCAGACCTGGTCGTTCATTCGAGACACCGCCAACGCCTGGTACGCCACACAGATCGCGGCAGGCCGGACCAAGGCGGAGATCAACGCCTACCTCAGTCAGTTCGATCAATGGGATCGCTACGACTACGACCACGATGGCAACTTCCACGAGCCCGACGGCTACATCGACCACTTCATCAGCATTCACGCTGGAATCGGCGAGGAGTGGCGCGACCCGGTGCAGAAGACAGGCGCGATCTGGAGCCACAAGTGGTACGTCGCCGCAAGTTCGGGGATCGCCGGCCCCACCTTCAACCAGATGGGCGGGACGCGGATCGGTGATTCGGACTACTGGATCGGCGACTACACGATCGTCCCGGAGAACATGGGACTCGGCATCGTGGCGCACGAATTCGGCCACGACCTCGGGCTGCCGGATCTCGCCGACGCGAGCGGCCGGACCGGCGGCTCGGTCGATTCGACCGGCTACTGGACGCTGATGT
>Ga0070673_100001509_pt1 | contig 13675 bp, 12 predicted proteins | sample KBSM23metaG_FD_65342 | JGI IMG/M metagenome (GOLD analysis project Ga0070673, IMG submission 65342) | Miscanthus rhizosphere microbial communities from Kellogg Biological Station, Michigan, USA - KBS M2-3 metaG | ecosystem: Host-associated > Plants > Roots > Rhizosphere > Soil ... | reverse complement strand
TCTGTCGCCGGTGCAGGTCCCGGGCCTGTCGCAGGTCACGCAGGTCGCGGCCGGCCGCGCCTACTCCTGCGCGGTCGCGCAGGGCGGTCAGCTCTCGTGCTGGGGATCGAACAACTCCGGACAGCTCGGCGACGGAACCGGCTTGAATCAGCTCTCGCCCGTGCCGGTGCTGTCGGGCGTCGCGGCGATCCGGGCGAACTCCGCGTTCCACAACTGCGCCGAGATGCAGGACCTGACCGTCCGCTGCTGGGGGTTCAACGACGCCGGCCAGCTCGGCACGGGCGCGTTCGTCAACAGCTCGATCCCGGCGCCGGTCCGCCTGCAGTGATCTGACGATCGGATGGCCGCTATGATGGCGGCCTTGGACGATCTGCCCGCGCCCTCGTCGTTCCTCTCCAGCCGGTGGTCGCGCGACAGCCTGGTCACCGGCCATCCCGCGCAGCTGTACGACGGCGCGGTCCTGCGGCACATCGACGAGAACGCGCTGGAGCAGCTGATCCAGGATCTGGAGCGGACGAAGGGACCCTTGCACGTCGGCGCCGGGCGAATGGGCGTCTACACCTGGGACATCGCCTGCACCGGCAGCGACGGACCTTTCGTCCTGCAGGTCCCGCTGGTGCTCGACGAGCGCGGCAAGCGCGGGCGCGCCAAGCGCGAGGTGCCCGCCCAGAACGTCGCGAACACGCGGGCGCTGATCGCGCGCGGGCTGAAACGGTTCGTGGTCGAGCCGATCGAGCTCACCACGCTGGCGCCGGACGTGCCGGCGGCGCTGTTCACCGCCCTGCCCGACCATCGTCCCATCACGTTCGGGCGCGGATCGCTGCACGTCGAGCTGGTCGAAGGCAAGCACGCCTGGCTGATCCCGCTGGGGCCGGCCGCGACCGCCGACCTCCTCGCCGAGATGATCGCGGCGCTGGTCTACCATTACGAACCCGACCCCGTCGGCGGATCGGCGATCACCGACGTCTGCATCAACGACGGCGACTTCGTCGCGAAACGGCGGCGCGACGGATCGCTCGACGTGCGCCTGACCGCGGTACGCCGGCGCGAGAGCGGCGTCAGTCCCAGCCTGCTGCTGCTCTACCTGATCCAGCTGCTGGCCTACGAGGACTGGACCCTCGACGGCCGGCTGGTCGGCCTGCCGACGCTGGCGTCCAACCCGTCGGTGACCTTCGCCGGCGTCGTCCGGGGCGTCACCTACCGCAGCCGCGATCTGGGAGAGCCCGAAGAGGACGGCGCGCGCCGGGCGCGGCGGTGGATTCACGACTTCGGGCGCTCGCGCGAGGGGCGCGCGTACCGGCCGTGGGCGGACCGGTTCCTCGACGGCGCGCTGCCGCCGGCGTTCGGCGGCGATCCGCGCGAGCGCTGGTGGCGCCTGGTCCATCTCCAGACGAAGCTGGGCGTCCTGGATCTGCGCGCCCGCCAGGATCCCGCGGCGGCGGTGCCGGCGCGGTCGCTGCGCGCGTTCCTCGATCGGCTGACGCGCGAGATCGGCCGCCCGCCCGACGACGATCGGAACGCCGCGCGCATCAACGACGTCGGGCGCGACGGCCTGCTGCACCTGCTCGAGGAAGCGCAGGTCCCCGCGGCCGCGCGCGACGGCGTCGCGGACGACGTGCTCGCGCGCTGGCCGTTTCGCAGCCTGGACCACCTGGTGGCGCAGGTTCCGGGCGCGCGTGGCCTGCGCCGGCTGAAGAGCCGCGTCGCGTTCGGGCGCGCCGTCGCGGACGCGGATCAGGGCACGTTGGCCAGCCTCGAGACCGCCCGCCCGGGACCGGCGCAGGCGAAGACCGCGCGCCGCCCGCTCGCCAACCCGGAGGCGTTCGGCGGCCCGTCGTTGCCGGCGGCGCTGCACGAAGCGGCGGCGCGAACGTTTCCGACGTTCGAGGCGTACATGGACGCGGCCCTCCACGACCCCCGCTGGGGCTACTACGCGCGCCGGGTGACGATCGGGCGCGGCGGCCATTTCATCACCAACCCGGAGTCGCTCTCGCCCCGCTACGGCGCCTGGATGGCGACCTGGGCGTTTCGCCTGTGGCAGGACATGGTGGCAAGCGGCGAGCTCGCCGACGCGGATGCGTTCCCGATCGTCGAGTTCGGCGCCGGCAACGGGCGGCTCGCGCGCGATCTGCTGGACGCGGTCGCGCGCAACGCGGCCGCCCCCGACGGCGGCGCAAATGTGGACGCCCGCTGGCGCACGTTCGCGGCGCGGCTCGCGTACCGCGTCTACGAAACCTCCGAATCGCTGCGCGAGCGCCAGCGCGCGCTGCTCGGAAGCGACGCGATCGTCGGCGCGGGCGACGCGCGCCGCCCCTCCGAGACGCTGGCGCGCGACTTTCCCGGCGGCCTCCGGGGCCTCGTGCTGACGAACGAGGTCCCCGACGCGTTCGGTGTCCACAAGGTCGCGCTGACCTCCGCCGGGGACGCGCGCGCGGCGCTGGTCGTGCCGCGCGTCGAGCGGGCATTGCGCGACGCGCTCGGCGGCGATCTCGCGCGGCGGATCGACGACGCGGACGCAGCGGCGCGCCGGACCTTCGGCCTGGACGCGAACGCCGGTGATCTCTACCTGGACGGCGACACCTGGGCGGCGGTGATGGACGCCGTCGCGGGGCTGCCCCCGCACGAAAGCGCGCGCCGGCTCGACGCGATCTGGTTCGAGGAGACCTACGTCCCGGCGGCCGCCCTGCCCGCGCTGGCCGCCCACCTGAGCGCCAACGCCGCCCAGTACGCCACCGCGCTCGCCGCCGCTGATACGGGCGTCGTCGCCTACGTGAACGTGCACGCCGGCCGCTTCATCCGCGAGCTCGGGTCGTCGCTGAATGCCGGCTTCGTCGTCACCGTCGACTACGGCCACACCACCTGGGGCCTGGTCCAGGGCGCCCGCGCCGGCGAGTTTCCGTTTCGCGTCTACGGCGACCAGCGCGACTTCATCCCCCGCCCCAACGATCCCTACGCGGCGCCCGGAACGCAGGACATGACGGCCGACGTGAACTTCACCGACCTCGCCCGGGCCGGCGGCGAAGCGGGCCTGCAGGTGGTCCACTTCGGCCCCGAGCGGGACCTGGTCGGCGACGACCTTCCCGACCTGCTGCGGGCCGCCGCCGAAGACGAGGCGGCCGTCGAGTTCCTGGGGAACCCCGTGTTCAAGGTGCTGGTCCTGGGAAAGCGCGCGACCAGCGTCTTCACAGGCCCGCTGATGTCGCCGCTGCCCCTGTCCGCCCGGGAGCAGGACGTCCCGAAGGCCCGCCGCCCCCTGATCACGACAATCGAAAACCGGCTCATCCCTGTTTGTTAGTCTTATTATTTTTTAGGGCGCCGACGAGAAACCGACCCGATCGCGGCTGACGCGCTACTGCACTTACAGCGAGTCCTGTTTCACGACTCGCGGACGCGCGACGAACCAACAGCCCGTCGAGGTGAGCGCCATGAAGAGTTGGAGCATGATCTTCTTCGCAGCCGCGACGCTGGTCGGCGGGTGCGTCGGGAAAGTCGGTGACCCGCACAGCGGTGGGTCGTCCTCGTCCGGTACCGGGAACAACACCGGCAGCGGCAGCGGGGCGTCGTCCGGGAGCGGCAGCGGGGCGTCGTCCGGCACGGGCAACGCCGTGGTGAGCGGGGTCGGCGGCAACGCCGGCTCCAGCACCACGGTGATCACCGGCGCGGCCGGCGCCGGCGTCACCTTCTGCGACACGCGCGGCATCTCCGTGACGTCGCAGGTGCCGCGCCTGACCAACGCGCAGTACGACCGCGTGATCGCCGACCTGCTGGGCGTCCAGCAGCTGAAGGCGTCCAACAACGTCCAGCCGTCGACGATCCTGGCGACCGATCAGGCGGGCGGGCTGTCCGACCTCGGCTGGAGCAGCTACCAGACCGTCGCCGACCTGATCGCCGCGCAGGTCATGGGGGACGCGACGCTCAAGAAGAACTTCATGAAGTGCACGCCCACCGGCGACGGCAAGACCTGCCTGCACGACACCATCGTCCAGTTCGGCCGGAAGGCGTTCCGCCGCCCGCTGACCACCGACGAGATCGCGCGGTTCGACAAGATCGTCAGCGACGGACCGACCCTCACCGCGACCGGCACCGTCGACGAGATCGCCACCCTGGTGCTCTACTCGTTCCTGGTCTCGCCCTCGTTCCTGACGCGGGCCGAGATGACCGAGACGTCGGACGGCGCCGGGAACTATCAGCTTTCCAGCCAGGAGGTCGCGCAGCGCCTCTCGTTCATGCTGTGGGGCTCGATCCCCGACGACACGCTGAACACGGCGGCCGACGCCAATCAGCTCTCCACGCCCACCCAGATCCTCCAGCAGGCGCAGCGCATGCTGATGAGCGACAAGGCGCGCCTGAAGATCGCCGACTTTCACCGCTACTACATCCTGATGGGGCCCAACACCCGCTGGGACAACATCAACAAGGATCCGGCCCTCTTCCCGACGTTCGCGTCGGCGCTGGTGCCGACGCTGGAGGCGGAGACCGAGAAGTTCTTCGACGCCGTCGCGATGGTGAAGAAGGGGACGTTCCAGGACCTGTTCCTCAGCCCGACGGCGTTCGTGACCGCGTCGACCGCGCCGCTTTACGGCCTGAGCGCGTCCGGGTTCACCACCGACTTCAAGGAGGCGACGCTGGACGCGAGCCGGCCCGGCTTCCTGACCCGCGTCGGCTTCCTGAACGCCTACGCGTTCTACAACCGCACGTCGCCGATTCACCGCGGTGCCTTCATCATGAAGCAGGTGCTGGGGACGCCCATCGGAACGCCGCCGCCCGGCGCCGAGGCGACCGCGCTGCCGCCCGCGTCCGCCGACCTCAACACCAACCGCAAGCAGGTCGACGCCCAGACGACCGGCGGCGTGTGCGAGTCGTGCCACCACAGCTACATCAACCCCGCCGGCTTCGCGCTGGAGTCGTTCGACGCGATGGGCGTCGCACAGACGAAAGAGAAGTCGAGCGGCGCGGCGATCGACACCGCCTCCGACGTCGTGATCGACGGCAACGCCGTCCACATCACCGGCGCGGTCGACCTGATGAACAAGCTGGCCGCCTCGCCGATGGCGCAGCACCGCTACGCCGAGCGCCTGACCTCGTACCTGTACGAGCGCGAGGGCGACGCGATGGACTGCGGCACGGTCAACGACCTGGCCGCCAAGATCGCGCCCGGCGGCTACACCCTCCAGAACCTGATCTCGGATCTCACCCAGACTCCTCAGTTCCGCACCCGAGCCGTAGGAGCGATGTAATGAACCGCAGAGTCTTCCTCAAGGGTATCGGCGGCGTCTCCCTGGCGGCGCCCTTCCTGCCGTCGGTCGCCGAGAAGGCGGCCAAGGCGCAAGGCATGACCACGACGCCGCCCAAGCGCCTGGTCATCTACTTCACGCACAACGGCTGCCTCACCAACCGCTGGTGGCCCAAGGTGACCACGTACACCAACGGCGCCGCGACGCTGACCGCCGACATGCTGAAGGGCCAGACGCTGGAGCCGCTGTCGCCGTACATCGCCAAGCTGACAATCCCGCGTGGCTTCCGGTCGATGAACGCGTACGGTTCGGGTCAGTCGATCGATCCGCACGATCAGGCGGTGGGTTCGAAGCTGACCTGCGCGACGATCGATTCGGCCAACAAGCGCTACGCGACCGCGGCGTCGCTGGACCATGTGATCGCCAAGCAGATCAACCCGAACCAGGCTTCGCCGCTGGTGCTGTCGGTGGGCGCGGCCAGCACGCAGATCAAGGAGGTCGTGTCGTTCTCCGGCCCCGGCACCGCGTTCCCCGCGACCGTCAACCCGCTGACCGTTTACAACCAGCTCACGGGCGTGTTCGGCACCGGCGGCACCACCGGCGGGACGGGCCAGGCGTCGTATCTGGTCAAGCGCAAGCAGAGCGTCCTCGATCTCTGCAAGCAGGACCTGACCCGCTACCAGGCGCTCAAGATGAGCAAGCAGGACAAGACGCTGGTGCAGACCTGGATGGACCTGCTGCGCACCACCGAGACCGGCATCGTGCCCACGGCGTCGCCCACGTCGTGCAGCAAGACGACAGCCGAGGCGGCGCCCTTCACCGCGACGTCCGCGAACGTCATGGCCGCCAGCCCGACCGGCAAGATCACGCTGGGCAGCGTCCTCGGCAACACGCCGGACCCGGTGGGCGACGCGAACCTCGCGACGTCGTTCACCAAGGGCGGCGACATGTTCCTGAACCTGATCGCGCTGTCGATGATCTGCGACTCGAACCGCATGATCATGATGCTCTATCCCGGCTACGTGACGTTCAACTGGGACGGCATCATGCACACGCACGAGCACCACGGCCTCTCCCACCGGACGGGCGACTTCACCGTCGGTGGGGCGTGCGGCGTCACCGGCGTGCTCGACATGATCTGGCAGATCGACAAGTGGTACGCGGGCAAGTACGCGAAGCTGGTCGGCCTGCTCGACAGCATCAACGAAAGCAACGGCACGCTGCTGGACAACACGGCCACCATGTGGCTGCCCGAGCTGTCGGACGGCGCCGCGCACAACCTGAACAACCTGCCCATCGTCGTCGCCGGGAAGGCGGGCGGCTACCTGAAGACCGGTCAGGTCGTCAACGTCGAGGGCACCGGCACGCCCCAGATGGGCAACAGCGACATGTCGTGCGCGAACGGCGGCAACATCGGCAACACCGGATCGTCGGGCGGCATGCTGCCGATCAACAAGCTGTACGTCACGCTGATGAACGCCGTCGGCTGCACGGCCACCGGCATGCCCGGCGGTGGCAAGGTGACGCAGTTCGGTCAGTTTGACGGGACGGGCTCGTCCGGCGGCATCACGAATCCCGGCGAAGTCACCAAGCTGACGTCCGCCGGCTGATCCCGCGCTTTACGAGCGCCGGCCGCTGATTTCGTCGGCGCCCGGCGCGTCCGTCCCATCGCCCCCGCGCGCCGCCTCGAACGGCGACTCGCCCGCCATCCAGGCGTCGGGCAGCGTCGCCGGGCCGTTGAGCAGCAGGTCGAGCGCGCCGGTGAGGTCCAGCGGGCGCATGTCCAGGCCACGCAGGTCGGCGACCGCGATCTGCAGGCCCGCGCTGACGGCATGGAACGCGCGGATGGGCTCCCTGAACGAGCGGCCGCCCGCCCCCTTCGCGAGGAACTCCGCGCGCGCCTCCGGGTCGCGCAGCCGTTTCTCGCACGCGCCCGCGTCCAGCGAGTTCATGCCGCGACAGGAGAGCGGGCGAACCTCGTAGATCGTGCAGCGTCCGCTCGTCACGTCGAGGAACGCGCACGGATGGTCGGGCGAGAAGCGCTCCGCCGTGGACAGCCCGCGCGTGCGCGCCCGGACCGCCGCGACGTGGGCGGCGACGCGCTCCAGGTCGGCGTCGGGCAGCGTGCGCGACAGATGGTCGAAGATCGCCAGCGCTTCGGGCGGCGTCACGCCCACGCTCTGGTAGCAGCAGTGGTCGCACCCGGCGCGGCAGGCCAGCGTCCCGGCCGGCGCGCGCGCCAGCAGGGCGTCGATCAGCTTCTCGGTGGCGTCCATCGCGTTGCGCGCGAGCGCGACCATCGCCTCCAGGCTCGCCTCCCGCGCCAGCGTGCCGTGTACCGTCTGGGCCGCGGCGGTCGCGATCTCGTTCTGCCAGGCCTCCTCGAACACGGGCGCCGTCAGCGTCACCCGCTCCTCGCCGCTCGCCGGGTCGCGGTGCACCGTCAGGTGCACGCGCCCGCCGGGCTCGCGCTCGACCGGCGTCACTGCGGCCCCGCGAGCCGCGGATGCCCGACGAAGTACAGCGGCATCACGTTCCCCGGCGCGACGAGGCGGGCCTCGACCTCTCGTTGGGTCGCCTCCTTCATGCGCTCGCGATCGCAGATGCGCCCGTCAGCTGCGCACGCCTGCGCGAACAACGCCGCCTGCCCGTCGAAGTTCGTGTCGATGATGGCGAACCGCAGGAAGACGCGCGCGCGACCCGGACCGTCGCTGTCGGGAATGCGATCCAGCTCCGCCCGGAACATCTTCCGCGCCGCGTCCTGGCTGCCGAACGCCCAGGTCACGTTCGCGACGGCCAGCGCCGCCGCGGACACCGGATCCTTGCGAACGTCGCCCGCCAGCCGACTGCGCCGCCGCATCTGTTCCAGCGCCGGCCGATCGCAGCGCGGCCACTTCAGCCACCCGCGGCAGAGCGCGTCCGCGCTGTTCCAGTCCGCCTGGCCGTCCCGGTTCAGTCCCTGCAGCGCAACGACCAGATCGAACGTCTCGCGGCTGTCCGCCGCCAGCGCGGCGCGCACGGCGGCGACGTCGATGCGCGACCGGCACGCGAGCGGCGCGAACAACGACAGCGCAGCGACGGCGGCGAGGACCGCCCTCGGACGAATCGCCATGGCCATAGATTACAATTCCCGGCGGACCGATCCATGCCGGAGATGCCGTACCGGACCTGACCTCAGCGGCGCGGTTCGTACAGCTCCAGCACCTGGTTGGCGACGAACTTGACCTCGGCGGCCAGCGCGTTGCCGTCGTCCTCGTCCTGGCAGCGGGCCAGGATCCGCTGCAGCGCCTCGCGGCTGCGGCGCAGCTCGAACACCAGCCAGCGCGTGTCGCGCGCGCAGCCGTGCACGTCGTCGCGGTGCGCGCGCTCGATGTCGCGCATGCGCCATTCGGCGCGCTCGGCGAGGGCGACGTGGCGCCCCTCGCCGAAGCAGTCGGGGCACGAGGCCGGACCGTGCTCGGTCCCGATCTCGCCCTCGCCCAGGCAGGTCGCGCAGGCGGCGGACTGCGGCTCGCTCATGGCCGGATCAGCCCTGCGTCGGCGGCTTCGGCGTGGCCGGCGCGGGGGCAGCGGCGGGCGCAGCGGCGGCGGGCTTCGGGGCCGGCGCGGGCGCGGCGGCGGCAACCGGCTTCGGCGCGGCGGCAGCCGGCTTCGGCGCGGCGGCGGCCGGCTTCGGCGCGGCCGGCTTCGGCGCGGCGGCCGGGGCCTTGCCGGCGCGAGCGGCCTTGTTCTCCGGCGAGTTCAACTCGCTGCGGCGGGCGTGACGGCGGCGGCGGTGGGCCGCCTGGGCGGCGGTACGGGGTCGGTTGCGCTTGCTCATGGCGGCAGACCTTACCACCGAATCCAGGCGCACTTTACCCCGACCGGCGCGATTGCCATGTTGAACGGTATGCCATCGATCCCGACGCCGGTCCGAGCGACGACCAGCACAGCCGTTCACCGCGCCTGGTTGTTCGTCGCGTGCCGCGGCGTCGTCGCGGTCGCGGTGGCCGCCTTCATGCTGACGCGGCCCTCGATGGGGCGCCCCTTGCTGCTGGGCGCGATGGGCGCGTACCTGTTCGTCGACGGTCTGCTCGCGCTCGGCATCGCGCTCCGCGCCGAACGCAAGGCGCCGGGGCGCGGCCGCTACATCATCGAAGGCCTGCTCAGCCTGATCGTAGGCGCGCTGGCGTTCGCGCGTCCGGAGGCGACGGCGGGCGCCGTCCTGATGCTGGTCGGCGCGCGGTCGATCATCACCGGCCTGGTCGAGATCGCGACCGCGATCTCGCTGCGGCAGAGCGGCGGCGAGAAGCACTGGCCGATCGGGCTGGGCGGTCTCGTCTCGCTGGGTTTCGGCGCGTTCCTGCTGCTGCGGCCCGCCTCGGGCGCCCTGGTCCTCCTGCTGCTGGCCGGCCTCTACATCATGGTCTTCGGGTTGAGCCTGGTCGGCGCAGCCTTCCGCCTGCATCGCGCCTACGGGCGACTCCGGACCGCCGGCTGACGCTGCCCGCACCGGGAATCAGCCGTTGCCTTAGTGGTCCGCGCCGGGATGGTCCCTACATTTCCCGCCGTCATGCCAGCGCGCAACTCTCATCATCGACGATCGACGTCTTCCCGGCCGCGCACCGCCGAGCGTGCGGCCCAACAGGCCGCCACCGCGACGGCGGCTCTCACGGACGAGTGGTGGAGCTCGTGGCGACGGGCCAACGCGCTCGGCTGGGACTACCTGAACGCCGCCTTCGGCCTGATGCGCCTCAACATGGACGCGCTGTCGCGGGCCAGCCGTTTGCCGTTCGATCTCGCCGCGAGCAATTCGCGATAACGGTACGTCGCTGTAGGCGCGCGCGGCACAGGTCGCACCACATTTTTCCGCTCTTTGTCGGGATCCCGAGATCGACGGCCGGGAATCAGAAGACATGACCGCCGCGATTTCCCGGGTCGTTGTCTCGCTGCTGGTCGGCGCCGCCGTCGTCCTGCTCGGCTAGGCGTCTGTATCAGTAGAAGATGAAGGGGCAGGCCTCGATGTGCGGCTGCGGCTTCGCCGGCCGCATCGCCCGCAACCAGACGAGACCGAGGGCCAGCTCGTCGCGTCCGTAGTCGAAGATCTCGCACGACCCGGACGCGAAGAACCGCAGACACGCCGCTCGATCCTCCTCGGAGCCCGGATCCCCGTCGTCCTGACCGCTGCATCCCGAGATGCGTGCGTTCGTTGCCTTGCCCACGAGGGCCGTCATCTCGGCGCTGATCCGCTCGCGGTCGGCCGGCTTCGGTTCGAGACAGCGAACGACGTAGTCTCGCCAGGCGGTCGCGATCTGCCCGCACGTCTCCTGGGTTTGCTTGCGGTGCCGCTCGATTTCCGCCGCTGCTTCTTCCGTCTTGGCGAACCTGTAATTGGCGACGAACCCTCCCGTTCCCATCTGCTCCAGCGTCTCGAACATCGCGCGCGCGGCGATCAACCGCCGGCGCTCCTTCTGCCACGGGAACGAGACCTGCCCCATCTCGTAGCGCGTCTCGAACTGGAACGCGGCGATCGCCAGCACGGCGACCGCGACACCGAGCCCTCCCAGGATCCATCTCTTCCGTCGGCTCATCACCGTGTGCGCGGGATATGGTAACGCGAGTGCGACCGGCGGGACCGAAACCCGTCCGACAAGATAGCCTGGAGGCACCGTGGACGAACTGTCCGTCACGCTGGCGCAGTTTCCGTATCAGTGCGAGATCGACTACGACCCTCGAAGGTGGGCCGAAACCGCGAGCGCCGCGTTCATCGCCGCGCTGGGTGTGCCGAAAGAGTTCAAGCCCAACTGGATCGCGCTGTCGGCAGGCGACGAGGGCGCCCGACGCGCGCGCGTCGGCATCGCCGTGTACGCCATCAAGAAGGCGCGGGCGAAGGACACGCACAAGTCGATCTTCGTGAGCATGGCGGCGTTCGACGCGAGCACGAACAAGATCCTCGGCCACACGTCCGACCTCCATCCCAATCCGAGCTACCGCCACCAGGACTGGTTCGGCCTGCTGGAAAATAACGTGGGCTATCTCGCGATCGATGGCGCGCTCGAGCAGAAGATCCGCGCGCTCGCCGGACGCAACGTTCGCCCCACGGCACCCAGCGCGGGCACGCCGCTGGCGCACGACAAGAAAGTGTTCCGCATCGCGATGACGGCGAACGGCGCGCACATCGCGTCGGTCGGCTGGGACGCGCGGCTGCGCATCTGGGACGCGGAGACCGGCGCGGCGACGGCGGCGGTATCGGCGGGCGGCGGGCGGATGGCGTTCCTGCACGCGGTATCGATCGCGCGCGGCGACAAGCTGCTGGTCACGGGCCCGCGCAAGCTGACGATCTATTCGATCCCGGACGGCACGAAGGTGCGCGAGCTGGCGGGCCACCCCAACGGCGAGGTTTACGACATGTGCTTCTCGCCGTCGGGCAAGCTGATCGGATCGATCAGCTACGCGAACTACCAGGGCGGGGACAACTCCGTCGCCCTGTGGGACGCGGCGACCGGCCAGGAAATGATGCGCTTCAAGATGAAGGGCCTCCTCGGCGTGCACGTCGCCTTCTCGGCCGACGACCGCCGGCTGTTCGCGTGGGCTGTCCAGTGGACGACCGACGATCCGGACGTGCTGTACGCGTTCGACACGAAGACGGGAAAGCTGATCGCCGAGGAGCCGCTGCGTGCCGAGGTCGCGCGCAACGTGGCCGCCGACTTCGCGGCCACTCCCGCCGGGCTGCTGGCCGCGACTTGGGGCGCGGTGTTCGTGCTGGACGAGAACCTGAAGACGAAGCGGATCGTCGCGATCCCGCGGCTCGCGAACCCGCAGGTGCGCGCCGCGTTCGCGCCCGACGGAAAGCAGATCCTCGTGGCCGACGACGAGACGGTCGAGGTGCTGGAGCTGCCGTCGGGAAAGCGGCGGCTCGAGCTGGTCAGCCCGGTGCCAGGCGAGGTCCGCCGGCCCGCCTGGTCGCCGGCCGGCGACGTCATCCTCGCCGCCGTCGAGACGCGCATCGTGCGCTGGAACGCCAAGGACGGAAAGCCGCTGGCGCCGTGATCGTTCAGCGCTGACCGCGCCGGCGCCGACGCGCGAGCGCGATCAGCAGCAGGCCGAGCCCCGGGAGAACGGCGCTGCGTCCGCCAGGGACGCTGCATCCGCATCCGCCGTCGTCGCCGCTGTTCATTCCGGTCGCGCCGCCTGTCCCGGTCGCGCCGCCTGTCCCGGTCGTGCCGCCCTTTCCGGTCGCGCCCGCGGCGCCGGTCGTGCCGGCCGCGCCCGTCGTGCCGGCGTTCCCGGTCGTCCCGCCGCTTCCGGTCGTCCCGGCCGTTCCGGTCGCGCCGGCCGTTCCCGTCGTGCCGGCCGTTCCGGTCGTCCCGCCCCTGCCGGTCGTGCCTCCCGCTCCGTTCGTGCCCGCGGTACCGGTCGCGCCGCCGATGCTCCCACCGCCGCCGCCCGTGCCGCCGCGTCCGGCCGCGCCGCCGCCCGTACCGCCACGGCCGCCGCTGCCGCCGGTACCTCCCGAACCGCCCCGACCCGCCGCGCCGCCGGCGCCGCCCGAGCCACCGCCGCCACTGCCCCCACTGCCCGTGCCGGCCAGCAACCCGTCGTGCATCACCTGCGCGACGAACGCGTAGCCCGCGTCGGTCGGGTGAACGCCGTCGCTGAAATAGTCGGGGTGACCGGTGGTCGGCGTGTGGACGTCGATGATCGGCATCCCCTTCTGCATCGCGACCTGCCGGATGATCGGCCCGATCTCGTTGGCCGTGACCGACTCGACGATGCCGAAGCTGTTGGTGTAGATCGCCGGCGGCAGCGCCAGGTACACCACCGGACGGGTGGCCGTGTTGGTGAAGTGATCGACCAGTGCCGCCAGATCGGTCATGAACTGCTGCGCGCGCGTGCTGCCCGCCTGCGGCGACCAGTTGTAGGACTTCGAGTCGTTCGTCCCGAGCATGATGATGACGTCGACGACCGCCGCGTTCGCGCCCGCGCCCGCCACGAACGTCGTCGCGGCGGTGTACTCGCTCTGGTTGATGTACGGGAGGTCGCCCACCGACAGCAGGGTCGCGCCCGAATGCCCGAAGTTCCGCACCTGGACGCCGTTGCCGAACAGCCCCTGCAGGACCGACGGATAGGACTTGCTGCTGGACGACGCGGCGTACCCCGCCGTGATGCTGTCGCCGACACACGCGACGTGCGTCGGCATGCGCGCCTGCGCCCGCGCCTCGCTCGACGGCAGCGCGGCCACTGCGAACGCCAGGACGGCGCAGGCGGTCAAGAGAGTCTGATTCCTCATGCCTCTCGTATGCCCGAACTGGGCCCCTTCGATCAACCGAACGGCGCTGGCGTGTAAGAAGCACTGGAGATGTCCGGGGCATGAGCAGTTAGTGATGTCCGCCTTCGTGGGGCGAAGGGGCGACGATGGGGAATGGGCCCCATCGAGCGCCGTATCGCCCGGGAGGCGAAGG
>Ga0070673_100001507_pt1 | contig 13679 bp, 9 predicted proteins | sample KBSM23metaG_FD_65342 | JGI IMG/M metagenome (GOLD analysis project Ga0070673, IMG submission 65342) | Miscanthus rhizosphere microbial communities from Kellogg Biological Station, Michigan, USA - KBS M2-3 metaG | ecosystem: Host-associated > Plants > Roots > Rhizosphere > Soil ... | reverse complement strand
CGGAGCACAAGCTGCGCCGCGCGCTGGGCCCGGTGCAGCTCACGCTGTTCGGGATCGGCGCCATCGTGGGCGCCGGCATCTTCGCCACCATCGGAACCGCGGCCGCGGGCGACGCCTACCGGCTCGGCGCGGGACCGGCGCTCTCCGTCTCCTTCGTGCTCACCGCCATCGTCTGCGGCTTCACCGCCCTGTGCTACGCGGAGCTGGCCTCCACCGTGCCCATCTCGGGATCGGCCTACACCTACGCCTACGCCACCCTCGGCGAGCTGGTGGCCTGGGTCATCGGCTGGGACCTGATCATCGAGTACGCGGTGGGCAACGTGGGAGTGGCCATCAGCTGGGCCAACTACTTCAAGACCCTGCTGGCGGGGATCCAGATTCCCGCCCTGGGCCTGCACGGCATACACGTCCCCGACTGGCTCTCCATGGACTACCGCACCGCGGCCCGCGTGCCCGGCGTCTACGACAGCGCGCCCCGGCTCTTCGGCGTCCCCGTGGTGGTCAACGTCCTGGCCGTGGCCATCGTGGCCGCGGTGACGGTGGTGCTGGTCTGGGGCGTGCGGGAGAGCGCGCGCTTCAACGCGGTGATGGTGGGGATCAAGCTGGTGGTCCTCGCCTTCTTCGTGGTGGTGGGCACCTACTGGATCGAGCCCGCCAACTACCACCCCTTCGCCCCCAACGGCTGGGCAGGCATCAGCGCGGGGGCCGCCATCGTCTTTTTCGCCTACATCGGCTTCGACGCGGTCTCCACGGTGGCGGAGGAGACGCGGGACCCGCAGCGGAACCTGCCCATCGGCATCCTGGCCTCGCTGGTCGTGTGCACGATCCTCTACGTGATCGTGGGAGTGGTGTTCACCGGGCTCATCTCCTATCCCGACCTCCGGACCAAGCTGGCCACGGAGCAGGCGGAGCCTCTCACCATGGCCCTGCAGCACGCCATGCCGGACTCGCGGCTGGCAGTGGTGATCGTGGCCTTCGGCTCCGTGATCGCGCACACCGCGGTCCTGCTCGTCTTCCAGCTGGGACAGCCCCGGATCTTCTTCTCCATGGCCCGCGACGGCATGCTTCCGCCCATCTTCTACAAGGTGCATCCCCGCTTCCGCACGCCGCACGTCTCCACCATCCTGACCGGCGTCTTCGTGGCGGTCTTCGCCGCGGTGGCCAGCATCGACGAGATGGTGGACCTCACCAACATCGGGACCCTCTTCGCCTTCATCCTGGTGTGCGCGGGGACGATCGTCCTGCGCGTGTCGGACCCCGACCGGCCGCGGCCCTTCCGCGTGCCCTCGGGGTGGGGCTGGACCGGCGTGCTCTACGCGTTGCTCGCCCTGGGCGTGCTCCTCCTGCCGGCGGGCACCCTGGGTACGGTGGGCAAGATCGTGGCCCTGGTCGTCGCCGCCGCCGTGTTCGCGGCCAGCCAGCGGCACATCTTCCCCATCCTGGGCATCCTGTCCTGTCTCTACCTCATCTACTTCCTGCCTCCGACCTCGTGGCTGCGCTTCGCCGCCTGGCTCAACGTCGGCTTCGTGATCTACGTGGGCTATGGCGCGGTGCACAGCCGGCTCACCGGGCGGCACACCGCCCTCCCGCAGGAGCACGACCGCCACACGGCGCGCGTGGGTGCGGCGCTGGCCGTCGTCGGCGTGGCCCTGCTGCTCCTGACGCGCGGCCTCGACGTGTGGCTGGCCGCGGTCAAGCAGGCCCCCGCCGCCGGCGCCCTGGCGGCGCTGCCCGCGGTCTTCCAGCCCGGGCCCTGGCTGGAGCGGTCGTGGTTCCTGATGGTGCCGTTGGCGGTGAACGCCTTCGTGTTGTGCCCGGTGGTCATCCGGCGCGCGCTCCGCGCCCGTGGCACGGGGCCGGCGCCGGCCGCGCTGGCCAGCATGGCCGTCGCGGTGGCGGTGATGGCGGCCAGCGCCGCCTACCTGTGGGTCCTGGCCACCCGCTAACGGTCGAGGGACTTTAGCGCCGCGCGCACCCGATCGGCCTGCAGCGCGTCGGGCCGTTCGAGGTAGGCGCGGCCGTCCTCGAGCGTCGCGGCCCGGTCCCTCTCGTCCTTCCCCCTGCGCCAGGCTTCGGCTCCTGCTTCGATGGCCCGTACGCGGGCCTCGTCGGCGCGACCGCCCGCCGCCTCGCCGCGGGCGAACGCGCGCCACGCGTCGCGGAGGCTACGGGCTTCGGCCGCCGAGGCCACCGTCCGCTGAGCGAGGAGCTGGAAGCGGGCTTCGTCGGCCGGGGCACCCGTCGCCTTTCGCAACCCGCCCACCGCCGCCTTGTCCCGTCGCGCCGTGGCATCCTCGGCGTGGCCGGCGCCGCTCTCGGCCTCCGCCTCCGAGGCCTGGGGCGTCCTGGCAAGCCGCTCCTCGGCCGGTGCGCCGGCGTAGCCGAGGGGGCGGAGCTCGTCCGCCTCCTTCCGTTCGTCCTTGGCGGCGTTCGCGGCCGCCGCCGGCGCGTCGACCTTCGCCGCGGGTTGCGGCGGTGCGGCTGGCGGGACAGGCGGCGGAGCGGCGGCGGGCCGTTGCTCGGCGGCGCGGCCCTGTTGCAGCCGCGGCCGGGCGGGTTGTGCGGGCGCCGGCTCGGCGCGCGTCGTCTCCGGCACGGCCTCCGCGATCCGGTCCTGCGACTCCGAGGCCGGCGGCGGCGCAGCGCGCCTGGGCGCGGGGGCCGCGGCGGACGGCGGGCTGGCGCCGGGCGCGCGCATGTCGTGCCGCAGCCGCGGGGTGAGCACGGCCAGGACCAGCGCGGCCGCGGCGGCCAGGGCCCACGCGGGGGCCAGGCGACGCCGGGCGGGGCGCGACCCTTCGAGGCGCCCGCGGAGCGAGCCGCGGAAGGCTTCGAAATAGCCGTCGGGCACGGACAGCGGCAGCTCGCGCGCCGCCGCGTCCACCGCCAGCAGCTCCTCGAGGTGCCGCGCGCAGGACGGACATCCCCGAAGGTGCGCGGCCACCGCCTCGCGCTCGGGCAGGGCCAGCTCGCCGTCCATGTACGCCGAGAGCGATTCCGTCACGTGCGGGCCGGTCACGCCGTCAACCTTCCTCGGCCCGCCGGGTGGGCAGGCCGAGATAGGGCGCCAGGGCGGCCCGCAGCCGCTCGCGCGCCCGCGAGAGGCGGCTCATCACGGTGCCGATGGAGATCCCCAGCGCGTCGGCGATCTCGCGGTAGGACAGCTCCTCGAAAGTACGCAGGGCGAACACGGCGCGCTGCTCGGCGGGGAGGTCGCCGAGGGCGCGCTCCAGCACCTCGCGCGCCTCGCGCTCCAGCACCAGATCGAGCGCCCCGCGGCCCGGGGCCGCGGTCTCCGCATGGCCCTCCGGCAGCGGCGTCTCGCGCGCCTCGGGCGAGCGCACGTGGTTGATGGCCAGGTTGGCCGCGATGCGGCAGATCCAGGGCCCGAAGGGCCGGCCGAGGTCGAAGGTGGAGAGGGCCTGGTGCGCCCGCATGAACGCCTCCTGGGCCACGTCGTCGGCCACCTCGTGGCGGCGCACGATGCGCAGGGCGATGCCGTACACCCGCCGCTCGTAGCGCTTGACGATCTCCTCGAAGGCGAGGAGGCTCCCGCCCCGGGCCCGGGCCAGCAAATCGGCCTCGACCGGGTCCGCCGCGTGCACGGGCCTCGGGTCTCGCGCTGCGTCGCTCAATCAGGGCCTGCCACAACGGCCGACGCCGTTGCCGTCAGGGATACCGGGGTGGGGTCCCCTTTATTCCCGCGGGCGCGCCCTACTCCAGGACCTTGATCACCACCCGGCGGTTCTGGGCCCGGTGCGCGCGGGTCTTGTTGTCCTCCACGGGCTTGGACTCGCCGTAGGAGATGACCTCCATGCGGTTGAGCGCGATCCCGTGCTGGTCGTGGATGTAGTTCCGCACGGCCAGGGCCCGGTCGTAGCCCAGCTTCTCGTTGTACTCCGCCGGCCCGGTGGCGTCGGTGTGCCCCTCGATCTCGAAGTAGACCCCGCGGTTCTCGGCCTTCAGCGCGGCGATGGCCTCGTCCACCATGCCCTTGGCGTCGTCGCTCACCTTGGCCCGGTTCACCGGGAACGTCACCTTGTCGTTGGAGAGGGTCACGGTGTAGATCAGCTTGCCCTTGGCGGCCTTCTCGGCCTCCTCGGCCTTGGTCATCGCGCGCTGGGCCGAGCCCTTGGCGTCGGAGATCCCCGCCTGCGCCTGCTGGTCCACCTCGTCGATGCGCACCTCGTTCCGCTTGGTGCGCTCCTGCGTCTTCTCCACCTCGGTGGTGAGGTTGTCGACCTTCTGGTTGACCTCGCCCACCTCGCGGCTGACGTACTTCTTGGTGGCGCAGCCCGACACGGCCACGCCCGCGGCCAGGAACGGCACGAGCACTGCTCTCATTGAGCCCTCCATGGTTGAACCCGTGGACGCGCGTCCGCGGGGGATATCAGGACTGCGGCACATAACCGCTCCGGGTCCGCACCACCACGCCCTTGCGGGTGGCGCGGACCTCGACGCGGCGGAAACGGGCCGGACCCGGTGGCGGACCGTAGCCCAGCCGGTACTGGAACTTCAGCTCCGAGGCGATGCGGTCGGCGGCCTTCTTCAAGGCGGTGAAGTCGCTGACGGCGAATGCGGCGCCCCCCGAGAGCGCGGCGTAGCGGGTGAGGACCTCGCTGCCCGCCGTGGCCGCCGCGGGACGCTCCTTGCCGGTGAAGCGGGACGAGGCCGGGTCGTCGATGGGCGACAGCACGGCCAGGGTGTAGATGGGGACGTCCAGCGCCCGGGAGGTGGCGATGACCTCGTCCGACGTGCGCTGGCTGGCGGTGTCCACGCCGTCCGTGATGACCACCACCGCGCGCCGGCCTTCTCCGTGGCTGGCCAGGTCGCGGGCCGCGTGCTCCAGGGCGTCGTGCAGGGCCGTGGACCCGTAGGGCTCGATCTCGTCCATGGCCTTCAGGATCTGCTCGCGGTCGGTGGTGAAGCGCACCACTCCCCAGTACTTGTTGTCGAAGGCGGCCAGCGCCGCCTCGTCGTCGGCCTGGAGGGAGTTCAGGATCTGGACCGCGGCCATGCGGGTGCTGGTGGCTTTGAGCTCGCCGTGCATGCTGCCGCTGGCATCCATGAGCAGCAGGATGCGGGCGCGGGAATCGCGGGAGGACGAGAAGTGCTCGAGCTTCTGCGGCCGCCCGTCCTCGAAGATCCGCAGTTCGGCGGGCTTGAGGTCCTGGACGGGCCGCCCCTCGGAGTCGACTGCGGTGGCGGAGAGGGTCACGAGCTCGGCGCTGGAGGCGAAACGCGGCACCTGCCCCCGGGCCTCTCCGGCCGCCAGGACCAGGGCCAGGGCCAGAAGCCGAGTCCGGACTGGATCTTGCGGGCATCTCATGGCCAACAAAACAGTATAGGGCTTTTTCGCGCGCGGGGATCTGTGATCCCACACACGCGGGTCCGCACGTCGAGCGCGGACCCGCGTCTGGTCCCCTAAAGGATCTTCACGACCACCACGGTCAGATCGTCCGGATGCTCCGTGCCCTTCATGAATGCATCGAAATCATCCAGGATCCGTTCACCCAGGCCGGTGGCCGGCAGGCCCGCATGGGCCTCGACCAATGCCCGCACGCGGGCCACGCCGAAGTCCTCGCCGCCCGCGGCGGCGTCGACCAGGCCGTCCGTGTAGAACACGAAGACGTCCCCCGGCTCGAGGGCCAGCGTCTGCTCCTCGTAGGAGGCGGTGTCGAAGGCGCCCAGGGGCAGCCCCCCGATATCGATGGGGACGCAGCGTCCGGTGGCGGCGTGGTAATGCAGGGGATGGGGCAGGCCCGAGCTGGCCAGGACCACCGTCTTGGAGTGCAGGTCGAAGCGCGCGTAGACCAGGTTGCAAAGCAGCCCTTCCACGCCCCGCCGCCGGAGCGTCCGGTTCACCCGCGCCATGAGGCCGGCCGGAGAATGCCGCTCGAAGGCCCGGGATCGCACCGTGCCCGAGGCGAACGCGCCGTACAGGGCGGCGGGGACGCCCTTCCCCGCCACGTCCCCCACCACCACGCCGAACTGGCCCTCCTCCATCTCATAGAAATCGTAGAGGTCGCCCCCCAGCTCGCGCGCCGGCCGGAAATGGGCCGAGGCCTCCCAGCCCCCGCCGCGCGGGCAGTCCTCGGGGAACAGACCGCGCTGGATCCCGGCCGCGATCTTCATCTCCCGCGCGCGCAGGATGTCGCGGGTGCGCAGCTCCTCGTACAGGCGCGCGTTCTCGATGGCCGACGCCACCTGGCTGGCCAGGGGGGTCAGGACCTTCACGTGCTCCTCGGTGAAGGCGCCCAGCGCGGTGGACTCCAGGTCGAAGACGCCCACCACCTTGTCCTTGTGCACCAGAGGCACGACCAGCTCCGACCGCGTCTCCGCGATGAGCGACAGGTAGCGGGAGTCCGCGTGCACGTCGTTCACGAGCACGGGCTCCTTGCTGGCCACCGCGGCGCCCGACAGGCCTTCTCCCGCCTTGATGCGGTAGCGCTCCTGGGCCCCGCCATACTGCACCGACTCACGCAGCACCAGGTCGCCCGTCCCGGGGTCCACGAGCAGGATCCCGAACATCTCGTAGTCGATGACCCTCTTGACCAGCTCGGCCACGCGGTGCAGCAGGAGGTCCAGATCCAGGATGGAGGACGTCTCCTTGCCGATGTCGTACAGGATGGCCAGCAGGCCCGCGTACCACCGTGTCTCCCGGTGGAGGGTCGCGTTGTCGATGGCGATCGCGAGGTGGCCGGCCAGGACGCCCAGCGCCGCCCGGACCTCGTCCGTGAAGGCGTCGGCGGAGGCGGACTCGATGTTCAGGACGCCGATGAGCCGGTCGCGATGGACGAGGGGGATGGCCAGCTCCGCGGACACCCCGGGCTCCCCCGTGATGTACCGGGTGTCGCGCGCCACGTCGGGAACGAAGATGGGCTCGCGGCCGGCGGCGGCGGCCCCCACCACGCCCTCCCCCACGCGGATGCGGCGGCTGGTGTCCGTGGACTGGTCGTAGCCCACGGCCAGCGCCGGGGCCAGGGACCCGTCCGGCTCCGAGAGGTAGATGTCGAGGACCTTGGCGCCCACCACGAGCCGGCGCACGCGGTCCGCGATGGCCTTGAGGAGCTCTTCGGGGTCCAGGACCGCGCTGAGCTCCCCCACGATGGGAAGGAGCTCGGCCAGCGCATCGCTGGAGAGCTGGATCCGCTTGCTACGCGTGGGCGGCGGCAAGAGGACATTGTACACTCGCCCTCGCCCATGCCCCCCCCTCCGGCGCTGCGTCTGCCGCTCGAGATCGAGGACATCAAGGCCATCCTTCCCCACCGCTACCCGTTCCTCCTCGTGGACCGGATCCTCGAGATCGAGGAGGACCGGCGCGTGCTCGGGCTCAAGAACGTGGCCTCCGACGAGCGCTACTTCATCGCCGGGCCCGGCGGGCGGCCGGTGCTGCCGGCCTCCATCCTCACCGAGGCCATGGCCCAGGCGGGGGCGGTGCTGATCCTCTCCAAGCCCGAGAACCGCTCCCGTCTCATCTACTTCATGGGCATCGACCGGGTGAGGTACCGGCGGCCGGTGGCGGCGGGCGATACGGTGATGCTCGAGGCCACGGTGGTGCGGCTGCGCGCCAGGATGGGCAGCCTCCACGGCGTGGCCCGCGTGGACGGCACGGTGGTCTGCGAGGGCCAGATGACGTTCGCGCTGGGGGACAAGCCCGCCCCGCAATGAGGCCGCGTCGCGGAGTCCCCGGCGGGCGGCCGGCGCCCGCGCCCACGGGATCGACCCGCGGACCGCTCTCCCTGGCGCGCGCCCTCTCCAAGTTCGGGGTCTGCTCGCGCAAGGAGGCGGGCCGGTGGATCGAGGCGGGCCGGGTGGCCGTGAACGGCCGCCCCGCGCGCTGGCCGCAGGCTCGGATCGACCCGCGGCGCGACCGCGTCAGCGTGGACGGGGCGCCCGTGGGCGATGATACGGAGAGGGTGGTGCTCGCCCTGCACAAGCCGGTGGGCTTCATCACCTCTCGCGGGGACCCGGGCGGTCGCGCCACCGTCTACGACCTGCTGGGCGGCTTCGGCCGATGGGTCTTTCCCGTGGGACGGCTCGACCGCGACACGTCCGGCCTGTTGATCCTCACCAACGACCACCGCCTGGGCCAGCGGCTGAGCGATCCCGAACACGGCGTGGCCAAGACCTATCACGCGCTCGTGGAAGGCGTGCCGGACCCCGCCGCCCTGCGGGCCCTGCGCGAAGGAGTGCCGCTGCGTGCCGGCGCCACCAGCCGTCCGGCGGACGTCCGCGTCGTGGGCGCGTCGCGCGACGGCTCCTGGCTGGAGATCGTCCTGCGCGAGGGGCAGAACCGCCAGATCCGGCGGATGTGCGCGGCGGTCGGCCACGAGGTCCTCGAGCTCGTCCGGGTGGCCGTCGGCGGACTCGCACTCGGGGCCTTGCCCGCCGGCGAGTGGCGCCGCCTGCTGCCGGAGGAGATCCCGCGCCTCCAGTCCCCGCGTGGTACGATCTCGCGCCGCCCTGGGACCGGGAGAGTGTGATCCTGGAGATCTCCCCGCCGGCGCTCGCGTCCCTCCCGGCGGGGGCCACCTGGGCCATCGCGCAAGACGCGATGGTCGGACAGAGTACGGCTTTATGACGGCGCCATCCGACAACCCGCAGCTCCGGGAAGCGCTCTACGAGCTGCAACAGTACCTGTCGGACCGCCTGGCGCCCCTCATGGTGGCCGACTCGCTGGGGATGCTCGTCACCCTCCCTCCGCAGCTGACCGCGGCCGAGATCCAGGCCTGGATCTCCGCCCAGTACCACGGGGAAGGGGCCAAGGTCCCGGTCTCCGACTACCTCTTCCACGCCCTGCGCAAGATCCACGTGGTCGGGGATTTCCGCCTGGTGCCGGAGGCCTCACTCTCGGCGTATCTGCGGGAGCTCAAGGTCCTGCTCCTCGAGTTCTGCCCGGAGGAGGACCGCGAGCTGCTGCGCACGAACCTGGCGCGGCTGGGGGAATCGACGAGCGGCCCGCCACCGCCCGTGGAGATCCTGCACCGCCAGCCCGGCGGCGAAGCGGGCGGGCTGACCGCCGCGCCCCTGGCCGCCACGTCCACCGACGCGGCCGTCCCCGTGAACGCCGAGATCGCGCGCGGCATGCGGCGGTTCACGCTGCTCCTCGAGCGGCTGGCCCGGACGCCGCTGTCCGCCGGCGCCGCCCCCGACGCCCACCGGGAGCTGGTGTCGCAGGCGGTGGCCCAGGCGGCGCAGAGCGCGAGCAGCGGCCAGGAGATGGACCAGTACCTGGAGAAGCTCCGGCAGACCGGCATGGCCGCGCACACCGACCAGCTCTTCCGCGCGCTGGGCGACAGCCTGCCCGGATGGTCGGTGCCCCTGCCGGCGGGCGGCGCCGCCGCCATCACCGGCCCCGCGGAGGCCATGTACCGCATCGTCGCCCTCTCGCCCGGCTACGAGGAGACGGCGCACCGCTTCCGCGACCTGGTGCAGGCGGCGGTCCAGCAGTTCAACGAGGGCCTGCTGACCCGGGCGGCCACCATGTTCGGCGTGGCCTCGCGGCTGGTGGCGGAGAAGAAGGTGGGCCAACCCGTGGCCGACGCGGTGCAGAAGTCGAGCAACGAGGTCCTGAGCCCGGAACGCCTGCGCAAGTTCGCGGAGAGCCCGGACCGCCATCCGCTGCTGCGCAGCGTGATGGGCTTCTACGCGCGCCTGACGCCGCAGGGCCTCCTGCACGACCTGCGGGAGGAGGAGCGCCGCGACCGCCGGCGCCTCCTCCTGGCCCTCCTCGAGGTGCACGGCGCGGCGGCCCGCGCCGCGGCCATGGAGAGCCTGGAGACCTCGCTCTCCGGCGGGGCCAAGGAGGCCGACCCGTACTACCAGAGGAACCTCATCTATCTCCTGCGCCAGATCCCGCGCCCGGCCGAGGCCTCCGTGGAGGACGAGATCGACCTCCTGGTCCGCGCGGCGCCCGCGGGCGCCGCCGCGCTCGTCTTGAAGGAGGCGATCCTCACGCTGGGCCGTATCCCGCACGACAAGTCGGAGGTGGCGCTGGTGGCCTACCTGCGCGCCTTCGAGGGCATGGCGTTGAAGCCGGAGACGGCGGCCTACGACTCCACCGAGGTATGGGCGCTGCTCGACCGCACCACCTCGTCGCTGGCCACGCTCGGCACGCGGGGCACGCTCCTGGCCGTGCTGGAGCACGGCCTCAAGGTCCAGCCCGAGCTGGGGGACGCGCGCATGCGGCTCATGGACCTGGGCAGCCACGACCTGCGGTCCCAGCCCGCGGTGGCCGCGAAGCTCGTGAGCGTGCTGAAGGCGGAGCTGCCGAAGAGCGTGATGGGCATCGTCATCAAGAAGGGGACTGACGCGCAGCGGCCGTTGGTGGCGGCGCTGGCGGGCACTCCCTCGGCCGAGGTCCAGGCCCTGCTCTCGGACGTGGCGGCGCGCTTCTCCACGGAGCCCCTGGGCCAGGCCGCGGCCAAGGCCCTCGCGGCCCAGCGGGCGGCGGGCGGGGCCCGGGCCGCGTCCGCGCCGAGCCTCTCGGGGGACCTCGAGCTGTTCGGCCTTCCCAACCTGCTGCAGAACCTGGCCGACAACAAGGCAACGGGCGCCCTCACCCTGTTCACCGCCGACCGCACGATCGCCAGCGTCCTCGTCCTCGAGGCGGGCCGGATGGCCAGCTGCCAGACCGGCGCGCTGCGCGGGAAGGACGCGTTCTACCAGCTGTGCGAGCGGCCGTTCCCCGGGACCTTCGCGCTGGCCAGCCATCGCGACGCGAAGCCGGAGAGATCCCCGGACCCGCCGCTCGACCTGCTGCCGCTCATCCTGGAGGGCCTGCGCCGGCACGACGAACTGCGGCAGGCCTCGGCCCTGGTCGCCGACGAGGCGCGGCTGCAGGCCACGGGGGCGGCGCGGACCCCTCTCGAGGGCGAGGCCAACGAGGACCTCGTGGAGACGGTCTGGGCGATGGCGACCGCGGGGACGGCGCCCCGCCGGTGCGAGACCGAGGTGCCCGTGGACGCCTACCGCGTGCGCCGCCTCCTGGCCCACTGGGTCGAGGAGGGCGCTCTCGCCGTGGCGGGGTAGCGGGGCGATCTAGGCGGTGACCGTGGCCGGGGACTCGCCGGCGGCGCCGACCTCCTGGTCCTTGTACTGGAGCTGGTAGAGCCGCCAGTACAGCCCCCGCTGCGCCAGCAGCTCCTGGTGGGTCCCCCGCTCCCGGATCCTCCCCTTGTGCATCACGAGGATCTCGTCCACGTTCTGGATGGTGGACAGGCGGTGCGCGATCACGATCGCGGTGCGGCCCTCGAGCAGGATCTTGAGCGCGCGCTGTATCAGGGCCTCGGTCTCGGTGTCCACGGACGACGTCGCCTCGTCCAGGACCAGCACCCGCGGGTCGTGGGCCAGGGCGCGCGCGAAGGAGAGCAGCTGCCGCTGCCCCATGGAGAGGGTGGAGCCGCGCTCCTTCACCTCGGTGTCGTAGCCCGCGGGCAGGGCCTCGATGAAGGCGTGGGCGCGCACCGCCCGCGCGGCCTCGCGGACCCGCTCGTCGGGTATGTCGGAGCCCAGCCGGATGTTCGAGGCGATGGTGCCGCTGAAGAGGTGCGCGTCCTGCAGCACCAGGGCCAGGGACGAGCGCAACTGCGCCGGGTCCAGCTCGCGCACGTCGATCCCGTCCAGGGTCACCCGTCCCTTCTGCACGTCGTAGAAGCGGGTGAGCAGGCTGATCACCGAGGTCTTGCCGGCGCCGGTCGCACCCACGAGCGCCACGCTCTTCCCCGGCTCCACCGTGAAGTCGATGTCCTTGAGGGTCCATCTCTGCGCTTCGCTCACGGCGCCGGCATCCGGCTCGGGGTCGTAGGAGAACCACACGCCTTCGAAGGCCACGCGGCCGCGGACCTCGGCCAGGGGGGTGGGGCGCGCCGGCGCCACCACGCGCGCCGGCGTGTCCAGGAGGGTGAATATGCGCTCGGAGGCCGCCATGGCCGCCTGCAAAATGTTGAACTTCTCCGACAGGTCCGAGATGGGGCGCCAGAACCGCTCGGAGTACTGGATGAAGGCGACGAGAGCGCCGAGGGAGAGGGCCCCGGCCAGGACCCGGCCACCCCCATATATAAGGATGAGGGCGATGGCCACCGCGGCCAGGACGTCGATGGCCGGGTAGAACACGGCGTAGTAGAAGATCTGCCTCACGTTGGCGTCGGCGTGGGCGCGGTTGATGGCTTCGAAGGCCAGGGCGTTGCGCTCCTCCCGCCGGAAGAGCTGCACCACCGACATCCCGGTCAGGTTCTCCTGCAGGAAGGCGTTGATGCGGGCGATCCACTTCCGCACCTCGCGGAAGGACTGCCGCGAGCCGCGGCGGAACCAGTTGGTGACCGCGAAGAAGAGCGGGATCACGGAGAAGGTCACCAGGGCCAGCTTCCAGTTCATGAACAGCATCACGCCCATGATGCCGAGCAGCGTGAAGAGGTCGCCGAAGACCGTCACCACCCCCGACGTGAACAGCTCGTTCACCGCGTCCACGTCGGTGGTCACGCGGGTCATGAGCCGCCCCACCGGGTTCCGGTCGAAGAAGCCCACGTGCAGCGCCTGCAGGTGCCCGTAGATGGCCCGGCGCATGTCGAGCATCACGCGCTGCCCGGTCATCTGCAGGATCATCACCTGGCCGAAGCGGACCACGAAGGCCAGGAGCAGCGTGAGCAGGTAGAGCGAGGCCACCCCCCGCAGGCCCGCCGCGTCGCCCTGGCGGATGTGGCGGTCGATGGCCACCTTGGTGAGGTACGGGCCGGCCAGGTCCAGGGCGGCCATCACCACGATGAGGAGGAAGGAGGCCGCCACCGCCGCCTTGTAGGGGCGCAGGTACGTGAGCAGGCGCAGCAGCAGCGTCCGGTCGTAGCTGCGGGCCGGCGCGTCGTCCTCGTGGAACCCGGCCGCGCTCACGCCGCGCCCTCCCCGCTCACGCCGTCCTCTCCATCTCCTCCTCGAGGAGCTGCCGGCGGTGCAGGTCGGCGTAGAAGCCGCCCCCGGCCACCAGCTCGTCGTGGGTCCCCCGCTCCACGATGCGGCCGTCGCGGAGCACGACGATGAGGTCGGCCTCCTTCACGGTGGAGACGCGGTGCGAGACGAGGAAGGTCGTGCGCTCCGCCATCACGCCCTTGAGGCCGGCCAGGATCGCCTCCTCCGTGTAGGTGTCCACCGAGGCCAGGGCGTCGTCGAGGATCAGGATGCGCGGGTCCATGGCCAGGGCGCGGGCCAGCGCCGCGCGCTGCTTCTGGCCGCCGCTGAGGGTGATCCCGCGCTCGCCCACGAAGGTCTCGTAGCCCAGGGGGAAGTCGCGGACGTCCTGGGACAGCTGGGCGATGGCGGCCGCCGCCTCCGTGCGCCGGCGCAGCGCCTCCGCGTCGCCCGGCGGCAGGCCGAAGGCCACGTTCTCGGCCACGGTGTCGGAGAAGAGGAACGTCTCCTGCGGGACGAGCGCCACCGCCCCCCGCAGATCGTGGAGCGGGATGGTGCGCACGTCGCGCCCGTCCACCAGCACGGTGCCGGCCGGGGCCTCGAACAGCCGGGGGATCAGGCTCACGAGCGTGCTCTTGCCCGAGCCGGTGGGCCCCACGATGGCCACGGTGGTCCCCGCGGGGACGGCCAGGCTCACGTCGTGGAGGACGGGGCGCCCCTCGTAGGCGAAGGTGAGGTTCTTGAACTCCACGCCGCCGCGGATCGCGGGCGCGGGC
>Ga0070673_100001497_pt1 | contig 13712 bp, 14 predicted proteins | sample KBSM23metaG_FD_65342 | JGI IMG/M metagenome (GOLD analysis project Ga0070673, IMG submission 65342) | Miscanthus rhizosphere microbial communities from Kellogg Biological Station, Michigan, USA - KBS M2-3 metaG | ecosystem: Host-associated > Plants > Roots > Rhizosphere > Soil ... | reverse complement strand
GAGCTGCGCCGGTACATGCCGGTCGCGCCGACCGAGGACACGTCCGCCGGCGAGACCGCGCTGATCCTCTACACGTCCGGCACGGAAAGGGAGCCGAAGGGCGTCGTGCACACGCATGCGTACACGTGGGCGCAGCGGACGCAGGCGACGCACTGGCTCGACGCGCACGAGGGCGACGTCGTCTGGTGCACCTCGGAGACGGGGTGGGCGAAGGGGATCTGGAACTCCCTCATCGGCCCCTGGTCGCACGGGGCGGAGATCGTGGTGCACGACGGACCGTTCGATGCCCAGGAGCGCCTCTCGCTCGTGCAGCGGCTCGGGGTCACGATCCTCTCCCAGACTCCGACCGAGTACCGGATGCTCGCCAAGCTCGAGAAGCTGGAGTTCACGCATCTGCCGCGGCTCCGCCACGCCGTATCGATCGGCGAGCCGCTCAATCCCGAGGTCATCGCGCGATTCCAGGATGCGCTGGGGCTCACGGTGCACGACGGCTACGGCCAGACGGAGAACTCCGTACTCATCGCGAACACGCCCGGCGTCCCCATCCGCCCGGGATCCATGGGCCTTCCGACCCCGGGCCACGACGTGGCCGTGATCGACGACGCGGGCCAGGTCTGCCCGCCAGGAGTCGAGGGCGACCTCGCGCTGATCGGCCGCCCGCCGACCCTCTTCGCCGGCTACTGGGAGGCGCCCGACGAGACCGACGCGGTCTTCCGGGACGACTGGTACCTGACGGGCGATCGGGCGAAGCGCGACGAGGACGGCTACTTCTGGTTCGTGGGGCGCGCGGACGACGTGATCGTCTCTGCCGCGTATCGCATCAGCCCGTTCGAGGTCGAGAGCGCCCTCCTCGAGCATCCCGCGGTCGCAGAGAGCGCCGTCGTCGGGGTCCCGGACCTCGACCGCGGCCAGATCGTGAAGGCGTTCGTCGTCCTCCGTCCGGGGCAGGAGGCGACCGACCGCCTCGCCACCGAGCTCCAGGAGCATGTCAAGGCCGTCACCGCGCCGTACAACAGCCCGCGTGAGATCGCATTCGTCGCCGAGCTCCCGAAGACGACGACCGGGAAGGTCGAGCGGAGCGCGCTGCGCAGCCTGCACGCCGAGCTCGTGGCGGCGCCCCCACCGGCCCTGACCATCGTCCCGGACCCCGACGAGCCGGATCCCGCAGCCGTCGAGGCGGCCGAGCGCGAGCGGCGTGAGGCCGAGCTCGCCGCCCGCCGGGAGGCCGTCGAGCGGACCCGCCTGGCCGCGGCGGCCGCCGCGGAGCGCGCCGCGCTGCAGTCGCAGGACCGCATGCGCGCCGTGCCGGACGCAGCCGAGCAGACAGACGACGAGGCGGCGGAGGTCGCAGCGGCGGCGGCAGCAGCCGCAGCCGAGCAGGCCAGGCTGGCAGCCGAAGAGCACGCGCGTGCCGAGGCGGAAGCGACAGCGGAGCGCGCCCGGATCGAGGCAGAGGAGCGCGCCCGCGCCGAAGCCGAGGAGGCGGCACGCCTCGCGGCCGAGGCAGAGGCAGCCGAACGCGCCCGGGTCGAGGCCGAGGAGCGAGCGAGGGCCGAAGCCGCGGCGGCCGAGCAGGCACGCCTCGAAGCCGAGGACCGCGCCCGGGCGGAGGCCGAGGAAGCGGCGCGCCTCGAGGAGGAGGCAGCCGAGCGCGCACGTGCCGAAGCCGCAGCCGTAGCCGAGGGGGCACGCCTGGCAGCCGAGGCCGAGGAACGCGAACGCGCCGAAGCCGAGGAGACAGCACGACGCGAGGCGGAAGAGCGCGCACGGGCCGAGGCGGAAGCCGCCGAACGCGCCCGCGTGGAGGCAGAGGCAGAAGCCGTGCGCCTCGCAGCCGAGGCAGAAGCCGTGCGCCTCGCAGCCGAGGCAGAAGCCGTGCGCCTCGCAGCCGAGGCAGAAGCAGCCGAGCGCGCACGGGCCGAAGCGGAAGCCGCCGAGCGCGAACGACTCGAGGCCGAGGAACGCGCCCGCGCCGAAGCCGAAGAGGCTGCGCGCCTCGCAGCCGAGGCAGAAGCAGCCGAGCGCGCACGGGCCGAAGCGGAAGCCGCCGAGCGCGAACGGCTCGAGGCCGAGGAACGCGCCCGCACCGAAGCCGAAGCCGAGGCCGAGCGCGCGAGGGTCGAAGCGGAAGAACGCGCCCGGGTCGAAGCCGAAGAGGCCGCGCGCCTCGCAGCCGAGGCAGAAGCAGCAGAACGCGCTCGCGCCGAGGCCGAGGAGCGCGCCCGGGCCGAGGCAGAGGAAGCCGGGCGACGCGAAGCCGAGGAGGCCGAGCGACGCGAGCAGGAAGCCGCTGCGGCGGCCGCTCTGGCTGCAGCGCCCGAGCCTCTCGAGGAGCTCGAGATCGGCGAGGCGTCGCTCGAGGAGCAGAAGGAGTCACGCGGCGATGTGCGTCGGCGCCGTCGCGAGGAAAAGGAAGCCGAGAAGCGACGTGCCGAGGAGGAGCGGCAGCAGGCGAAGGCGGCCGAGGAGCAGCGCAAGCGCGACGAAGCGGCGGCGAAGGAGGACGCGAAGCGTCGCGAGGCCGAGGAGAAGGAAGCCGCAAAGCGCCGCGAGATCGAGGCGAGAGAGTCCGCCAAGCGCGAGGCGGAAGAGGCCAAGCTCCGCGCGGTCGAGGAGAAGGAAGCGGCCAAGCGCCGCGAGATCGAAGCGAAGGAAGCCGCCAAGCGCGAGGTCGAGGAGGCCAAGCGCCGCGAGATCGAGGCGAAGGAAACAGCCAAGCGGCAGGCCGAGGAGGCGCGCGTCCAGGAGAAGCTCGACGCGGAGCGGCGCAAGCGCGAGGAGACTGCCGCCCGCGAGGCCGAGAAAGCCGCGGCGAAGCAGCGCGAGGAGGACGAGCGCCGGCGGCAGGCCGAGGAGAAGCTGCGCGCGGAGGAGGAGCGCCGCCGGCAGCGCGCCGAGGAGAAGGCCAAGCGCGGCGGCGGTCTCGGTCGGCGCTTCAAGCAGGAACAGCACGACGAGTACGACATGGACGGGGACGACGACGCTTCCGTCGAGCCGATCCCCGACATCGTCGAGCGGTTGAGGTTCTACTCCCGGGATCCCCAGCCGGGCACGGCTGCCCCGAACGGGTCCGACGACACACCAGACGAGGATCGGGCCTCGCCGAGCCGGTCGACCGACGTGGAATAGGCCCTCGCCAGCAGACGACACCGTCGGCACACTGGTGCGGTGAGCCAGGTCGTCGAAGCGCCGGTTGAGGTACAGAAGCCGTCGTCCAAGGACGTGCCGCTCGACGAGCGGCCGTGGGTCGTGATCGTCTGGAACGACCCGATCAACCTGATGAGCTACGTCACCCTCGTGCTCCAGCAGCTCTTCGGCTACTCCCGGACGAGGGCCACCCGCCTGATGCTGCAGGTGCATCAGGAGGGCAAAGCGGCCGTGTCGACCGGAACGCGGGAGAAAGCGGAGCTCGACGTCTCGCGCCTCCACGCGCACGGCCTGTGGGCGACAATGCAGCAGGACTAACGGTGCGCCGCGGCATCGATCGGCGACGGGACGGGTCGTACCGGGTGCGGCTTCCCTCGGAGGAGCGGGATGTCCTCGCAGCGCTGCCTTCTCAGCTGCGCGAGGCGCTCGACGCCGGGGAGCCGACGCTCTACCGGCTCTTTCCGCCTGCGTTCGTCGACGACGACGAGAGCAACGTGGAGTACGCCCACCTCGTTGGCGCCGGCCTCCTCGAGGGGAAGCTTGCCGCGCTCCACGAGCTCGAGCGGACGGCCCACGCGGAGTCGCTCACCGAGGCCGAGCTCCGCACCTGGCTCGGCGGCCTCGAAAGCCTGCGACTCGTCCTCGGGACGCAGCTCGACGTGACGGACGAGAGCTACGCCCCGCTCGATCGCGACGACCCCGACGCCCCCCGGCTCGCCCTGTATCACTGGCTCTCGTGGCTGCAGGAAGAGGTCGTCCAGGCGCTCTCGGCATCGCTTCCAGAGCCGAGCGACCCCGAGCTCTGAGGCTCAGGGCACCACGAGAACGCGCCCGGCCTCGCCGGCGAGGCTCGTCTCGACGGCGGCGTTCACCTCGTCGAGCGGGAACGACGGCCCGAGCGACGACGCCAGGTCGAGGCGCCCCGCGCGGACGTGCTCCAGCATCACCGGAAGCGCCACCGCCGGGTCCTCCGACCCGTACAGCGTCCCGGTCAGCCGCTTCTCCTTCCGGATCAGCTCGAAGGGGTCGAGATCGAGCCGCTCACCCTGAGGCGGCAGCCCGACGATCACCGCGGTGCCCCCCTCGCGCGTGGCGCGGAGGGCCGTCTCGGTCGTAGCTGGGTAGCCGACAGCGTCGAACCCGTAGTCGGCGCCGTCCGGGAGCTCGGCCCGCATCAGGCCGCGAAGCTCGTCCGGCCCGACGACGTGCGTCGCGCCCTGCGCCCGGGCTGCGTCGAGCCTGCCCTCGACCGGATCGCAGAGGACGATCGTCGCCGCTCCGGCGATCCGGGCGCCCTGGACGACGAACTGACCGACGCCACCCCCGCCGATCACGAGCACCGACGCGCCCGGCTCCACACCGGCCGCGTAGAGCACGGCGCCGACGCCGGTCAACACCGCGCAGCCGAGCAGCGCGGCCTGATCCGAGGGAACCGCACCGGCGAGGGGCAGCGCGACCTGCTCGGAGACGACGACCCGCTCCGCGAGGCAGCCGGTCGCGGTGCCGCGGTACACCGTCTCTCCCCCGTACGACATCCCGGTCGTCCCGTCGGGGAGCGTCCCGTTCGGGATGGCGGCATTGAGAACCCGGCATGTCGCGGGGCGGCCGCGACGGCAACCGGCGCACTCGCCGCACGACGGCGCCCAGGAGAGAACGACGTCGTCGCCCGATCGGACGCGGGTGACCGCATCGCCGACCTCCTCGACGACCCCCGCGCCCTCGTGCCCGAGCACCATGGGCGTCGGCCGGCGGAACTCGCCTTTCACCTGGTGGAGGTCGGTGCCGCAGATACCCACCGCGGCCATCCGCACGACGACCTCGTGAGGGCGCGGCTCGGCGAGGTCGATCTCGACGACCTCGAGCGGCTGCCCGACCGCGTGGAAGAGCGCGGCCCGCGTCTTCATGACTCGACTTCGGCATTCATGGACTGGAGTTGCGGCCGCGAAGCGGCCGCCTTCAGGGATCTTCGTGCGCGGGAGGGACCCGCGCCAGCGGATCCCGTTCGGATCCGCTCGCGGATCCGCCGCTTGCAGATCAAGCGAGCGCGGCCTTGACGTCCGCGCAGTTGGTCACCGTCGAGACGTTCTGCAGCGCGAAGTTGATCGACGCGTTGTGCCAGTCGGCGTTCATCGTCGAGCAGCCGTCCTCCGGGACGACCATGAAGAAGCCCTTGTCGGCCCCCGTGCGGGACGTGTGCTCGATCGACATGTTCGTCCACGCGCCTGTGACGACGATCGTGTCGCGGCCGAGGCCTGCGAGCAGGTTCTCGAGCTTCGTCCCCTGCCAGGCCGACATCCGCATCTTCTCGACGACGAAGTCGCCGTCCTGCGCCTCGAGCCCCTCGGCGGGCTCGGCGCCCCACGTCCCGCGGACGAGCGCGCCCGCCGCGACGCCCTCGAAGAGCGGGGCGTTGACCTTGAGGCCCGGGGCGCCAGGCTCGACGATGTACCAGACGTGGATCACGGGAATCCCCTTGCCGCGGCAGAACGCGGCGAGGTCCTTCACGTTCTCGACGACGTTCTGGTCCTTCGCGTGCTGCGGTGCGCCGGACTCGGCAAACGCGCCGTTGTCGATGATCACGTCGTTCTGCATGTCCTGGACGATGAGGACGCAGCGCGACGTGTCGAGGCTGAAGTCGGGCATCTCGTCTCCTCCTGTGGTCTACGCCATGTACGGCTCGCGCCGCGGGCCGACGGTGGTCCTGATCGTGTACACGGACGTGCTCGAGGGGATGAAGAGCGTGTGCCAGTCCGTCCCGCCCCACGAGTGGTTGCCGACGTTCTCGGGCACGAGCACGGTGCCGAGGTGCTCGGCGTCGGGCGAGATCACCCAGACGCCCTTGGGCCCGGTGACCCAGATGTTGCCGCGCTCGTCGCACTTCATCCCGTCCGGAATGCCCTCCTCGATCACGCCGGAGCCGACGCCGTCGAAGAACATCCGTCCGTTCGAGAGCGACCCGTCGGCGGCGACGTCGAAGACCTTGATGTGGGCGCGCGGTGTGTCGTTGATGTACATCAGCGATTCGTCCGGCGAGAAGCAGAGCCCGTTCGGCATGTCGAACTCGTCCTGCGCCACGGCCAGCTCGAGCTCGTCCTGTCCGCCGCCCGGCGGGATGCGAAACACGCCCTGCCAGCCGAGGTCGCGCGAACGCTCGATGCCGAACCCCGGGAAGCGGCCGTACCACGGGTCCGAGAAGTAGATCGTCCCGTCCGAGCGGACGGTGACGTCGTTGGGGCTGTTCAGGTACTTGCCCTCATAATGGAAGGCGAGCGTCTCCCGCACCCCGTCACGGCGCTCGCGGACGAGCGAGCTCGTTACGTGCTCGCAGACGAGCAGGTCGAGGTTCGCCTCGAGGACCATCCCGTTGCACTTGAACGAGGGCCGGCGCACCTCGGTCACCTGACCGTCGAGAGTGACCTTGCGGCGCACGTCGCCGGGCATGTCGGAGAAGTAGAGGACCTGCTCGGCGGGATGCCAGACCGGCCCCTCGGTGAAGGTGAAGCCCGTCGCAAGCTGCTCGACCGCGGCCTCCTCCTCGACCAGCTCGAAGATCGCGTCCGACTTCGCCTCGATACCCGACACGGCGTTCTCTCCTTTCGTCTGCGTCGACTCAAGGCGACTCTACTTTGTTCGCGAGCGGGAATTCGCAGGAGCGAATTCCCGCCGCTCGGATCCCCGCCTGCGGCGGGGCACACCCCTAAAGGCGCCCGCATTCGCGGTCGCAAACTCGCATTGCGCCAGTAGGCTCCTCGCCGTGGCGAGCGACACCGTCGTCTTCATCCCGGCCTGGAACGAGGAGCGTGCCCTCCCCGGCGTGCTCGACGAGCTGCACGCCGGGCTCCCGGCCGCGGACGTCCTGGTGATCGACGACGGCTCGACCGACACCACAGCGGAGGTCGCGGCGGCCGGAGGCGCGATCGTCGTCTCGTTCGGCGAGAACCGTGGCCTGCGCGCGGGGATCGCAGCCGGGTATCGCGAGGCGCAGGAGAGGGGCTACGCCTACTGCGGCCGGGTCGACGCGGACGGCCAGCACCCCGTCGACGAGCTGCGGAGGCTGCTCGATCTCGTCCGCTCCGACCGCTGCGACGTCGCCGTGGGCTCGCGCTTTGCGGAGGGCGAGGGGTACGTCGCCGACCGCTACGAGCCGTCACCCGCACGTCGCTTCGGGATCGGCCTGCTGCAGAAGGCGATGCACGTTCGGCTCGGGCGACCCTTCCGCGACCCGACGAGCGGGATGGCCGCCGTCAACCGCGAGGCGATGCCGGTGATGGCCCGCCCGTACGTGAGCGGCGCACCGGAGGTCGAGGCGCTCTTGCGGTTGAAGCAGGCCGGGCTGCGGGTCGAGGAGGTCGCCGTGCACATGCGCGAGCGCGAGCATGGCGAGTCGAAGCTGCAGGGCAAGAAGGCCGTCAAGCTGGTGCTGACGGTCGTCGGCACGCTCCTCTTCTTCCGCTGGCTGCGGCACCGCCGGTCGTGACGGCAACGCGCGAGGGGCGTGGCTTCCGCGTAGTTGTCGTGCTCGGCTACTCGAGCGGCGATCGCAACGAGCTGCACCCGGTCTGCGCTGCTCGGCTCGAGCGCGCGGCTGAAGTGGCGACCGCGGACGACGTCGTCGTGCTGTCGGGCTGGGCCCGAACGTCCGGTGGGCATTCCGAGGCAGAGCTGATGCGCGCAGCCTGGCGCGGCAACGCGCGTGAATTGGTGGTGGACCCGGACGCGCGCACCACCGTGGAGAACATGGCGAACGCGCTCAACGACGTTCTTCGCGTCGGCGCGCGCGAGGTCGTCGTCGTGACGTCGTCGTGGCATGCGCCGCGCGCGAAGGTTGCGCTGCGCTGGCTCCTCCTCCACACCGGCGTGCGGGTGCGCTCCGCCTCGCCCGCGGGAAGGTCGAGACGCGCCTCGCTCCGCGAGCTCGCCCTGTGGCCGCTTCTGCCGTTTCAGCTCTGGGCGGCAGGACGAAAGAGCTGGCGCCCGTAGGGCGTCGACGGTGTTCTGGCCCTACGCCACCTCGACGTGGATCCGCTGCTTCGCCTCGCGGAGCGGGCCGCCGGGACGCTCCGCGCGCACGGCAAGCACCTCCCCGAGGATCGAGAGCGCCGTCTCGGCCTGCGTGTCGGCGCCGATGTCGAGACCACACGGGCCCTGGATGCGCGCGAGCTTCTCCTCGGCCACGCCGGCCTCGAGCAGTCGCTCGCGTCGACGCTCCTGGTTCCGGCGCGAGCCGAGCGCGCCGATGTAGAACGCCTCGGTGTCGAGCGCCGCGATGAGCGCGGGCTCGTCGAACTTGTCGTCGTGGGTCAGCACGACGATCGCCGTCTGGTGGTCCGGCGCGATCTCGGCGATCGCCTCGTCCGGCCACTTGGCGATCAGCTGATCCGCGGACGGAATCCGCTCGGGCGTGAGGAACGTCGCGCGGGCGTCGGCGACGATCGCCGTCCAGCCGAGCAGCTTTGCGCCGCGCGCGAGCGCCTCCGCCGTGTCGACCGCGCCGTAGACGAAGAGACGCGGCGGCGGGCCGTACCACTCGGCAAACACCTTGGCGCCGTCGACGTCGACGATCCGGCTGCGCCCGCGGCGGATCAGCTCGTCGAACTGCGCGATCGCCTCCTCGGGGACGCCGTCGCCGAGCGTCTCTTCGCCCTCGACGACGAGGGCCTTGGCGCCGACGCCGTCGCCCTCGACGACGGTGAAGAGCACGGCGCGCCCGCCCTTCTCGCGAAGCTGCGCGAGTCGCCGGACGAGGCTCACTCGACCGCCTCCACGAAGACGTCGATCTCGCCCCCGCAGGGCAGGCCGACGCTCCAGGCCAGGTCGTCGGTGATGCCGTAGCTGAGCAGCTTCGGCTCACCCGTCCGCATGACCTCCATCGCGTTCTCGTAGACGTCGGTCTCGACGCATCCGCCGGAGACGGAACCGCACATCTTCCCGGACTCCGACACTGCGAGGCTCGTGCCGACGGGGCGCGGCGCCGACCTGCGCGTCGCGACCACGGTCGCCACCACCACCTTCTCTCCGGCCTCGCGCCAGGACTCGACCTCGGGCAGGATCTCTTTCACGCTGCATGCCTCCTTTCGATGCCGGCGAGTACCGCCGCCAGCTCCTCGAGACTCCTCAGATTATGGCCGGGCAGGAACCGGTCGACATATGGCAGCGCCGCGCGCATGCCACCCGCGAGCGGCTGGTACTGCGGATTCCCCTTGAGCGGGTTGACCCAGACGACCGCGTATGCGGCGCGCGCGAGCTTCGCCATCTCGCGCCCCACGAGCTCCGGGTCCTCGCGCTCCCAGCCGTCCGAGACGATGAGGATGATCGCGCCGCGGGACAGCGCGCGCCTGCCGTAGACCTCGTTGAACTCGCGCAGCGATGCACCGATCCGCGTCCCGCTGCCCCAGTCGACGACCGCCTCGGTGCACCGCGCGAGCGCGGCGTCGGGGTCGCGCGTCGCGAGGTCGGGGGTCAACCGCGAGAGGCGCGTCCCGAACGCGAACGCCTCGACGCCGCGGCCCGTCCCGACGACGGCGTGGAGGAAGAGCAGCAGCGCCCGCGCGTAGCTGTCCATCGAGCCCGAGACGTCGCAGAGCACGACGAGCTTGCGCGGCACCTGCTTCCTCGCCCTGACCGGCCGGTCGAGCGGATCGCCGCCCGCGCGCAGTGAGCGGCGGATCATGCGGCGCACGTCGAGGCGGTCGCCGCGCGAGTCCGGCGTTCGCCGCCGCGAGTGCCGTTCGGGCCGCGAGCGCGCGATCCGGCGGATCAGCTCGCGCAGCCGCCGGAGCTCGTCGCCCGTCAGCTCGGCGAAGTCCTTGTCGCGCAGCAGCTCCAGACCAGACGCGCCGAGCTCGAGGGGATCGCTCTGCTCTCCGTCCTTCTCCGCCTCGCGCGAGCGCAGCCGATCGGACTGCGCGCCCACACGCGTCTCGGTCATCGCCGCCGACCGCATGCGGGCGGGAGGAATGACGGGCGCGCGGAGGAACCACGCGCTGAAGGCGCGGTCGAACAGATCGAGCTCGTCGTGCCGCGAGACGAGCGTCTGCCGGAGCGAGAAGTAGACGTCCTCCTGCCGCTCGAGATCGACGGCGTCGAGAGCACGCAACGCGTCGGCCACACGGCCGGGGCCGACCTCGAGCCCGGCCTCGTGCAGGACACGGCCGAACGTGACGACGTGACCCAGGATGGCGTCGCCTGCGGCCACGGGCTACCCCGTCGCTGCCGCGGCTCGCGCCGCCTCGACCAGGCGCGAGAGCGTCTCGTCCTGAACTGCGTCGACGTCCTCGCGGTACTTGAGCACCGAGCCGAGCGTCTGCTGCACGACCTCGGCGTCGATCTCCTTCCGGCCGAGCGCGTTCAGCGCCATCGCCCAGTCGATCGTCTCCGCGACGCCCGGCGGCTTCGCGAGATCGAGCCCTCGGAGCTCGCGCACGAACGCAGCCGCCTCTGCCGCGAGCCGCTCCGGCACACCGGGAACGCGCAGGCGTACGATCGCGATCTCGCGGTCGATCGACGGATGGCCGATCCAGTGGAACAGCGCCCGGCGCTTGAGTGCGTCGTGGAGCTCTCTCGTGCGGTTCGAGGTGAGGATCACCGCCGGGCGGCGTCGCGCGGCGATCGTGCCGAGCTCCGGAATCGTGATCTGGAAGTCCGACAGCACCTCGAGCAGGAATGCCTCGAACTCCTCGTCGGCGCGGTCGATCTCGTCGATCAGGAGCACGACCGGCTCGTCGCTGTCGATCGCCTCGAGCAGCGGGCGCCGGATCAGGTACTCCGGTCCGAAGAGGTCCTCCTCCCGCAGCGTGCCCTCCTGGGCCGCGCGGATGTGCAGCAGCTGGCGCGGGTAGTTCCACTCGTACACCGCATGCGCGACGTCGAGCCCCTCGTAGCACTGCAGCCGGATCAGCCGGGCGTCGAGGACGGACGCGAGCGCCTTCGCCGCCTCCGTCTTCCCCACCCCGGCCTCGCCCTCGAGCAGCACCGGCTTCGAGAGCGCGAGCGCGAGGTAGAGCGCCGTCGAGAGCCCGCGATCGGGCAGGTAGTCGGCCGCGCGGAGCGCGTCCTCGAGCTCGTCGATGCTCTGGAACCCCACACCCGGAGCGTACCGGGGACGTGCCCTCAGGCAGCGTCGCGCTCGAGCAGCTCGGTGGCGAGCGACACGGACCGGTCGAGCGACCCGTTCCCGACGAGCTCGGTGAAGGCGTGCGACGGGTCGATCAGCTGGTCGACGCACACCTCGAGGATGCGCAGCGCGACGAAGGTGCGGGCATCGAGCTCGACGCCTGCCTGACGCAGCGCGATGCCGACGTGGAACGCCTCGCGGGCGAGGGCGTGCTCCATCGACGCGAGCGCAAACCCTGCGGCGAGCTCTCGCTCCTGCCGCGCGCGCAGCTCGTCAGCCGACTCCGGCCGCATGTCTCCAGACCCCATCACGTCGTGCTCCACAGAATGAGACGACGAAACGGGCGATCGGTGAGTCGCAAACGGCGTACGATCGTCGCATGCGGCGAGGCGGTCCTTGAGTACGACCGGTGTCTCCAGCTCCACGCTGGCGGGCGTCCCGCTCCTCGCCGGCGCGGACGCGGAGGCGCTCGAGGCCCTCGCGGCCGACGCCTACCCCCGCCGCGTGCTCGCCGGCGAGTGGCTCATCCGCGAAGGGGACGACGCCGAGGACCTCTATGTCGTCCTGCGCGGGCGCCTGCGGGCCGTGGCCGGCGTCGACGCGGACAGGCGGACGCTACGTGTCCTCGGGCCAGGGGCGGCCATCGGCGAGCTCGCGCTGCTCACCGGCTCCGTGCGGTCGGCGTCCGTCCAGGCGGTCCGCGACTCGACCCTGCTGCAGCTCGGCCGCGGGCGGTTCGTCGAGCTGATGGAGCGGGATCCGCACTTCGCCGCCGCGGTCGCGCGCGAGCTGGCGGCGCAACTGCAGCTGAGCGGCGGCCTTGCCGCGCCGCCCACCCGGCCGGCGCTCATCGCCCTGCGGCGGCTCGATCCCGGCGTCCCACTCGAAGCTGTGGCCTCGTCGCTGGCGCGCGCGCTCTCGGCGTACGGCCCCGTGGAGGTGCTGGAGGCGGACGCCGCCGGCACGAGCGCCGTCGAGCGGGCCGAGGACGAGAACGCGCACGTACTCCTCGTCGACGAGGCGGGCGCCGGCGTCTGGAGCGACCTCTGCGCGCGCCAGGCCGATCGGACGCTGCTGGTCGCCACGGCGGAGAGCCCGCCGCCGGGCGAGGCTTCCCCCGACGCCGACCTCGTCGTCCTCGGCCCGTCGTCGGGCGGAGCGCTCCGCGCGCTGCTCGACGCCGTCCAGCCACGCGCCCACCACCGACTAGCGTCGACCGAGCCCAGCGACCCGGGCGCCGCACGCCTCGCGCGTCGACTCGTCGGGCGTGCGCTCGGGGTCGTCCTCTCCGGCGGCGGCGCCCGCGGCTTCGCTCACATCGGAGCGCTCGCCGAGCTCGAGGCCGACGGGATCGACGTCGACCGCTACGGCGGCTGCTCGATGGGCTCGTTCATCGCGGCGATGGCCGCCGCCGGGTGGAGCGCGCGCGACATCCGCGACCGCTGCCACGAGGAGCTCGTGCGCCACTCGCCGTTCAACGACTACACGCTCCCTCGGGTCGCGCTGATCCGCTCCCGCAAGGCGGCGCGGATGTTCGACCGCCTGTTCGGGGAGATGACGATCGAGGAGCTCGCGAAGCCGCTCTTCACGGTCAGCGCCGACCTGCTCTCGAGCAGGCTCGTCGTCCACCGCCGCGGGAGCCTCACCGAGGCGGTCGGGGCGAGCATGTCGATCCCGGGGCTCGTGCCGCCGCTCTCTCGCAGCGGGCGCCTGCTCGTTGACGGCGGCGTGCTGAACAACCTGCCGATCGACGCGATGGCCGACTCGGGGGAGGGTCCGATCGTCGCCGTCGACGTCGTCCGCAGGCTCGAGGCGTCCGCCGTGGACGAGCCGCCCCTGCCCTCGATCATGGAGACGCTGTCGCGCGCGACCGTGCTCGGGAGCGTCGAACGGGCGGAGCGGAACCGCGAGCTGGCGCTGCTCGTGATCACGCCGGACACGCAGGACATCCCGCTGCGCGACTTCCGCGCCCTCGACCGGGCCGTCGAGGCCGGCCGAGCGGCTGCGCGGGCCGCGCTCGACGCGGGCGCCCGCGAGGAGATCCTCGCCGCCGTGACCGCGCCGGTCGGCTGACGCGCTCGTGTAAGACTCGGCTCGAGGGCTCACGACGACGGAAGGGGACAGCAGACATGCCGATGATCGAGGTGAAGCTCTACGACAGGCGGGTCACGGAGGAGTCCGTCCCGAAGATGATCGAGGCACTGACACAGGCGCTCGCCGAGACGTCGGGCGCCGACCCGGCGCACATCCAGGTCGTGATCCAGGGCGTCGACCCCAGGCACTGGGGCATCGCCGGCAAGCAGCAGTCCTGACCCGGATCAGGCGAGAACCGATAATCGATTGTCCGCGAGGCGGCCGCGTTAGACTCGCGGCGCTGACCAACGACCGAAGGAAGGTCCATGACGCAAGCCACTGAGGTCCTGTTCCCGACCTCGGCCGACGAGGCCGTCGC
>Ga0070673_100001496_pt1 | contig 13713 bp, 7 predicted proteins | sample KBSM23metaG_FD_65342 | JGI IMG/M metagenome (GOLD analysis project Ga0070673, IMG submission 65342) | Miscanthus rhizosphere microbial communities from Kellogg Biological Station, Michigan, USA - KBS M2-3 metaG | ecosystem: Host-associated > Plants > Roots > Rhizosphere > Soil ... | reverse complement strand
GGCATCTACACCATCATGGACACGGGTCCGGCGGTGCAGGGGCGCCACATCGACATCTACATGTGGAGCTGCAACGAGGCCCTGTCCTTCGGCCGGCGCGACATGGCCGTCAACCTGCTGCGCCTGGGCTGGAACCCGAAAGTCACCGCGCCGACCCTGCTGTCACGGCTCTTCCATCAGCGGGAAGCCGCGCTGAAGGCCGCGGAAGCGCCGCCGCTGCTGCCCTCGCGGCCCATAGAGATCAGATAGAAGGATACGAAGGAGGGCGAAGGATACGAAGGAGCTTCAGAAATCAGTCAGCAGCACCCGCCGTATGCCGTGCCGCAGCACCGGCACATTGAAGTTGATCAAAAGTCCCACCTTTACTCCGATCAGACGCATGTAGGTCACGAGCTGCTGTTTATGTAGCGGCAGTAGACGGCTGACGACCTTCACCTCAATCACCAGCTTTCCGTCGACGACGATGTCGGGACGATACGCGTTCGGGATCCTCACGCCGGCATGCACCAGATCCAGACTTCGCTCAGACACGACCTGGTGTCCAGCGGCTCTGAGGTCGATGACGAACGGCCGCAGGTAGGCGTTTTCCTTCAGACTCGGTCCGTACTTCCTGTGAAGCGCGATGGCGATCCCAATGGCCTCTCGCGTCAAACCCCCGGTTCCATCGTCAATCAGCATGCGGATCGACGATGCAAGACCGGTTACAGCGAGAAAGCCTCGACAATCTCCATGGTCAGTGCAATCAGAGGCAAGAACGTCGCAGGAACCGCGCAGGAGGATAAGCCGGCTTATGGCAAGTTCTGCGAACCCAACAGCTCCTTCGTGAGTTCCTTCGTGAGCTCCTTCGTATCCTTCGCCTCCTTCGTATCCTTCCCTTCTTGATCCTTGTACTGAAGCTGATACAGCTTGTAATACAGCCCGCGCAAGGCCAGGAGTTCCTGGTGCGTGCCCATTTCCCGCAGGCGGGCCTTGTGCAGGACGAGGATCTTGTCCATGTCCTGGATGGTCGACAGGCGGTGCGCGATCGCGATGGTGGTGCGGCCGGACATGAGGACGTGCAGCGCGTCGCGGATCAGGATCTCGGTCTCGGTGTCGACGCTCGAGGTCGCCTCGTCGAGGACCAGGATGCGCGGATCGAAGGCGAGGGCGCGGGCGAACGAGAGCAGCTGCTTCTGGCCGACCGACAGCGTCGCGCCGCGTTCGGCGACCGGCGCCGCGTAGGCGCCGGGCAGGCGCGAGACGAACGCGTCCGCGTGCACCGCGGTGGCGGCGGCGCGCACGCGATCGTCGGTGATCTCGGCGGCGCCGAGGCGGATGTTCTCGGCGATGGTGCCGGTGAAGAGGTGCACGTCCTGCAGCACCAGGCTGAAGAGCGAGCGCAGTGCCGCGAGGTCCATCTCCCGCACGTCGACGCCGTCCACGAGAATGCGACCGCGCGTGACGTCGTAGAAGCGCAGCAGCAGGTTGATCAGCGTCGACTTCCCCGCGCCGGTGGCCCCGACGATGCCGACGCGCTCGCCGGGCTTGACCTCGAACGAGACGTCGCGCAGCACGTAGTCGGGCTCCCCCGCCTCGGTCGGGTTGTAGGCGAACCAGACGTGGTCGAAGACGATGTGTCCGCCTTCGCGCTCCGTGCCTTCCGAAGTCGCGCTTCGGCGAGACGGCTTCGCCGTCCCCGCAGGGCTCTCGATGCTCACAGGTTCATCCAGCAGTTTGAATATCCGCTCCGACGAGGCCATCGCGGCCTGCAGGATGTTGAACTTCTCCGACATGTCGGAGATGGGGCGGAAGAAGCGCTGCGAGTAGAGCAGGAACGCCACCAGCGACCCGAGCGTGAGCGTGCCGGCGAGCACCGAGCGGCCGCCGTACCAGATGGTCAGCGCCGCGGCGAGCGCGCCGACGATCTCGATCGCCGGATAGAACACGGCGTAGTAGAAGATCGACTCGACGTTGGCGACGCGGTGCTCCTGGTTGATCGCCTCGAAGCGCTCGAAGGCGCGCGCCTCGCGGCGGAACAGCTGCACCGTCGGCATGCCGGTGATGTGCTCCTGCAGGTAGGCGTTGATCCGCGCGATCAGGCGGCGGACGGTGCGGTACGACTCGCGCACGTTGCGCCGGAACCACTGCGTGACGACGACGATCAGCGGCAGCACGGCGAAGGCCACCAGCGCCAGCTTCCAGTTCATCGTCAGCATCACGATCATGATGCCGGCCAGCGTGAACACGTCGCCGAAGACCGAGACCACACCGGAGGTGAAGAGATCGTTGATCACGTCCACGTCGGTGGTGACGCGGGTCATCAGGCGGCCGACGGGGTTGCGGTCGTAGAAGCGCAGGTCGAGGCGCTGCAGGTGCCGGTAGATCTGCATGCGCATGTCGAACATGATCCGCTGCCCGGTGTTCTGCAGCAGCCAGGTCTGGGTGAACTCCAGGCAGAACCCGGTGAGCAGGATCAGCACGTACCACAGCGCGATGCGGTTGACGCCGGAGAGGTCGCCGGCCGGAATGTAACGGTCGATCGCCACCTTCATCAGGTAGGGCTGCGCCAGCTGCAGCATCGAGTTGGCGATGATCGCCGCGAGCGCCAGCGCCGCCGGTGCGCTGTAGGGGCGCAGGTACTCCAGCAGCCGCCGCATCAGCCGGGCGTCGTACGCCTTGCCTACCACATCATCGTCGTGCAGACTCAACTGGCCTGTAACTCCTCTTCCAGCAGCTGCTTCTTGTACATCGCGGCGTAGAGGCCGTCGCGGCCCACGAGCTGCGCGTGGGTGCCGCGCTCGGCGACGCGGCCGTCGTCGAGGACGAAGATCTGGTCGGCGTCGCGCACCGTCGAGATCCGGTGCGACACGAGGATCGACGTCCGCGCGCGCATGACGCCGCGCAGGCGGGACAGGATTTCTTCTTCGGTGTAGGTGTCGACCGCCGACAGCGCGTCGTCGAGGATCAGGATCTTCGGGTCGACCATCACCGCCCGCGCCAGCGCGGTGCGCTGCTTCTGCCCGCCCGACAGCGTGATGCCCCGCTCCCCCACCATCGTCTCGAAGCCGCGCGGGAAGTCCGCAATGTCCTTGTCGAGCCGGGCCACGGCAGCCGCCGCACTTACCCGCTCCTTCGTATCCTTCGCCTCCTTCGTATCCTTCCTGTCCCCGAAGGCCACGTTGTCGCCGATCGTGTCCGAGAACAGGAACGGCTCCTGCGGCACGAAGCCGATGGCGCCCCGCAGGCGCTCGAGAGGGATCTCGCGGATGTCGACGCCGCCAATCGTGACCGTGCCCGGCGGCGGCTCGTGCATGCGCGGCAACAGGTTGATCAGCGTGGACTTGCCCGACCCGGTGCCGCCGACGAACGCCACCGTCTGGCCCGGCTCGATCCGCAGGCTGACGTCGGCAAGCACCGGCCGGTCCGCTCCCGGGTAGGTAAAGGTCAAGTGGTGGAACTCGACGGCGCCGTCGAGCGCCGCGCCGCGCCCTGCCGCGGTGACCCCGGCGTCGCTGATCGCCGGCTGGTGCTCGAGCACCTCCAGCATGCGGCCCCACGAGGCGAGTCCGCGCTGCAGCATGTTGGTGACCCAGCCGAAGGCGATCATCGGCCACGCCAGCATGACCAGGTAGCCGTTGAACGCGACGAACTCGCCGAGCGTGATCTTGCCGTGGATGACGTCGCGGCTGCCGAGCCACAGCACCAGCATCGACCCGAAGCCGAGAAACAGCGTCATGCTCGGGAAGAAGGCCCCCTGCAGCCGGATCAGGACGCGGTTGCGCCGCAGGTATTCCTGGTTGGCGCGGCTGAAGCGCTCGGTCTCGTGTGCTTCCTGCCGGTAGGCGCGCACCACGCGCACGCCCGACAGGGCCTCCTGCACGACCGCGCTGACTTCCGACAGCTGCGCCTGGATCTGCTCGAAGCGCTTGTGGATCGCGGTGCCGAAGTAGCGGACGCTGATGGTGACGAACGGCAGCGGGATCAGGGCGATGAGCGTCAGGCGCAGGTCGATCGACACCATCAGGACGATCGCGACCAGGAAGACGAGGATGGTGCTGGCCGAATACATCACCGCCGGCCCGATCATCATGCGGACCGCGTTGAGGTCGTTGGTGGCGCGCGACATCAGGTCGCCGGTGCGCCGCGCCTGGTAGTAGCCGAGCGGCTGCTGCTCGAGCCGCCTGAAGAAGTCGTTGCGGATGTCGTACTCGATGTCGCGCGACGCGGCAATGATGATGCGGCGCATCAGGAACAGGAACAGCCCGCGCACCAGCGACACGCCGACCAGCAGGCCGGCATAAAGGATCAGCTTCCGCTGCGTCACGCCGCGGTAGAGATCGTCGATCGCGTACTTGAGCACCCACGGCCCGAGCAGCTGGAACGTCGTGGTCGAGACGACGCACACGAAGCCGAGGACGAACGCGCGGCGATACCGGTTGACGTAAGGGAGGAGCTTGCGGATCGCCGGACTCATTCGATCAAGCGTACATCATCGCGCGTACATGAAAAACGGGCGCCTGGCCGTGGCCAGGCGCCCGTCGGTCCTTCGTATCCTTCGCTTTCCTTCGTATCCTTCCGCGCGCGCTCAGAACTGGATACGCGCACCAATCTGCAGCTTGCGCGGCGTGTAGCTGGTGCTGTACCCCGTGAGCACGAGGAACGTGCTCTGCGTGTTCTGGTTGCCGCCCGGATTGGCGAAGTTCGTGTGGTTCGTCACGTTGAAGATGTCGGCGGCGAGCTCGAGACGGCGCGAACCCGAGAGCGGGATCCGGTACCCGAGCCGCAGGTCGAGCTCGAAGAAGCCGGGGCCCCGCGCGCCGTTGCGCTCACTGCTGTAGTCCTTGAGCGTGTAGGTATCCGTGGTGCCGAACGCCGTGTAGGTGCCGGCCGGCAGCGGCTCGGCCTGGATGCCGTTCAGATCCGCGTCAACCGCGCTGTTGGTCAGCGAGAACGGGTTGCCGCTCAGCGCGCGCGCGACCCAGCTCAGGTTGAGGCCGTAGGTGTGCGGCACGAGCGCCGTTCCGCTGATCGTCAGGTTGTGGCGAACGTCGAAATCCGTCGGCCCCTGGTTCAACTCCAGATGCATGTCCTGGCCGACCTGGAAGTTGCTGCCCGGCGCGCCGCTGCCCGACGTGTTGCCGTCGGATTTGCCGTAGGTGTAGGACACCTGCGCGCTGTAGTTGTGGCTGTAGCGCTTCTTCAGCTGGAACATGAACGCGTCGTAGTCGACGCGGCCGACGTTCACGAACTGATTGACGTTCGCGGTGAACGGCCGCAGCCCGGGGTGCTCAACCGACAGCTCGGCGACGGCCGCCGTCAGCGTCGGGCTGCCGATGCGGGTCAGCGTCGAGGCGTTGACGTTCGGGTTCGAGCGCTGGTTCGGATTGAGGTTCAGCGCCATCAGCATGTCGCGCTGGCGGTTGTGCACGTAGTCGCCGGAGATCGCGAGGTTGCCGGCGAGCTGCCGCTCGTAGCCGATCGTGTACTGATCGGTGTAGGGCGAACGCCGATCCGGGTTGTCCCAGGTGGCTCCGGTATTCTGCGAGAACGTGCCATTGACCTGCGGCAGCAGCGCGGTGTTGATCACCGGGCCGTTGACCAGGAAGGGATCGGTCGGGAACTGGCCGTTGCGCGGTCCGAGATCGGCCTGGTTCGCCGGCGACGTGAAGGTCGGCGCGCTCACGAACACGGTGTTCGTCCACAGCCCGCCAATCAGCTCGAGATGCTGGCGCTCGTAGAACCGGCCGTAGCCGCCGCGCACCGCCGCCTTGCCGCCGCCCATGTCGTAGGTCACGCCGAGACGCGGCGCGATGTTGTTGCGATCCTGCGGCGCCTTGTCCACCAGCGGATCGTCGGTCTCCGGGATCGGGAACGATTCGAGGTCGTAGCGCACGCCGAGGCTCAGCGTCAGGTTCGGCGTGAAGCGCCACTTGTCCTGCACGAACCCGGCGAAGTAGTGGATCCGCTCGTAGGTCGTGGTCGTGCCGCCGAGGCGGATCGTGAACCGGTCGGGATAGGTGAACGGATCGGCGGGATTGAACGGCTTGTCGTTCTGCGTGAACGTGAAGGTGCCGTTCGCGTTGCCGTCGTTCAGGTTGTTCGCGCCCGTGTACTCGTACTGGGCCCCGAACTTGATGTCGTGATCGCCATGCTTGCCGGGCAGGAACCAGGCCAGCGTCTCGTCGAGCTGGATGGCGTCGTCGATGCGGGCCTGCGCGGTGTTGTCCTGCTGATCGGTGTAGGTCCGGAAGGCCAGGGTCGGCTGGCAGTTGGCGAGGTCGCGCCCCTTCGAGTTGTAGCAGTCGTTGGCGAACGCGACGTTCTCGCGGGTCCACGTCGTCCGCAGCGTGTTGACCTTGGTGTTCGACAGCACGGTATTGACGTTGGCCGACAGCGTCTGGTCCACGTCCGACTCCGCGCGCGATGCGGCCAGGGACGCGCCGTTGATGATCTGGTTGGTCTGCGGCGAGGCCTCGCGCAGCCATCGCACGCTGTAGGTGTTGTTGCGGGTCAACTGGTGATCGCCGCGGACGATCGTGTTCCAGACCCGGTCCAGGGTGGCGGTCGTGGTGCTCAGATCGGGGCGGGCCGGAATGTTGATCGTGTTCGGCCGGTCGATCGCGAACCGCTCCAGGCTGGCGAAGTAGTGCAGCTTGTCCTGCACGATCGGGCCGCCGACCGTGCCGCCCCAGCGATCGTACTTGGTGTTGGCCTTCGGCAGGTTCTTCTCAATGGCGAAGAAGTCCTTGTTCGTCCAGTCGCCGCGCTGGAAATAGCCGAAGCCGCTGCCGCGGATCTGGTTGGTCCCGGCCTTGGTGACGGCGTTGACGACGGCGCCGGCGGTGCGGCCGAACTCGGCGTCGAACTGATTGGTGATGACCTGGAACTCCTGGATGGCTTCGATCGGCGTCCGCGCCTGCGTCCCGGCGCGCTGCCCGATGACGTCGTCGTTGTTGTTGCCGCCGTCCAGCATGTAGTTGTTGTTGCGCGGATCCTGGCCGTTCACGCTGATCGAGTCGCCGCCGAACGATTCAGTGCTGATCGAGGGAATGATGCCCGGCAGCAGCCCGACGAAGCCGACGAAGTTGCCGTTCACGCTCGGCAGCTGGACCAGCGTTTCGCTGGTGATGTTGCCGCCGATTTCCTTCGAGGTGACGTCGACGAGCGGTGAGTCGGCGGTGACGGTCACCGTCTGCTCGATGCCGCCGACTTCCATCTTGACCTCGACCGACGCGGTCTTGCCGACCTCGAGCATCAGGTCCTTGCGGTTGAACTTCTTGAAGCCCTGCAGCTCGGCGACGATCTCATACGTGCCGGGCGTGAGACCGCTGGCGATGAACGAGCCGTCGGCGCTGCTGACCGTTTCGCGGAACATGCCGGTCGCCTGGTTGCGCACCGTCACGGTGACGCCCGGCAGGATGCCGCCCTGAGCGTCCTGCACGCGGCCGCGCAGCTCGGTCGTGCCCTGCTGCGCGTAAAGCGGGGTTGCTAGTAAAAGAACGACGAAGAATCCGACTAACCTTCGCACCATAAGCTGCCCTCCCAGACGGCTAGGTAATTCGAAGTTTTGGACGCCGACCTTGCCACGGATTGGATCCCGCGTACGGACACTCGTAGCTAAGGTGTTGAAAAGACTAGGTTACGGCTGAGAATCCTTCGAAATACGCGCTGTATACAGCAAGCGCGATGCCTAGGAAATCCCCACGCCGACAAGCTGTCCTCGGAGCAGAGCTTCCTTCATCAGCCGGCTGCCGCAATCGAGGTGTTCCTCCATGCGGGCGCGGGCGGCCGCGGGGTCGTGCGCGGCGATGGCGGCGGCGATCTGCAGGTGCGCTTCGGTGGCCGTTTCGGTGAACTGGCCGAAGTTGACGCCGAGGGACATGAAACGGTCGACCTGCGCGAGGCAGCGTTCGATGAGCTCGAGCGCGAGGCCGTTGCGGGCACAGGTGGCGATCGCGAGGTGGAACTGTACGTTCGCCATTTCAGACTGTCGGTAATCCTGTCCCGCGCCGATAGGTACCAGCGCGAGCCCCCGCAGCCGCTCGGCTTCCTCGGCGCTCGCGAGCTCAGCCGCCCGCGCCGCGGCCGCCCCTTCGAGCAGGCGCCGGACGTCGAACGTATCGTGAATCTGCTGCACGGTAACCCTGGCCACGAAATAGCCATGACCGACGACGCGATCGAGATAGCCCTCCTGCCAGAGCCGCGCGAGCCCCTCGCGGATCGGGGTGCGGCTCATCCCGTGCTCGCTGGCGAGGCCGACCTCCGACAGCGAGGCACCCGGACGGTATCGCCCCTGGACGATGCCGGCCTTGAGATTGCGATAGGCGCGCTCGACGTGCGGCGCGCTTCGCGCCTCGCTGTCGAGACGGTCGAGCCGAGACGAACGCCGGGCGGACCGGGGTTTCACGGGCGGAGTATACCCAGCGGATCCCGTCGCTCGCAAGCGGCGGGTATGCTATTCTGGATGGGCCTTCCCCAGCAGGCTCATCCGCGGCTTCCACTACTCACGTTTCGCAACAGGAAGTGTTCATGCGCACGCGTTTGTTTGCGACTGCTCTGTGTCTCGTCGGCGCCATGTCCGCCGCCGCGCCTGCTTCCGCGCAGCAGTATGGCGCGCGCCGCGCAACCGAGAACCGCGCCACCGGCGAGGTCTACCACGTCGAAGCGTCCGGCACCATCTGGGACCCGACCCCCGACATCGTCATCGCGAGCGAAGGGCTGGGCCAGCTCGGCGACAAGATCGACTTCGTGAACACGCTGGGCATTGAGAAGTCCAAGTTCCGGCAGCTCAAGATCGTCCTGCGGCCGGCGACCAAGCACAAGTTCCGCTTCGAGTACACGCCGATCAGCTACACCGCCCAGGCCACCGTGCCGGTGACCTTCGTGTTCAACGGGCAGCGCTTCAACATCGGCGTCCCGGTGACGACCGACGTCAAGTGGAACGCCTACCGCTTCGGCTACGAGTGGGACTTCCTCTACAAGAGCCGCGGCTTTGCCGGCGTCGTCGCCGAAGCGAAATACACGGATATCACGGCGACGCTGAGCTCGCCCGCGGTCGGCGCCGAGCAGTTCACCGAGGCGCGCGCGCCGATCCCGGCGATCGGGTTCATCGGCCGCGGCTACGTGGTGCCGAACATCTCGATCACCGGCGAGTTCACCTTCTTCAAGCTCCCCGACCAGGCGCTCGACAGCGACAAGTACGCCGGCAACTACTACGACTTCGACCTGTACGGCACGGTGAACTTCACCAACTACGTCGGCGCGCAGGTCGGCTACCGGTCGGTGGACGTCTTCTATAAAGTGAAGCGCGACTCCGGCACGCTGAACCTGGCCGGCCTGTATTTCGGCGGCGTCGTACGGTTCTAGGCGCCCGCTAGCGGTCGAGCAGGCGGACGTAGACACCCAGGAGTCGCGTATCGCGGTTGGCGGGGTCCGCTTCGGATGGGCGGAAGCCGCCGGCCGAGCGGATCCGCAGGACCGTCGACCCCGAGGCCGCGTCGAGCGGCACTTCGATGCGGCGCTCTTCGACCGCCGCCAGCGTCAGGTCTTCATGCCACGCGCCGGAGGCGAGCGAAATCGTATTCGGTGGGCCCGGGTTGCGCAGCATCAGCGCCACCGCCGCGGCGGCGCGATCGAGCTGCACGCCGACAGCTGTCCCGCGTTTTCCCCCGACCCAGAAACCCGACGGCTCGGGATAGGCGCGATCGTCGAGAAAGAAGAACACGCTCGACCCGTAGCGTACGGCGCGGCGGGCCACGCTGTCGGTGACGCGGACCGGCCGCGTCAGCGGCCGCAGCTCGACCGACTGCAGCTGATCCCGCGCCGCTTCGTCGCCGCGCACGATCAGCGCGCGCACGTCCACCGGCAGCACGATGCGGACACCCTGCGCGTACGCGCTCATCGGCTCGGTCGCGATCGCGAACTGATCGTTCCCCACGCCCACCATCACCCAGCCGTCGCCGACGCCGGCTCGCTGAACCAACATCTCGTAGGCGCCGGCAGGCACGCCGGGGAACACCGCGAGGGGCCGGTTCAGCCGCGCCAGCTGGCGCGCGTGCGCGACCGGGCTCTCGATCCGCATCTTCAGCGCCTCGTCGACGGACAGCCGGCGCAGGCGGGCAGGATCGATCGCGACGACCTGCTCCTGCGAAAGGCGTCGCAGCATCGCCATCTGCGCCGCCGTCACCGTCAGCGGCGGCGTCCCCTGGAACCGCCACGCCAGCGAGAGCGCCAGCATCGCCGCGGCGGCGACGGCCGCCGTCGACGCGGCGATCCCGACTTCCAGGCGCGGTGACCGCCGGAAGATCCCGCGTGCCGCCAACGCCGCCCCGCCCAGGCACAGCCCCCACAGCAGTGTTGTCGCGAAGCCGGATCGCGCCGCCTGCGCGCGCGAGACGAGGCCGCCCGGATCGGGCTGCACCGGCGGCGGCACGAACGCGGGCAGCGCCGCGGGCAGATCGACGACGTAGTTCGCCCATTCGACCCAGGGGGCGGTGGTGGGCCCGGCCTCGTTCCGCGTGTGATACGCGAGCCGCCCGCTGCCGGCGCCCGCCATCACGCCGGTCATCCAGGCGCTGACGGCCAGCAGCGCGATCATCAGGACCCGCGCGGCGGTCGATCGCCACGCCTGCCAGGCGTGCGCGGCGGGGACCGCGAGCGGCAGCAGCAGCGGCACGAGGAATCGCGCCGGGCCGCTCGTGCCGGCCCACCACATCGCGAACGTCGCCACGGTGAGCAGGTAGGGCAACGAGACGACGAGGTATTCGATCGCCAGCCGCCGCGTCCGGGCAAAGCCGGCGATCGCCACGGCGAGCACCGGCGCGGTCGCGAAGAGCCCGAACCCCTGATCGAAGAACAGGCCGCCGATGCCGTCGGGCAGGAATCCGAGCGCGTTCTGCGCCCCGGGGCCGTACGGCGCCGACGGATCGGGCGCGCCGTAGAGGACGGCAAAGAAGAACAGCCAGGCAAGCGCGCTCAGCGCCGGCGGCAGCAGGAACGCCGTCGCGTTCGCCAGCGGGTTCCGCGTGCGCGCGATCCGCACCAGCACCAGCCCGCCGAGCGTGGCGGCGAGCACCGCGAACCGCGTGTGCATCCACGGCAGCGTCGCCAGCGCGAGCCCGTGCAGCAGCCACGGCACCCACGAGCCGCGCGCGCGTTCGTCGCCGTCCGGGCGGAGGAGCGCCCAGAATCCCGTCAGCACCACGGGCGCGCCGGGGCCGTCGGGAAAGACGGTGAAGCTCTCGAGCACGAGCGGCGCGCTCGCCGTGACCACCGCCCATCCGAACCACGCCGCGGCCATGCTGCCGGTCGAGCGATAGGCCAGCCACCACGCGAGCGCGCAGCCGGCCGCCGACAGCAGGATCAGGAAGACCACGACGCCGCGGTAGCCGCCGACGGCAAACGCCGGCAGCACCAGCGCGGGCACGCCGGGCGCGTGAATCGAATAGATCGCGCCATTGCGCCCGGGACGAATGGAATGCGGCGGCAGCTCGGCGGCGTAGTAGGCGCGATAGTCGCCGCGGCGATGGTTGTTCTCGATCTGCAGGTCGCCGTCGTAGAGCAGGCTCTGCGTGATCACCAGGTAGTGGGGCTCGTCGCCGCCCGGCAGTACCGGCGACACGCCCCACGCCGCCAGCGCGAACACCGCCGCGCTGATCGCGCCGGCGAGGCGCGCCGCGGCGCGCGGCGTCAAGCCGTAGAAGGTCAGGCCGCCGCCTGCGAACGCGATCGCGCACAGCGCTCCCCCGACCGCGATCCAGACCAGCGCCGTCAGCGGGCCGGTCAAGGCGAGAAACGCCGCGGGAACGGGCGCCGGCAGCCACGGCAGGAACAGCAGCGCGAGGGGCGCCACCGCGACAGCCACCGCCGCATCGCGTCGTCTCCATCCCGCCGCGAGCACGACCGCCGCTGCCGCGAGCGCCACGACGAGATGCGCGGGATCGAGCGGAATCACGCCGATGCGCGATCCTGACGGCGCGGTGAACGCGAGGGTGCCGAACGAGGCGCAGGCGGCGAGCGCAGCCCACGCTGACGCGAGCAGCGCGACGAGACGGGAACGAGAGACCGGCGCTACAATGACGTGCAATTCTACATGGACGAAGCGTCCGGCACCATCGCGCGCCCGCGCGAACTCGTCATCGTTTCCGTCGCCGGTCTGCTGCTCGCGCTCCTCATGACGTGGCCGCTCGCCACCGGCCTCCCGCACCTCGGGCGCACGCTCGGCACCGACGCTGACGGACAGTACAGCACCTGGAACGTCGCCTGGGTCGCGCGCGCGATCGTCGCCGATCCCGCGGATCTCTTCGACGCCAACATCTTCTTTCCCCACAAGACGACGCTCGCCTATTCGGAAGCGAACCTGGTCGAAGGGATCATCGGGATCCTGCCCTGGTGGCTGTCGCGCAATCCCTGGCTGACGCTGAACCTGGTGATGCTGGCCGGATTCACGTCGGCCTACGCCGGCGCCTGGCTGCTGCTGCGGCACGTGTCCGGCGATCGCGGCGCGGCCGCCGCCGCCGCAATCCTCTACGCGTTCTGCCCCTACGTGATGTCGCACCTGTCGCACATCCAGTTGCTCTTCACCGGCGGCATTCCGGTGGCGCTGCTGCTGGTCCTGCGGCTGGCGGAGGAAGCGGCGTCCGCTCCCGTGGCTTCCGCCTTCAGGCGGAAGCTCCTCCTTCGCGGCGTCGCGCTCGGCGCGGCCATCGCCGTCCAGGGGCTCGCCTGCGCCTATTACGGGATCTTCGCCGGCCTGATGACCGGATATGCGGCGCTCGTGCTCGCGGCGACGCGACGCCTGTGGACCTCGCGCGCCTACTGGATGGCGCTGGGGATCGGCGCGGCGACGGCGATCCTCGTCATCGCGCCGTTCTTCGCCCAGTACCTGCGCGTCAGCGAGGAGACCTCCTTCGTGCGGAGCCTCGACGATGCGGCGCGGTACTCGGCGCGGATCTGGGACTACCTGGGGTCGGCGTCGCGCGCGCACGCCTGGCTGCTCGGGATCGCGCGCAGCGCAGGATCGCTGCGCGACGTGCTGTTTCCCGGCATGCTGGCGATCGTTCTCGGCGTGGCCGGCCTCGTGCTGGCGCTCCGCCGCGGCAGAACGTCACAACGCACGCGCGACGGCGCGGTCGTGGCCGCCTCGCTGGGACTGATTGCGCTGTGGGCGTCGTTCGGGCCGTCGGCCGGGTTGTACCGCGTCCTCTACTACCTGCCCGCGTTCTCGTTCCTGCGCGCGCCGTCGCGCTTCGGACTCATCGTCGTGCTCGCGCTCGCGGTGCTCGCGTCGATCGCGCTGGCGCGGCTGTTCGCGGCGCTGCCGGCACGGCGCCGTACGCTGGCCGCCGCGATCGCCTGCGCGCTCGCCGTCGCCGACATCACCGTCATCCCGATCCGCTGGTATCGGGCCCCGGAGATCCCCGCTCCCTACCGCGTCCTCGCCGGCAGCCCGCGCGGCGTCGTCGCCGAGTTCCCGTTCTACGGCGAGCGCGGCGCCTTTCCGCTCCACGCGCAGTACATGCTGTTCTCGACGTCGCACTGGATGCCGCTCGTGAACGGCTACAGCGACGTCATCCCGCTGGACTTCCGCCAGGCGGCCGCGGTGCTCGACGGCTTCCCGTCGCGCGACACGTTCCCCGTCCTGGCGCGCCGCCGCGTCCGCTACATCGGGATTCACTGGGACATGTTCGTCGGCCGCCAGGAAGAGATCCGCCAGCGCCTGCAGCCGTTCCTGCC
>Ga0070673_100001489_pt1 | contig 13736 bp, 9 predicted proteins | sample KBSM23metaG_FD_65342 | JGI IMG/M metagenome (GOLD analysis project Ga0070673, IMG submission 65342) | Miscanthus rhizosphere microbial communities from Kellogg Biological Station, Michigan, USA - KBS M2-3 metaG | ecosystem: Host-associated > Plants > Roots > Rhizosphere > Soil ... | reverse complement strand
GTTTAGAAAGCCGCCCGGTCATTAACCGGCGAGTCCGTACCTCTCTCGCCAGCGCATAGGTATTCAAGGCCAGCGTCAGAGCCGTGATAAATTCTTCACGGTTAAACGGCTTTCGCAATACGTCATGCGCCCCCATCGCTATCGCTTGAGCTGCTAGCCTCGCATCGACCTGACTGCTAAACAGAATGACCGGCACATGGGGTCGGAGTGCCTGGGCCCCCCGCAAGAGGGCCAAGCCGTCCAGTTCCCTCATGTGCAGGTCGGTCAACAGTGCAAACACTTCGTGCTGTTCGAACTGCGCGAGGGCGCGACGGGGGGAATCAAAGGGTTGGACCCGGACATCAGGCAAATGCAATTCCATGAGACCCGTCACGGCAGAAAGGAGCGCGGCGTCATCGTCCACAACCATAATGCTGTGATGTGACATGGACCCCCCAGATGCCCTAGTTGAAACCACTCTAGGAAACATCGTCAGCTGGTCTTTCTGCCTAGGTTGAGCTATGAGATGTCACGGCCTTGAAGATGCTGGGATACGACCGGTGCCGGTCGGGGCACCTCCACTAAGTACCCGTTGGTCGAAATGCCAGATCGTCTAAGAGAGGCGCAGGCAGGCGAGTAAGAAAACGGTGTCCTTCGTCTCATTTGTTATTCCCTTGATGATTCACAAGTCGCCGGGGCGGCCTGAAGGGGTCAGGAAATGCCGTAAACATTTCTCGAATAACGACTCACTAATATAATCTCGCGCACCTCCGCGAAGGGCTCGTTCTAATCGCCCGCCATTCGGCAAGGAGGACATCATGATTACTGGGATCTTGGGATGATGTTCTCGCATTTGGTCGAGCACTGCCATACCGTCGTGACCGGGCATGTGTAAATTCAAGAGCACTCCGTCAATAGGACATCCGATTGACGCGTGATATTCGATGAGAATCAAGCCCTGAGCACCGCTGTCTGTCCCTAGTACAGCAAACCCTAGACAACTCAAACGAACGCGTAGTATTTCATGAGTATCCAAATCGTCGTCGATCACTAGGATAAGAACTGGCGTCAACTTGTTTTCTCCTTCACTGGATCTTTCTGTGCATTTTTCGACGCGCAGATGTCGACCTTCGCACAACAAGTTTTGAAAATGTAATCTGGTTGGCCTGGGCATAGAGAGGCCAAGCGTCGAAGGGTTGTCTCCACTTGATGCGCCAGATTCGATTTCGGCGAGTTCTACGAATCGATATGTCAGCAGGGCGGTGTCGTTTCCGAAAACCGGGGATCGGGCGGATCTCTAGGCACTAGATCACGGCATTGATAATACGACCCCACCGCAATACCCGATGCCGTGGTTATGATTCGGCGCTTTGTGTTTCATCATACTGGCCTGTTATCAATTAGCGTGGCAGCTTACAGACGGTTTGCTCTCATGACAATACGGCAAAAAAGGAGCTGGTACGATTACTTGCGGCGTTTGCTGGTCGCCTCCTACTAACACATCTGCCCCGTGCCCCGCCCACTGTCTCCACCTCAACAAACCGTCTCACACTCTTCCGTACGGGCGGGCCCGCAACATTCGACCCACCGCCATCTGTTCCAACGCCACTTCAATGCACCACGATATTAGGAGCCGCTTGTATCCCAGACGAAGATGGTACCTGCAAGGCGCATATGCCAAGCCTCAAAGGTTACGGCGCACGTGTCGCGCTGAGTTACCCGGCCGAAAAAAAATGGCCTGGCACGTCACGTTGGATGCGTCTTAGACGCGGGAACAGATTTTCAGACGTTGAAAATCGGAGGGAGGTGTTCAGCCTGGTCGGGGTATGTTCGATCCCATCGGGACAGGGTTCGAACTCTGCTATGGAGCACTGGTGGCTGACTTCGGTTTCATATCGCAACAGGAGTTCGGCAGTGAGCGGTATTAGGCGGCTTGAAAGCACACTGCATGAAGCCACAATACCCCATCAAGAGCACCCGGCAGGCGGAGTTTGACCGCCTCATTTGAGGGAACCTGGATAAAGCACAGGGGGCAAATCCGCGTGTGCGCCGCCGTTTCATCGCCGTTATCAAAACTCATCTTTGGGTCGATCCAGGCGAGGGGCTGCGCGCTGTTCGTTCATCCTTGCCTGCATCCTGCCTCACCGGTATTCCCCCTCGTCGTTGGCCTACCTGCTGCCGCCGCCGCTGCCAGCGCACCTTTTAGACGCTCATGCACCGACCAAGCGCGCGCGTTGTGGACTGCCGATGGGGCACGCCGCAGTCCGAACACGTAAGCATCGTCCGTTTCCATAGGCATATGTTTCATGTAAGCTCACCATAACCTAATCCGTCAGCATCAACAACCCGGTAAGACTCGTAAGGCAGTTGGCCCTACGGCCCACCAGGGCTACGGCTAGATGAAACGCAGCAGGTTGGCAGAGCTGTTCCTTGCATTTTGATCAAAGCCCCCGGCATACCCCAAGAAACTGCCCGGTCACATCACTTTGGGATACGTCTCAAATGCGGAGACGTATTTTCGGACGTTTTCAAAATCGGTGGCCATTGCTTTGGAGCGTAAGGATTTGGCAAATTTTCAGGGGCGTGTACTCTATATTCTTTCGGGCGGATATAAGGTGGGCTGCACCAACCCCCTCAGCTTGGCGCGTCCCTCACGTTACACGTCGATGTGCCGAATCACGCTGACCCGTTTTGATGCCGGAGGATGATTGAATCAATCACATTGCCACACGCGTAACAACGCCATGCCCTCAACCATCGTAGGCCGGAGTCATGCTTCTCTAAGGCAACGGGAAATAGCAGATTGTGACAGCGCGAACACTTCATCGTCCGGCTTGCTCTGTTCGGCATGATAGCCTCCGTGGTTGTGACTAGCGATTGAGAAGGATCGATTTAGACGGGATATTATGTAAGATATAGGACTACGTCAAGTGCAGTAGTACAGTTGGATGTGGTCGCGTAGCAGTGTGTACAGCCTACTCGCGGCGGACACGTCTTCCCAGATGACCCACCGGGCGGTTCACGCTCGAAACTTCGGTCATAGTGCAACTCTAGTAGTCCACCGACGGAGGGATACAGCCCCTGTGCCATTGGGGTTGGTATTATCTATCCTTCTCGATTCAAGACTCACGCATCGAGTGCCGACAAGAATGATAGAAGCTGGGGTGAGGGCCGCGATGCAGATTGAGTCGGTGTTGGGTGAGCTTGCGGATGCGAAGGAGGCACCATTGCGGCGCTTGGTCGCCTGTGATCCCGAGACGAATCCCTTCGTCCTTCTTCTCTTGGCCGAGGATTCGAATCCCCTTGTCCGACGTGCATTAGCACGACGGCCCCACATGCCGGGGCTTCTATGGTTCCCGTTGTCAAACGATCCGTCACCGGTCGTCCGGCGAACGCTTGCCGCGCATCCAAACGTGCCACCAGAGATTCTGACTCTGTTGGCTCACGACAAAGCCATTTCCGTCAGACTGACTGTGGCACGTCATCCGCGTTGCCCGGACACCCTCCTAGAGGAATTGGCTCAAGACCAGGAGCCAATCATTCGCCTGACTGTGGTGGCGCGCCCCGATATCTCCACTCAGCTACTTGAACGGTTGGGCCGAAGTGATCATCACCGAGCTGTCCGCCGTGCCAGCCTTGCTCGGTTGACCCAGCAACGTCCGACGCATCCGATAACAAAGGTGCCTTCTTAGAATCGCCCCCCTTCGTGCGCCATTCACTGACACTAATATTTGTAATTACTGCATTGAGCGAACAGAGATGGGGCCCCAGGCGCGATGTTTTTGCCTGAGCTCCGGAAATCCTAACTTGCCGCAAAGGGATTGACCTTTGTATTTCATGACTGACGCCATTGTGCCGTAACGAATCTTGCCGACGCGGGAGTAGATACGGAGACGATCATGAAGATCGTCGGCCATTCCTGCGTAGAAATGTTCTTTCGGTACAGGAAGGTGGAGCGATTAGACGCAGCCCTTAACACTGTAATAACACTGCCTGCCAGCGTAGTTGTCTAACCCCACGATAACTTTGTACAGGGAATGGTTTGGTGTCGAAGCCCGGGATTCGCTCCAAGGGTTTTTTTAATGAGACAATTTTCCATTAGTTTACTTTCCCTTTGCTTGATGGGCAATTAGTTCCATTCTTCTATGTGAGCATGAGTGATACTGGGGAACCCTCTGTGACCCATGCAATACGGACGTTTTACTGACGTTAAAATAAATTGAAATGGGGATAACTCAATGGTTGTCCGGCATTCATTTTAGAACCCAACATGGTTCAGTTTGGCTTTCCTCTCAAGGCGAACGCATCATTGAGCAACCGATTGACTAGACGTGAAGTTTCCATGCTCTCGAGAATGCTCATATGTGTCTCGTCGAAACCGTAGAGCCGGTTAGCGTCCTCCTGTGCGCCCGCATACAGTTGACTCGCCAGCGTGACTGTGCTGTCGGAACACTCGCCGGGCTTGGGTCCGCGGTGTTTGTAACCAAAGAGCAGATGATGCTCAACACCGGCCGGTAGCGGCCGATGCGCCTGAACGCCATTGTGATTACTGAAGAAGAGATCAGTGAGATAGGCGCTCTGGGGAGCCATGTCGTTCCAGACATACACCACCGCCGGCGCGTAATTGACGCCGGTTTCCGCCGCCTTGTGCCCTGCCCATGGCGTGGAGATCGTGATGTACAGCGGGACGCGCGGGCGACTCTGCCCGGATTGATTCCGCAACAAAAACCCGCGCGAGACCAGACCTCCCATGCTGTGGGCGATCACATGGTACTGCATGAAGCCGTGCTGCAGCTGTAGCGCCTTCATCGTCTGATCGAGATGGTCGGCAATGCCGGAGAGGCGGACGCCCGACGGGTAGTAGTACAGCCAGGGCTGATACTTCGTTCGATCCAAATGCTCCACAAGGTAGCGAAAATTCGTCGGCGTGCCGTTGATGCCATGAACGAACAGCACTGGAATTTTATGAGCGTCGTAAGGCTCAAGGAAGTAGACGCCGGGGCCGATATCGAAGATAAAGTCATATGGCCGCCACAGGCTGTTGGTCGCGTGTTCTTCCCCGAAACGCGGGTCCTCGAACGTAGTCACCACTCCGTAGGCTGTCATTGCGCCGAGGCTCTGATTCAATTGCACGTTCGCCGTACGAGCCTGGAATTTCATGAAATCGATCTCTCCTTCGATCCGCGAACGCCCCTCGGCCGTTATGAAGAGGGCCAGTTCGGAATGGGTGTGGCGACTGTCACAGGTGACCAATTCGTTCGTGTCGACGGGCATGAACGGTTCCCCCGGTTGGTAGACGCCGTCGGCATTGAGATCCACGAAGGCCACAAGCCCATAGGTGCCTGGGCCGGCGCGAAACATCCAGCGCCCGGGCGACTCCAGCACAAAATGGTCGACCAGGCTCCAGTTCGCCCGATTCTCCAAGTCGCCCCCATTGTGGCGAACCAACCCGACCAGCACCGGATTCGTCGCCTGGCCGGCGCTCACGGAGCCGTCTATTCTGCAAAACGTCTCCATCTTTGACTGTTGCGTACGCACATCCTGAAATACGCAACCTGTGCATATGAGCATGGCGACGGCCCCCGCCCACGAGATTCTTTGCATGGGTTGCGCTTTCATTTCTCCGCCTTTCCTCCCGCATGTGCCCCGCGTTTTCCTTCCTGAAGAAGCTGCTTCGGATCGAACCTGCCGTAAAGCTCGATCATCTTCGCGACCAGGCCGGTCCAGCCGGTCTGATGGTTGGCACCGAGGCCGGCCGCCGTTGTCTCCGTGGAAATACTCGTAGAATTGAAGATAATCGCGCCAATGCGGATCCGACTGAAACTTGTCCGTTCCGCCGTACACCGCACGCTTGCCCTTCCCATCGCGTAAGAAAATGCTGGTGAGACGGTTCGCGATTTCCTTACTGACCTCGGGTCGTTGAGTTCGGCACGTGCTTCTCGCCAGGTTGGGTAATGCTCGCCGAGGATGGCGATGAAGCGATCGCTATGCGTGGGCTCAATGATATGGGCCATTTCGTGCACAATGACGTATCGAAGGATGTTCTTCGGCTTTTCACTCGTCCGTTGACGATCCGTTGACGATTTAAGGGACAGGCAGGGCGGAAGTGGATGGAAAACAAAAGCGCAGATAAGTATTGGTGCCGAAGCCAGGAAATAGCCTACTGACATTAATGTAGGTTGACTTCAGCAGATACTTGATGAAGCAATAGCTTGTCTTGAGTGCACTTGATCGCACTGTACCACGAAGTACAGTGGAAGTGTACTGCGACGATGGTCCTGAAAGCCTGGGTGTGTATTGGACTTGGTTGACAAGTATACGTAATAAACCTATAGTACCACTCGTGCCTACCATAGAACTGAGAACGACACTGATCGTCGATGGTTTCGCCCTCTCCACCACCACAGCCGATCTACGAGCAATGTTCACACCCTATGGTTCAGTGGTCTCGTGCCGGATCGTGAATGACCATTGCGGCAACTCCCTTCGCTATGGATACGTGGTCATGGATTCGGATGACCACGCTGACAACGCCATCAAAGCACTCAGTGGCAAAGCACCAGCAGGCCTGCCGATCACCGTTGCCAAGGCTCCTGATCCCTCGCTCACCCCACCCCCCAAGCATGCTACCTAGGGCCGTATTTCTCGGGTCGCACTCCCACTGCTATACTTACGCTCTCATTCTGCCGATAGAGTAGTTGAGCATTCATGAAACGTCATCCCACCACTGCCATTCTCATCACCTGCCCGACGTGTGGCCTCGTTCGGATGGCTGATGATTACGCTTCAGCACAGGCGCGTGGGAAGGCACACATAAGCCTCTCAGGTCATCCGAAGGTTGAGTACAGTCAGATCGTAGCGCCAGAGAGGATCAAGGGCGCACAGGTAGAGGCGAGGGCCTCAATGGAGAGCATGGCGGTTCAGGCAGGCGTCAAAGATATTTCAATCGAAGCTGGTGTGGAACCGGATATTGCTATACGAAGGTGACTGCACGTTTTGATTTGCTGTAAAAATCCGTCAGGGTATAACGAGGGTAACATCACCGCAATCCCCCCGCAGCCAATCCACAGAATCTTCACAACGCTGCCCTTCTGATACAAAGCGTTTATACCTAGTGTCCACAGATTTCAGACGAGACTGATGAGCCAGCCGCGACCGTTTCCTTGAATACTCATGAGACCCGTAAAGGCTTCGGCAACAAGCCTGAGCCAACTTCAACCAATCCGGGGAGATTGATAGGAATACCGTGAGATCCTCTATCCGCCGGTTATGGATTAGCTGCCCACTCTCTTGAGACGTTCACGACTGTTGACCCATGCCACTGAGCTGGCCTGAATGTTTCCACGCCTCTCCTGTCGTGCGGGTTTCATTCCGTAGGCCAGACGCTCACGCCGCTGTAGGAGTAACGCTAATTCGCTTCAAGACTGAATTAAAGTCCCGAAGATTGGAAATCCTCTGCTACATTCCTAACATGTCTCGTGTACTGCTTATAGACGATGATCAAAACTTTTTAATCGCCCTGCCCGCTGTATTCACGCGGTCTCCCTGTGTAATCACAGTCGACACGGCTTCCAGTGCGGAGCAAGCTCTTCGGCTCGTTCAAGCCATCCAGTACGATACGATTGTCAGCGACTTCAGTATGCCCGGCCTCAACGGAATCGAATTCTTGAAGGAATGTAAAGCCGTGCGGCGCGACATTCCGTTCATTCTGCTGACCGGCTACGGTACACTTGAGCTCGAAAAGAAAGCGTTTCAGGAAGGGGCTTACGCAGTCCTTTTAAAACCTGTTGATGTCGATGTCCTCTTGTCCGTGGTGACCCACGCCATCATTCGACGGGAAGTCGACCAAGCCGGTCCCACTGATCCTATGTCCAGTCTTTCCATCGACGCACGTACGATTACGATGGAGAGTAGACGGCTCTCATCCCGCATTCGAGGCATTGAGGAACGGTTGAGACGTCAGATTGAAGATGCCGACAAAGACCAGTCTGTTTAGACCATCAGACGCAGACGGCCCACCAAGGGTTCAGAAATCCCCTAGAACTGCCCACAGGTAACGACTTGATTCCCTCCAAGCGCGCCTAGTGCTTTCATGGGTTCAATTAAAAGATGTTTGATATACGGGTAGAGTAGCGGCCTATTGAGAGAAGAGAGTCCCCTTCGGGCTCTCTTGTTCGGTTTGGTCATTTGCGGCTTTCTCTTCGGTTATCTCAACGGACGGCAGGTCCTTGACAGTTTTTTCGCCTGAGACCCGTTGATCACGATTCGCTAGGCGTGCTTGGATTCCTACTAACGTAGAATCGTAGGTTTTCTCAAATTCCTTTGGCAAGTTCGATGCACGGCAAAGATAAGACAATGTGAGCATGGTTGGACTGTGCGGTACGGCCTAAATACGACCTGCCACAAGGGCCAGGTGAGATGCCACCACTAAATCAATCGCTTGAAGAGGAATGGTGCCGAAGCCGGGATTTGAACCCGGACACCCGTGAGGGCGCTAGACCCTGAATCTAGTGCGTCTGCCAGTTCCGCCACTTCGGCCTGTCGGGCTGCTGAAAATGTCCTCCATCTTCGTTCTCGGTCGTGAGTCCCCTTCAACGTACCGACTCGTACGCCTCAGGCTCCTCGCTCCCTGCGGCCTTGATGGAAGCCATTTTGAGCGGCCCGTTTGGAAACTTCTTGAGCATCCTGGAGCATGAACAGCGGCATTATCCACGATCATTCGTTGGCGGGTCAAGATTTATGACTTCCAGATAGGGGAAGAGAATCTAGTCATGAACTAACTGGCGACGCTTGAGGTCCAATTCGGCTTCGCTTCAGCGGTGATGCCCACACGTCGGGGGTCGGAATGTCCAGGGTGTTGCCGCTCAGGATAATTTTTTCTCGCGTGAGGGCGGCGGCTGCCAACAAGTATGCGGTAGGAATCAACGGCGCTTCATCGATCAGCAATACATCGAATCGCACTTTGTTGAAGAGCGGGTCTGAGACGACGCGCGCGGCGGTGGTCACGATGATGCGTTTGTTTTGGATGAACGCCTGTCGATTGGTGCCTTCTTCTGCGGCCAGGAGTTCACGGATTTTTTTCGTTCCTCCGAGCCGCGTCACCTCTTCCTTCAATTCTTGATACTCCGGCCGCATTTCTTTTGGAATTGCCGCCTCGGGTTTGAGCACGGCGATTCGTTGCTGCGCCGTCTCGACCTCCTCCATCAAGCCTTGGATCTGCTTGTCGTAGATCGTTCGATATTCCGGCAACGATTCGACATTTTTTCCCACGGCCTGGAGCGCGAGCCGTTTCCAGATGGGCGTGGCTTCGTATTCAGCCAGGATGCCATCGATTTCTTTGATCTTGGCCTGCAGGTCACTTACTTGTGTGAGCAGCCGCCATTCCAGCAGTTTGACTTCATCCAAATCTTTTTGTTTCTCCGCTTTGTACGCTAACAACGGGGTGAGTTCTCGGAAGCGCTCGTACTTTTTGCGCAGACTCGCCTTCTCCGCGCGCGACTTGGCATAGAACTGATGCATCTGCGCTTCAAACCCGAGATCGGTCAAAGGCATGCCGGCTGCCTGGGAAGCGACCGCCATTTCGTAGCGGCTGAGCAAGCTTTTGAACGTCAAGCCGGCGGCACGTAATGTTCGCGCGATTGTGCCGGTCAGCTCGTCGGCCGACTGATGATCCGGGCAAATAATCAGCATGCGCTTATTAGCGCGAGCCAAATCGGCCACCACCGTCGCCAATTTCGATCGTCTCATGGGCAGCTCATCGCCCCACATGGTTGTCAGGACGGCTGACGTCCCTCCGGCGGATCGCTCGCCCTGGGCCTGATCTCGAATCAACCACGGGGTTAAACGTTCGGCGGGGCCGAGTGAATAGCCCTCCGGCTTCTGGATGATCGCGGTGAGTCGCTGGATGGCCGTATCAAAAAACCCGGCGGCGTCGGGGATTAGGGTCAGTCCTGGAATGTTCTGGCCGAAGTGATCGAAAGTTTGAACGAAGAGCGTCCGATCGCGACTTCCGATGATAAAACCTTCGGTCGGCTCATTCCCGTCAGGAGGAAGAATGGAGACGGGCATATCTTCGAAGGGGATCTGATCAAGGGTCATTGACTCAGGCAGAGTCATTTCATAGAGGTGAATCGTTCCGATCGTGGAGATCAGACGAGTCGTGGTCGGGGTGCACGGTGTGCTCAAGTGCTGAGTTATGTCGTCGTGACGTACGTTCGTGAGACGGTCGGTGAGATGTTGCAAGGCTTCAAGGAGTTTCATGGACGAGGCGGTTACCGGACGATGGAAGTCATGGTGACGGACCACATCATCTTAGACAGGTCGGTAACGGAGTGTCCAGTGAGAGCGAGGCTTCTTTCTCACGAGGCTCAATTGACTTTTGCCCGTGCGGGCCAGTATGCTTTTCGTTCTTCAAAGCCAGGAAATTCCTAAGGTCGTGTCGAGTGCAACGCGAACGCCCGGCTCATGGAAAATCGGTGGCTCTTGTACTATCCCTGGATGATCTGGGTTATTTAAGGAGCGACCATATGAAAGTTATTTTGCAGGAAAATATCGAGGGTGTGGGACACACGGGGGATCTTCTAGAGGTCTCCACGGGATTCGCCCGGAACTTTCTCCTCCCTCGCAAGAAAGCGTTGGAAGCCAGCTCGCGCAACGTCAAAGCCGTCGAGCATGCCAAACGTACGATGGCGGAGAAAGCCAAGAAGGAGCGCGCGGAGATCGAGGACGTCGCCAAGCAGATGTCGGCCGTCTCGCTCACGATGGAAATGCAAGCCGGCAAGGACGATAAGCTATTCGGATCGGTGACTGCGAAAGATATTGCCGAAGGACTGTCCGCCAAAGGATTTACCGTGGATCGTCGCAAGATCCAGCTCGCGCAGCCGATCAAAGAGCTGGGAACAGTCACGGTGCCTGTGAAGCTTCATCATCAGGTGACGGCAAGCATCTCGGTCACGGTCGTCAAAAAGCATGATGCCGAAGCGCCCGCGGCGGCAACAGAGGCAGAAACCGCATAACCAGACTCGTCCTCTCCGAGCAGTCAATTCTTGGTGTCTGCGACCGGCAGATCCAGGATCATAGATCGATCCACTGATCATCGAGGCCAATGGTCTCGAATGATGGCCATCTTTCGAAAGGTGCAGTCATGAGTGAAGCTGTCGGGTCATTGAAAGCGCTTCGGGCCACCGATACGGCCGTATATGCCGCCATTCGCGCCGAAGAAAAGCGTCAGCGTGAAAAGCTCTTGCTTATCGCGTCCGAGAATTTCGCCAGTTCGGCCGTCCTGGCGGCGCAAGGCTGCTTGATGACTAATAAGTATGCGGAAGGTTATCCCGGTCGGCGATATTACGGCGGGTGTCAATATGTCGATACGGTGGAAAGTCTGGCGATCGAGCGCGCAAAACAGATTTTCGGCGCCGAGCACGTGAATGTGCAACCGCATTCCGGCTCGTCGGCCAACATGGCGGCCTATCTCTCCGTGCTGAAACCGGGCGACGCCATTTTGGGTATGGACCTGGCCCAAGGCGGCCATTTGACGCATGGCAGCAAGGTCAACTTCTCGGGGATTCTCTTTCATTCATTTAGCTACGGCGTGGATCGGCAGACGGAAGTCATCGATTATGATGCTGTCCAGCGCCAGGCGGAAGAATGCCGTCCAAGGATGATTGTCGTCGGCGCGAGCGCGTACGCGCGGACATTGGACTTTCCGCGGTTTCAAGCCATTGCCAAATCCGTCGGCGCGTATCTCTTGGTCGATATCGCGCACATTGCCGGCCTCATCGCGGCCGGGTTGCATCCGAATCCAGTGCCGTATGCAGACTTTGTGACGACGACCACCCATAAAACCCTCCGGGGACCGCGCGGCGGCATTATCATGTGCAAGGCCGAGCATCAGAAGGCCGTCGATAAGATTATCTTCCCCGGTCTGCAAGGCGGACCGCTCATGCATGTCATCGCGGCTAAGGCCGTGGCGTTGAATGAAGCCCTATCTCCCGCATTCAAGACCTACCAGCGGCAGGTGCTGACCAACGCGCGGGCGCTGGCCTCCGGTCTCGTGGAACGCGGTTACAAGGTCGTCTCCGGTGGGACCGATACGCATTTGATGTTGGTGAATCTTTCCTCAAAAAATGTCACGGGCAAAGACGCGGAAGGCGCCCTCGATGCGGCGGGGATCACGGTGAACAAGAACGCGGTGCCGTTCGATGAGAAGCCGCCGGCCGTCGCCAGCGGTATTCGATTGGGCACGCCCATCGTCTCGACTCGGGGCATGCAGGAAAAAGATATGGGCGAGATTGTCGCGCTCATCGACAAAGTTCTTCTCAAACCGCAAGACAAACGGTTGCAACGCGAAGTGCGCCAACAATCGAAGGCGCTGTGCAAACGATTCCCCATGTTTCACGATTACAGCGCATCTCCCGCGTGACCGAGGGACTCCGGTGAAATGTCCCTTCTGCGATGACTTGGAAGATAAAGTTGTCGATTCACGCATGGCCAAAGAAGGCCAGGTGATTCGCCGCCGCCGCGAATGCCTCTCCTGCAAGCGCCGATACACCACCTACGAGCGCGTGGAAGAAAGCCTCCCAATGGTCGTCAAGAAAGACGGGCGGCGGGAGCCGTTCGATCATCAGAAAATTTTATCGGGCATCACCAAGGCCTGCGAGAAGCGGCCGATCAGCGTGTCGACGATCGAAGCCGTCACCGATCGAATAGAAAAGCGCATTCAGGAGATGGGCGAGACCGAATTGTCCAGCAACGCGGTCGGTGAGGAAGTGATGAAAGAATTGCACAATCTCGATCAGGTCGCCTACGTCCGGTTTGCCTCGGTCTACCGCGAGTTTAAAGACATCGACCAATTCATGGATGAATTGAAAGTCTTGGCGCGCGAGCGCCGAGAAAAATAGACTCTCCTTTCCCCTTCGTCCACCGATCTTCCTAGTCCCCGTCATTGTCCCTATGGTAATCTGCTATGTCTTCTGATGAAGGACGGTGCTGGAATGCCGACGGCTCGAATTCGTAAACCCAAACCGGCGATCGCCAAAAAACGCAGCGGCAGGGCGACAATGGTGGCTATCATCGGAGCAGGCCACGGCGGGACGGCCTTGATGGAAATTTTCGCCCAGGACCCGCTCGTGCAAATCGTCGGGATTGCTGAGATCAATCCAAAAGCCGCGGGCATCAAACTCGCGAAACGTCTCAACATCCCCATCATCCCAGACTATCGCGATCTGCTTGCCCTCGAAAATGTGGACTTGATCATCGATGTGTCGGGGAGCGCTCGCGTCGAGCAGGCCCTCGAAGATTTTCACCGCATGGGCGTCACGATCATCGGAGGGGCGAGCGCGAAATTCATGTGGCAATTGATCGAAGCCCGCATTCGCGCGACGGGAGAAATCGAAAAAACTCTCACGAGATATCAGGCGCTGTACCGGCTCTATGTCAAGGAGGCCGGCGGTGCGGTGACGGAAGAGCGGACCCGGATCGCCTGCGAAATTCACGACGGATTGGTGCAGAGTCTGGCCGGAGTCAATTTTAAACTCGATCTCTGTGAACAGCTTATCCTAAAAGATCCGAAAGCCTCGCAGACGACTCTGCGTCAAACGCGCGCGGAATTAAAGTTGGCCATTCAGGAAGCGCGGCAGGTCATCTTCAACCTTCGCCCGGTGCACTACGATCAGCTGGAGCTCATTCCGGCGTTGACGAACTATCTCAAATCGTACGAAACGCAATCCCACATCAAAACCGAATTTTCCGTGACCGGG
>Ga0070673_100001483_pt1 | contig 13755 bp, 10 predicted proteins | sample KBSM23metaG_FD_65342 | JGI IMG/M metagenome (GOLD analysis project Ga0070673, IMG submission 65342) | Miscanthus rhizosphere microbial communities from Kellogg Biological Station, Michigan, USA - KBS M2-3 metaG | ecosystem: Host-associated > Plants > Roots > Rhizosphere > Soil ... | reverse complement strand
CGACCGTTACTTTTCAATTAGCCGATTAACCGACCCTTTCCACCTGCTTGCCAATAAAAAATCGCAAGTCTACTGACCTTGGCAAATGCGCGCATACTGGGTGCCATACTGGGAAGGCGCATGAAAAATCGCCGTAAACTGATTGTCGCACTCGGCGCGTGTGCGCTCGGAATCCCGCTGCGTTCGTTCGCACAGCAACCCGCTGCCAGGATGCGCCGGATAGGTTTTCTCGGGCCGAGTTCCGCCACTGCTTACGCGAAAGAAGTCGAAGCATGGCGGACCGGCCTGCGCGAACTCGGCTGGGCAGAGGGGGAAAAGCCTGGTTGTGGAATTCCGTTGGGCCGAGAGCAATTATGCGCAGTTGCCCGCCCTCGCAGCCGAGCTTGCTGGAATGAAAGTTGAACTCATCGTGTCGGCTACGACGCCCGTCAGCCGTGCGGTGCAGAAAGCAACTTCCACGATACCGATCGTCATTGTCAATATAGGGGATCCGGTCGGCTCGGGTCTGGTCACGACGCTGGCCCGGCCCGGCGGAAATATCACGGGACTGTCTAATCTCGTTGCGGACATGAACAGCAAACGCCTAGAGATGCTGCTTGCCATGGTGCCAAAACTGTCACGCGTGGCTTACCTGTTAAATCCTGCCAATCCGCAAAACGTTGTTGGCTTTAAGAACACTCAGACCGACGGACAAAAGCGCGGGTTAACGATTCTGCCTACGGAAGCGCGGACTCCTCAGGAGATTGACAACGCATTCTCCGTGATGCACCAACAGAAGGCCGGTGCGCTGATGGTGGCGCTTGACGGGTTTCTCCAGCAGCAAAGTAGCCAGATCGTGGAATTGACGGCGAAATATCGGCTGCCATCCATGACGGCGGATCCGATCTATGCAGAGGCTGGCTGTCTAATGAGTTACGGGACGAATCTCATCGAACACTTCCGGTACGCTGCCACCTACGTGGACAAAATTCTCAAGGGTGCGAAGCCGGTCGATCTGCCAGTAGAACAGCCTACAAAATTTGAATTGTTCATCAACGTTAAGACCGCCAAGGCGTTGGGACTGACTATTCCGCAGTCGCTATTGGTAATGGCGGACAAGGTGGTCGAGTGAACAAGCGACGCAAACTGGTCATTGTGCTTTGCGCCGCTACGTTCTCGCCTCGAGCGGTTTGCGGAAGTTCGTCCCGCCCAGCGAACTGCTCTTGTGCGCTCAAGCTACCGTAATCGCATTATGGCGACGTCGCCATATCAAGCCGAGCATGCCGAGTCCAAGGCCCAGCAGCACGACTGATGCAGGTTCCGGAACAGCAGCTATACCGGGGTTCAGGTAATTCAGTCCTGACTGCGATGTAATCGTCACACCGCTAATCCTGTTGCCAAGGCTGTCGAAAAATTGGACTGCCTGGATCGTTCCAGTATGCGAAAAGTCCGAAGTCGCGATGCCCCCGGGCGCACTTGCTCCGGCAGAGGCTGTGAAAGTAGTGTTCAAAACGTAATCCACAGGCAGGGCACCGAACTGAATGTGGAAATCGAGGTTAAACGTTTTGCTGATGGCGGGATTCGATGCGGAAAAAAAATCGACAAGGTTGGGATACCCGTCACAACCTATCCCACCTGTTGCGCTTCCCACCGGGATCAGTTGACAAAAGCTGACACCGAAGGCCGCACTGGCGACGCCGGATATTCCGACCCCTCCGTCGGTGTTCCAAGGCACGCGCATGACCCCTGTCCCGGAGCCGCCCATGATCGTTATGACGTCGGAGTATTGAACGGTGACGGCACCGTTCGCAACTCCCAGACTAATATCGGTACCATCTGAACTGCCGCCGGCATGCGCATAAAGAGAAAACTGGCCGGGCACGCCGCTCCCGGCCGCCTGGGCGGAGTAATTTATTCCTCCACTGCCGTCGCCTTCGACAAAAGATGCGATATGGCTTGCGCTGGAGATAGCCGGGTCACCGGACTGAGAGTCGTAAAGGCAAAAACCGGGACCAAAAAAGGGATCGCTAAAACTCCCCGCGCAGGCACGGCTGAATGACTGGATGGTGGATGCTGATTCTGACGGAGCGGAGAACATTAGCATCGGAACAATTAACCATATCGAGACTAAGGTCCGCGACGCCAAATTGGCGAAACAATAGCGCATGACATCTCCCTCTACAGTGAACTGCTAATTCCGGGTGAGCTACGCGATCTCGATGTCATCCGCGATCATCATCCGTACTTCAGAGGTGCCGCCCCGTCCGCGGACCATGTGACAAAGGGAGATCATCATTCCAGACGATCCAGCGATACACTGCCTCATTGAGATTGAACCTTCGATCAATGACGATACGGCTAGGAGGCAGGCCAAGTACGACTCTTTCTATACCTACAGCGAACGAGAACTCAAGCGTAAGGCAGCGAATAGCGACTTTCCTAATTTCGTTCCGGCATTCGTGGTATTTATCTTGAATTGCCTCCTACAAAACATATTCGGTGATCCTGGCTGAAAACGCATGCCCACCGCAAACCTAATGCGCAAGTATCGGCGCTTACTTTCACATACGATTGTTAATTGCTTCCGACATGTAAACTTTCTCCCGCTCACATAGCGGTGTCAATAGTTTTTCAATCGAAATTAATTTGACGTCCTGAAAATCTATCAAAGTGATAGATTTTTTCGATGCTCATGCAGGACGCCAATGCGCCGCCCATGTAGTCAGCTTGCCAAAGCTCTCCGGTCGTCGTCAGCAAGCACGGGCGGTCAATGAGCGTATGAAGGGAAAACCGGCGGTACCTGATTCGTCGTCTCAAGGCGTTTGCAAAGCAGATCGGGAACACCCCATGAACAACGTTGATAACGAGCTCGAATGTCGCGTCCGGGAGCTACTCGCATATCTCGACACAGAATCGGCAGTCGAAGAAGCCTCGCCATTCACCGTCGGCTTTCTGGTGGAAAAAATGCGGGCCGCAGTTTTTGCAAAGGCCGCGCGAACCCTGGCGCCGGCGCAAACGCAGTTTCCTGAGCTATTTATCTCCAAGTAACTCCTAGTTTCGAGGGAAATCGAGCATGGCGAAATGTGAATATTGCGAAACGAAGGGCCTATCTCAGCAGCCAACCGGCGCTGATTTTCGCCTCAGAGCTCATCAATCTTGGAAGTGGCTGCGCTCTATTCATCCGCCTCTTCCGGGGTCAGCAACCGTTCCGGGGAAATCAAGCTGTAGACCACCGGCAGGACGAAGAGAGCCACGGCGAGCGTGGTGATCATTCCGCCCACGACCACCAGCGCGAAGGGACGCTGCGTCTCGCTGCCGACGCCGGACGAGAGTGCCATCGGAAGCAGGCCGACGAAGGCGAGGAGCGATGCCATTAGGACTGCGCGCAGCCGGTCGCTTGCGCCAGCGATGAGCGCGGGCTGCAGCGCTTCGCCATTGCGGCGGCGCGCCTGCGCCGCTCCCAGGACGAGCAGGCCCATCAGCGATACCTGTCCTAGAAGCGCGATGAACCCAATTGAGGCGCTGACAGACAGCGGCACCCCCGCAAAGAGCAGGGCAAATGCCCCGCCCGACAGCGCGAAGGGAGCGGTGAGCAGGATGGTGACGGCCGAAAGTCCGGAATTCATGGCGGCGTAGAGGAGCAAGAGGACGAGCAGCACCGCAAGGGGAACGACCAGCTTCAAGCGGGCGAGCGCGCGCGCCTGATTCTCGAATTCGCCGCCCCACACGAGGTAATGGCCGTCGGGCGGGGTAACGTGCTGGTTGACCGCGGCGATCGCATCTTGCACGACCGAGCCCATGTCGCGGCCTTCGACGTTGAACTTCAAGGCGAGATAGCGGCTGTTGCCTTCCCGGTTGATGGTGGCGATCCCGTTCGCGATGCGGATCGCAGCCAAGTCACGCAACGGGACACGAAGGCCGGATTCCCCGCCGATCAGGACCGCCCCCAGCTTTTCCGGGTCGTCGCGGTTGGCGAGAGGGATCATCAACCGCACCGGGACCGGACGCTCGCCCTCCCACATGGTCGTGGACACGTGCCCGGCAGTAGCCGCTTCCAGGGTGCGCTGCGCATCCTCCATCGAGATTCCAGCGCGGGCGAGCGCCTGGCGGTCGAAGCGCACCTGGAGCTGCGGTTTCGAAGCATCGCGATAGAGATCGAGATCCACGATGCCCGGAACCGCCTTGAGCGCATCCTTTGCAGATTCCAGCGTGGTGCGCACCTTATCGAGATCGGGCCCGAATACCTTCAGGACGACCTTCCCGCGCACGCCGGTCACGGCCTCTTCGACATTGTCGCGCATCGGCTGGGAGAAGTTATAACGCACGCCCGGAATCTCTGTGAGGGAAGCCCGCATCTCGCGGATCAGGCGCTTCTTGTCGTAGCCCGACCGCCATTCGCGCAAGGGCTTCAGGCGTATGAACGTCTCGCTCATGTTGACGTCCTGGTTGTCGGTTCCGTCCTCCGGGCGACCCTGCTCGCTTAACGTCTTAGACACCTCGGGGAAGGCCAGGATGCGGCGCCTCACTGCGAGCAGAATCCCCTGCCCGCTCTCGAGCGAGATGCTCGGCGGCATCTCCACGAAGAGCTGGATGTCCCCTTCATCCAACTCCGGGAGAAACTCGGTGCCAAGCCGGGTGATCGTCAGGGCCCCGAGCGCGAGCGTCACCAGGGCGAGGACGAGCGTCAGCGCCCGGCGCTCGAGAGCCCCTGCCAGGGCGCGCCGGAAGCGCTCGCGCAGCCGCTCGATCCACCCCGGCTCCTCGAGCCGCGCATGTTTCGGACGGAACAGCGCTCCGCAGAGCGCGGGAACGAGTGTGAGTGAAAAGACCAGCGCGCCGACGAGCGCGAAGGAATAAGTTAGCGCCAGCGGACGGAAAATGCGGCCCTCGACCGATTCGAGCGTGAATACTGGAAGGAGCGCGGCAATGATGATCAGCATGGCGTAGAGGGTCGGAGAGCCGACATCCACTGCGGAGCGCACGACGAGCCGCAGCACACCGCGCCGATCGGCGGGATGCTCGTGCCGCAGCGCGTGTATGACGTTTTCCACCAGCACTACTGCGCCGTCCACCAGGATGCCGAAATCGATCGCGCCCATGGAGATCAAGTTGGCCGGCAGCCCCTGCTGGTAGAGGCCGAGGAACGCGACCAGCAAAGCGAGCGGGATCACCACGGCGACGATCGCGGAGCCCACGATGCTGCGCAGGAAAAGCCAGACGACACCGACCACTAGCAGGAAGCCGGTGATCAAATTTTCGTGGACCGTTCTCAACGTGAGACCGACGAGATCGCTGCGATCGTAGAAGGTCTCGATCTGCATGCCCTTGGGCAATATCTTGTCGTGCAGCTCCCGTATCTTCGCGTGGATGCCCTCCAGGACCACCGACGGATTCTGGCCGCGGCGCATCCAGACGAAGCTTTCGATGCCCTCCCGTTCCAGGCCGACTCCGACCGTCCCGCGCCGCGGCGTATACGATTGCATGAACTGCGCCACGTCGCCTACCGTGACCGCCGTTCCTTCCTTGCTCTTCAAGACGATGCGCTTGATGTCTTCGGGAGATTCCAGGTAGCCCAGGCCGCGCACCGTCAACTCCTGGTTGCCGCGGCGCATGAAGCCGCCCCCGACGTTGAGATTCGATTTCGTGATTGCCTGGTCGAGGTCCGTCAGGGAGAGGCCCAGGCTGAAGAGCCGCGCGGGATCCGCCTCGACGTGGACCTCCTTCAGGTAGCCGCCGAAGGGCACGATGTCGGCCACGCCCTGTGCCTGGCGCAGCACGCGCACCACGTTCCACTGCATTTCGGAGCGGAGCTGGTGGAGATCGTGCCGGTCGCTGGTGATCCTAAACTGATAAACCTCGCCGAGCGGCGTCGCCTCGGGAAAGAGCTCCGGCGTCGCCCCCTGCGGCAGATCAGCGGCGGCGGTCCGCTGCAGGACCGTCGTGCGCGCGAGAAAGCTGCTGGTGTCGTCCGAGAACGTGAGCGTGATGAGTGACAGCCCGAAGAGACTCATGCTGCGCATGAGCGTCATGCCGGGCGTGCCGTTCAGCTCGCGCTCGAGCGGCACGGTCACTCGCCGCTCCATCTCTTCCGGCGCGTTGCCGGGCAACTGCGTGATGACGGTGACCTGGATATTCGTAACGTCCGGGTACGCCTCCACGGGCGTATCGAAATACGCGCGCAGGCCGAAGGCCGCAATGACCAGCGTGATGAAGAGAACCGCTACCCTGCGATGCACGCAGGTCTCGATCAGGAGGCGAAGCATGGCCCGATGGTCCTTTCCCTAGTGAAAACCTTTAAGCAGCTGCACCGGGTCTCGACAAGTGGGAAATTGTTTTATTGAGTTGCGCTTGGCACAACCACGCACTCCCAAAGCGTCGACAGTATCGAAAATATTCCTTACACAAACCTTTCTCACTAGCTGGTGCTGACCGTGAAGCGGCCGTGGCGACCTTCGGCATTACGGGTGTTGTGCTATCACAGGGTTAAGGGACTTATCGCGGGGATCCGTTAATGCCTGACGATCGGGCGCCCCTCCTTCGCGGATACGAGCGCCTGCGAAACGATGAGGGGCCGTTTACCACGCTGCAGGAATGGCAGCGTGAGCCAGCGTAATTGACCGAGCAACGAACCGGCGAGCCTCGATCACTCCTAGCTTCATCGTCGGCTCCTGGAAATGCTGAAGGCCTTTTTAAGCGCGCGACTGCTTTCGGCCTATTGCGGTCGGTCGCGAACGGCAGCTTGCAGGTATGTCACAATCGCATATCGTTAGAAAACCGAAGCATGCAGACGGATCACCCTTGCATCTTCCCCTTAATCCCCTTAAAGCACGCGCATGTCTTTCACCCTCCCCGGCTTCGACCTGGCTGCCTTTATCACCACTACGCTATCCGAAGACCTCGGCATTTGCCTTCCCGGTGGCGGGCGCGACGTCACCTCAGAGAGCGTCATCCCGGCGGACGCGCGCTTTGCCGGGGTGATGGACAGCCGCGAGGCGATCACCGTCGCAGGGCTACCTTTGGCCGCCGCGTTCTTTCGCCATCTCGACCCGGCGTGTGAGATCGAAATGCTTGTGCAGGATGGCCAGAGCGTCACTCCTGGGACCGTGCTGATGCGGATCGTTGGCAACGCCCGCGCCCTGCTCACCGCCGAGCGCAGCGCTCTCAATACCGTCCAGCACCTCTCGGGCATCGCGACGATGACGCGCGCCTATGTCGAGGCGATGCACGGCCACGCCACGCTACTCGACACTCGCAAGACCATTCCCGGCCTGCGCGCGCTGGAGAAATACGCGACGCGGATGGGCGGCGCGACCAATTACCGCATGGGCCTGTGGGATGCGGTGATGATCAAGGACAACCATGTCGCGGTGGCGGGCGGCGTCGGGCCGGCGGTGGCGCGGGCCAAGGCGGCGGGCGTCGAGCGGATTATCTGCGAGGTCGATCGGATCGACCAGATCGAGCCGGCGATCGTGGCCGGCGCCACGCATATCATGCTCGACAATATGGCGCCGACGATGCTGGCCGAGGCAGTGGCGCTGGTGGCGGGCCGTGCGGCAACCGAGGCCAGCGGCGGCGTGCGGCTCGATACGATCGGCGCGGTCGCTGCGAGCGGAGTGGATTACGTCTCAGTCGGGCGGCTAATGCAAAGCGCGCCTGCGGCGGATATCGGGTTGGATTTTGAGCTGGTGTGATGGGGTTTATGCGAGGGCGCGTCTTTGATGGAAGACGCATTTCGTGAATCGGCGTTGTTCTCGTGCAGAAGAAGTGCGCGGGGCGCGGCAACTATCGCGAACTCCAGTGCGAGCAGCGTTGCGGCCAGGCCCGGCATCATGCCGCCCAAGACCCCGCGCTGTTTTTCGGTCAACATCAATGATTGCTCACGTTGTTCCCGTAGAGCTTCTTCTCAACATCCGCGAAGCACTTTCTCCCACGCAGCGGATCCATGCGCGGATCCAGTCTCATCCAGTTCACGAGGAACGACTTGTCGGTGAGCGCGCGCGCCAGCAACTCACATCCTGCGTCGAGTTCCCCCAGCGTCGCCTGGATCGTCGCGAGTTCGTACGACTCGCCGAACCCGCGACTCTCCAACGTCTCGAGCCGCGCGATCTCGCGCAGCGCATCGTCGCGCCGGTCCATCTTCGCATAGAGCACGCCAAGATCGCCTTGCCACGCACCGACGTCCTTGCGTGCCTGCAGCTGCGCGAGAGCTTCGTCGAAACGGCCTGTGGCCGTGAGTGCCCGCGCCAAAACGCTGCGACCCGTGTCGAATCCTGGATTGGCTTCGATGATCGGCGTCATCAGCGCGATCACCTCATCGTAGCGGCGCGCGTTGAACAGGATCAGCGCGTAGTTGGACGAGAGCAGCAGAGTCATCGGTTCGAGAGCCCGGGCGCGACGCATGTCCGCGAGCCCTTCCTCGACGCGCCCTTGCTGGGCATGCCACATCGCAGAGTAGTGCCAGAAGCTGGCGGTATTGATGCCGAGCTTCCGCGCCTTCTCCAGATCCCGTGTCGCCGCGACGAAGTCCTTGTCGAAGTCCATGTGCAGGTGGAGCAAGGTCACGTGCGCATCCGCAACCTCGGGATCGAGACTGAGTGCACGCTCGGCCGCGGCGCGCGCCTTCGGCAGCCCCTCAGCGGGCGTCACGAGCTGGCGGACGACGGCGCTCGAGAGCGTGCGCGCGTATCCCGCCCACGCCTCAGCGTAGTCCGGGTCCTCCTTGATCGACTCTTCGAGCTTGGCGATCGCGAGCGCGGTCGCATCGATGTCGCGCCGCGAACGTTCATGCATCCCCTCGACGTACAGCTCTTCCGCCCGCGCGCTGGGGACATGACGCGTCCCGCTCGCGCTCCGTTCGTTGAACCGGAAAATGCCAACGCCCACAGCCAACGCAACTACAGCGGACGACAGCAGCAGCCACATACCGCGCGTCGAGCGGGCCGGCGTCGGCTCGATCGCTGCCGGCGGCACGGTCGTACCCAGCTTGCCGATGAAGCGGTAGCCCAGGCGCGGTAGGGTCTCGACGTATCGCGGCGTGTTGCCGACGTCGTCGAGCGCGACGCGCAACTTGCGTACAGCTACGTTGAGCCCGTTGTCGAAGTCGACGACTCCCTGCGGCCACAGCGCCTTGACGAGTTGTTCGCGCGTGACGACTTCACCCGCCCGGTCGGTGAGCTCGATCAGAATGCGCAGCGGCTGCTGATGGAGGCGGGTGGTCTGCCCGTCGCGCGAGACTTCACCCGAGACGCGGTCCACCGTCCAGCCGTCGAATTGCAGGGCTCCCCGTTCCACGAGCCGAATAATAAACAAGTAAGGCCGATCCAAGCGCCGGTTAATGGCTTAACGGCACTCCCAAGCCCAGGTTGCAGCCGTCCATTCCAAGAGGAATCCGCCATGGCCGCCGTCCTGAATCCCCGGTTCTATCTGCTGATCGCGCTGGCACTCGTGACCTTCGTCGTCGTGGGCTTTGCTCCGAGCTACTACCTGCGCATCCTGACCGACCCGCCGCCGCTCACGACGTTGTTACATATACATGCCGTCGTGTTCACCGTCTGGATGGCACTCTTCCTCGCGCAGGTGGGTCTGGTCGCCGCCCATCGCGTCGACCTGCACCGCAAGCTCGGGATCGCGAGCGCGATCTTTGCCGGCGTCGTTGTGGCGGTCGGCGTGCTGTCGGTCTTCCAGACCGCCATCTCGAACCATGTCAGCCCCTCGGGGCTGGCGCCGCCGCAGTTCTCCATCGTCGGGTTCACCTCGATCGGGCTGTTCGCCGTGTTCATCGGCTTGGGTCTCGTCTTGCGCCGTCGGCCCGGCCTGCATCGGCGATTCATGATCCTGGGTTTCATCGCGTCGATCAGTCCGGCGTCCGCGCGCGTCCTGCGGCTGCTCGACCTTCAGCCGCATCGTGATCTTCTGATCCCGTTGTGCGCGGCGCTGTTCGTCGCCGCCTGCCTCGTGCACGACTGGCGCAGGTACCGCGTGGTGCATCCCGCCTACGTGATCGGCGGCCTCGTGATCATCGCGTCGTGGCCGCTGCGAACCATGATCGGACACAGCGATTGGTATTTCCCGATCGGGGAGCAGGTGGCGCGGCTGGCGCACTCGATGTTCGGGTCGTAGGAGGCGTACATTCCCCGCCATGCCCAACGACCCACCGCGCGTCGGCGTCTACGCCTACGGCCACAAGGCGACCGACGTCTTTCTCGATCCAGCCGCCGGCACCATCAATTTCGACTACTTCAAACCTTACTTCGATCAGGTCGCGCTGCCCGTCGATCTCGCGAGAGACTGCCTCGGGCGCAGCTACTCGCAGTGGCAGCGAGCGCAACAAGGGTGCGTCAGGTTCCTGCCGCTGTCTCGATTGAGAGAGCATCCGCGCATTCCGTCGTACCGCGACGTTTGCCACGAGCTGGTGGACCACACGACCATTGCGGGCTTTCGTCTTTCGGGTCCGCTCTCCATGTGGAACAGCCCCGTCCTGCTGAGAACGACGCCATGCGTGTTCGTGTCACATCGCTGGCAGACTCCCGACGCACCAGATCGCGACGGTACGCGACTGCAGGAGATTCTTGAGCGACTGAACGGCGTCGCCGGCGACGATGAAGACGTTTATGTCTGGATCGACTACTGCTGTCTGCCGCAACGATCCACGACGGCGCTTTCAGCCGAGGATCAGGCAGCACTCGCGTCCGGGTTGGCCTTCTTGCCCGAGATCGTGAAGAGCTGCGACATTTTGATCCTCGACTCGTCCGACTACATGGATCGCGTGTGGTGTTACACGGAGCTCTTTGTGTGGTTGACGAAACTGGTCGAAATCGAGTCGCAGCTCTTCGGCGAGCGGATTTTTGGATCGGTCGTGAGTCGCAGAACGCCGGCGACTCGGCCACGACCGTCGGGCAAAACGGATTCGGGTCAGGGCTTCGTGCGGGAGAACGTGACCTTCCGAGGTTATCCAGGCGATCCTGCCGCTCTCGAAGCGATCTATCGGCCGATCTTCGATTACGTCGCTTCGGCCAAGGACTCTGCCGGGTACAACATGGGCGCATACGAGCACGAGTACGTGCCCGAGCTGATCACGTTCATGTGCAACGCGTGGCATCTGCTGGGGCAGAAGCAATGCGCTGTAGCGACGGACCGGGAACTCTGTCTCAAGGTGATCACCAAGGCCCTCACGTTCAGCAATCGATACGGATCCTGATCGGCGCGTTCGACGACTGGCCGCATCCAAGGCGTGGTCGTTCCTTCGATAGCTGGCTACTGAGCAATCACGTCTTCGTCCAAGTGCTTCCCAATGGCTTTGAGGTTCGGGACTAGTAGCTTTCCACGGGCGCCGGTAAAGATCATGCGTAAGCGGTGACGAATCGCTGTCAAAGGGTTCATGCCTGCCCCCCATGATCGCTGCAACCATAGCTGGTCTTTGCAATCGTTACCAATCCCTCGATTGGCGTAGCGTGCGCGTTAGAATGACGACCTGCGGCGATTGGGGCAGGCTCGGAGCTCAAAAACAAAATGCAGAGATCTCGCTCTCTGGTCGCGGTGGCGACTGGCATCTCAGTTCTCGTGCTCATCGCAGCGGGCGTCGCGGTCTACCTTTCGGTCAGGACCCTCTCCGATGCCAGCGACCAGTTGGTTCGATCGAAAGACATCTCGATCGCTCTGGAGCAAGCTCTTTCGTCGTTGCGCGACGCGGAGACTGGCCAGCGCGGCTACCTCCTGACGGGTCGACCGGCCTATCTGGCTCCGTATGCGGCAGCAGTCGCGACAGTGAACCAGCAGCTCGACACGATAAGGTCGCTGAGCGTTGCCGATGCCGATGCGCGAACGCGCTTCGAGGAAATCGAACAACTCGCTCGCGCCAAGATGGAGGAGTTGGCCCGCACGATCTCTCTGCGAGAAGCCGGACAATCGGAAGCGGCACTGCAAGTCGTGCTCACCGATGAAGGCAAGCGGACGATGGACCGCCTGCGGCAGCTCACCGAAGAGATGCAGGCTCGAGAAGGCAGCCGCTACCGGGAGTACCTCGGCCGCGAACGCAGCGCGCGAACGTTGAGTCTGTGGGGCGGTGGCACGGTCTCGATTCTGGCCATCGCGCTGCTGGCCTTGCTCGGCTTCATCGTCAGGCGTGATACAGCCAAGGTTCGCGCGAGCGAGGAGCAGCTGGCGACCACGCTGAGAAGCATCGGCGATGCGGTCATCGCAACGGACGCTCGCGGACTCGTCACGCTCATGAATCCGGTCGCGGAGTCAGTGACCGGATGGCTCGCGGCGGACGCACGCGGTGCTTCCCTCGACGCTGTGTTTCGGATCATCAACGAAGAGACGCGCAACACCGTCGAAAGCCCGGTTGCGAAAGTGTTGCGCGAAGGTGGGATCGTCGGGCTGGCGAATCACACGCTACTGATCCGCCGCGACGGCAGCGAAGTTGCCATCGAAGACAGCGGCGCCCCGATTCTGGACCGATCCGGCGGCACCATCGGTGTCGTGCTGGTCTTTCGCGATGCTTCGCGAGAGCGTGCAGCCGAACACGCGCTGCTCGAAGCGGATCGTCGCAAGGATGAGTTCCTCGCGACGCTCGCGCATGAGCTCCGCAATCCGCTCGCGCCGATCAGGCAGGCGGCGAGGGTGGCGCGTGCACCCGCTGCGACGGAATCTCAGGTCCGTTGGGCTCACGAGGTGATCGAGCGGCAAGTCCACAACATGGCGCGACTCCTCGACGATCTGCTCGATGTATCGCGCATCACTCGCGGCATGATGGAGATCCGCAAAGAGCTCATCGAGCTGCAGGCGGTCATGGATGCTGCGATCGAGATCGCGCGTCCTGCCATCGAGGCGCGCAATCACGCGCTGAGCGTCGAGTGTCAGCTTCGCACCAAGGTGTACGCCGATCCGCTGCGGCTCGCACAGGTGATCGCCAACCTTCTGACCAATGCGGCCAAATACACTGAGCCCCACGGGCAAATCCGGCTGACTGCGCAATGCGACGGCGGCGAATTGATTCTGAGGGTGAGTGACACCGGCATCGGCATCGCCGCCGAAATGCTCCCGCGAATCTTCGAGATGTTCGTCCAGGTCAAGAGTGTGCTCGACAAGTCCGAGGGCGGACTGGGAATCGGCCTGGCTCTCGCGCGCGGCTTGACGGAATTGCACGGCGGCTCGCTCGAAGCGCAGAGCGCCGGATTAGGTAGCGGCAGCACCTTTACTTTGAAGTTACCGCTATCGCAGACGGCGACAGCGCGACCCTCCGACGGCGCCTCCGATGCCGTCGTCCAGCGCGGGCCGGCCCGACGCCTCCTGCTTGCGGATGACAACGTCGATTCGGCGGAATCGCTGGCCATGCTTTTGCGATTGCAAGGGCATGAGGTGGAGGTTGTGCACGATGGCGTGGAGGCATGGCGCCGACTCCAGGAGCTGCGCCCGCACTTTGCCCTGCTCGATATCGGCATGCCGAAGATCAACGGGTACGAGGTGGCGCGTCGCACTCGCGCCGAGCCATGGGGTACGTCGATCAAGTTGATCGCGCTGACGGGTTGGGGGCAGGAACGGGATCGACGCGAGGCGATCGAAGCGGGGTTCGACCAGCACTTGGTAAAGCCGGTCGATACGGAGGTTTTGCTGAAAAGATTAAGTGAGTAACCAGGTCCTCACGATCGAACGCGGATGATTGTCTTCCCCTTGCGTCGCTCGGTCGGGTTGAACGCGGCGACGGCATCGTCGAGGGTCGAGATGTTGCCGATGTTCGTCCGCAGTCGTCCGTCCCGCACCCGCTGAACGATCTCA
>Ga0070673_100001482_pt1 | contig 13755 bp, 10 predicted proteins | sample KBSM23metaG_FD_65342 | JGI IMG/M metagenome (GOLD analysis project Ga0070673, IMG submission 65342) | Miscanthus rhizosphere microbial communities from Kellogg Biological Station, Michigan, USA - KBS M2-3 metaG | ecosystem: Host-associated > Plants > Roots > Rhizosphere > Soil ... | reverse complement strand
GTTGATCGTCATGAACCCGATCGGCGCGAAATCGTAGAGATCGACGTAGCGATCGCGCGACGCCTCGAGCGCGTGCTGCGTTTCAATCAATTGGGCGTTCTGAGCGGTGAGTTCCTCCTGGGATACCTGCAAATCGTGTAGCAGCTCGCCGAGCGCGTCCTGACCGATCTCATCGGGATGCAGGTGCCTCAGTCGAGCGAGCGGTTTGTCACGGCGACCGCCTTTCGAGGAAGCCATGGCGATGCTACGGTTCGCCCGCGGGTGCCAGCGCGTCCGGCACCGAGATGGCGAGCAACAACACGTCTGTCTCGGGCGATTCATGCCGTGACACCCAGCGGCCAGACAACCAAACGGTGCGTTGCCCTGCGCCACTGCCGTCGAGTTCCAGCTCGAGCCGCTCGAATGAGGACCGAGGGACGACAAGGCGAAGCAACCGTTCATGCAGTCGATCGAGATTCCACGCGCCGTCAAGATCCGACAACCGCTGCCCGACAATCGCGTTCGATGTCACGCCCAGCGTCGGCGCGAATCTCTCGTTGGCTGCCTGCACCCGTAATCCTGCATCCAACACGAGCAATGGTTGATCGATCACGTTCATCAACGCCTCGGTGAACTCCTGCGCCAGCCGGACGCGCTCAGCCGATTTCTTCGGAACGTCGACATCGAACAGCGTCAGGACGGCGCCGTCGATCTTGTTGTCGACGCCCTTATAGGGCCGTATGCGTAATGAGTACCAATGGCCGTTGTGGTCCCGTACTTCGCGTTCAACGGGGGCTACGGTTTCGATCGCTGCGAAGATGAGCTGCTCGAGTTCGGGGCAATCGATATTCGGCTTGATGTGGCCAATCGGTCGTTCGAGATCACCGGGAATGAGGTTGAGTACCTTCTCCGCCATTGGCGTAAAGCGACGAATGCGCAAGTCGCTCGAGATGATGACGATGGCGATCTGGACGCTGGCGAGAAGATTGACGAGGTCGCTATTGACCCTGCTCATTTCGTCGTTTCGTCCGCGGAGCTCTTCGTTCAACGTGTTGAGCTCTTCGTTGGTCGACTGGAGCTCTTCCTTTGCGGTGTCGAGCTCCTCGTTCGTGCTCTGAAGTTCCTCGTTGCTGGAGAGAATCTCTTCGTTCGCCGATTGGAGCTCCTCGTTGGCCGCCTCGAGTTCCTGGATGATGGACTGGAGATATTCCCGGCTGGCGGCCAGCTCGCGCTCGAGCATCTCCACCTGCGACTGCCGTTCGCGCCGCCGCAGGTGGGGCGTGGGCTTCGCCGCCACAGACTGAGACAAGGTTTCGTCTGGTTCGCCGCGGCGCTGATGCGAGTCCTGAAACAGCACCAGGTAGTGTGGGCGACCCGCCGAAGTGAGTGGAATGATCTCTAACGTGACGTGCTTCCAGCCGCGAGAGGACTTGACCCGAAGGCCAACTTTCCGGACGGGCATCTTGCTCTTGCGAGTCGAGTGCAGCGCCGTTCGCAGGCCGTACAGCAATCCCTCGCGCGCCATCTTCAACAAATTGAGACTCGCTTCGCCCGGCGCGGGCTCGAGGTACGCGCCGGTCTGCCCGCGGAACTGAACGATCTGCAGGTCGGAGTCGATCACGACGCCCGGTGGCGCATAGCGGTCGGAGATGATGCGGCTGACTTCGCTCTGCAACGCTTGCTCTGCTGCTGGCGGTTTCCCCTGCGGCGCGCGCTTCTGGGAAAGAGCGGGAGGCGAGTAGTCCACGCTGATCGCTACGGGGGCGCGACCTGCGACCTTCTTGCGATAGATGCGGAACTTCTTCTCGATCAAACTGAACAGCCCGACTTGCGACCCGACCGTCTCAGCCTGTCCCAGGACGAGAAAGGCGTGCGGGTTCAAGGCGTAGTGGAAGACCGAGATCAGTCGCTGCTGCGGCACGATGTCCATGTAGATGAGAACGTTGCGACACAGGATCAAGTCGAGACGCGAGAAGGGCGGGTCTTTCGTCAGATCCTGCCGGGCGAACACACACAGGTCGCGCACGCTCTTGCTCACGCGATAGCTGCCGTCGACTTTCGTAAAGAAGCGTCGCAGGAGATCGGGCGGCACGTCGGACTCGATCGTCGCCGGGTAGAGCCCGCCACGCGCGTGTTCGATGGCCGCTTCGCTGACGTCTGTCGCGAAAATCTGAATGCGGATGTCCTTGTTCTGCCCGTGCAGGTACTCGAGCAGTGCGATGGCGAGCGAGTAGGCCTCTTCGCCTGTGGCACAGCCCGAGACCCACGCGCGAATGGCTTGCTCCTCCCGCCGGCCTTCGAGCAGCTTGGGGAAGACATTGTGCGCCAGCGCTTTGAACGATTCCGGCTCGCGAAAGAAACGGGTGACATGGATCAGCAGATCTTGGTACAGCGACTGCACTTCGGCCGGAGTCTCTTCGAGCAACCGGATGTAATGGTGCACGTCAGTCAGCCGATGCAGCGCCATCCGTCGCAACAGCCGGCGCCTGATCGTGGGGAGCTTGTAATGCTTGAAGTCGATGCCGCTCGCGGGGCGTAGCAGGTCGAAAATGCGCCGAAGCTGATCATCGCGTATCGCCATTTCGTCGGCACTGGTCGGTATCAACTCGCGCACGTAGGGATGGGCCGCTACTTGCGTCAAGGTGAGCGCGATCTCGGGCGGCGACAGCACCATGTCGATCATCCCGGTGGCGATTGCGGCGCGCGGCATGCCGTCGTACTTTGCCGTCTCCGGGTTCTGAGCGAACGTGATGCCGCCTGCCTCCTTGATCTCGCGTACTCCCGTCGCGCCGTCAGAAGCCGTCCCCGACAGGATGACACCGATCGATCGACGCTTCGCATGTTCGGCCAACGACGTCAGGAACGAGTCGATGGGCATGAACTGGGTTCGATCGTTGGGCCGTGGCTTCAGATGGAAATGACCGTCCGTCAGCACCATCTGTACGTTCGGAGGAATCACGTACAGGTGATCGCGTTGGACGCGCATGCCTTCGGTCACTTGAACAACCGGCATGGACGTGTAACTCGTCAACAGTGTCGGCAGCGCGCTCTCGTGCTGCCGCGCCAGATGCTGCACCAGCACGATCGCCAACCCGGGGTTCGCAGGGAGCGCGCGCACCATGCTCGAAAAGGCCTCGAGCCCTCCCGCAGATGCTCCCACCCCTACGATCGTCACCTCGTCGCTCGTGTGGCTCCGTGCGTGCGTCGATTGAGGCCGCGCGAACCGCTGGACGACCGGGCGGCTCGGCGCCTTCGCCCGCGCAGGGCGCATCGGCAGTACCCGCTTCGCGGTGTTCACCGTGAGGCGTTTCGCTCGAGACTTGCCCTTCGTCTTCTTGGCCATACACCGACAATGCTACTGTTGTCGTGACCGTCCTTGGCCTGTCGGCAAATTGACCGTCTCGATACCCGGCGTGGCACTCTTTCCCAGCTGAATCTACCAGGACATCCCAAATCGGCTCGCTCGATTGCCGTGAACGGCATTGTCGACATCTCGTCCGGGTTTGAAATTAAAGTTGCAACAGCGAGCTCGGCCGGCCGTGGCAAAGTGACCGCCTTTCTCGGCACTTCTTACAAGCGCCCTCGTCCGCCGCTGTCATCGGCGCCCCAGCGTGGACGGGAATTACGCGCTGGAGTGGTCCGACCGGTCGCGGCTCACGAAGCCGAATTTTCTCGGCTCCGATCGTCGCGTTTTGATGAGACCCGCCACGATAGAGAGGGCCACGGCACTCGAAAGGATCCGGAGCGCATCCATGCCGCCACGTAATCGCCCGGGATGAGCCGAACCGCCGCCAATCCGACGGTTGCAGCCGCTATCCGCTCCTGACGCGCTATCCGCTCCTGACGATGTAGAGCGGGGGCTAAAGCCCCCGCTCTACGTCAATGCCGACTAACTGCGTGTCACGTGGTTACTTCCTATTTGGTCTGGGTTGGTCATTCGGTTTCGCGTCCCGATTCGTTCTTGCTTGACCATTCGGTTTCACTTCGAGCGAGTTGATGACGTCCTTCACGCCAGGCTGACTGCGCGCAAGGTCGCCGACATGATCGCGTTCGGCGGCACTCTTCACCGATCCCGTGATCGTGACAACACCGTTATTGGCGTCGAAGTTGATGTGGTTGTCCTTGAGGTCAGCTTCCTTGTCGACGAGTTCGCCGAGACGCGTCTCAATCGCGCCATCGAAATCGTTGGCGGTCTTGTCGTCCTTGTTGGCGACCGTCACTTCGTTGGCGACGTGCGCACCGGTCCCGACCGCCTTCTGCACGACATCTTCCGCCTTCTGACGATCATTCTCGCTATCGACTGTGCCCTTCAAATGAACCGTCTTCGCGTTGCGGTCGTAGTCGGCATTGACTTTCTTATCGAGTGCCGCGCTCGACAACGCGTTGTCGGCGGTCTTCTCGTAGTCGGGGGTTTTTGGCCCGCACGCTACAGTGGCAATCAGCGCCGCCGCGGCGACGGAACCCAATACTAGTTTCATGGTCATCCTCCTCAGTCCCATTTCAACACTGAGGCAAGCTTCGGACCATGACGCTGATCACGTCGGAACCGCTGGGAGTCGAGAGAAATTGGCCTCTGCGTTCTCATCAGCTCCGCTGCATTTGTTGAGCTGATGCTTGTAAGCCTTACCACCATCACGCTCGGCCGTAACCACTTTGCTCTTCGATCAACCAGCACTTTCATTAAGTGGTACGCAAACTGCTCCTTCCAATCGTGTCTCGCGTTTGCGCGCGGGACGAATAAGGAGACACGTGATGAACACTGAGATCTTGCAGGGCAAGTGGCATCAGTTGAAGGGCAGTGTGAAGGCGCAGTGGGGCAAGCTCACTGATGACGAGCTCGATATGGTGGATGGCAACGCGGAGAAACTCGTTGGCCTCGTCCAGGAGCGATATGGCTACGCGCGCCAGCGCGCCGAGCAGGAAGTAGATTCGTTTTTCTCGCGTCAGAAGATGTAGCGTGCGATCGCTAACGGCCACTCGACTCGCCGTCGACGGCCTTTGGAATCGCAGCGGGGGCTTCGTCTTCGCGGACCGATTGGGCGGCCTGCGGAGACGATTTCCCCGGCGAGACAGTGGCGGCCAGCACTTCGTCGAGCGGCTGCCGCGCACGTGCGGCCCCGAGCGCATGCGCATCCGTGAGATCGAGTCGAAGTGGCGTAAGAGAGATCCACCCTTGTTCCATGGCCCACCGATCCGTGCCTTCCTCGGCTCCTTCAATCGGCGTCACAGTGAACCAGAACAGCCTGCGACCCGCGGGATCCTGTGCCGGCACGATCTTGCCGTCATAGCGGCGCACCGAGGCTCGCGTCCAGATGATGCCTCGCGGATGGCGCGGGAAGTTCACGTTCACAAGTGGAAGGTTCACTTCCCCCAGCACCGTTCGCAGCACCTGCCGGAGCCACGGCTTGAGCGGCTCGAAGTCGGCGGCTGATTCTGCTCCGGCGGGAACACTCAACGCGACACCGCGGAGTCCGAGTAGTGCTGCCTGTTTGGCGGCTGCCACTGTTCCCGAATGCCAGATCGAGTTGCCTAGATTGAAACCCAGATTGAGGCCTGACAGAACGATGTCGACCTTCTCCCAGTGATACGCGCCGAGCGACACACAATCGGCAGGAGTGCCGTTCACGCGATACGCCGTGAGCTCGGCGAGCCGCGTCGGTTTGTAACTGAGTGGACGCGACGCGGTGATGGAGTGACCGGCCGATGAGCGTTCAACGTCGGGCGCCACGACGCGCACGCTGCCGAACTCAGATGCGATTTCGGCGAGCACCGCGATACCCGGACTGTAGATGCCATCGTCGTTGGACACGAGGATGCGCATGACGGGATCGGTGGTGCAAGCAGACGGCCAGAAGCGGTCCAACTCTTGAATCGTCGCTCGTCAGGATGCGAGTATCGCTATTTCATAATCAGAAAGCGGGAGACAGCACGTCGTTGTCGTGGATTCGCGAGCTCATCGAAACCTCCGGTCATGAGCTTGTACGAGTGTTCGACAGGGAAGCGGCGTTCGGGGAGCTGGTCGACCAACGCACGGAGCTCGTCGCGGCAGCGGGAGGCGACGGCACAGTCGCCGCGGCCGCACGTCTGTTGGCCGGACACAAAATCCCGCTCGCGATTCTGCCGCTCGGCACGGCCAACAACATCGCAAAGGCACTGCTTGGCGACGCGACCAGCGAGCAACTGGTGTGGTGCTGGAATACGGCGCATCGACGGCGCATCGATCTCGGCGTGGCTCATCATCATCGCGGCGAACATCGCTTCGTGGAAGCGGTCGGCGTCGGCCTCGTCCCTGCCAGCATCATCTCGACGAGATTTGAGCCGCTGGAGGGCGAAGACGTCACCTCCAGCATTTCGAGCGCGCTCGAACGCTACCTCGACGTCCTGTCGCGTCTCGAGCCGCGACGCTGGACCCTGCGGCTCGATGGAGAAGAGACAACAGGCGACTTCATCGCCGTCGAAGTGCTGAACACCCGGTCGGTCGGACCCAACCTGGTGCTGTCCCAGGACGCCGATCCTTACGACGGGTACTTCTCTGTCGTCACTGCGGCCGAAGAGCAGCGCGACGAGCTGCGTCGATACCTGCAGGATCGGATCGACGGGCGCGACAACAACAACCTCGCGCTTCCTGTACGGCGGGCGCAACACGTCGACATCATCGGACGGGGAGACACGCACATCGACGATGAAGTCGTGCGTTCCGCGATTCCGGGAACGGTGTCAATTCGCATCGAGGCCGCAGCAGTCGAAGTGCTGGTCTGCTGATCCTATTGTGTGACCTTTCGAATGTCTTCGGCGGAGGGCGGCGGCTGGTGCCGATGACGACGTGCGGACAGCCATCGCCGCATCGCCTCGGTTCCGATCCTGCGTTTCTGTCCCTCTACCTTCTCGCCGGGATTCTTGCCGATCGGTGCGGCGTGTTCGATCTTCGCGTTCAGCACCGCGCCAAGCAGCAGCACGAAGCCTGAGAGGTAGAACCAGAGCAGCAACACCATCGCCCCGCCGAGCGCGCCATACGTCTCGGTGTAATGCGTGACGTTGATGACGTAGTAGCGAAAGCCCAGCGAGGCCCCCAGCCAGAAGAGCGTCGCCAGCAGCGTCCCGGGCACGAGCCATGACCACTGCTGGTCGACGTCAGGCGCATAGTAATAGACCAAGGCGATACCGCCGGCGGCCAGGACGAACGCGAGCGGCCACTCGAAAATGCGCCACGTCCACTCGAATACCGCTCCGAGACCAACAGCGCGGGCGAGCGGTTCGGCCAGTTGCGGCCCCACGATGACGAGCGCGAACGACACGAGCACGAACAGCGCGACGCCGATCGTCAACGCGATCGCGAGGAGGCGGACCTTCCACCAGGAGCGTCCCTCCTGCACGCCGTATGAGTGATTGAGCGTATCGATGATCGCCGTCATCGCGCTGGAGCTGCTCCACAGCGCCGTCAAGATGCCGAGAGTGAGGAGCCCGCCTTGCCTGTCGCCGGAGATCTTTCTGATTTGATCGGTGACGATGGTCAGGAACTCTGGCGGCGCGAACTGGCCGAGCGCTTTGACGATCTCGTCGATCAGCGTCGTGATCGGGAAATAGCTTGCGACAGCAATCAGGAACAGGAGGGCAGGAAACAGCGAGAAGAAAAAGTAGTAGGCGAGCTGTGCCGCCATACCCACGCAGTTGTGTTTGAAGATGGCGTCGACGAACGTCCGTCGGAGGATCTCAGCCCAGGTAAGTGTGACTCGCAGGCGTCCGAGCAGCAGGGCCATGTGACCTGGGAGCAGGGTCGAGGCGGAGCATGTAGGCTCCGCCCCGGGTGCGGTTCAGGAGGTGGGCATCGACAAAAGCCGAGAGGACCGCTTCTAACTCGGCTGCTTCCAGTCCCCACAGCCTGCTGGCTTGTTCCGCAGTGATACAGAGATGCGGCGTCTGCTGGAACTGCTGGCGAATGAGTTGGACCCAATCTCGAACTCGGCGGGCGCCGTCGGATTGAGTCGCGGTGGCGATTGACACTGTTGCCTCGCAGGCTGTGCAGCGGCTACCTTCCCAGAGCGTATCCGTTGCGCCGCGAGTATCTGCAAGAGCTCGTCCAGCTGGCCGCATTCGAATATCACGGCATTCGTCAGGCAACCCACAGGACTCGCGGCTTTGGGCTTGTCAGGCTTTCAAACGGCTGAGTCGGTCCTTCCCAAAAAGAGAAAGACGCGGAAACGGCTAAGGACGTGCGTGGCGCTCTTCCGCGCGATGGCCGGAGAGGATGTTGAACATCCCGTAGTTGCCTTCGTGGCAGCCGACCTCGAACAACGGTCCGGCGGCGCGGGCCATCGACACTTCAACGGTCCATGGCCGGACGAACACTGACGGGTCCTCAACCGTGGCACGGTAGGTCAGCGTGTTCGCATCGGCGATCGTGAATCGTTCGACGACGCGCAGCCGCTCGTCACTCAGGCCGTTGAGGTATCCCACGCCGAACCGGCTCTGATGGTTGAACTTGAGGTTCGTCGTTTCGACGACAAGGGTCGTCCCCTCCCATCGTCCGCGCGAATCACCCGTCCACTGTTGAATGCCAGATGCGAGATGCGCTCGTCCATCGAGCGGGATGATCCGCGCGTCGTGGTTCATCTCGACGAGGATGGTCACAAACCCGGGGCTTTGGATGATCCGGTAATTGTTGTTGTACGGCTCGGGCAGCATCGGCACCGTCGCGCCGAAGAGAATGCAGCGCTCGGTCAGCCATCGGTCCTCGGGACCGTCAGCCGGGCTGACTGCCTCGCGTTTCTGCCGCGCCTCCACCTTCTTCTGGGCGTCGGGCGTCAGCGCGGGAATGCGTCCGTCAGGAGGATCGACGACGAGAGACGTTCGGCGGCTACGGACGATACTCGTCCCCCGCTCGAAGAAGACGTCGTTGTAGGCGCCGACCTGTCCGGGCGGCAGTGGCCTATCGGCGTTGGTCTGTTCGATTCGTGAGCGCTGGAACTGCGCGGCTTCTTCCGGCGTCAGGAATTCCTTGGATGCAAGCTCGGACGGACGCTGAAGCGGCGTCAACGTCGCATTCGTCCAGATCCCTTCGAGGTCCGGGTCACCCCAGGGTGTGCGTCGAACCTGGTCCTGTGCGCCGACCTGGTCGACGGCCTGGATGGCAAGGATGACGACCACGACACAGGCGATGCGCATCTTCATGGCCAGCTCCTAATCGGGTATCTTTGCACAGGTCGCCGATGAGCTACGCCACGACGGTTGCCACTCCACGCGTCACGTTCCGGCATCAACCCCCTTCGCTGCCCATGCAGTGGCTCGTGGCACTGGGCATGAACGGGGTGATGCGTCCCTTGATGCGGGGCCTTGAAACGATCGGACGCGCCGACCGCTTCCTCTCATCGATGGCCGCTCAGGGACGCAAACGGCAGGAACAGAATCCGTTCGTACGTTATACGCCGGGGCCGCACGACGTGGTGGTGATGACCTTCCCCAAGAGCGGCACGAACTGGATGATGCAGATTGCCCACCAGCTCATTCATCACGGCAAGGGCGAGTACGATCACATCCACGATATCATCCCCTGGCCGGACATCGAGACGATGCCCGGCTTCATGCGCCGCTACGCCGTTCCTCTCGCGCAGGCCACCGCTTGGGAGTCGTCGCCGGAGCGGAAGCGCGTCATCAAGACGCATTTCAACTGGGACCTGATTCCGTATTCACCTGACGCTCGCTATATCGCCGTCATTCGCGATCCGAAGGACGTCTTCGTCTCCAGCTACTTCTTCCTGAGAGACGGCCTCTATGGTGGCGCGATGCCGAAGGTGGATACCTGGTACCGCGGGTATCTGTCGAAGAACTTCATGATGGGCGGGTCGTGGGGCATCAACGCCGCGGGATACTGGGCCGCTCGTCAACGCCCGAATGTGCTGGTGCTCTCGTTCAAGTCGATGAAGAAGGACCTGCGCGCGACGGTGAAGACGGTTGCCGCGTTCCTCGGTATCGCTGCATCGGAGGCGCTCATCGACGAGGTGTATCGACTCTCGACCTTCGACTACATGAAGAGCATCGATCACAAGTTCAACATGGGAAAATTGATCCCGTGGCGTGAGCCTGGCGCAATGATTCGGAAAGGAAGACAGAGTGGCTCGGCCGAGTTGCTCACGCCGGCACAACAGCGCGAAATCGACGCGCACTTCCAGGCGGAGCTCCGGGAGCTTGGCTCCCACTTTCCGTACGCGGAGTTCTGCGAACTCGCGCCCTGAGACCCATGGAACTCAAGCGCTACTTGTTCACGCTTCCCGAGCGACTGGTCAGATCCGTGGTGGGCCTTGGCGCCGGCGTGGCTCGCGAAGTCGGTGATCTCGCGCTGCCGCAATCGGTACGACAGTCGCGGCTGTATCAGAACCTCGTCGACACGACGCTGCGCTTCCTGATCGAGCAGGTCGGCGAAGTTGAAGGCGTCTACGAATCCAGCGAGAAGCTCGCCGACAATTTCCTCGCGCGCCGCACCGTCGGCAACGCCATCGAGGCGCTGGGCATCGTCGCTTTTCGAGCCTCGCCCGTCTGGGTGCTGGCCGCGCTCGCGGACGTGTGCGGCCTGGGCAGGCATCTGATTCCAGAGATTGCGGCAGCGTTGAAGGAGCAGCGCCTTCTCGATCCGGATGCTGATTTCTCCACCGTGGATCAGCTCCTCGACGGCCTCGAGCGCACGTCGGGACGAGTTGCCGAAACGATCAACACCCCGCCGCTCGACGTGCCCGCGCTGCGCGAGGAATGGCGCGCCATCCGTGAAGAAGCGCGCGGCCTGGCCCCGGAACGTCTGCCAACTGGCGAGAGCCTGATCGGCCTGTGGACGGAGCTGAAGTCCGAGTCGGCGCGGCAGAACGCATCGATCTTCGACACGTCGTCCATGCTTGCCTTGTCCGCCGTGCGCGCGCTGCCACAGGGTGCACGGTGGTTGGGAGCGTCCGCCGTCGTGGGTGCGGCACGAACCGGGCAGGTGCTGGCCGCGTCACTGCTCGAACAATATCGGGCAACGCTGCGCGAGGTTCGGGAAGTAGGATATGCGGCGTACGCGACCCGACAACTGAGACCGTACGTTCGCGCTGCCGCGTCGCAGTTTCGGCCGGAGAAGCCGACGCTGACCGAGCGCCTCCTGGATCGTCATACGAGGAAGTCGACATGAACCGACAGTTGCGTTTCGCTCTCGGCTGCGCGGTATTGCTTTCGATGTCGTTGGTGCGGGCGCAGGGACCGCCGGCAGCCGAGAACGCCGCCTCTCTCGACCTGGTCACGCCGGGAGAACTGGTGATTGAGCCGCCCACGCTCATCAACCTGGGCTTCGAGTGGTTCATCCAGGGCGACACGAACCGCACCGCGTCCGTCGAGGTCTCGTATCGCAAGGCGGGGACGACGGCGTGGAAGCCGGCACTGCCGCTGTTGCGTCTTCAGGGTGAGCGTATCTACGCCGAGTCGCGCGTCGATGTGATTGCCCCGAACATGTTTGCCGGCAGCATCCTCGATCTGGAGCCGGACACCGCGTACGAAGCGCGCTTCGTGATGTCTGACTCGGACGGCGTTCGCGGTCCATCGGAACGGATCGTGACGGTGCGTACGCGCGCCGAGCCGCAGCCGTATTCCGGCGGCCGCGTCTTCCATGTGTATCCGCATGGTTTCAAGGGACAGAAAGTCGAGCCGTCGTTCGAGGGACTGATGTGCGCCTACAACTACTGGTGCGCAGGCACGGACTGGGCGACGTCAGGCCGGCCGCGCGTCCGGCCCGGAGACACGATCCTCGTGCACGCCGGCACGTATCGCTATAACCGATACGAATACACCAACAACGCCAGCGTCAATCGAACCGTCCCACTCGATGGCACCTACTACCTCACTGCCGATGGCACGGCCGACATGCCGATTGCGATCAAGGCAGCGGGGGATGGCGAGGTCGTGTTCGATGGCGATGGAAATTTCGCGCTCTTCGACGTGAAGGCGGCGGACTACACCTACTTCGAGGGGATCACGTTCAGGAACGCAGAGGTGGCGATCGCTGCCGGAACGCAGTTCATTGCGGGCGCGAAGGGGCTGACGGTCAAGAAGAGCCGCTTCGAGAATGTCGGCGCCGGCATCTTCACGAACTTCGCGGGCTCGAGCCAGTTCTACATCGCTGACAACACCTTCATCGGCAGGAACGATCCCAAACATCTCATCGGCTGGGCAGGCGACATGTGGACGAAATTCGCCGGTGTCGAGGGCCAGATCTTCCCGCCGAAGATGGCGTCGTACGTGGCCGTGAAGCTTTACGGTCCCGGACATGTCGTCGCGTACAACTACATCGCCGACTTCCACGACGGCATCAACGTGGAGACCTACGGCAATCCCGATGGGTCGTTTGCGTCCGGGCCGGACATCATCGACGGCCCGAAGTACCCGCCCCGCGAGTACTGGGATCGACGGCCGGTCGCGATCGACTTCTACAACAACTACATCACCAACTCGCACGACAACCCGATCGAGGCCGACGGCAGCATGCACAACATCCGCATCATGCGGAACATGCTGATCAACCATCCGTCGCACGCCTTCTGCAACCAGCCGACGCTGGGCGGCCCGGTGTATTGGATTCGCAACATCGCCTATAACCTGCCCGCGGGCTCGACGCGTCTGACCAATGGTGCGGCCGGCGCGCTGTTCTACAACAACACCATCGTCTCCGAGACGAACGTCGCGGCGGCATCGAACATCCACTGGCGCAACAATCTGATGCTCGGGCAGAACTCTGCGCCGGCGATCCTGAGCGTGAACACGTTCACCAGCTACACGTCTTCCGACTACAACGGCTTCCGGGTGAATCCGGGAGCTGCGGCGGCGTTCGAATGGGCCGCTCCACCCTCGGGGGTCGTCTCCGACTTCACGGGCCCCGGGCACGACGCCAGGCTCCAGGCGCGGAAATTCGCATCGCTTGCCGAGTATGTCGCCGCGACCGGTCAGGATCGTCACAGCGTCGCCGTCGACTACGACGTGTTTGTCAACGTTCGTCGACTCGACGCGCAAGACGCGGCGATAGTGCAGAAGTTGTACAAGGCTGATGAATTCGACTTCCGGCTCAAGCCGGCGTCGGCCGCGGTCGATAAAGGCGTGCCGCTAGCCACGGTGACCGACGGCTTCGCAGGGCGTGCGCCCGACCTCGGCGCGCTGGAGGTTGGACAGGCAATGCCGCACTATGGCCCGAGGAAGTAGTGATGACCGGTCGGCCCCAGCCCGCGGAAGGCACCGGCGGTAAGCGCCGGCGCGCCCCGAGCCGGCGCGGAAAAAACGCGTCTCCGGCCGCTGATCGGAGGCACACGTTTATCTTCCCAGCTGGTGGCGACATCTTCGCCGCGCGGGTCGCCTGCGCCGCGTTTTTATCCACTTCGCTGATCGCGCCGCCTCGAAGGGCGCCCCACCGCTCACCACCGGTGCCTACGAGGGGACCGGCGCGAAGAGCGATCTCTCGAGGCATTGCGACTTCGAGCTCAGGTGAGTGGCGGATCGAGAAGCCCTGTGGAGGTGTCCGATCGCGATCGCGTGACCGCGCGAGAAGGCTGGGGGAATCCGCGAGGTTGAGCGCCGCGTCGACTCGTGGCTGGTTGTGCGAATTGCATTAGCGCGGTCGCCGTGGAGACCGCGTGTCGGCGCGACCCGAGCGTCACGCGGTCGAATGCGCCATCGCAGCGCGGTCCGGACACCGTAACGGGCTTCGGGGAGGCGCCACTCGCCTGAGCTCGAGGCTGGTTGTTCGAGATGACGTACTGATCAGCGACGCTTCAC
>Ga0070673_100001481_pt1 | contig 13756 bp, 9 predicted proteins | sample KBSM23metaG_FD_65342 | JGI IMG/M metagenome (GOLD analysis project Ga0070673, IMG submission 65342) | Miscanthus rhizosphere microbial communities from Kellogg Biological Station, Michigan, USA - KBS M2-3 metaG | ecosystem: Host-associated > Plants > Roots > Rhizosphere > Soil ... | reverse complement strand
TCAAGACCACGGTCCGCACGATCACGCGGTCCGAAGCCGCGTTCGACGGTCCCACACTCGTCTACGAGGTGGAGGCCGACGGTTTCCTGCGCAAGATGGTCCGCAGCCTGGTGGGCGGCCTGGTGGCCGCCGGCCGCGGGGCCTGGGAGCTGGACGACCTGCGCCGCGCGCTGGAGCGCGCCGACCGCAGCGCCTGGCCTCCGCCGGCCGAGCCCTGCGGGCTCACCCTGGTGCGGGTGGACTATCCGGTCGGAATGGTAGAATAGCGGTTCGCGGTCCCCCGAAATGTCACTGCAGGACCTGCTCCAAGTCGTCCCCACCGGCTCTGACGAGCAGTCCCTCGCGAGGTCCATAGACTTCACCCGGCTCCCGCGCCACGTGGCCATCATCATGGACGGCAACGGGCGCTGGGCCCGGCTGCGCCACAAGCGCCGCGTCGAGGGCCACCGCGCGGGGATCGCCTCCGTGCGCGACGTGGTGGAGACCTCCGCCCGCCTGGGCCTCCAGGTCCTCACCCTCTACGCCTTCTCCGTCGAGAACTGGAAGCGGCCCAAGACCGAGGTGGCCACCCTGATGGGGCTGCTGAAGCGCTACCTGCGCATGGAGCTGGACACGCTCTTGCGCAACAACATCCGCTTCCAGGTCATCGGCCGCATGGGCGAGCTGCCCCCCGACGTGCAGGACGAGCTGGCGCGCGGCATGGAGAAGACGCGGGGCCAGACGGGCCTGCTCTTCAACATCGCCCTGAACTACGGCGGGCGCGCGGAGATCACGGACGCGGTCCGCCGCTTGATGGCGGACGTGATGGCCAACGGCCGGGACCCCAGCCGGATCGACGAGCGGACGCTGTCGTCCTACCTCTACACCGCGGGGCAGCCCGACCCCGACCTGCTCATCCGCACCAGCGGCGAGATGCGCATCAGCAACTTCCTGCTCTGGCAGATCGCCTACGCGGAGATCTGGGTGACCGACGTGCTCTGGCCCGACTTCCGCCGAAAGCACCTGCTGCAGGCGGTCGCGGATTTCCAGAAGCGAGAGCGCAGGTACGGCGGGATCACCCCCGCTTGAGGCAAGGCGGCTTCTCGGATCTCGGCCGCCGCGTGGCCACGGCCGCGGTGGCGCTGCCCCTGCTGCTGGCCGGCCTGCTCCTGGGGCCGCCGCTCCTGGCCGTGGCCATCGTGGCGGCGGCGGCCCTGCTCGGCACGGCCGAGCTCTTCGCCCTGCTGGCCAAGGGCGGCATCGCGCCGCTCCGCGCCACCGGCTTCGTGGTGATGGCGGCGGTCTTCGTCGACGTGGCCCGGCCCGGCGGCCTGCCGGGGTCGGCCTGGCCGTTCGCCGCGGTGGCGCTTCTCGCCTCGATGCTCCTGCGCTCGCGGGACATCGCGCTCGCGGTCCCCAGCGGCGCGGGGACGCTGCTGGCCGCGGCCTACCTGGGCGGCCTCGGCGGATCGATCGCGGCGCTGCGCGTCCTCGACCCCGTCACCGAGGGGGCCTGGCGGATGCTCCTGCTACTGGCGATCGTCATGGGCGCGGACACGGCGGCCTTCTTCGTGGGCAGCGCGGTGGGACGCCACAAGCTGGCGCCCGCCGTGTCCCCGGGCAAGACCGTCGAGGGCCTGGCGGGGGGGCTGGTCGGCGGTGTCCTCGGCGCGCTGGCGGTGCGCTGGGCGGGCCTGCGCTCGCTGCCCGTCGACCACGCGGTGTGGCTCGGCCTCGGTGCGGCGGCGCTGGGCACGGCGGGGGACCTGGCCGAGAGCCTGATCAAGCGCTGGGCGGGGGTCAAGGACTCCGGCGCGCTGTTCCCCGGCCACGGCGGCATGCTGGACCGGCTGGACAGTTTGCTGTTTGCCGGCCCCGTCCTGTACTATTACTTCGTCTTCTTTGCCCGATGAACGGCCCCGCTCGGGGCCGTTCTGGTTTCAGGGCCCGGTGATAAATCCCCCGATGAAAGGTCTTTCCATCCTCGGCTCGACGGGATCGGTGGGCACGAACGTCCTCCGGGTCGTGGACGCGTTCCCGGACCGTTTCCGCATCGTCGGACTCTCGGCGGGCGGCAACGTGGAGCGACTGGCGGCCCAGGTGGCCCGCTACCGCCCCTGTGTGGCCTCCGTGGCCACTCCGGCCGCGGCCGAGGAGCTGCGCCGCCGCGCGGACCTCGGACAGACCCGGGTGGAGGTCGGCGAGGAAGGCGGCGTCGCGGTGGCGACGCACCCCGACACCGCGATCGTGGTGGCGGCCGCGGTGGGGGCCGTGGGCCTGGTCCCGACCTATCGCGCGCTGGAGGCGGGCAAGGACGTGGCCCTGGCCAACAAGGAGACGCTGGTGATGGCGGGGGAGCTGATGGTCGAGGCCGCGCGCGCGCGCGGCGGCCGGATCCTCCCCATCGACAGCGAGCACTGCGCGGTCCATCAATGCCTGGACGGCCGGCGCCCGGAGGAGGTCCGCCGCCTCGTGCTCACCGCCTCGGGCGGACCGTTCCGCAAGCGCCCGCGGGAGACCTTCGCTGGCGTGACCACCGCGGAGGCGCTCAACCATCCGACGTGGTCGATGGGCCGCAAGATCAGCATCGACTCGGCCACCCTCATGAACAAGGGGCTGGAGGTGATCGAGGCGCGGTGGCTGTTCGGCGTCCCCGCCGAGCGCGTGGAGGTGCTGGTGCACCCGCAATCGGTCGTGCACTCCATGGTGGAGTTCGTGGACGGCACCGTCCTGGCCCAGCTCGGCGTGACCGACATGCGGCTGCCCATCCAGTACGCGCTGTCCTATCCCGAACGCTGGGAGGCGGCCATCCCCGGGATGGACTTCACGCGCGGCCTCTGCCTGGAGTTCGAGGTCCCCGACCACGACCGGTTCCCGTGCCTCCGCCTGGGCTACCAGGCCCTGGCCGGCGGGGGCACGCTCCCCGCGGTCCTGAACGCCGCCAACGAAGAGGCGGTGGCGGCCTTCCTCGACGAGCGCATCGCCTTCACCGCCATCCCCGAATCCATCGAGGCCGTGATGGAGGCGCACCAGACGCGACCCGTGCGCGATCTGCGCGACGTGCTGGCCGCCGACGCCTGGGCCCGCGAGCAGGCGCGCACCGTGCTGCAGGCCTCCTGATGGGAAGCGCGACCACGCCGGCCGCCTTCGTCGTCGTCCTCGGCGTCATCATCTTCTTCCACGAGTTCGGCCACTTCATCACGGCGAAGGCCTTCGGCATGCGGGTCTACATCTTCTCCTTCGGCTTCGGCCGGCGCCTGCTCGGCTTCAAGTGGGGCGACACCGACTGCCGGCTCTCCCTGATCCCGCTGGGCGGCTACGTGAAGCTGGAGGGAGAGCAGGACGACCTGCTGAGCGAGGACACCAGCGCGCGCGGCGACGGCCGCGACTTCGTCAGCCGGCCCCGCTGGCAGCGCTTCATCGTGTACCTGGCCGGTCCCGTGATGAACGGGGTCCTGGCCGTGGCGGTCTTCACCGCCCTCTACATGGTCGGCTTCGGCGTGGATGCCTCGCGCTACGACCGCCCGATCGTCGGCGCGGTGCAGGCGGGCTCGCCGGCGGAGGCCGCGGGCCTGCGGCCGGGCGACGAGCTCCTGGCCATCGACGGCAAGCCGCAGGCGAACTGGGAGGGCGTGCTCTACGAGATCGCGCTGCGCCCCGACCGGGACCTCAAGCTGCGCCTCCGCCGCGGGGCCGAGGAGACGGAGGTGATGGTCCGCTCCACCTCCGCCTCGCCCCACCACATGGGGCAGATCGGCGTGGCCCCCGTCGTGCGCGTCGGCGAGCTCGTGCCGGGGGCTCCCGCCCAGAAGGCCGGCCTCCAGGTCGACGACGGGATCCTGCGCATCGGCGACACGGCCATCCAGTCCTTCGAGGACATCCCCACCCTGGTCAAGGGATCGGGGGACCGGCCGCTCAGGATCACCACCTACCGCGCCGGGGCCATCCAGGAGGTGCTGGTCACGCCGCGCAACGGGCTCATCGGCATCACCCGCAAGCTGATCGTCAAGAAATTCCCCCTCCTCCAGGCGGTCCCGGCCGCGGCGGGCGAGAGCTGGCGCATGACGCGGGAGACGTTCGCCATGCTGAAGGGACTGCTCACCGCGCAGATCTCGCCCAAGGCCGCGGTCTCGGGCCCGCTGGGCATCGCGCAGGCCTCGGGCATGGCGGCGCGGGAAGGGTGGCGGTCGCTCTTCGCGCTCATCGCGGGCATCAGCATCAGCGTGGGCATCCTGAACCTCTTCCCCCTGGCTCCCCTGGACGGCGGCCACCTGGCCATCCTGGCGGGGGAGGGCCTGATCCGCCGCAACTTCAGCCTCACCCTCAAGGCCTGGTTCATGAACGCCGGCTTCGGGGTGCTGCTCCTGCTCATCGCGTTCGTGCTCTACTCCGACCTGAGCAAGACGGCCTGGCTGGGCAAGTACCTGCCCTAGCAGCCCGGTGGACACCCAGGTCACGGCCAACGACGCGGCTCTGGTCGCGCAGGCCGTGGGCGCGCTGGTTCTGGGCGCGCTGCTCCTGGACTTCCACCGGCACTACCGCAAGGCGTACCTCCTCCACTGGGCCTGGAGCTGGGTCTGCTTCTGCGTCTACGCCGTGGGGGCGGTGGCGGGCCTGGCCCTGGACACGCGCGTCCCGCCGGCCCATCCCGCCGCGCTCCTGGCCGCGGCGGTCTCGGGCATCGCGGGCTACCTGCAGTTCGGGTTCCTGGTCTTCGGGACCTACGAGCTGGAGGCGGGACGCCCGCCGCGGCGGCTGATCCCGGCCCTGGCCCTGGTCGGGCTGGCCACGTCGCTCCTGTTCGTGACGGACCCGGAGGCGGGGGCCTGGCGGTACTTCGCGCGCGTGGGCCTGCGCGCGCTCACGGCCTTCGTGGTGTTCCTGATCGCGGGCCTGCGGATCTGGGAGAGCCGGCTCGACGCCGACGAGATCGGAGCGCCGCGGCTGGGGCCCAAGCTGGTGGCCGTGGGGCTGTTCGCCTACGGCGTGGCCCAGCTCCCGTACCTGGTGCTGGCCCTGGCCTCCGTGCAGTGGATGCGCATGGAGCCGCACGTCGCGTACCTCGGGCTCCTGGACCTCATCCTGCAGTGGGTGATGGGCCTGGGGATGGTGGTCTGCCTGCTCGAAGAGGAGAGGCGCCGCGCCGTGCAGGCCTCGGTGCAGATCGAGCACCTCGCCTACTACGACGGCCTGACCGCGTTGCCGAACCGCGAGCTGTTCATCGACCGCTTGTCCCTGGCTCTGGTCCAGGCCCACCGCGAGGGCAAGAAGCTGGCCGTGCTCTTCCTGGATCTCGACCGCTTCAAGCAGATCAACGACTCGCTGGGCCACTCGGTGGGCGACGAGCTCCTGCGCGCCATGGGGAAGCGGGTGCACGAGGCCGTACGCGAGGGCGATACCCTCGCGCGCCTGGGCGGGGACGAGTTCACGCTGCTGCTGCCCGGGATCCACAACGCGTCGGACGCCGCGCGCATCGCCCAGAAGGTGCTGGAGGCGGTGCGCCGCCCGTTCGAGCTGGCCGGCCGCGAGCTCTTCGTCACCACCAGCATCGGGATCAGCATCTATCCAGAGGATGGCGTGGACTCGGAGTCGCTCATCCGCAGCGCGGACGTCGCCATGTACCGGGCCAAGGAGCAGGGGCGGGACCGCCTCCAGCTCTACGCCCCGGCCATGAACGCGCAGGCGGTGGAGCGCATGGGCCTGGAGCACGGCCTGCGCAAGGCCCTGTCGCAGGACCAGCTCGTCATCCACTACCAGCCCATCATCGAGGTGGCCACCGGCCGCATCCACGGGACGGAGGCGCTGCTCCGCTGGCGGCACCCGGACCTGGGGCTGGTGCCGCCCGACGACTTCATCGAGCTGGCGGAGCTGACCGGCCTCATCACGCCCATGGGCCCGTGGATCCTGGAGGAGGCCTGCGGCCGCACGCGGTCGTGGCAGCGCGGGACCCGCTTCTACTTCTCGATCGCGGTCAACCTCTCCGGGCGCCAGTTCCAGGAGCGGGACCTGGTGGGCCAGGTGAAGCGGGCGCTCAAGGCCACGGGCCTGGAGGCCCGCTTCCTGGAGCTGGAGATCACGGAGAGCGTGGCCATGCACAGCGCGGAGAACACGCTGCGCACGCTCACGGAGCTGAAGGCCCTGGGAGTCCGCATCTCGATCGACGACTTCGGCACCGGCTACTCGTCCCTGGCCTACCTGAAGCGCTTCCCCATCGACACCCTGAAGATCGACCAATCCTTTGTCAGCGACATCGGGACCAACCCGGAGGACACGGCCATCGCCTCCGCGGTCATCGCCATGGCCCACGGCCTGGGCCTGCGCGTGGTGGCCGAAGGCGTCGAGCGCGAGGAGCAGCTCGAGTTCCTGCGCCGGCAGCGGTGCGACCACTACCAGGGCTATCTGTTCAGCCGGCCCCTGGCCGCCGACGAGATCGCGGCGCTGCTTCGCGACGGCTCGCAGGGATCGCCGGGGCCGGTGGGCCCGCGCCGGACCTGAGCGGGGCTGGCGGCGGCTACTGCGAACCCGCCGTGGGACCGGCGGGGCGGGCGGCGGCGGGGGCCGTGGGCGCCGCGGCGGTGGCCGGCGGCGGGGGAGGGACCAGCATGTGCAGTCCTCCCGCGGGCGACGCGGCCAGCACGCGGTCCGGTGCCGTGGGATCCAGGCCCACCGTCCACACCCGGTCGGTGACCAGGCCTTCGGTGGGCAGCCGCTCCCACGTGTCGCCCGCGTCCTGGCTGCGGAAGACGCCGCCCCAGGTGAAGTCGCTGGCGTAGAGCGTGCGGCCGTCGGGGTGCGTGGCCAGCCCGGTGATGTCCGAGAAGGGTATGCCCCTCGCGCAGCGGGTCCAGGTCTGGCCCTGGTCCATGGACCGGTAGAGGCCGGCGCCCGTGCTGGCGAAAACGACACGGTCGTTACCCGGCAGGACGGCCAGGCTGTGCGTGTCGGCCCCCATGCTGCGCGACACCGCGGTCCAGGTCTCCCCGCCGTCGCGGCTGCGGAAGAAGGCCATCGGCGTCGCCGCCATCATCACGCCCGGCTGGCGCGTGGACGCGGCCAGGGCGGCCACGGGGCCCGACAGCCACACCGACGGCCGGCGCCAGGTCTCGCCCCCGTCGTTCGTCCGCAGCAGGCCCGCGGAGGTAGCGGCCAGGAACACGCGGTCCGAGAGCGCGGTCACGTCGTTCACGCGCGGATGGACGTCGAGGTCGGCGATCACGGTGGGCAGCCGCCGCCACGAGCCCGCGCCCACCGAGAGGAACAACCCGTCGTCCGTCCCGGCCAGGATGCCCGCGCCGGCCACGGCCAGGGACAGGACCTCTCGGCCCTCCAGCCCCGAGCCGAGCTTCGTCCACGGGCCCCGCGGCCCCGGCGCCGCGAACACGCCGCCGTGGTTCCGGTCGCCCCAGATGCCGACCATCATCCGGCGCGTGGCGGGGTCGAAGGTCATGCGCGAGACGAAGCGCTCGGAGAACCCGGTGTTGGAGGTGAACCACGTCTTGCCGCCGTCCCCGCTGCGCAGGACGCCGGCCCCGTCCGTCCCGATCAGGACGGACCCCCCAGGGAGCACGAGGACCTTGTTCACGACCAGGGTCTTCTGCGTGGTCAGCCGCCACGTCGTGCCGTTGTCGTCGGTCGCCCACAGGCCTTCGGTGGTCCCGGCGTAGAGGCTGTCGGGCCGCTCGGGGTCCTGCGCGAACGAGCGGGTGCGCCGGCTGCTCGAGGGGATGCCCCGGAACTTCGTGAAGCGCGTCCCGCCGTCGAACGAGCGGTACATCCCGCTGCAGGCGGTGGCGTACACGGTCTGCGGATCCCGCTTGTCGAGCGTGATGGTGAAGATGTCCGAGTCCACGATGATCCCCGTCTTGACGGAGCGCCACGTGCCGCCGCCGTCCACGGTCTTCCAGGGCAGGTGCCAGGTGCCCACGTAGATGATGTCGGGGTAGCCGGGGTCGACGGCCACCGATTCCACGTTGCGCAGCTCGGGGTCGTCCGCCGCCGTGATCCGCTGCCAGGTCGCTCCCGCGTCACGCGAGCGGAACACGCCGGTCAGGGTGCCGGCCACCACGATGTCGGGGTTGCTGGGCGCGATGGCCAGCGCGCGCACGGACTCGCCCTGGATGCCGGGGAGGACCTTGAAGGTGCGGCCGCCGTCCACGCTCTTGGCCACCCCTCCGCCCTTGCCGGCCACCTCCCAATAGCCGACGAACACCACCCCGCGCGGGTCCACCGCGATCTCGTCGAGGCTCTTGCCGCGCTGCGGGAAGCCGGGGCTCATGCGCTGCCAGCGGCCGCCGGAGTCGTCCGACCGATAGAAGACGCCGTCCGCGGTTCCCAGATAGAGCCGGCGATGGTTCGTGGGATCGGCGGCCAGCGACCGGACGTCGCCGCCCTGGGGGCCGACGGGCGCCCATGTCTGGGCGCGGACCGGGGGCGCGGCGAAGAGGAGGAACCCGAGGGCGAGGGAGCGGCGCGTGGAAGGGGTCATGTCCTAAAGCAACCTGGAAAGTCTAACGCTGAACCCGGTGGAAATACAGAGGAAAACGGTGGGCGCCCACGGCCGTCCGGAGCCCCCGGCTGCAAGCTTTACAAACCTTCCCAAAAGGCTCGGGCGCGGCCGGATCGGCCGCGCCCGAGCGACGAACGGCGGAAGCGAAGTTGTGGGTCCTAGTCGTCGTCTTCGGGTACGGTCGCTCCCTCCGGCACGAAGATCAGCTCGACCCGACGGTTCTTGGCTCGCGCCATGGCCGTCGTCCCGGTATCGAGCGGCTTGGTGGCGGCAGCGCTACGGACCGTGATGCGGGACTCCTCGATGCCGCGCTCCTTCACCAGGTACGTCTTGACGGCCTCGCCGCGCTTGCGGGCGATGACGTCGGGGAACTTCTCGCCGCTGTCGGCATGGCCCACGATGATGACCCGGCTACGCGGATCCTGCTTGAGCCGCGAGGCCACGTCGTCCAGGCACGCCTTGTCCACGTTGTTCAGGCGGGCCAGGTTCCTCGGGAACCCGCCGGAGATGCAGGTCACGGTCTCGGCTGCCCTCTTCTCCGCAGCCGCGATGCGGACGGTGCAGGTCGACTCCGCCGTCCCGCCACGACCGTCGGTCACGCGGACCGTGATGGTGACGGTGGCGGGCGGGGTCACGCCGGTGCTGTCATACGTGGCGGTGGCGCCGTTGCCGGTGATGCGGCCCTGGCTGGCGCTCCACTCATAGGTGAGGGTGTCGCCGTCGGCGTCGGAGGCGTTGGCCCGCACGCGGACGGTCTCACCCGGCAGGATCTGCGACCGCTCGACTTCGCAGTTCACGGTGGGGTTCTGGTTGGCTGCGGGCGGCGGCGGCGGCGGCGGCGGTACCGCGATCTCGCGGCAGGCGAAGCCGGGGTGCCAGCCGATCGAGATGTGGCGGCCGGTCCAGCTCTTGGAGCCCTGGTTCAGCCCGCGATCGTCGAAGTTGAGGTTCCAGGAGATGGCGGGGCGGATGAAGAAGCCCTTGATCCAGAACACCGGGCCGACCACCAGGTCGAGCGGGTTGGTCTGGTCGAAGTCCACGTCACCCGTGTAATTGGTGTTCATCAGCTCGGCCTGCAGCTGGATGTTGCGGCAGGCGGGGATGTTGAAACCGAGGGCCCACTTGAAGGCGTCGGCGATCTCCACGTCGTCGGGGTCGCCGTTCTTCTGGTAACCGATCGACGCGTGGATGTCGGCGGCGTGGTTCAGGTGCTTCGACAGGATCAGGTCCGCGCCCCATGCCGACTTGCCCGTTCCCAGCCCCTTGTTCTCGTCCGCGGTGGGGATCTTGAAGAAGGCCCGGGCGGCCAGGCCCACGGCGTCACCCATGTAGTCGTTCAGGAACCCGTATTTCAGGCCGATCTTGATGTCGCCCACCCCGGTCTCCCAGGGCGTGGCCACGAAGGGATAGTCGTTGACGAACCCGGGCTGGAACAGGGCGTCGGCGTCCAGCCGATTCTGCAGCCCGAAGTTGCCGTACAGCTCGAGGCGCGACGTGATCCCGTAGCCGAGGGAGAGCCCGTGGATCGAGATGTCCTCGTCCTTGGGGTCGCGGTCGAGGTTGTCGCGGAACAGCTGGCCCGAGGTCTTCCCCTTCGGAAGGGTGTAGGCCGAAGGCATATGGAAGAGACCCGTGGTGCCCTCGTAGTTGGGCGTGGCCGGGTGGACCTCATACTCCTTGCCCTCGATCTCCATGGTCCAGGTCTTCACCTCTTCCTTGGTGATCGTGGTGCCGTGCGACGTCGTGGTGGTGGTCGTGGTCTCGGTGGTGGTGACCTGCTCCTTGTCCTCGCTTGCCGGGGGCACCTGCGCCCAGGCGGCCGTCGTGCCGAGGGCGAGGAGCCCGCCGAGCAGCCAGGTCGTCAATGCTGGTCTCATCGAACGTCCTCCTTATCTGGCCGGTTTGGCATAGCTCAAAGTGTATGAGGTTCTATTGGCAAGAAGTGTAACACCCGAAGCCAGCGGGCGGCACCTCTCGGGGGTCTTTTCCTGGAGCGCCGGCAGGAGCCGGGAACCCGATCGGGCGGCTGACGACCTGGCGGACGTCGGGCAACCCCTGGACCGCCCGGGACGCGGGACCTCGGAGCAACCTCGAACCTCGCGGGCGCCCTTCGGCACCGTAACGCCTCCTGGGACACCTCGTACTATAGTGTCGCATCTCAAAGTGACGTCAGCGGAGGAATGCAAGAATCGTGCTACGCGGACCGGCGGCCTCCCGGGCGCCCGGTGGGCCGTGCGTCCACGCCTACCGGCCCAGATTCGGGCCGGCGACGGCCACCACGGGGCATCCCACCGGTCATAGTCACCCGAAATGGGTGCGGTGGCTCACATGCGGCCCTCGATAATGGGGGACCTGTGCCTCAAGGGCAGGGGGCCCCGGGGACCCCGCCGACCAAAATTTACAAACCACCGCGTGATCTGCCGCTCGATTGCGCCGGGAGCGGCCGTGGCCGCGATATTGACGCTGGCGGGCATCACGTCGAACGCCGGGGAAAGCCCGCTGGCCCAGGCTCCCAGCCCATACCTGCAGGAACGGGCACGCGACCTCGTCTCCTGGCGGGCCTGGGACCCGGCCGTGCTGGACGAAGCGCGCCGCCAGGACCGGCCGGTGCTGCTGCTGATCGGGGATCCGGCCTGCCCGGGGTGCCGGATGGCGGAGCGCCAGGCGTTCGCCGATCCGGAGGCGGCCCACCTGGTGAACGCCGCGTTCGTCAGCGCCGTCGTGGACCGCTTCGACCGGCCGGACCTGCTGGCCCTGTTCGCCCCGCTGCTGCCCGTGCCCGGCGACTCGCGCGGGCGCGCGCTCGCCGTGTTCCTCCTGCCGGACGGGCGTCCGTTCGCGGCCCAGGCCGGCATCGCGCCGGGTGACGGCGGCGCGTCGCCCGGCTTCAAGACGCTCGCCCTCCGCCGGCTCTCGGACTTCCAACACGACCGCGCCGGGATGGAGACGGAAGCCGGCTTGAACGCCACGTGGCTGGCGCGCGCGCAAGGCTCGGAGCCGCCGCGCGGGCCTCTCGCGCGTGACGTGGTGGACCGCGCGGTCAAGGGCCTGGTGGAATCCTTCGACAGCGAGAGCGGCGCGTTCGGCCCGGGAGGAGAGGCGCCGCCCGGCGCGCCGCGGCTCCTGCTCGAGGAGAACGCGCGCCGCGGCGACCCGGCGGTGGCCCGCATCGCCTCGGCCGCCCTGGACCGGCTCGCCGCCGCCCAGCGCGACCCGACCCTCCCCGTCCTCGCGGCCGAGGCCGTGCGGTTGCGGTCGCTCGCGCAGGGATACGCGGCCCTGGGCTCGCTCGGCCATCGCGCGGCGGCCGAGGCCCTGGCCGGCCGAGTGCTCGCCCTGATGCGCGACCGTGCGGGTGGGTTCGTGGCCCTGGGGCCCGGCCTCGCCGGGGACGACCGGGTCATCGCCGGTTGGAACGGCCTGATGATCGGCGCCCTGGCCACCTCGGCCGCGGTGCTGCAGCGCCCGGCCGACCTGGATGCCGCGAGGGAGGCGGCGATCCGGGTCATGGAGCGGCTGGGGCCTGTGGACACGCTGCGCCATTCCGTCCGGGGAGCCGGCGCGGGGGGCAGCGCGCTGCTGGAGGACTACGCGTACCTGGCCGACGGTCTCCTCGACCTGTACGACGCGACCGGGGAGTCCCGCTGGCAGACGGAGGCCGGCGCGCTGGCCGAGGCCGCCATCGGGCGCTTCGCCGACCCGGCGGGCGGCGGGTTCTTCGCCACCGATGGCGCGCACGAGCCGTTCCCCGTCCGTCTCAAGCCTGTCTTCGACGGTCCGCTGCCCTCGGGCAACGGCGTCATGGCGCGCGTCCTGCTGCGCCTGGGGCGCGCGACCGGCCAGGCGCGCTACCGCGAGCTGGCCCGGGCGACGATCGACGCCTCCCGCGGCAACCTGCAGCGGGCGCCGCGGGGGATGGAGACGCTGGTGGGCGCGGCCGCCGCGCTGCTGGCGGGAGAGACGTCTCCCATCGCCGCCTCGGCGCGGCCGTCCCGGCAGGTCGTGGGCCCGGTGTCGCTGCAGGCCTCGCTTTCCCGCGCTCGCGTGCGGCCCGATGAGCCCTTCGAGGCGCGCGTGCGCCTGGAGATCGCCGACGGCTGGCGCGTGGTGGCGCGGGAACCGGGCGTGAAGGACCTGTTCGGCCTGACCGTCTCCGTGGTGGGCGAGAGGCTCGCCAACGACGGCCCCGTCTACCCGCCGGCGCGAGAGGAGCCGGGGCCGTGGAGCACCGGCGCGGTGCGGGTCCACGCGGGCGAGGCGAACGTCACGGTGCCGCTACGGATGAAGCCGGGGACGCCGCCCGGCGAGACGGCCGTGGGCCTGCGCGTGGTCTTCCAGCCCTGCGATGCCGCCGGTTGCAAGCCGCCGATGTCCGCGCAAATCGAGGTGCCGGTCACGGTGGACGCCGCCCCGTGACGGGCTACTCCATCAACTCGACCCGGTTGCCTTCGGGGTCCGCGATCACTGCCTCGTAGTAACCGTCGCCCGTGACACGGGCGCGCCCGATGATGGCGACGCCCCGGCCCTCGAGGCGGACGACCGCCGCGTCCACCGCCGGCCGGCTGCCCAGCCGGAACGCCACGTGGCCATGGCCGGTGTCCCGCGACGCGGGCGGGGGCTCGGGCTCCGCCCGACGGCTCATCAGCTCCAGCCGGGCGCCCTGGCCGAACGAGATGAAGTACGAGCGGAAACCGGTCCGCGGGTTCTCGTAGAGCGCGCCGCTCTCGCCGCCCAGGGAGGCGACGTAGAACTCCCGCATCCGCTCCAGGTCGCGCACCCACAGGGCCACGTGCTCGATCCGGGCGCCGATCCCGGCGGGCACCGGCTCTCCCGCTTCGTGATCGCCCTCGTCGTTCTCGAGCGTCGCGATCAGCCACCGGCCGCCGTGAAGGACCACCGCGCACGTGATGCTGCCCCCGCGCGCCGCCCCGCCCGGGCCTTCCGCCGTCCAGGGGAAGCGGACGGTTCCGGTGCCGGCGTCGCATTCGACCGAGGGCGGCCCGGTCACGGCGACGCGGAGACCGGGCGCGGCATCCGCCACCAGCCGGGCGATCTCCGGCCGCCCGCGGAAGCGGTCACCCTGTCCGGTCACGTACTCGGCGGAGGGCAGGAAGAGGGCGGCGAAGGCCTGACCGTCGCGGTCGTTCCAGGCCTTGACCAGCCTGCCTACGAGGTCGTCGAGCGCGGCAGGCGTGCCCGTCACGGCTGCGGCTAGGGCATCACCCGGCGGTGGCGGGAGGACTCCTCCTCGTAGTACTTCCGATAGAGGAC
>Ga0070673_100001480_pt1 | contig 13756 bp, 10 predicted proteins | sample KBSM23metaG_FD_65342 | JGI IMG/M metagenome (GOLD analysis project Ga0070673, IMG submission 65342) | Miscanthus rhizosphere microbial communities from Kellogg Biological Station, Michigan, USA - KBS M2-3 metaG | ecosystem: Host-associated > Plants > Roots > Rhizosphere > Soil ... | reverse complement strand
GCCGACTTCACGACATCCGGTACCGGCATCGTCGTGACAGGCGCGTTCGGCTTCACGCTGGTGACGCGATACTCGTAATAGTTGTGCGCGACATTCAGGCGGGGATCGCCCTGATGGGTGTGCAGCAGCATCGGGAACTTCACGCCGCCGAAGTCTTTGTACTCCGTGTAGCGCATCTCGTAGTCCATGTCCCCGTAAACGGGATTCGGGAACCAGGTGCCGACGAGCTCCACGAGATTCTTGTCGTCGATCGTGCCGACGATGCTGTATTTGCCCAGGAAGGTGAACTGCACCATCGTGACCCATCGGCCGAACTGGGAGAGGCCGAAGTCAGATGCGCCGATATATTGAATCTTGATTGCCTTTGCGTCCTTGCTGGCGAGGGCGGCCTTCAGGAAGCCGTGCGGCGTGATGGCGAGCTCGAGTTGCCGCAACTCATTCACCGGTACGCCATCGAGATAACCACGGGTGATCGGTACCGGTGTCGTGTCGCGCATGTCCCAGGCGTACGTTCCACTGACGATGGAGCTGATGCGCTGCTCGGCCATCGGCACGCGGCCGAACGTGGGAAAGTTGCCCTGACGGCGCGTGTAGTCTTCGCGCGACCATTTCGCGTCGAAGTCGATCGCTCTCGTGTAGTTGGCAACCTCGAACTGCGGCCAGTTCCCCTCTACCGAGTACTGCTGTCCGATGAGTGATGAAGAACCTGCCGCCGCGATTTCGATCGTCTTCAGGTTCTCACCCCCCATCGCCTTGAGCGAGGCGAGGAGGGCGGCGCGGGCGTCAACCTCCTGTGCGAATGCCGGACCCGCCGACAGCACGAACAGTGCAACAAGAAGAGAGAACCTGCGCGCCATATATCCTCCTTACTTGCGGTTGGTGACCGTGTCTCCGTCTGCCGCCGACGTTCGCGTCGTCAGTTGGCGCGTCCGCCGCCTGCCGGAGCGCCTGCTGGCGCGCCCGCACCACCAGCACGTGGGGGAGGCGGAGGCAGCGTGCCACCTTCGGCGAGCGTCTTCATGTTCTGCAATGCGCGCGTGAACGTCGCCGTTCGCTGCGCCTTGTCCTTCTCTTTCGCACCATCGTCAGGCAGCATCGAGTTGTCGTACACCAGCGTGTAAATCAGCTTCGAGGTGGTCGCTGTGAGCGGGCGGGCCTCGAGTGTGCCGTGATAGAGGTTGTAGGGCCTGCCCTCGCGAACTGGCTGTGTGTATGTGTACGAAAGCTCCGTCTTGCCGACGAGCACCTCGTTGGCTACCGAGCGCACAGCGCCGAACTCGCCATCCTTGCCCTGCGTGATCGTGCAGTTGGGGATTTGGAACCATTCAGCGATGGCGCAATACCCGCCGATACGCTTCCATACTTCGGCCGCTGGCCGGTTGACCGTGATCTCCATGGGGATCGACACGTAGGTCGGTGACGCGACGACGATGCTCGTCGATGCGGGTGGAGCGGCGGGGGCCGGCGTCTGTGTCTGCGCAGTGCTCGCGACAAATACGGCAAGCGCCAATCCAACCGCTACCGCCGCGAATCTAGTCGTCATCGTTTGTCTCCTCGGTTCCCTGTAACTTCTTTCGCTCGAAACCTGGCAATGTCTTGGATCAATCTGGCCGGCACCGGCTCCGACAGCGGAAAGCGAATCGTTCCCTTGTTGTTGACCTCGTAGGGAGCGAGCCTTTCTTTGAACGCCGCGACCAGCCGTCTTTGGGCAGGATAGATGGAGTAGTGCTCCCGCCACCCAGCGAAATAGATCACGACACGGCCGTTAAGTTTATACGCTGGGATCTGATACGAGATGACTTCTTCGGCGCTGGGCAGCGCTTTGCGCATCGCGGCCCGAACCTTCCGGAGTACGACTCGCGCCTTGGGAGGCTGCGACGCGATGTATTCGGCAACGGAGGTGGACTTCGTCTTTGCCACGAATCAGGCCAGTTTATCCAGTCGCTTCCGCGTCTTCGCCAGGGTCAGGCGGCGCGACACCGACAGCAGGTCGCGGAGCGCGTCCGTATTGAGAAGCGATAAGCGCGCGAGCACGACGGGATGGCGCTCGTAGTATTCCGTCACGTAGTACGTATCCGGTGCGTCTTCCAGGAGTGCGTCGCGATCGGCGAGATCCATCCGTACGACGAGCGAGTCTGCCTCGGCGGATTCGTGTGTCGCCAGCCCCGCCATGAAGCAGCCCCCAGCTTTCAGCGTGGGGGAACCGTCGTACCTGGTCGTGGCTTCGACACCGGGTAGAGTGAGACCGACTCTCTTGACTGCGTCGAAAGAGTCGGTCGGCGCCGGCTTTCTGAGGACGGGTTTCATCCGCGCGCACAGTATTGGCCCATGCGCGTTTGGATACAAGCACCAGCTACGGGCTACGGGGTTGCCTTTTTGTACCCGGAGTTCGTGATGTTGACGACCACCTTCTTGGCTGTGACGTCCAGCACGACGGTCTCGGGGTAGGTCGTGCCATCAGGCAGGCTGTTGAACTTCACCGTCAGGCTCAGGTCGTCCTCTTTGGGCTTGTCGACGTACGACTGCACGGCGTAGCTGCGCATCGCCTTTGCCGCGGGGTCGAAGCCGAGCACCAGCGAGTCGCCAGGCTTCACATAGCTCTTCACGTTCAGCGTTGTGACGCCACCTGCCGGTTGAACCGAGACATTGCCCGCGCCCTGGGCCGCCTGGATCTTCTGGGGATCAGGCGGCACGTACTGGTGAACGAGCGCCGCGGCATGTTCCATGTACTCCTTCAGGTCCTCGACCTTGTTTTCGACGACCTCTTGCTTCAGGCGTCCGCCGCCGCGGCGGCCGCCGCCGCCCTTCTCTTGTGCCTTCTGCGGCGCTGCCTGGCCTGGGATCGGCACCTTCTGGACCTTGCCGTCCGGACCGTACGAGCACTGCTTCTGCTCCTTCTTCTTCACCTCGCCCTTGAGACTGATCGTCGTTGTCTCAATCCACGTGTACTGGCGTAGCGCAGCCTGATTCTTCGCGAGTGCTTCCTTGATCGCGGCAGCCCGGTCCTCGGGAGCCTGCGCGAACGTAAGCGATACGAGTGCGAGCGAGAGCAGAAGAGCGATTCGAGTTGTCATAGGGCTCCTTACCTTTCCCAAAGCCACCTGGGCCTTGGCCTGCGCCTGCGGCGCGTCGTTGACCGGCGCTCGTACGCGCCGCATGGGCGAGGCGCTGCGTTTCTCGCGCGAAGCTGCCCCATCGGCTTTCGTCTTTCGGCTTGTCCTGGTACGCCGACTCCATGCGAGAGAGCGTGCTTACGGCTTGATCGAGTTCATTCTTCGCGAACGTGTCTGCCCCTGCGCGTCGCGCAATCTGAACCGACAGCCGCGCCGCTGCAACAGGTACCGGCGTCTTCGAGTCGGTCTCAGGTCCCGAGCCACCGTAGAACTTCCCGTCGTCGCCGAGGTACGAAACGCCGCCGGTCGTCGCGACGTCCGCGCCGTCCTTCAGCGTGTTTTCGGAGACGATGCGAGGCGATGGTCGCGCGACGGCGCTATACGGCTCGGCGGTGACGATGAGGGCGAAGCGCTGTACGGTTAACGAAGCCTTCATCCTGGGATCGCCACGCCACGGAAGCTCACCGAGGTTTTCGGTTCGGCCATCGGGCGTGATCGCCCAGAGCACGTAGGTCGCGTATCCGGGCGCCACTTTGATCGCCGGAGGAAGGTCGCCGAACTCGATTTCGATCGCGGCGTTACCGCGGTCGGTCTCGACCTTGGCCTTGCCCTTGAGACGAGGGGCGAGCGGAGTTCCGTTCATGTGGATGTCGGTGGACCTGCCGTCTTCGTAAAGAATGGCAAGCGCCGAACGTTCTTTGGTCGAACCGCCCTGGCCTGCCGCAGAGTCCCATGCGACACACAGCAGCGTCAGGCAGGCCAGCGTCGCCGTTCCTCTAGACATAGCTCGCCTCCGACGATTCGGTCGAGCAATCGATGTGCCTTGAGTAGGATAGAGAGGGCCAGTGCTTCCGTTGGAGTCAGGACGCCAAGAGGCGCGGCATGCAGTGGGGGCCGCGAAGTGGCGTGGCTCTTGCGGCGTCAGTGCGCAATTGCCACCGGTTGCCGTGGTCTTGATCAGCTCTGAAGGCTGGCGCAGCTTTTCCATTCACATCCGTTGAGGAATCTCGCATGTACCGACTGTTCGTTGCTCTGTTCGTGGTCGCCGCCTCCACCTACGTGATCGCCGCGCCGAAGTTTCTTGCCGTCTGGAAATCGCCTGAAGTGGCGCGCCTCAACTTCGCCATGAAGAAGGTGGCGGCCCTTGTCATCACGGACAGCCAGTCGCTCCAGATGTCTGGTGAAGAAGCGCTCGCGCGTGAGCTCACGGAACGCGGGGTCAACGGCACCCCGACGTACCGTTTCGTTCCGCGTGAGGAGTTGAAGAGCGCGGAGCAGGCAAGGGGGTGGTTCGAGCGGGCGAAGGTCGAGGGCGTCGTCGCGTTTCGGCCGGTGAAACGTGAAACGGAGAAGGAGTACTCGCCGGTGATCTGGTCGTCCGGGTATTATCCGGACTTCTGGGGCTACTACGGCTACGGCTGGAGCAATGTCTACGTGCTGCCCACGGGCAGAGATACGACGACCATCACGGTTGAAACGTTGATCTACGACCTCACCCGCAATCAACTCGTGTGGGCTGCGACCAGCGAAACGAGAGACCCCAAGAACCTTCAGGAATTCGTCAAGGACCTCGTGAACGCCGCCGTTCGCGAAATGAAGAAGATGAAGCTCGTTGGGTGACATGCGGTCGCGGGTGTTCCGCGCGCTGCTTGCCATCGCGTTCGCAGCGGCGCCGGTATCAGCTCAGGAGCTCGAACCCGGGGCGTACACGGTCTCGCCGGTTGGGAACAATCTTCTCAACGTGGGATATGTTTTCAACGATGGCGACGTCACCTTCGATCCGTCGCTGCCAATCGAAGATGGAAGCGCCACGATTCATACGGCCACGATTGCGTACGGCCGATCGGTGGATCTGGCAGGCCGCTCAGCGACGCTCCTCGTCGCTGTTCCGATCGTTGCCGGCCATCTCGAAGGTCTGTATCTGGGCGAGCGCGCCGTCGCCGATCGAAAAGGCTTCGCAGACATACGAATTCGAGTGGGAGTGAATCTCTATGGCGCACCGGCGCGCCGGCTACCGGAGTTCGCCAAAACACCACCGTCGAAAATCAACATCGGAGCCAGCATCGCGATCGTTGCGCCGACGGGGCAGTACGACACGCAGCGAATCGTGAACCTCGGAACGAATCGCTGGGCGTTCAAACCTGAAGCGGCCATCATTCGCAACGCGGGCGCGTGGATGTTCGAGATTTACGGCGGGGTGTGGTTGTTCACGGACAATACCGACTACGTCAACGGGCAGGTCCGATCGCAGAAGCCGCTCGTGTCGGGGCAGTTCAGCCTGCGACGGACGTTTCGTCCGGGCCTGTGGGCTTCTGCCAACATCAACTACTACACGGGCGGACGGACGAATGTGGGCGGGCTCTTCAAGCAGGACTTCCAGGCCAACTCTCGCGCGGGCGCCACTCTGTCCGTGCCGCTCTCGCGCCGGAACTCGGTGCGCATTGCAGTCAGCAAAGGGGCGTACACGACGATCGGTGCGGATTTCCTTGGTCTCTCGGCGTCCTTTCAGCAGGTCTTTTAGTCGGCTCGCGACGAGGGCTTGCACCGTCTTACGCTCCACGCACGTTGACATCCGCGACGAGGAGATTCACCACGATCGCCCTGGCCAGATTCGTTCGAGATAGCCGGCGAGCGCGTCGTGACACTCCTGAACGGAGGGATACCGTTTGTCCGGATCAGGATTCACGGCCATCAGCAGAATCTTCTTCAAATCCTGGTCGATGCTTTGATTCGCCATGATGCTCGTGCCGACGTCGGACGCCCACGTCCATTGATAGGAGGCGAGCATCGTATAGAGCACGGCGCCCAGCGAGAACAGATCTGAACGTGCATCCGGCGCCTGACGGGAGACCTCCGGCGCGCAGTAGTCAGGATTCGTTGGAGGGTTGTAGAAGACGCCGGCCGAATGCCTGGCGAGTTCGTACGACGACTCGAAGTCCACCAATTTGATCACGGGCCTGCCGCCTTCGGTCCGGTACAGGATGTTCATCGGGTTCAAGTCCACGTGGAAGATCTTCAGCCGGTGAATCTCCAGGAGCGCCTTCGTCACTTCGATCGCCGTCCTGAGATGCGCGACCATTCGCGCGGGCACCGGTTCCGGCCCGATGGTCGTCGCCAGCGGAAGCTCGTCGAAAAATGACATGGCGAGGTAGATGCGGCCGTCACTCAGCCGTCCGTGCTCGACGACAAACGGGAAGTAGCGCGAATCCGGCAACTCGCGATTGATGGTCGACAGCGTCGCGATCTCGTTGATGAGATTGTGTTGATAGATCAGGCCTGGCTTCGAGGACAGTTTGATCAGCACGTTCCCCTGACTGCGCTTGTCGCGCCCGACATAGAGTTGGTGGCGGGCGGTTTCCGGCGAGGCGTGGCCGCTGCGGTCGGTTGAAAGCCGGCGGATACTCTTGAACCGATCGAGAGAAGGCGACTTGCCGTCGATGTCAGTTGTGCCGATGCGCGCCATGACGGGCTCGATGTTGTGAAGAGCCTTTGGGCCGTGCGCGATCTATCCGAGCGCGTAGATGACGCCGTCCTGCGAGCTGATGACGAGGCGGCCGGCGGCGATGGCGGGAGACGTGGTGATGCCAGAGCCGGCATCGAACTCCGCGAGCTTCTTCCCGCTGGCCAGATCGAGCACGTAGAGCTTACCGTCGCTCGACCCGACGTAGACGCGGCCGCCGGCAATTACTGGAGACGAATCGACGCGCGCTCGAGTCGCGAAGGTCCAGATCGGCTGGCCCGACATGGCGTCCAGCGCGTGCACGAACTTGTCACGTCCCCCCAGGACCACCCGTCCGCTGCTGATGGCAGCGGAGGAGTAGAAGGGGAACTGGCGATCCTGTGGGGCATAGCGCCAGATGCGGCGCTTGCGTTCAAGATCGAAGGCAAGCACCTCGTTGTTGAACGTTCCAAAGTACGCGCGAGTGCCGTCGATGAGCGGCGATGCACCGGTATAAGCGCCAGCCTCGATCTGGTAGATCTCTTTGCCGTCAGTGACGCGAATCGCGCGCAGGATCGAATCGCAGCCGGTGATGAAGGCGAGACCGTTCTGGACAGCGGGAGTGGCATGCACCATCCCGTTGGTTTGCACCTTCCACCGCTCTTTGCCGGTCTTCGCATCGATGCCGTAGAAGCGCGAGTCATACGAGCCGAAGAGGATCACATCGCCTGCGATCACGGGCGACGACTTGATCTCCGATCCGGTCGTAAACGTCCACAGCTTGCTCCCGTCGTTGACGTTCACGGCATGAAGGAGCCCGCCGAGATCGCCGATGTAGACGGCGCCGTCGCCGACGCTCGGAGACGACTCGCCAATCAGGTTGCCGGTCGCGTACTTCCAACGCAGCTTACCGGAGGCGAGATCGAGTGCGAGCAGATCGCCATTGCCGGCGCCGACATAGACGACTCCGTCGACGATGGCCGCGGAGGAGTCGATGACGTCCTTCGTGTCGTAGCTCCAGAGAACGTTGAGCGTAGCGGGAGGCGCGCTCGCGGATACCCCGGTGAGACTGGGAGTCCCGCGGAACTGTCGCCAGGCATCGGCGGGAGCCGCTGCAGGGGCTGATGCCGGTCGCTGTGCGCCCAGGGTCGGCGACAGCAAGAGCACGAGGAGCAGTGCTGCTGCTGGCCGCATGCGACTATTTCGAGGCGGAGATGGCGAAGAGCTGACTACGGTTGTTGAGGAACAGCGTCCCGTTGGCCGGGACGATCGTTCCGTAGACCGCGCTGCCCATGTTCATCTCGCCGAGGACGACCTTCTCTTTGCTGTGCGCCATGACAACGACATCGCCGTCTTCGTCGCCGAGGTACACCTTGCCGTCGATGAGAAACGGTGAAGCCCAGACGGCGGCGAGCATGTCGTGCTGCCAGTACTCCTGGCCCGTGTTCGCGTCGAGGCAGTGCAGATAGCCGCTGAAATCCGAGACATAGACCAGGTCGTCGGCGATTGCCGCGGTGGAAATCGTCCGGCGAATCTTGTCGAAGTGCCAAAGGCGACCGGTTTGCGTGATATCGCCGCGCTTGGTGGCGTCGATGGCGTAGAAGTGACCGACACCTTCGCCGTGCTCAGGATCCTGTCCGTTTCCGATGTACACCCGCTCCTTGTAAATCACCGGCGTCGCGATCAGTTCGTTCCGCGTGCGCGGCCAGACGGCCTCCTTCGGGTTCGTATCGAACTCCCACAGTTTCTTGCCGCTCTCGGCTTCGTAGCCGCGCACCCAGCCGTCGCCCTGAGCGGAGACGACCTGTAGCACGCCACCGATCGTACCGACGGCCGGTGTCGACCACTGCCCGTGCAGGATGCGGTCCTCGGGCGAGTTGTCTTCCCACACCAGCTTCCCGGTGTTCTTGTTGAGCGCGATGATCGATGGCGCCTGCGGCGACGGGATGTGGACGTGGCTCTCGTCCTGGCCGTTCGAGGTGCTCAGATAGATCAAGTCGCCATGGACGACGGGCGACGAGTTCGACATGTTGTGCGGGTAGGAGCCCACTTCTTCGAGCATGTCGAAGCTCCAGATCACGTCCGCGTCGAACTGACCCTTGAGAGGCTCGTCCATGAAGGGGCCGTCGTTTTCGTTGTCGCGGAACCCGTTGACGTCGAGGCAGAACACGACACCGCGATTGCTGACGTAGTAGAGACGCTCGCCTTCGACCAGTGGGGACGAGGCGACACCCTGGTAAGGCCAATCGTTGGCGCGACCGGCCTCGAGCTTCGCGTGCGTCTGCTGCCAGAGGAACTCGCCGTTGGATTCACGGAAGGCCATCAGCACGCCGCGGTCGCCGCCTTGCTTCGGATCGCGAAGCAACTCGTTGTTGGTGCCGACGAATACCATGCCTTTGGCGACGACCGGATTGCCGTAACTCTGGGAGCCAAGCTCGGCAACCCACTTGATGTTCTTCTTCGTCTTCACGTCCCATTCGGAGGGGACGTTCTTCATGTTCGAGACCTGATTGCGATCAGGCGTTCCACCCCACATCGGCCAGTCGGTCGTACCGGGATCAGATGCGGCGAGACGAACGGGCGCGCTTGCGGCTACGACCGCGAGCAGGATCAGCAGCACGGGAAGGCGCGTAGGTCGGCTCGAATACATGCTCATAAGTGTGACACCAGCCAAGGGTCTCTGCCCCTTTTATGTCCCGTTGAGCCCCTTGCTGGTGCACTGCGTCTCTTGGCGCGCTTCGCGCGCCGAGGACCGCTATGCGGGGAACAACGAGCTACGAATTCAACGCACAAAACGCATCGCGGTCCAGCTACTGGTTCTTGCTCAGCGAGAAGTTGTCGAGATAGGCGCCAAACGGGGCATTGATGAAGAGCCCCGGTGCCCCCTCGCGATTACCGATGGGATCGGTCTTGTCGATCATCCATTCGGCCGGCTCGCTGTCTGTGGCCGCCCACGCTTTACCTCGTGCGCGGACCTGGCCGTTGGGCAGATTCTCGACGCGAAGCCTCAGGCGGTACCACGTGTCGGGCTTCCACGCGAACGGCACAGTGACGGTGCGCTGCGTCTCCGGCTCCCAGGGCTCGATCTTCAACTGCTGGGTCGTGCCGTATAACACGAGCGAGTAGCGCTGCGCCGTGATCCCGACATCAGCCATTTGCCGTCTCCGCTGCGGCGCACGCACGTCGGCCTGGAATGTGTAGTCAGACCAGTTCGTGGGTCCGATGAACGTGCGGCCGCGCTGGAAGATCGTGTTGAGCGGCTCCTTCTGCAGCACCTTCTGTCCATCGAGCGTCGCAACCACGAGGCGGCCGGGCACCGTGTTCGCCCAGCCGGGAGGAATCGCGCCGTCGGCGTACGAATCGAAGTTTTCGGTCCATGGAAGGGGATGGGCAACACGGGCGCGTGCCTCGCCAGTCAATCCACCAACGGTTGCCTTGATGACGCCCGCCTGCTGGATCGGCTTGTTGGCGATCGTGACGGATCCGTCCGCCACGATGCCTTCGAGGCCTTCGAGCGTCCACGTGGCTTTTTCTTCACGCAGGAAGCGGCCGGCGGCATCGAACGATCGCGCGTGCAGCTTCACCGTCTGACCGGGCTCGAGCGACAGCTCGGTGGGCGACACCTGGAGATACGCGGGATTTCCACTGCCGGCCACAACGGGTTCTTCGGTGGCGAATCCAGTGGGCGCCGTCGGCTGCTTCGAGCCGATCGCGTAGATCGCGTCGCTCGACATGAAGAAAATGCGACCCCGTGAGATGGCGGCGTTGCCGAGCACTTGCTCGGGCGTGCCTTCCGACCCGCAACAACTATTGGTGCTGTCCGGCAACTCGACCCGGCTCAGGATCTCGCCCTTGTCGGCGCCTGGCTTGATGATGAAGAACGAGCCGCCATCGTTTCCGACGAAGATCTTGCCGTCAGCCAGGACAGGCGAGGCCTTCTGCGCGGAGCCCAGCGGCAGCGTCCAGAGCGACTTGCCTGTCTCTGTGTCGTAGGCAATCAGCATCGAACCGTTGTCGATCTGATAGAGCCGCTTGCCATCCACGATCGGAGAGGAGTAGCCGAACTCGGTTCCGCGGTCGGCCCATTTCGTCGTCTTGATCTCGCCTGTCTGGCTGCCATCGATGGCGGCCACCAGACCGAGCTCGACGCCTTCGGTGTTCTCGTCGCCGTGCGACAGGAACACGGTGCTGCCGCTGACCGCGACTCCGGTGTTGATGGCGCGCTTCGTAGCGACATAGCTCCAGACCTTCTCACCGGTCTGCACCTTGATCGCGTGCACGCCACCATCGCCAAGCGGAGCGATCAACAACCGCAGGCCGTTGACGTTCGCAATCGTCGGTGGCGCGTACGCGGTGTCGTAGGGCCGGCCACCAGGATTCGAGACATAGCGCACGTCGCCGGTACGCTTGTCGAGCCCGATCAATCGGTGCGCGCGCGCCGCCGCAGAACCCCAGTTGGAGACCGCCGCGCTGACGATGACGAGATCGCCATCGACGATCGGAGACATCGTGCGCCCACCGTGCGTGGTGAACGCGGCGTACTCCTCACCGAACGAGCGGCTCCAGAGACGCTTGCCGTCGCGGCTCAGCGCGATTGCCTCTGCACCACCGGTGAGAATGTAGATGTTGCCGGTCTCTGGATCAACAGCGGGTGACGCCCAGGCGATGCGGTGCGCCGGCACGTCGCTCTGGTAGATATTGACCTTGTATTCCCAGATCACCTTGCCGGTCGTCGTATCGAGCGCCATCACGCGCTCCTGAAGGGCCGGCCCGCGCCCCACAGGGTTTTGCACGTAGAGGCGATCGCCCATCACGACCGGCGTCGAGCGGCCGCCGTAGGGAACGCGCCAGAGAAAGTTCTCCCCGTTGAGTTTCCACGAGTCGATGAGACCCGTCTCCCGCGAAATGCCATCGCGGTTCGGTCCACGCAGCTCGGGCCAATCGCCGAGGCGCACGCGCTGCGAGGCTTGTTGCGCCGGGAGCGTCACACTCAACGCCAATAGAACGGTGGCCGCCAGGTAACACGTCTTCCGCATCAGAGCACCCTCACGAACACGTCAGGAAGGCAGCAGGTGTAACTGAATTGATACGCCCGGGCAACCATCGCCATTTACGGTGGCCCTGGCGACCTCTCTGCTGCAGACAGCCTTTAATCCTAGCACCGGCTCATGCGCGATCATCGGCGATTCCAGGTTCATCGCATGCCCGCCGCTGTGCATAATTGACGGTCATGGTTCACCCTCGTCCGTGTGGTCTGGCCTTCGTGTGTCTTGTTGCAGCGTGCTCGCCGATTCTTCTGACGTCAATCGCCTGGGCGCAGTCGGGCGCCTCTCAGCCTGGTCAGGCCGCGGCCACCTTTCAACTGCCTCCACTCATTGTCACGGCCCAGAAGGAGCCAGCGGATCCGCAGTCCCTTCCACTCAGTGTTACGACGGTCGCCAAGCCGACGCTTCAGAACGCTGGCATCGCCATCGTGAGCGAGGCCGGTGGTTACAGCCCGAACGTGTCGTTTACCGAATTCAGCGCGCGGAAGTTGAGCAACGCGCGATTCAGAGGAATCGGTGCCAGTCCGGCCAATCCGTCGATTACCACCTACTTCGACGGCGTGCCGCAACTGAACGCCAACACATCCAGCATCGACCTCGTGGACGTCGATCAGATCGAGTTCGTGCGCGGGCCGCAGAGCGCGCTCTTCGGGCGTAACGCGCTTGGCGGCCTGATCAACGTCACGAGCGCAAGGCCTTCGCTGTCCGATTGGTCGGGGAACCTGTCCGTGCCGTTCGCCAATAGCGACGCGCGCGACGTACGCGGAGGCGTCTCCGGACCGATCGTCGCAAATACGCTGGGTATGGGCGTGTCGCTGCAGTACGGGCAACGTGACGGGTACACCGTCAACGATCTGACCGGCAACGATCTCGACTCGCGGTCGGCATTCGCAGGGAAGGGGCAGTTGCTCTGGACGCCGATGCCAAGCTGGGAGACGCGCGTGATCATCAGCGGCGAGCGCGATCGCGACGGCGACTACGCGCTGAGCGATCTCGGTGGCCTTCGCCAGAACCCCTATCATACGGCGCGCGACTTCGAGGGCTTCACCCATCGCGACATCTTTGGAACGACGATCCTGAACCGCTTCGAAGGCGCGAGCCTCACGGTGTCGGCCACGACCGGGTTCGTGGACTGGAAGACCGTCGATTCCACCGATCTCGACTACACTCCGCTTCCGCTTGTTACGCGCGACAACACGGAAGAGAGTTTTCAGTTCACGCAGGAAGTACGTGTCGCCAATGCGGCCAACGCCCCCATCGCTCTCTCTGATTCAGTCGCTCTCAAGTGGCAGGGAGGCGTGTTCTTCTTCACGCAGAACTACGAGCAGAACGCGACGAGAAATTTCTCGGCCGGATTCCTGTCTTCGTTCCTGCCGTTTCCTGTGACGCAGACGTCACCGCAGGCAGATCTCGACGATGTGGGAATCGGCGTGTTCGGGCAGGGTGTCATCACCGTTGGCCAGCGCGTGGATCTGACGGCCGGACTCCGATTCGACCACGAGCAGAAGGACGCGACGTTGAACGTGTTCTTCACGCCGGCCATTGCGCCGCCGCAGCAGACGGTGGCTGACGAAGGCTTCTCGAATGTGTCCCCGCAGTTTGCTGCGGCCTTTCATTTCCAGCCCGGCAGGACCGTCTACGTGTCCGTGGCGGATGGATACAAGGCCGGCGGGTTCAATGCTGCTTCTCCTCCGGGAACGGAGATGTACGGCGAAGAGCACACCTGGAACTTCGAAGGCGGCGTGAAGACGATGTGGGCGAATGGACGCGTGGCGGCGAACGCTGCGGTGTTCCACATCGACTGGGAGGATATGCAGTTGAATCTGCCGAACCTCTTCGTGCCAGGTGAGTTCTACATCGCCAACGTGGGCGGCGCCACGAGCTCGGGAGTCGAGTTCGAGCTGAACGCCCGCGTGCATCCGAATGTGGATGTCTTCGGTGGTGTCGGATACACGAAGGCCGAGTTCAAGGACGACAGCATCTCTGGTGGCCTTCCTGTTGATGGCAACACCGTGCCCAACACGCCGGACTACACGGCGTCGCTTGGCATTCAGCTGTCGCGGAATCTGTCGCAGGGCCGCGCGACGCTCTACGGGCGCGCGGAAGCCACCTTCTCCGGCGCGTTCGAGTACGACGATCTGAACACCGAGCGGCAGGAT
>Ga0070673_100001478_pt1 | contig 13759 bp, 9 predicted proteins | sample KBSM23metaG_FD_65342 | JGI IMG/M metagenome (GOLD analysis project Ga0070673, IMG submission 65342) | Miscanthus rhizosphere microbial communities from Kellogg Biological Station, Michigan, USA - KBS M2-3 metaG | ecosystem: Host-associated > Plants > Roots > Rhizosphere > Soil ... | reverse complement strand
GGCTCGATGGTGCAGCAGCCGGAAATTACGACGTGTGAAGTGATCATTACGTGATCTTTGATCGTGCTGTGATGACCGATATGATTGCCACTCCACATGACCACGTTGCTGCCGATCTTAACGAACGGTTGAATCGTGTTGTCTTCAAAGATGAAGCAGTTGTCGCCGCATTGGAAATCGGGAAACGTGGTCGCTTTGGAGCTAACGTAACTAATAAGTTCGTAGCCACGCTCTTTGGCGTTCGCATACTTCTCTGCGCGTACGTGGTTCATCCTCTTAAAGCTCATCGGGATAAACAATTTGAAGTCGCTCGGCGGGTAATTCTTTTCTAACTCATCAAACGGCACGACTGGCAGACCTTTGTACTCGGTCGCTTCAATATAATCGCGATCCAAAGTGAAGGCGACGACGTCATGCGGTGAGTCATGCGTCAAATAAAAATGGGCCAGCTCAGCCCACTGGCTAACTCCAAACACGACTACTTTGGCCATCAATCACTCCTGCCGAAAGAATAAACTTGGAAGACTGGATTTACTTTTGTGGATTCAACGCAGCGAGCTGAGGCAGAACAAAGACACCAGCTTGCCTCACGAGGGCATCATCAAAAAAGACGCTTCCACCACCCATTTTTTCTCTTTGATCCAGTATCAGGTCCCAGTGTATCGCAGAGCGATTTCCATTGTCACACATGGGGTAACTGTTGCCTTGAGCGAGATGAATGGTGCCTGTCATCTTCTCGTCAAAGAGGATGTCATCTATTGGTCGGGTGATAAGCGGGTGCACGCCGAAGGCAAATTCACCGACGTAGGCGGCGCCGTCGTCCTGCTCTAAAAGCTTATTCAGCGCATCGATATTTTGGCTGCAAACTGCATTAACAACGCGGCCCTGATGAAAATCGAAGCAGATGTTTTCGAACGTATGACCGTAGAAAGTTGAGCGCACGTTGTAGCAGATGCGCCCTTCGATTGAATCTTTGATTGGCGCCGTGAACAACTCGCCGTCGGGAACATTGTGATAGCCGGCGGATTTGTACTGCGAGATTCCTTTGATTGAAAACTTTAGATTCGTATCCCCAGGACCAACGATTCTGACAATGTCGGTTTCGTCCAATAGCTCAGCCAACGGCGTCATCGCTTGTTCGAGTTTCGCGTAATCAAGTGTCGAAGCTTCAAAGAAGAAATCTTCAAAGGCCTCTGTGCTCATACCCGCGCGTTGCGCGAAGGCGCTAGTCGGCCAACGCAAAGCAACCCACTTGAGGTTCGCGTTCCTGTATTGGAGGTGCACTGGCTCGATATAGTTTTCGAGCAGCAAGCTTCTTTTGTCGGGAGGAACGTCGGCGTACTCGTGCGCGTTTGGAACACCACGAATGCTGATGAATGCATCCATCTCTTTCAGCATCGCCAGTTCACAGCGGGCCATGAGTTTCACGTCATCTACCGTGCAGGTGCGCGCCAGTTCGCGAATTAACTGGTCGTCTTTTTGGATTACGACAGGTGAGGCTCCAGCGGCTTTCGCTGCTCTGATGAGGCTGATGACGATTTCGTTGGGAGCGTTAATACTTTCGATGAGAACCTTCTCACCTGTTGTAAGTGAGCATGAATGATTGACCAGCAGTTCTGCCAACTTGGTTATGCGAACATCTCTCATGCAGTGCTGACTGGTTACTCCTTGTTCGACTTGCGGGTCGCCGTGAATGTACCCGTTAGCGAACTAAACCCGTTGAAGTTTTCTTCGTCGGTCGTAGTGCTTACAAAAATTGCTTTTCCTGCAATGGCGTTCGCAGAACTTGATGTGCCTTTCAAAATCAACGTTCCGACTTCCCGACAGCAGGTCCCCTTCGGTAATTCCACTTCTCCGGAGAAGTTTATTCGACCATTTGAAACTGGTGACCACACCGCCGGCACGCCATCAACTACGGATTTATCGGTGGCGCTTGGATCGTTAAGTTTGAATAGTGCCGTCCGGTTCGCGTGGCAAGTTAATGACAGCTCCTTCACTCCAATGTTCGGCAGCGCAAAGCTAACGTTCCACTGGCCTGTAGGATCAATGGGAGCGGGCGACGGCGTTTGGCGTGCTGCCGGGGAGACGGCTGCGATCATCAATAGCGTGAGTAGCGACAAAAAGAATTTCATGGAATGACTCCGTAAAGGGACACTTCGGGCCACCGATTACACTTCTTGGAAATGATGTACGGGCATTCAACCAACTTCTGCGAAATCTGCGGATGTTGTCTTTGCCGCGATCTATGCAAACTCCCCCGCTCGATAGGCAGGGAAGTAATTAATCTCGGTGGACAATTCCCGAGCGCCGCACAGGCTTTCATACTTCTCAGGACCAAAAATTCGCGCGCAGAAATAGGCGGTCCTTGTAGTTGTGGTCCAGCCTCGTTTGAATCTGGTTAGACCGTCGTCGCCATTATTGTCCAAGCCAGCGCCGGCTCCGAAGTTTAGCCAACGCGCCGTTTTCGAAAACGATTCCAGCGCGGTCCAGTACAACGCGTATGACGCCATCAGTTCATAACCCCGCGAGTTAACCGCGGCCAGGTGACTATGGATGATTTCCCCCTGGTGGTACCAGAGATGCGCGGCGACTGTTTCACCTTCGTGGATTGCACGCAGCATCAGAATTCCGGGTACGGCCAACTGTTGTTCGAAGGCCTTCCGTGAAAAAGCCTTCATGCCTTTCAATCCGTGGCGTTCACTCAAGTGCGAATAAAGCTCGCACCAGGTGTCGAGAAATTGCAGGGGCTCATCACAAAGTTCAACTTCAATGTCTCGCAGTGCGCGTTGTGCATAATACCGATGATGTTTTGAAACGGAGTCGGTGAACGGCTTCGACAGATCTACTACGAAGTGTTTCTTGAAAGGAACAACCTTGTGTGTGAAACAAGTCGTGAGGTCGTCTGCTTCATATTCTCCAAACGGATCGGTTACCAGCGAGAGACAGACAAGCTCATCTCGGAGTTCATTCAGGTCAGCTTCGATCGCCGACCAATCGGAGCAGGAGAATAACGGATAGCATCCCATTGCATCTCGTTGCGGCGGCGAGCCCGGTATGGATCGTTCGAGTATCCATCCACCGCAGCGTGGCAAAAGCCGCGGCGTTCCCCACTCCGATAGCGACTGCGCGTACGCCGGGTGCGCGTAGCCTTCCGCGACGCTGACTGCGTCACTTCCTTCGGATTCAGAGACGGGAAGAATGCTATTCAATTGACTTTGGTTCGGAGTCCAGCAGTTCGGTGGACCACGTCAGGAGAGGCCGAACGGCTCCTATGACTTTTCCATACCAGCCAGTCCTCAACTCGGTGCTATCCATAATGTCGAAAACGAGAATGTCATCCGTTCGAAATATTACCGAGCTCTGATCTTCAACGACCATCAACTGCACACGATGGGTACCGGCATTCATCAGATCACCAGGGACGAAGCATTGGCTACGAAACAATCCAGCGGGAAATGGTTTGCCATGCCACACTGGCTCGCCTATTGGTCCAGTGTTGAAGAGCGGCATACCTTCATCGTTGAAAAGAATTAGGCTCAGATTCAGTTTTGCGTTAGGAACGAGATTCCAGTAATCAAACTCGATCACAAACGGAGTGCGCACGTTGATCCCATCAAAATTCGTCGATGGTTGGACCGGGTGCACCGACGCTCGATGGAACCTCACTCTTTCATTGCCCGGCGCAGTAGCGGGATCATCCCAAACTCGAAGATTCAAAGTGGAGAAGCTGGTACGCAAATAGTTTGTCGCGACGGTTTCCGCCGTTCCTTCTTGAACGATGCTGCCTTTATCAAGCCAAACGGCACGATTGCAAAGGCTCCTGATTGCGGTCATGTTATGACTGACGAAAATGACTGTTCGACCCGTACTGGCGACCTCATTCATCTTACCAAGGCACTTCTTCTGGAAAGCAGCGTCACCCACCGCGAGCACTTCATCCACGATAAGAATTTCAGGTTCAAGGTGCGCTGCTACGGCGAAGGCAAGACGCGTGTACATTCCGCTTGAGTAACGTTTGACAGGCGTATCGAGGAACCTTTCAATTTCAGCGAAGGCGACGATCTCATCGAACTTGCGCGCGATCTCTTCTCGCTTCATTCCCAGCATCGCGCCGTTAAGCGAAATGTTTTCGCGACCAGTCAACTCCGGATGAAACCCGGTGCCGACTTCAAGCAGACTGCCCACTCTCCCAAAGAGTTGCACTCGTCCCGTCGTGGGCTCCGTTATTCTCGAAAGAATTTTGAGCAGCGTGGATTTGCCAGCGCCATTGTGTCCCACGATCCCTAAACGCTCTCCAGAAAAAATCTCCAGGTTGAGATCTCGAAGCGCCCAGAAAGTTTCATCGCCAACAGCCGGCTCTTTGCGCCGCAGACGTCCCAACGGAGCTCGCAGACTCGTGACCAGAGTTTCGCGAAGAGTTGCGTAGCCAGCCTCACGAGCGCCCAGTGAATACTGCTTACTTAAGTTTTCGACTTTTACAGCAGGATGCATTTAGCTAAACGATGTCCGCGAATCTCTTTTCCATGCGCTTGAATTCGTAGGCCGCATACGCCGTCACAATGAAGGTGATCACGGCGGCGATGGCGAGCGCGATCCAATCGAAGGGCAGACCGAGAAGGGCCGCACGATAGCCTTCGATGATCGCTGACATTGGATTCAACAAAAGCAACCAGCGCCAGCGCGGGCCTACGGCACTCGAGGGCAGGATTACTGACGACACGAACAACCAAAGTTGGATCAGGAACGGCAACACAAAGCGCACGTCTCGATACTTAACATTTATGGCAGACAGCCAGGTGCCGACGCCGATAGAGAAAAAGATCGTCATGAGAATGAGTACCGGCACCATTGCAATTCCTGCCTGGAGTTTGACGCCGTAATACAGCATCAACACGATGAGCAATCCCCACGACAGCGCGAAGTCAACGAGGCCCGCTAGCACCGCTGCCATCGGCATAATCAGGCGCGGAAAGTACACTTTGGTAACGAGGTTAGAATTAGCCACCAGACTGTTGCCGCTCATTGAGATCGCCGTTGAAAAGAAAGTCCACGGTACCAATCCTGCGAGCGCGAAAAGCGGATAAGGAACGCTGCTCGTTTGCGACGCGGCAACCCTGCCGAAGAACAGAGTAAAAATCAGCATCATGAACAGCGGTTGCAAAATGGCCCAGGCAGCTCCCAACGCTGTTTGTTTGTAACGCACCTTTACGTCACGCCATACGAGAAAATAAAGCAGCTCGCGATAGGCCCAGATATCCTTCAAGTTCAAGGGAACCCATGAGCGACTGGGCTGAATGACTACCGCTGGGGCTTTATCTGGGAACGCGCTGGGCGCGCTACTCGCTTGCTCGGGCGCGAGCGAATGGCCGGCCGATGATGGACGAGGATCCATCCCTACATCCTCGGCGACAAGATTCATCTTTCCAGAAGGATCGGTTTTCATCGTTAACAGGACACGTAGCCAACAAACTCGCCGAGAATAGCAGCAAGCGCCGTTGCGACAAAATCATCAACCAGAAACAACAAAGCAGTCAGCCTGTTAAGACTGACTGCTTCGTCGAGTACTGCTGAATGGTGTCCGCTTCAGCTTGATCTGCGAGATCTTAGCTACGCAACCAACCTGAAAACGAAGCGCTGCAGTTTAACCTGGTAGCAGGTTGCCGCAGCCAGGACAGCCGTCGGTTCCATTTCCGTTGATGCTGTTGTTTTGGAACGTTTCGACTGATCCACCGCCGACCTCGATCACACCATTGTTGGTATTGTTGGCGATTTGGTTACCGCTGATGCGAACGAATCCAGCGGCGCCATTTGCCTGAACACCATGATTCGTGTTCAACGAAATTATGCTGTTCTGCACGTTGATAACGCCAAAGTTAGGAGCGGTCGCGGCGTCAGCATTAACACCAATGCCGTTCTGCGAGAACCGTGAGGCAATCGCTGTCACGCGTGAATTGGCCTTGGCATGGACGCCGTTACCATTGCCCGTGAACGAGCTGTCGATAATGGAGACCTTGGCCTGAAACGTATTACCGGTAGTGACCCCAACGCCGTCAGTAACATTGTCTCTAATAGACGAGTTCCTAATATTTACTTGGACGTTGTTAGTCTCGGCGACGTCTACACCATTGCCAGTGAACCTGAAGATGACCAAATCTTCAATGTTAACGGTCTTGGCTTGGAGCACCCGGATACCATTGAGGCCCGTACAGAATCCATTGATTGAAAGGCCGCGGAGCGTAATCACGTCCGTATCCAGTGCGTTGATGATAACGCCGTTGGTGCCGGACGCCAGGATCGACCCCATCGTGCCAGTGCCGTCAATCGTGATCGACTTCGTGATAGTGACGACGCCAAAGCCACCCGGATCGAGACAATCAATTTCTCCGCAGGCTGCGGTTTTGGAAATCGCGCCAGCGAAAGTCTTGCATGGCGCGGTGCGACTACAGGGGTTAGCGTCATCACCGACGCCGGACACCCAGGTGCGCGAGGCTTGCGCCTGGGCTATAGAAACAAAAGCGAACGTGAAGATCACGAGTGCTAATGCTTGAATCGTGAACCGAAACTTGTTCATTTGGAGTCTCCTTTTTTTCTGTGAAAGGTTGGGATGGCCGCCAGTAGAACACGGATCCGTTCCGGTCACTGTTGCGCCGAGTTGCCCACGTTGTTGACGGATAATGTTTCTCATTTGAACCTGATCACTTGAACTTGAAGTTCGCAGTATGAACGCTGCCATCGTTTAGCGTGACGATCAATTGACGACACGTTCCCGCCCACGAACTATCAGTTTTCCAAATGTAATTGTATTGATCCGGACTGTAGTCCAGACTACTTCCCCCAGCGTTTACGGTCTCCGTTACATCAACGCCAGGATCGTTTGAGCTGCAGTTAAGGGACACGGTGTAAGGATTGTTAACAGCGAAGATAGACAATCCTTTGTTACCGCTCAGGCTGAACTTCACAGGAATGGCGCGTCCCGCGATCACGCTATTGAGAATCGGCGGGTTGTTCACTGGCGAGAAGAAGCCCGTGAAGTTATAAAGCACCGTCACCGTAAAGGTGCACGAAGCACTGTTGCCGTTCGCGTCAGTCGCCGTGGCAGTTACGCTGGTTGGACCGACCGGGAACACTGAACCTGATGCCGTGCTGTAGCCGATAGTTATCGGTCCCGCACAGTTGTCTGTAGCCGTCGCCGCCGGATAACTAACCGCCATACTGGTCGCGGTAGAATTGAGCGGCAGGTAGACCGTGATGTTACCTGGACAACTGATAACCGGCGGTGTGTTGTCCACAACCGTAACCGATTGATGAGCTGTTGCGGTGTTGCCTGATCCGTCAGTTGCGGTCCAAACAACATCAGTTACTCCCACCGGGAACGAATTCCCAGAGGGACTGCGCGTGACGGTCACGCCCGGACAATTGTCACTGGCGATTGCTGAGCCAAGAGTTGCGTCACTGATGGTCGTGCCGCAGCTGGTGGCGCCCGCGCCGGTGCTAGTGCTCACTGCCGGAGGCGCTGTGATAGTTGGCGGCATATTGTCCACGACGTTGAAGGTGGTGGTCACCTGAGTGATGTTTCCAGAAACGTCAGTGACCTTGATCGTGATCGTATGCGAGCCAACACCCACTAGTGTTTCTGCCGCAGGAGACTGGCTCGTTTCCAGATTCGCAGCCGAAGTACAGTTATCCGAAGCAACCAGGCCAGCGAGGAAGTTTGGAACTTCAACGTCTTCACAAGCCGAGTTCACGAACACTGTGCGAGGTGCAGGCGCCGTTACCGTTGGAGGTACGTTCTCAGTTACCTCTACGGACTGCTGACAGTCGGACGAATTGCCCGCCGCATCAGTCGCTGTCCAGGTGATGACTACTTCACCCACCGGATACGGAGCGTTGAGAGCCTGACCATCACTGCGACTTCCCGCTACTGTTGCACTACCACTGTCGTCAGTCGCCGTCGCCGGAGTAACCGTGACGTTCGCTGAACAGGAGTTTGCCGGGGCAGCTTGAACGATGTTAGTTGGGCAGGTGATTACGGGTGCTTCGATATCGCCACCGGCTCTAACAGTGACCGTAAAGCTGCACGTTGCATTGCTGGTTGTAGAGCTGGCAGTCACCGTGGTGGTGCCGAGCGGGAAGCTCGAACCTGACGGGACATCATAGGTAACGGTACCGCAAGTCCCTGCTTCACCTGGAGTGGCAAAGTTTACAACCGCGGATCCCGAACCTTCCGGACTCTCACTAACCACGATGTTACCCGGGCAACTAAGCTGACAGATGGATGCAACCACTGTGACCGTGAACGTGCAGGAAGCGGTCTGGCCGCCAAAGTCTGTCGCCGTCACTGTAACCGTATGCGGCGAATCTGCGATCGTGAAAGTTGAACCGGACGCCGGGCTGTAACTGACCTTGACGTTCGGATCGTTGTCGACCACGTTCGGCGCCGGCAAATTAACTACAGCCGAACCCGATCCGGGCGAGCTCTCTTCCACCGTTATGTTCGCCGGGCACGTAATTGAAGGCGCCGACGTGTCGTTGACTGTGACGTTAAATCGCGAGACGTTCGACGATTCGTCACTGCTACACACAACCGAAGTCACACCCACCGGGAAGAAAGAGCCGGACGGGATTGAGCAAGTTACCTGACTTGAGCCGCAGGCGCCCGTTTGAGTTGGCGTAGTGTACGTAACCACTGCGCCGCCTTGCGCCTGGCCTCCAGAGATGTCGTTGTTGACCGTGATATCCGGTGCGTCACCTACTGAGCAAGCCGCACCCGGCACGACCACGGCGATTGAAGAAGTCTCGTTGTTCTTCGGATTCGGATCAGAGGTAACGCTGCTGCCCGTGACCGTTAATTCAATTTCGGTATCAGGCGTAGTGCCGCCAGCGATGTCGTACGTTGCTGTGAATTCCGCGCTCTCATCCAATCCGAGCCCGTTGATATCACAGATGGTCGAACCATTACTTGTCGCACAAACGAAGCCGGGACCAGAACTTTGAGTGAAAGAGTCAAAAGTGGTGTTCGCGGGAACGGGAACTGTAATGCGTGCGTTCGCAGCAGTGTCCGGTCCACTATTGGTAATCTGAATCGAGAATGATATTGGCCCACCGGCATTGCCTGTCGGCGACTTGGGGCTGCTCGCCACCGAGAGTTCAGCCGAAGGATTCGCGGCGTCCGAGACCAGGAAAGTCGATCGAGATCGCACGATTCCATCATTCGAGACAACTAGCAAGGTCCAGGTACCGGTTATGGTTGGCGCAAAGGAATCGCTCATCGGATCGGATGTGATCGGTGTCACACGGACCACGTGGAATGTCGGATCACCCCAGAACAACCGGCTGAAGCCAAGTGTTGCTCCACTCACCTCAGCACAAACTGTTTGTCCGAGGTTGTACGATGACTTAGGCGTCGAGCAATTGGCAGCGAATGTGTCAATCGACTGCGTCTGAAAGAAGGGAACGAACGGCGTTGCCATTGCTTCGCGTAGCGACAGCGTTGGCAGAGTTGCCTGAGTTCGTTTGTAATTGACAGCGGCCGCCGCTGGTACTGCCTTCGCCGCTACTTTCTTGGGGGCCGAAGCCGACGAAGTTAAGACAATTCCACTTACCACTGCTGCAATCACAATAATGATTGGAGCGACACGCAACAATAAATGCAGCGGTCGAAAGTGGGGGGAATTCTGACGTGGAGATTTCGAAATGAGAGCTACTTTTCTACTATTCATTGGTGGTCTCCTGCGTGAGGATCATTTCAAGGCATCGCTAGACAATTTCAATGGCGATGCCCGGATTGTCCTGTGAATCCGGCCATCCGTGACGATTAAGGACGGCGTAATACCTAATAAGGGATTTATTTGACCGGCATGGTCGGAAACTGCTGAAGACCTAAGCTGCCAATGGAACCCTCGCTATCAGGTGGCTAATCAAAAAGGTTTGAGTGTTAACGTTTCGATGACTCGTGCAATTTCAAAGCGCAAGATTTTCAATGCGAAGCAATGTGACGGTGTACTGGGCTTTTGCCTCTCAGGCGCATCTCATATGCTTGATTGAGAGTATGGATGCCGATTTGAACCCGGACCTTTTAAACCATTTCGATTCCGGCGTCAACTATTTTTTGTAAGAATTTTTGCTGCGGGTAAATAATGGCCCATTGAATGGTCCATTGAAGGGTCACCTTTGCGGTTAATTGCCAAAAACCGATGAATTCCGGCGGTTTTTCGTGATTTTTGAGCCAGTGAGGATTTGCGGTCAGTAGTTAGATGGTCTAATATCCCTGCACTCAAGCTTTGGATATCAAATGACTTAGCTCTCAAAGGACATATGCGGAAACTGTTTGTTACGGGCGGAGCGGGGTTTATCGGCTCCGCTTTTGTGCAGCTTATTTTGTCGGAAGTACCAGCCATCGAGATCATTAATTTCGATGCGCTTACCTACGCCGGTAATCTCGACAATCTAAAAGACGTCGACAGTGAGCGTCATCATTTCGTCAGGGGCGACATAGCAGATCGCGAAGCCGTGGCCACGGCTTTAACTGAAGATGTCGACTGCGTGGTGAACTTCGCTGCGGAGTCTCATGTCGATCGAAGTATCGCTTCAGCTGATGAGTTCCTTCGCACTAATGTATTAGGCACGCAGATCCTCCTCGACGTAGCACGAGAGCGCGGCGTGCGACGATTCGTTCATGTCTCCACCGATGAAGTGATGGGCAGTCTGCCTGAGGACTCCGAAGAATTTTTTACCGAACAGTCACCGTTCGAACCCAACAGTCCTTACGCTGCTTCCAAAGCCGCTGCTGAACATCTTGTTCGCGCAGCGCGCCACACCTTCGGTCTCGACACAGTTGTCACCCGTTGCGGGAATAACTATGGACCACGTCAGTTTCCGGAAAAGTTTCTGCCGTTGATGCTATCGAACGCTTTCGAGGATCAACCGATTCCGATTTATGGCGATGGCTGTAATGTTCGCGACTGGATTTATGTGGAAGATCACTGCCGCGCCATTCTGCTTGCGATGGAGAACGGAAAGGCTGGAGGCGTTTACAACATCGGTGCGCGCAACGAAAGAAGGAATATTGATGTAGTGCGATCGGTACTCGACACTCTCGGAAAGTCTCATGACTTGATCAAGTTTGTTCAGGATCGTCTCGGGCATGATCGCCGATACGCAATCGATCCCACGCTTGCCGAAAACGAATTGGGTTGGAAGCCGCGTGAGACATGGGAAACCGGCTTAGCCAAAACGATTAGTTGGTATCAAAGCAATCCGGAGTGGATCGCGCGTGCGCGCAGTGGCGCTTACCGCGAGTTTTATTATCAGCAGTACGGTATGGAGGTCGGCACGCGTTGAAAGTTCTCGTGACCGGCGCCAGCGGCATGGTGGGCCGTGCGGTGGTCCAACACTGTAGTGAGGCGGGTGATGAAGTGCTGGCCCGCGATCATGCGCAATTGAATATTGCTGATTGGCCCAGCGTGCTTCGCGAGTTTCAGGAGACTTCACCAAGCGCCGTCATCAATTGCGCAGCATGGACTGATGTTGATGGCTGCGAACGCGATCCTGAACGATCGGACGCTGCTAACGCCACTGGTCCACAAAACTTGGCGCGCGCTGCAGTGAACTCGAATTCTGCTTTCGTCACCATCTCAACCGACTACGTATTCGCCGGAGACAAAGAAGGGTTTTACACGCAGGATGACGAGCCGAGACCAATTAGTGTTTACGGTAAATCAAAACTGCTGGGTGAACAGGAAGCATGCGCGGCTTACCCAGGAACAATCGTAGTGCGGTCGGGCTTCATCTTCGGTCCCGGCGGTCGAAATTTCCTGAGCAAAATAAATGAACCGCTGCGCGAAGGTAAGCAGGTAGGAGCGATCAGCGATGCCTGGGGAACTCCCACTTATGCGATTCATCTCGCGAGGCGTTTACGAGAGTTAGCTCAATTGAACCGGCCTGGAATTTACCATGTCGTGAATGATGGCGCCGGTGTGACTTATGAAGAGTTCGCGCGATTTGTTTCGCAGGAAGTAGGTGCGGATTCGTCGCTCGTGCGCGGCGTTCTTTCTGCCACGCTGCACCGACCCGCGCCGCGCCCACGCAACTCTCGATTGAAGTGCCTGGTCTCACCAACAGTCGGGCTTGTTCCTTTGCCAGACTGGCGCGTTGCGGTTCGAGAATATCTTTCAAGTTCCTAGCGGGCGATCGGCAGCACAGGCATGGCCCTCAATGGCTTGCCAGCCGCGATTTGTCTGCTATTATTTGGCTTTCGTAGTCAGTATTTAGAGGTCTAATCAATAATGTCTCAAGACAATCGTCTCTTACCTATGCCATCCACGGTTGAGCGCGGCTTGGATCGGCCACTCAGCGAGATTCCTCAAGCAAAGCCATACGGGGTTTCTGCGACCGAGCCGACGAACATTCGCGATTACTTGTTCGTGGTCTTGAAACGCAAGTGGTTGATCCTCGCATTGGTGCTGGTCATCACCTCGCTCGTCACGATTCAAATGTCGCGACAACCGTCGATCTACGAAGGTAAGACGACGATCAAGATCGAACCGAAACCGAAGAGCGTCCTTCAGACTAAAGAACTCGTCATTAACAATGGCACGGATCCTAATTTCTGGGGCACGCAACTTAAGCTTCTCGAAAACAACACGCTTGCTCGGCAGGTGATTCTCACTCTCGACTTGCAACACAATCCGAATTTCTTTGGGGGACAGTCACAAGGCGGAATCTTCGCCTCGCTTCGACGGGCATTCTCCCGCGATAAGAAGGCGGCTGCCGCTCCACCAACCGATACGGACAACATCAACGTCATTAGTGAGACTCAACTTAAAGATGAGCCGCTGACACCGCAGCAGTTGGTCCAACTCGAGCCGTACGAAGACGCAATCATCGCAGGAGAAACGATTGAGCCTCAGGTTGGCACGAACTTGGTTGACATCAAGTTTCGTCACAGCGATCCCGAGCTCGCGCAAAGAATCGCGAACACGCTGGCGGAAGTCTTTGTACGAAACAATCAGGATCGTGCGGACACAGGTTCTTCGAAAGCCGAAGAGCTATTGGCTAGCAAGATTGCTGAATTTCAAACTCGCGTTAAGCAGGATCAGGACGCGCAACTCGCTTACGCCCGCGAGCATAACGTGCCACTAACAATCGATCCGGCAAAGGATTTGGACGCCGCGCGTTTGGCCACGCTTAGCAATCAGTTGTTGACCGCGGAAAATGAGCGCAAGAATTTGCAGGCTGCGTATGAAGCTGCGAAAGGCTCTTCCGATCGCTACTCAGTTCCGGATGTACAAGCTTCCGAACGCATTGAAAAGCTGCGCGAGAGAATTTCAGCTTTAAAAGAAAAACGAGACGCGCTGCTGGTGATTTATACGCGCGAGTGGCCCGAAGTTAAAAAGCTCGATGCGCAAATCGCGCCGCTCGAAGCTGAGTTGGAGAAGGCGCCCAATGAAGTAGTGACGGCGATGAAGTCACGCTACCTGGCGGCACTTGCTCGCGAGAACATGCTGCGCCAGTCGTACAACCAGCAACACGGAACGACGTCACAACAGACCCGCTATCAAATCGAGATGGCGGCGATGACGCAGCAGCTGGAAACCAACAAGCAGTATTTGAATACGCTGCTGCAACGCGAACGCGAATTGGAAGTAACGCGCGGTGATCGACCAAACGAAGTAAGCATCGCGACTCCGAGCCGCTTGCCGAAGGATCCGATTGGTCCAGCACGAATCCGCAATATCGCGCTGGCATTTATCGTTTCTTT
>Ga0070673_100001475_pt1 | contig 13766 bp, 13 predicted proteins | sample KBSM23metaG_FD_65342 | JGI IMG/M metagenome (GOLD analysis project Ga0070673, IMG submission 65342) | Miscanthus rhizosphere microbial communities from Kellogg Biological Station, Michigan, USA - KBS M2-3 metaG | ecosystem: Host-associated > Plants > Roots > Rhizosphere > Soil ... | reverse complement strand
ACGGAAACGCGCCGGTTCGTCGTACCCGAACGGCGTCACGAACTGAAGGAACGGCGTCTGCGGGTTGGCAAATGCCGGTGGCGTCGGGATCCACACCCCGGGACCGTTGCCGGGGGCGTACCCCTCGAGATCCGGATCGTTGCGGTGATCTCCGACCCGCGTCGTGAGCACCGCACTGGCGGCGGCTTCGCCGACGGCAATGCCATCGGCAATCGCCGCGGGGCTCGCGCCAACGAGGCCGATCGACGCCTGGTAGGCACTCTCGATCGTCGCCGTGTTCGTCGGGAATTCGTTCCGGGCGACGATGTAGGCGGCGCGAATGACCGCCGCCTCGGGCGATGCACCACGGGGCGACAACGGTTTCGACGCGAAGGGTCGATAGGGCCCGTCAAGGACCGCGTTCACGGCATCGAACATCGCCAGCTGGGCGATGGCCGTACGGATCTGCGTCCGCAACGAGTTTTCGCCGATGGATGCGCCGAGCGCCGTGAATCGGTTGCCCCACTGGTCGAGCACGGCCGCTCCCGTCGGGGCGTTGCCGGCTGGCGCCTGCGCAGTCAGGTGGCGGTTCGGGCCGCTCGCCATCAGCACCGCGAGGGGGATGCCGATGAATAATGTTCGCGCACGTCGAATGTCGCTCATGGAGCCTCCTGATCCTGGAGGCGCGATGCGCGGCCGGAAACTGTCATGGCGGCCTCAATTGGCTAAAATGTCGCCATCGGGACGTCCTCAGGCAGCGTGACCCGGCTCCTGCTGGCGTGGCGAGCCGGCGACGAGACCGCGCTCGCCCGGCTGACGCCGCTCGTCCACCGGGAGCTTCAGCGGATCGCCCGGGGGTGCATGCGCGGCGAACGCGCCCGTGACAGCTTCCAGGCCACCGCCCTGGTGCACGAGGCCTACCTGCGGCTGGTCGATACACAGCACGTGAACTGGCAGAACCGCGCCCACTTTCTCGCCATGGCGGCCCGGCTGATGCGCCGCATCCTCGTGGACTTCGCCCGCGCCCGGCGGTATCAGAAGCGAGGCGGCGATGCGATCCAGGTGTCGTTCGCCGATGCTTTGTCGGTCCCGGACAAAGCCGAGGATCTCGTGGCACTCGACGAGGCGTTGTCGGCGCTCGCCGGGTTCGACGAGCGGAGAAGCCGCGTCGTCGAGTTGCGTTTCTTCGGTGGCCTCAGCGTGGAAGAGACCGCGGCCGTGCTGCGGATCTCGCCTGAGACGGTCATGCGCGACTGGAAGCTCGCGCGAACGTGGCTGCGGCGGGAGTTGCGGCGATGACGCCGGAGCGATGGCGGCAGGTGTCGCGGATCTATCACGACGCCCTGGCGCGCGGCTCCGGCGAGCGGGCGGCGTTCCTGCGTGAAGCCTGCCAGGGCGACGAGGCGCTGCGGCGGGACGTGGAATCATTGATAGCGCAGCCGGCGTCGGTCGAGAATTTTCTTGGCCAGCCGGCTCTGGCCATGGCATCCACCCTGGTGGAGGATCCCGCCGGACCGACGCTCACGGGACAGACGCTCGGTCCGTATCACCTGCTCGAGCTCCTCGGCATCGGCGGCATGGGCGAGGTCTACCGCGCACGCGATACACGGCTCGGCCGCGACGTGGCGATCAAGGTCTTGCCGCGCCTCTTCTCGGCCGATCCCGATCGGCTGGCGCGCTTCGAACGTGAGGCGCGCCTGCTGGCGTCGTTGAATCACCCGCACATCGGCGCAATCTACGGCGTCGAGGAAGCCGCGGGCCTCAACGCGCTCGTCCTGGAACTGGTCGAGGGACCCACGATCGCCGAGCGATTGCGGGGCGGGCGTTTGCCGGTCGCCGAGGCGATGAGGATGGCGTGTCAGATCGCGGAGGCGCTCGAGGCTGCGCACGAGCGCGGGGTCGTGCACCGCGATCTCAAGCCCCAGAACGTCAAGGTGAAGCCTGACGGCACGGTGAAAGTGCTCGATTTCGGCCTCGCCAAGGGCACGATGGCGGCGGCCGCCGACGGAGACGGCTCCCCCGGATCGCCGGCGGCGATCGACGGCACGCGCGAAGGGGTCATTCTCGGCACCGCCAGCTACATGAGCCCGGAGCAATCGCGCGGACGCGCGGTGGACAAACGCACCGATATCTGGGCGTTCGGCTGCGTGTTCTACGAGATGCTGACGGGACGCGCGGCGTTCGCCGGCGAGACGCTGTCCGACACGCTCGCGGCCGTGTTGAAAGAAGAGCCGGACTGGCCGGCGTTACCCGCGGACACGCCTCCAGGCGTTCGATCCGTGCTGCGGCGATGTCTCAAGAAGGATCCGGTCGATCGCCTGCACGACATCGCCGACGCGCGAATCGAGCTTCAGGAGGCCATCGCCGAGCCTGCGGCGGCGACACCCACCGGCCCACCCCGAGGTGCCGCCGATCGATGGGCGCGCGTCATTCCGTGGGTCGTGGCGGCCGGGTCGGTCGCGGCGCTGCTGCTGGTCGTGCCGCAGGCCACTCGCCGCAGCGGTTCGCCTGTTGCCTCAGTGACTCGTCTCGACCTGGATCTGCCGGCGGGTGTCGAGCTCGTCACGGTGTACCCGCCCGCGATGGTGCTCTCGGCGGATGGAACACGCGTGGCGTTCGTCGGCGTGCTTCGCGGCCTGCGCCAGCTCTATACGCGCCGGCTCGATCAGTTCGAAACGGTGCCGATCCGAGGGACCGAGAACGCCAACGCCGTGTTCATCTCGCCGGACGGCCGCGCGCTGGGGTTCATCACGGCGGATCTGGCGTTGAAGAAGGTGTCCCTGGCGGACAGCCTCGTCACCACGATCGGGCATGACGCAGAATTCTCTGCCGGCGCCGCCTGGGGACCCGACGACCGCATCACGTTCGTTCGCGCCGGCACGCTCTGGCAGGTGCCCGCTTCCGGCGGCCCCGCGAAACAGCTCACCACGCTCGACAGTGGAAAGCGCGAACTGCTCCACCTGTGGCCAAGCGTCATCGCCGAAGGCCGGGTCATCCTGTTCGCCTCGATCACCGGCACCAGCCGCGGCGCGTCGCACATCGAGGCCCTGTCGCTCGCGACCGGCCAGCGACGTGTCATTCTCGAATCCGGCACGTTCCCGCTGTACGTCTCGACCGGTCATCTGGTCTTTTTCCACGACGGCGCCCTGCTCGGGGCGCCGTTCGATGCGGACCGGCTGGAGGTGACCGGGCCGGTTGTTCGTGTCCTGGAAAACCTCGCTGTCGGCACCACGATGGACGCGCCGCTGGCGGCGCTGTCCAATGCCGGCGCCTTGATGTACGCGCCGGGCGACGCGGGAACTACACGACTCGTCTGGGTGTCTCGTCAGGGAGTGGAACAGGCAATCACCGAGACGCCGCGGCGCTATCAGTACCCCCGGCTCGCGCCCGATGGCCGGCGGACCGTCGTGGCCACCGCCGGGGATCTGTGGATCCAGGACAACGCGCGTGCGACGTTCACGCGGCTGACCTCCGAGCAGACCGTCGGCAATGCCTTTCCCGTGTGGACGCCCGACGGCTCGCGTGTGTTGTTCAGGACGTCGAATGGCATGTCCTGGATTTCTGCCGACGGCAGCGGTCAACCGAACGCGATTGCGGGCGCGGTTCCGGGAGATATTCCGTGTTCCGTCGCACCCGACGGGGATACCCTCGCGTTCATGCGACAGAATGCGCAGACGTCGCGGGATGTCTACGTCCTGTCGCTGACCGGTCGGTCGGGGCCGCGACCGGTCGTGAACACATCCGCGTACGAGGGCGGGCCTCAGTTTTCGCCCAACGGCCACTGGATGGCGTATGCCTCCGACGAATCAGGTCAGATGCAGGTCTACGTTCGGCCGTTCCCCGGCCCGGATCGGCGATGGCAGCTTTCATCACAGGGCGGGACTCAGCCATTGTGGAACCGGAACGGCAGCGAGATCTTCTATCGCATGGGAAACAAGATGATGGTCGTCGACGTGTCGGCCGGTGTCGATCGGCTGCTCTCGCCGCCGCGACAGCTCTTCGACCAGCGCTATGTCTTTCAGAACATCTCGGCCGCCAACTACGACGTGAGTCCCGATGGCCAGCGGTTCGTCATGATCAAAGACGAGGCGGGCTCCGGTCGGCTCAACGTGGTGCTGAACTGGACCGAAGAGCTGAAGCGGCTGGTCCCGGCCCGCTGATGACTGACGAGATCAAGCGCTACATCACGCCGGGCGGCTTTCGACGGCTGCAGGAAGAGCTCGCGCGCCTGTGGAAGGTCGAGCGGCCGGCGATGGTCGCGACCGTGGCGTGGGCCGCGAGCAACGGCGATCGGTCGGAGAATGCGGACTACATCTACGGGAAACGGAAGCTGCGTGAAATCGACCGGCGTATCCGTTACCTGTCGAAGACGCTCGACGACGCCTTCGTGGTCGACAACTCCGGGAAGACGCACGAGCGGGTGCATTTCGGCGCGACCGTCACCTACCGCAACGCGTCCGGCGACGAGCGCCAGGTCACCATCGTCGGCGTGGACGAGCTCGATTCCGGCGACACCCGGGTGTCGTGGCGCTCGCCGCTGGCGAGGGCGCTGCTGACGGCGGAAGTCGGCGATACGGTGACGCTCCGCGCGCCCCGCGGGCCCGAGCGCCTCGAGATCGTCGCGGTGCGGTACGACGACTTGCGGTAGGCGGGAGCGTCAGGCCGGTGCGGGGGTCGTGTGCGGATGCCGCGGCAGCACCAGCCTGAACATCGTCGCGTCGTCCGACGAGTCGACCTCGAGGCCGCCGCCGTGCGCGCGCGCGATCGCGTTCGCGATGAACAGCCCGAGCCCGAGCCCGGCGCCGCGGCTCGCGTAGTGACGGCCGGAACGGAACGGCTCGAAAATGCGCGGCAGGACGTCGCTGGGAATGGCGCCGCGGTTGTGCACTTCGACCGCCACGTGCTGGTCGTCTCCCGTCAGCCTCACCTGCACCGGAGAGCCCGGCGTGCCGTGCTGCACGGCGTTGGACGCCAGGTTCGAGATCGCCTGCAGGATGCGATGCTCGTCCCACGCGCCGGCGCCGTCGGTCTCGCACGCGAACGTGATCTGGCGCCCGCGCGCGATTGCCTGGAGCTCGTCGATGATCTGCCGGCAGACGACGCGCAGATCGGTGGGCTTCGGCTCGATGGGAATCCCGGAGCCTTCGCGCTCGCGCGACAGATCGAGCAGGTCGGCGACGATGTGCTGAATACGATGCACGCCGCGCTCGACCATGTCGGCGTGTTTCTTCGCGGCGCCAGCCGGGTCGTCGATGCTTTGCAGCCGGCGCGCGGCCAGCAGAATCGTCCCGAGCGGATCGCGGATGTCGTGGCTGACGATCGCCAGGATCCATCTCTCGAAGTCCCGCGCCAGCGCCAGCTGCTCCTGATCGTGCTGTTGCTGCGCTTCGTGCGCCTTGCGGCGCTCGTCAACGTCGACGCAGCTCCCGATGAAGCCCGCGAACGTTCCCGCGTCGTCGGTAAAGGGCACGCCGCGATCGAAAATCCAGCGGTAGATACCGTCGTGGCGGCGCAGGCGGTACTCCATTTCGAACGCTTCGTGACGGCGAAAGTGGTCGAGATACAGGGACACGCACCGCTCGAAATCGTCGGGGTGCACACCCTCGGCCCAGCCATCCCCCATTTCCTGCTCGAGCGTCCGCCCCGTGAAGGCGAGCCAGGTCTCGTTGAAATAGTCGCACTTCGCGTCGAGGCCGGAGCGCCAGACCATGACCGGAGAATGTTCGACGAGGAGGCGGTATTCCGTGGAGGTCAGGGCCCGGCCCATGAACGCGACTATCTCACGCGGGCCGCGGATCCTTCAACCGCTCGGATGCGGCGGCGGGATCGGATCCGCGGGATCGGGGAAGTAGACGCGGGACAGGTAGTGCAGCGCGATGCCCGCGCCCCAGCGGTTGGGGGCCGTCCAGACCAGCAGCGCCGCCAGCACCGCCAGCAGCCCCGTGCCCAGCCCGGGATGCGAGCGCACCACGCCGAAATAGATCAGGACGATGATCACGCCGATCGGCACGCGGTCGCCGATGATGGTGAACGCCCACGTGTCGCCGGGATTCTTGACGAAGACCAGGCCGCAGACCGGACAGCGCTCGAGATGGGACCAGCCGGAGAAGAGCCGCCCCTCGCCGCAGTGCGGGCAGCGCTTGCGCAGGCCGCGCCCGAGCGCCGTGGCGATCAGTTTCGTGCGGGGCGACATACACGAATGTAGAATGGCGTCGCGAATTCCTCCATGAAAAAAACCTTCCCGACCCCGCTGCTCTTCTCGGCGCGCCGCATCAACCGGTTTCTGACGTCGCTCGGCATGCTGTCGCTGATGTGCGTTGCAGCCGGGTGCAGCAACAAGCCGAAACCGGTCTCCGCCGACACGTGGGCGACCGTTGACGGCCGATCGATCATGCGTGACGACGTCGAGAAGGCCTTTCGGCGGACGCAGGATGCCGCGGCGACGCTGTCGCCGGAGGAGGCGATGACCGTCAAGCTGAGCCTCCTCAACGAGCTGATCCTCCAGGACATCCTCATCGCGAAGGCTCGTGCGCTCAAGATGGACGTGACCGACAGCGAGCTCAATGCGGCCTACGCGGAGCGGAAGAAGAACCTGACCGACGCGGCCTTCGAGGAGGAGTTGAAGAAGCGGAACCTCAGCTCCGCCGACATGCGTGACGGCGTGCGCCGCGAGCTGCTCGCCAAGAAACTGCTCGACCAGGAGGTCGTCGCCAAGGTAGCCGTCACCGACAAGGACGTGAACGATTTCTTCAACTCCAATCGCGCCCAGTTCACCATCGCCGAAGAGTCCTATCGCCTCGCGCAGATCGTCATCACCCCTGAGCGCGCGGCCCAGCAGGTCAACCGCACCGGGAACGATGCGACGACACCGCAGGAGGCCGCCTTCAAGGTGAGAATGGTGATGGAGCGGCTGCAGGCGGGCACGCCATTCGCGGACGTGGCGATGGACTACTCCGAGGACGCGGAGAGCGCGCAGCGCGGAGGCGACATCGGACTGGTGCCGATGTCGGCGCTGCAGCGGGCGCCCGAGCCGCTGCGCAAGGCGGTCATCGGCCAGAAGCCGGGCACGGTGAACGTCGCCAGCGCCGGCGGCATCTACACCATCGTCGCGGTCATCGCGCACGAGCCGGCAGGCGAGCGCGGGCTCTCGACGCCCGGCGTGAAGGACGGCATCACCCAGACGCTCAAGGATCGCAAGGAGCAGTTGCTGCGTACCGCCTATCTTTCGGCGGCGCGCGGCGACGCCGCCGTCGTCAATCACGCGGCGCGCCGGGTGGTCGAATCGCAGGGAAAGCTGCAGTAGACGGCGCGATGACGTCCACGGCCGCGGCGACCGCCAGGCTTCTGGCCGACGCCGGCGTCGATCGCGTCTTCGGGCTGCCGGGCGGCGAAGTGCTCGTGCTGATCGACGAGCTGCGGCGCGCCGGGATCGACTTCGTCCTGATGCGCCACGAGGCGAACGCCGGCCTCGCGGCGGCGGTCTACGGAAAGCTGCGCGGACAGCCGGGTGTCGTGCTCACGACGCTCGGGCCCGGGGCGGCGAACCTGATGCTGCCGCTGAGCAACGCGTACCTCGACCAGGAGCCGCTGCTCGCGATCTCGGCGCAGATTCCCGACGAATATCCGGCGGAACACACCCACCAGCTGCTGCCGCTGCACGACGTCTACCGGCCGATCACGAAGTTCGTGGCGAAGATCACCGCCGACACCGTGCACGACGTCGTCCCGCGCGCGCTCGCCGCCTGCATGGAGCGTCCGTTCGGCGCGTCCTACCTGACACTGTCGGCGCGCGCCGCGCTCGAGCCGGTGGCCCTCGCCGCGAGTAACGCATCTCGCGGCGTCCGCGCGCAGGCGCGCGACGGCCACCCTCGCCAGCGCGCGGCGGAGTTGAGGGGGCTGCTGGCCGACGCGACACGTCCCCTGGTCGTCATCGGGCTCGGCGTCGATCCGCGCAACGCCGCGCGCGTCCGCCGCTGGGTAGAGGAGTGGAATCTTCCCGTCGCCGTCACTCCGAAGGTCAAGGGGATCGTCGACGAGACAGCCGCGAACTTCGTCGGCGTTGTCGGGGGTATGGCGGCCGACGATCTGATGTGCGAGGCGCTCGCGTCAGCCGACGTTCTGATTGGTCTCGGCCTGGATCCGGTGGAGATCGATCGAACGTGGCATGTGGATCTGCCGATCGACTGGATCCTCGAAGCTCCGCACGTGGACGGGCGTCTGCCTGCGCGCGTCGCGCTCTTCGATCACGCGCAGATGCTCGACACGCTGCTCGAGCAGCCGCCGCCGGCGAAGTGGAAGGCACCTTTCGCGCACGTGCAGCGCCAGCGGCGCGATCGGCTCGCCGGCCCGTCACGCGGCGCGGCGACCGATCGAGGCGCCGGCTCACCAACGATGTGGCCGGGCGACATCGTCCAGGCGCTGGCCGGAGTCCTTCCGCCCCAGACCATCGTCACGACCGATGTCGGCTCGCACAAGTATCTCTTCGGCCAGTTCTGGCCGAGCCGGGTGCCGCAGACCTTCTGGATGTCGAACGGGCTCTCGGGCATGGGCTACGGGTTGAGCGCGGCGATCGGCGCCAGCCTGGCGCGTCGGGCAACGCCGGTGCTCGCCGCCGTGGGCGACGGCGGCTTTTCGATGAACGCGCAGGAGCTCGAGACGGCGGAGCGCGTCGGCGCCCGCTTCGTCACCGTCGTCCTCGAAGACGGCAGCTACTCGCTGATCAAGCTGTCGCAGGAAGGCAAGAAGCTCGATCGCTATGGCGTGGATTTCTCGCCGATCGACACCGTGAAGATGGCCGAGGCCTGCGGGGTGGCGGGGCTGCGGACCACGGATCCCGACGAGCTCGCCGCCGCCGCCCGCGGCGCCATCGAAGCGCGACGCAACCTGGTCATCGCCGTACCGGTCGATTATGCTGACTACCGGCGGATCTTCTAGGCGCACGTGACAGCACAGACGACTCGACCCCTCGTCCGCCGCGCGACGCGCGCGGATCTGGAAAGTCTCGGCCGGCTCGGCGCGCTCATGGTCGAGCAGCACCATCAGTTCGACGAGCGACGCTTTCTCGCGCCGACCCCGCACACGGTAGACGCCTACGCCGCCTTCCTCGGAACACAACTCGACAACCCTGCCGCGGTCGTACTCGTCGCCGAACACGACGCGCAGGTCGTCGGCTACGCCTACGCCGCGGTCGAAGGCTACGACTACGTGTCGCTGCGAGGGCCTGCGGCCCTGCTGCACGACCTGATCGTCGATCCCGCCTATCGCGGCCGCGGCGTGGGGCAGGCACTGCTCGACGCCACCTTCACGGCCCTGGTGCCGCACCGGGTGCCGCGCATCGTCCTCTCCAGCGCCGAGCGCAACGAGGGGGCGCAGCGGTTCTTCACGCGAATGGGGTTTCGCCGGACGATGATCGAGATGACGCGCGAGCTGGACGGCGGGACCTGAGCGGATCAGCCAGCACGCCATCCTTCGTGCTCGAGCAGTCGCTCCACCCGCGCGCGGATCTCGTCGCGGATCTCGCGCACGCGCGCGATCGGTTGTCCTTTCGGATCCTCCAGCGGCCAGTCGTCGCGTTCGAGGCCGGGAACGATCGGACATCGATCGCCGCATCCCATCGTGATCAGCAGCTGTGCCTGACCGGCCAGCTCCGGGGTCAACTTCGTCGTCGGCGCCGCCGACAGATCGACGCCGGCCTCGCGCATCGCCGCTTCGACTTCCGGATGCACCCGCGGCCCGGGATCGGTGCCGGCGGAGAGCGCGCGCGCCTTGCCCGGATCGGCGAGCCGGTTGAACCAGGCCGCGGCCATCTGCGAGCGGCCGGCGTTGTGGACGCAGGCGAAGAGAACCGTCTTCACAGTGTCGCCGCCTCGATCACGACGGCGGCTCCTGCTCGCGCGGCGCGCAGCACGCGCCGCCGGCGGGGCTGTCGAGCACGTAGAGCTCACCGAACGCGCGCTGGAACTGGCGGCGATCCTGGTTGGCGGCCGGCACCTGCCGCAGCGCGTCGATGGCGGCGCCGACGATGCCGCGGACGAGCGGGCTGAGCGCGCGCGACACCTGGTAGTGCATCCACACGCCGTCGCGGCGGGCCTCGACGAGGCCGCTCCGGCGCAGGTAGGCCAGGTGGCGGGACACGGTGGGCTGGGGCAGGCCGAGGCTGTCGTGCATGTGGCAGACACACACCTCGTTGTTGCCGAGCAGCGCCAGGATGCGCAGGCGCGTCTTGTCGGCCAGCGCCTTGAACACCGTTTCGAGGTCGTCGATGGCGGCGCGGCCCCTGCTCGCGGTTGATCGTTTCATATATTCGCCTTGACGAATGTATCATGCCGGGCGTATATTCGCCAAGACAAATACAAGACAGGAGCGTCCTCATGGATTCAATCAAGGAAACGGTGCAGGAGAAGTACGGCGAGGCGGCGAAGCAGGCGAAAAGCGGCGCCAGGGCCGCCTGCGGGTGCAGCGCCTCCTGCGACGGCGATCCGATCACCTCGAACCTCTATGACGAAGCGCAGGCTGCGGGCGTCCCGGCGGAGGCGCTGCTGGCGTCGCTCGGGTGCGGCAACCCGACCGCGCTGGCGGAGCTCGCAGCCGGCGAGGTGGTGCTCGATCTCGGATCCGGCGGAGGGATCGACGTGCTCCTGTCGGCGCGGCGCGTCGGCCCGACCGGCAAGGCCTACGGCCTGGACATGACGGACGAGATGCTGTCGCTGGCGCGCGAGAACCAGGCGAAGTCCGGGCTGACCAACGTCGAGTTCCTGAAAGGTGAAATCGAGCACATCCCGCTGCCCGACAACGCCGTGGACGTCATCATCTCGAACTGCGTCATCAACCTCTCGGCCGACAAGGACCGCGTGATCGCGGAGGCGTTCAGGGTGCTGAAGCCCGGAGGACGGTTCGCCGTCTCCGACGTCGTCGTCAAGGGAGATGACATCCCGGCGAACGTGCGGCGCAGCATGGAACTGTGGGTCGGCTGCATCGCCGGCGCGCTCGAAGAAGGCAGCTATCGCGACAAGCTGACTCGCGCCGGATTCGAGACGGTCGACATCGAGCCGACGCGGATCTATCGCACCGAAGACGCGAAGCAGTTCCTCGCGGAGGCCGGGCTGACCGACGAGGCGACGCTGGCGCAGATCGACGGCCGCTTCATGAGCGCGTTCATCCGCGCCAGCAAGCCGGCCGCGGCGTCAGCGAGCTGCTGCGGGCCCGACTGCTGTTCCTGACGCGCCCTGTTTCGCGAACGCGTCGGCGATCTTCGATGCGATGGAGGCGGTGTCGGCGAACGACGTGTTCGTCGTCACCGCCACGACCAGGCCGCGATCTGGAATGGCCCAGAGCGACGACGCCCCGCCGATGAAGAACTCGCCGTCGTGGCCGACCGCCGGCGCCGGCTGGCCGCCGAGAGGGATCGTCTCGAGATCCCAGCCGAGACCGTAGCCGGTGTCCTCGCCCGAGGCGAGGCGCTGCGGTGTCTGCAGCGTCTTCACGGTGGCGGGCTGCAGCAGCTTGCCGCCGGCGATCGCCATCCCGAAGCGCACCAGGTCGGACGGCGTCGACAGGAAGGCGCCGGCACCGGCGAAGCACTCGTAGCTCCCCTCGCGCGCCGGGTCCGGGCCGTAACGCGGATCGCCGCCGAAGCGCGGGTAATAGAACGTCACGCGATCCGGAACCGGATCGGCCGCGGACTCGGGCGTCGTGTCCGTCATCCCGAGCGGCTTGAAGACCTGGTTGTGCATGAACGACGGGAACGGCTCCTCCGCGGCCCCTTCGACCGCCGCGCTCACCAGGATCCAGCCGTAGGTCGAATACTTGTATTTCGTCCCGGGCTCGGCCTGGAGCGGAGCGTCCGCGAAGCGCCGCAGCCCGTCGGCCGTCCGTTCGCACCGCTCGGAGAGCGGCTCCTCGTCGCCTTCGTCGCGCCTGACGCCCCCGACGTGCGCCATCAGCTGTCGCAGCGTGACGGGCCACTGCTTGTCGGGGAACGAGCGCACGTGCGCCTGGATCTCCTCGTCGAGGTGCAGCCGGTTCTTTTCGAGCAGCAGGCCGACCGCGGCCGACGTCAGCGCCATCGACACGCCGCCGATCCTGAACCGCATCTTCGGCGACACGGGCACGCGCTTGTCGAGGTCCGCCCACCCGAAGCCTTCCGCCCAGACGATCGCGCCGCCCGTGCCGACGGCCACCGACAGCCCCGGCAGGTTCTGCTCGATGAGATTCGCCCGCGCGACCTGCCGCGCCGCCTCTACCGGCGCGGACCATTTCTCCGACGGCGACCACTCCGTGACGGAGGCCACGTTCTTCGGATCCGGATGCAGCGGCTTCGCCGTTGCGGTGATGTAAATGAACAGGCCGGCCACGAACACGGCCAGCAGGAACGGAGGCACCGCGATCAGCGCGAGCCATTTCTGTTTTCGCGTCTCGAACACGCGCCTAACTTTGCACTATAAAGTTACGCCTGTCAAGACGCTTAAGGATCCCGTGGTGTGCGCGCTCTTCAGTTTGCGATGCTCGGGCTGCCATTCGCGGCATGTTGGCTGTGGCAGCGTGTGGAAAACAGGAGCTCAAGAGGAAAGGGAGATCCTTTTCTTCATGCTCCCTTCCCTCTTGCTCTCATGTAGCTCCGCACGCGGCGGTCACGCGAATGTCACGACCGATTCGTCCCTCACAGATGGCGGAGCACTCTCGAACAAGGGGGTGTCGCGAATGATCGCCGCATCACGCATCTGCGCGTTCAACGATCTCGATCAAGCCCGCCGTCAGCGCCGAGCCGACGTCGTCCTCGATCTTCAGCTCTGCGAGCTCGTCGCCGCGCGTGCGGCCGCGATTGACGATCGCGATGGGCAGGCCCGCGTCGCGGGCGAGGCGCACGAAACGGAAACCGGAATAGACCATGAGCGACGAGCCCGCGACGAGCAGCGCGTCGGCGCCGGCCAGCGCCTCGCAGGCGCGCTCGAACCGATCGCGCGGGACGTTCTCGCCGAAAAAGACGACGTCCGGCTTGAGCAGGCCGCCGCAGTGCGCGCAGCGCGGCGCGACGAACGAGGCGATCGCGGCGGCATCGACGTCGGCGTCGCCGTCGGGAGCGATCGCCGCCGCCGCCCGCCATTCCGGGTTGGCCGACGCCATCGCCTCCTGCACGGCGGCGCGTGAGGTCCGTTCGCCGCAGCCCAGGCACACGACGGCATCGAGGCGGCCGTGGAGATCGACGACGGCGCGGCTGCCGGCGCGCTGGTGCAGGCGATCGACGTTCTGGGTGACGACCTGCACGAGCGTGCCGGCGTCTTCCCACGCGGCGAACGCCCGATGCGCCTCGTTCGGCGCCGCCCCGGTGAAGCGCGGCCAGCCGGCGTAGGCGCGCGCCCAGTAGCGCCGGTAGACCACCTCGTCCGTGCGGAACGCCTGGATCATCACCGGCGGACGCCGCTTCCACTCTCCCTGGTCATCGCGATAGTCAGGGATGCCCGACGCCGTGCTGCACCCCGCGCCGGTCAACGCGAACACGCGGCGATGGCCGCCGATCCAGCGGCGCAGTCGATCGTCCATCGACACAGCCATTTCCAGTCGATCGTATCGCAGGCGCCCGCGCGCCTGACGGTGGCGCCGGCAACCGCTAACGGTCCAGCTCGCGGCTGGCACAGCAACTGCGTGAGCGGCCGTGCCGGAATCGCCCGGAGAAGTACACGGTGCCGCCATGCCAGGTGTTGACGAGAAGTGCTACGACGTGTTCAACGCCCTCGACCAGGGGTTCTGCACCATCCGGCTGCAGTTCCAGGACGACGGGGCCGCGGCGG
>Ga0070673_100001470_pt1 | contig 13793 bp, 19 predicted proteins | sample KBSM23metaG_FD_65342 | JGI IMG/M metagenome (GOLD analysis project Ga0070673, IMG submission 65342) | Miscanthus rhizosphere microbial communities from Kellogg Biological Station, Michigan, USA - KBS M2-3 metaG | ecosystem: Host-associated > Plants > Roots > Rhizosphere > Soil ... | reverse complement strand
TGCCGACGCCTTGCAGCACGACGCGCGATCGGCCGCCGACCGACACCTGCGCCTGCAGCAACGGATCGAGTTTGGCCAGCCAGCCCGTTTGCGCCGCGACCGGCGTCGTGGGAACGGAGCTGCATGCGATCAGGATGATGGCAAGGATCGTCCGGACGCTCCGAATGGATCGACGGTCGCCGAAGATCTCCATGTTGCTCCCTGGAAGGACTGCGAACCCCGTCCGCAGCGGACGACCTGACAGCAACAGCCGTACCGAAGTCCCGGCGAAACGATGCATTCAATCCATCTTTATGTCCTTCAATATGTTAGGCGTCGCTGCGGGCCATCGAGAAGATAGAGGCGGCGTCAATAGGCGGGCACCGCTCGATTGGCGGGATACACTCGATCGCGATGATCCCGCTGCTGCTGGCACTCGTGATCGCTCAAGCGGTCCCCGCCCCGACGACGGCTGACGGCTGGACGGCCGCGGGATGGCAGGCGTTGCGCGCGGGCGCGACGGAAGAGGCGGCCAATGATTTCAACCAGGCGCTGCGGATCGATGCCGGCAACGCGCTCGCGCTCGTAGGCGCCGGCGCGGCGGCGAACCTCCGCGGGCGCGCCGACGAGGCGCGCCAGCATCTCGCCGCGGCTCTCAAGGTGCAGCCGGGCTTGACCGCTGCGGCATTGCTGCTCGGCGAGATCCTCTATCGCCAGGCGGATCTGCAGGGCGCCATCGACGTCTACGAGCAGGCGCTCGCGCGCGCGCCGGGGGACGCGAAACTGACCGCGCGTCTCGAGACGTGGCGGCGCGAAGCGGCCGTGCACGACACGTTCTCGACGCGGCTGGCCAACCACTTCACGATCCTCTTCGAGGGGCCCGCCGATCAGCCGATGGCCGGCAAGGTCTCGGAGATGCTCGAGTCGATCTACTGGCAGGTCGGCGGCGCGATCGGCGCCTATCCCCCGGGCGTGATCACCGTCGTCCTCTACTCGAAGGAACAGTTCCGCGACGTCACGCAGTCCCCTTCGTGGGCGGGAGGACTGTACGACGGCCGCATCCGCGTCCCCGTGGCGGGCAAGGTCGACGAGCGCGATCTGCGGCGCGTGCTCACGCACGAGTTCACGCACGCGGTCATCCACAGCCTGGCGCCGCGCGGCGTGCCGCAGTGGCTCAACGAAGGGCTCGCGGTGCTGATGGAACGAGCCGGCGGCGCGCCGGGGCCCGCCCTCGCCGCGGACGACAAGGTGCCGCCGCTCGCGCGCCTCGAAGGATCCTTTGAGAAGCTGTCGCCCGAAGAGGCGCGCACCGCCTACGGCGCCAGCGCCGCCGCGACCCAGGCGCTGCTGGATCGCGGCGGTCCGATGGTCGTCTACAACCTGCTCACCAATCTCGGCAGCGGCATGCGCTTCGACGAAGCGTTCGAGCGTGCCGCGCTGATGCCCTACCGCGAGTTCGCCGAGACGTGGCGTTAGCGGTTTGCGGTTTACGGTTTACGGTTAACGGTTAACGGTTCGCATCCCGCCTTCGGGATAGCGCTGCCCCGCCACCGCGGCGCCGACCGGATCGAGCGCCGCGATCTCGTCGGGCATCAGCGTGATGTCGACCGCGCGCGCGTTCTCTTCGACCCGCTCCTGGCGCGTGGAACCGGGAATCGGGACGATGTCGCGCCCGCGGGCCAGCAGCCAGGCAATCGCCAGTTGCGCGGTCGTGCACTGCTTCCTGCGCGCGAGCGCCTCGACGCGCTCGACGATCTCGAGGTTCTTCTGGAAGTTCTCTCCCTGGAAGCGCGGATTGTTGCGCCGCCAGTCGTCGGGCGCGAGATCGTCGATCGATCGGAAGCGGCCGGTGAGGAAGCCGCGGCCGAGCGGGCTGTAGGCGACGAAGCCGACGCCCAGGGCGCGGCAGGTGTCGAGGATGCCCTCCTCCGGATCGCGCGTCCACAGCGAGTATTCCGTCTGCAGTGCGGTAATCGGGTGCACCGCGCTGGCGCGGCGGATCGTGTCGGGCGCCGCTTCGGACAGGCCGAGGTAGCGGACCTTGCCGGCCTTCACCAGCTCCGCCATGGCGCCGACGGTGTCCTCGATCGGCGTCTTGTCGTCGACGCGGTGCTGGTAATAGAGATCGATGGTGTCGACGCCGAGCCGCTGCAGCGAGGCGTCGCAGGCGCTGCGCACGTACTCGGGCCGCCCGCTGATCCCGAGAAAGGCGCCGTCTTCCGAGCGGACGTTGCCGAACTTGGTCGCCAGCACGACCTCGTCGCGGCGGCCCTTGATGGCGCGCCCGACGAGCCGTTCGTTCGTGAACGGGCCGTACATGTCGGCGGTATCGAGAAAGGTGACGCCGAGGTCGAGCGCGCGATGAATCGTCGCGATCGATCCCGCCTCGTCCGCGCCGCCGTAGAAATCGGACATGCCCATGCAGCCGAGGCCGATGGCCGACACGGTGAGTCCCTGTGAGCCGAGCGTTCGTTGTTGCATGGGTACCTAGACGTCGGGGACGCCGATGGCGTCCCCGTGTCATCAGACGGCTGGGCTTACGCCTGCTGGGGCTCGGCGAAGAGGTTTTCGTCCGCGCTCATGCCGTAGATCGCCGGCACCTTCGATCCGGAGGCGCGCAGGTAGGCGGCGAGCTGGCCGCGGTGGTGAATCATGTGGTTGTTCATCGCCGCGAGGAAGGTCACGACCGGACCCTTCGTTCCGAAGAAGTCCACCGTCTTCAGCAACTGTTCCGGAGTCATCGCGCGCAGCTTCGCGAGGCGATCGCCGAGCTGCTTCTCGTGCCATTTGGCGACGGCGGCGGGATCGGTCATCTCGGGGGGCGTCGGCGGCTCGCCGGTCCAGCCAAACTCGCCGTTGAGGATCGAGTCGGCGAACCAGATGTCGCTGAGCGCCATGTGCACCGCGATCTCCCACGCGCTGCGGGATTTCGGGTCGGGCTTGTAGTCGCGGTTGCCGTTGGGCACCGCCGCGATCACCTTGCGGGTCGCCTGCGACTCCTGCTGGATCGTCTCGACGAAGAGATCGCGGATGGCGCGGGCCGATTCTGCGTTCACGGGAAGCCTCCTTTGGAAGACCCCGTAGCATACACCCTCGGCCCTATCCCCAAGCCCTCTGCCTCTGCCCGACAGCGAAGCCTCAATCGGCGCGCAGCGAGACCCACGGATTAATGCACGAGGCGCGGCGAGCGGGGATGAGCGCCGCGGCGAGGACGACGAGCACGAGCAGCAGCGAGACGGCGATCAGCGTCACGGGATCGAGCGGCGCGATGCCGAACAACAGGCTCGAAAGCGAGCGCGTGGCGACGATCGCCGCTGCGAGGCCGATCAGCAGTCCGGCGACGGCTGTCTTCAGGGCACGCGTCAGGAACAGCCGGATGATGCCTTCGCGGGTGGCGCCGAGCGCGAGGCGCACGCCGATCTCCGACGTCGAACGGCTGACGGTGTAGGACGTGACCCCGTAGATCCCCAACGTGGCGAGCAGCAGCGAGAGCACACCGAAGAACGACGAGGCGGTCGCCGACATCCGCTCCTGCGCAAGCGAGGCATCCACTTCGTCCGACAGCGGCCGGAACTCGAGGACCAGGTTGGGCTCGACGCCGGCGAGGGCCGCGCCGACGCTTCGCACGAGCGTTCGCGGACTGCCGGCGGACGACCGGACGCTGATCCGGATGGAGGTGACCGGAGGGTTGTCCCACAGCGCCGCCTGCGCCAGCGGTGCGTAGATCGTTGGCGACACCGGCTCCCGCATCGCCAGCGACGTCACGCCCGGAACGAGCTGCGACGTCCGATACACGGCGTCGCCGACGACGCCGACGATCAGGCTGCCGCTGTACGTCGCGCCGACCGCCTGCACCTCGGCAAGAAACCGTCGCACGAATGCCCGGTTGACGAGAACGACCTTCTGCGAGGCCGGCCCATCCTGGTCGCCGAAGTCGCGGCCGGCTTCGAGCGGCGTTCCGTACGTCGCAAACCATCCGGGACTCACGAAGTTCGCAAGGATGTCGACGCGCTGGTCGGCCGCGGCGGCGCCGGGACGCGGGAAGCCGATGACCCGTCCGTCCCCGCTCAGCGGCGTCCAGATCGAGGCCGCCGCGGCCGCCGCGCCGGGCACGGCACGCGCCGCGTCAGCCAGCTGCTGATAGAGGCGCCAGCGCGAGGCCGGATCGCCGGCGACGCGCGCCAGCCCCGCCCTGACGATGAGCACCCGGCCGGCATCGAATCCCAGCGGGCGCCGCACCAGCGACGTAAGGGTGCGGACGAACAGCGCCGCCGAAACGATGACGAGAAGCGCGAGCGCGATCTGGGCGATGACGAGCGCGTTGGCCAGCGGCGTGCGTGCCGTGCCAGGACCGCTCGTGCCCTTCAGCACTTCGGACGCACTCGCGCCCGCGGCGCGATGGGCGGCCAGGAATCCTGACGCCAGACCGGCGACCAGCGCGGCTGCCGCCGTGAACGACATCACCCTCCAGTCGAGCGGCAGATCGAGGACGATCGGCGACAGCGACACGAGCGCGCGTGCGCCCCACGCTGCCACCAGGAGTCCGACCGCGCCGCCGGCCGCCGCCAGGAACACGCTCTCGATCACCAGCGGCCTGACGAGACGCCAGCGCGTGGCGCCGAGGGCGAGCCGCATGCCGAGCTCGCGCCGCCGGGCAATCGCTCGCGCGAGCAGCAGGTTGGCGATGTTGCCGCAGGCGATCGCGAGCACCAGTGCGACGCCGCCGAGCATGACGAGGATCGGCCGGCGGAACGCATGCCGGGGGCTCGCCGGGCCCGACGCGGTGCCGTCCGCGGCGATCAACACGAAGGGCTCTTTCACGAACGCCGGAGCATTGGGCGGCACGATCTCGGACTGGAGGGCGCGCAGCGCGTCCGTCGCGGACGCGAGCGTCTGCTGCGGCTTCAGGCGCACCAGCACCAGCAGGCCGAAGAATCGACCGGAGCGGATCATGGCGGTTCGTCCTCGAAGCACGGCTTCCGCGCCGATCGGCAGCGCCACGTCGAACGGCTTGCCCACTTCGATGCCGAGGAACGCTTCCGGCGCGACACCGACGATCGTGACCTGTGCGCCGTCGACGACGAGGGGCGAACCGACAACCGACGCGGCGCCGCCGAAGCGGCGCATCCAGAGGCGATGGCTGATCACCGCGACGGGCGCGCCGGCGCGATCGTCGTCGACGCCGAACAACCGTCCGATTCGCGGGTGCACGCCGAGCGTGGAGAAGAACTCGCCGCTCGCCAGCAGGGCGGTGACCGGTTCAGTGTCGCCGGCGGCGCCGAGCGTGAAGCGCTGCGGCGTCCACGCGAGGACGCCGTCGAATGCCGCGGCACGCTGTTGCAGCGACTCCCACATTCGATAGCTCCAGCCCGCGCCCGAGGTGAAGCCATGATCGATTGAGAACTCCGAGGTTACCGACGCGAGCCGATCCGGATCGGCGACGGGCAGCGGCCGTAACAGCAGGCTGTTGACCAGCGAGAAGACCGCAGCGTTGGCGCCAATCGCCAGCGCGAGGGTGAGAACGGCGGGGAGTGTGACGGATCGGGCCTTCAGCAGCGCGCGAGCGGCGAGGCGGACGTCGAGCGCGAGGCCGTTCACGGTTTGCGGTTCACGGTTTGCGGTTCACGGTTTGCGGTTCACGGTTCACGGTTCACGGTTCGCGGTTCGCGGTTCGCGGTTCACGGTTCACGGTTCGCGGTTCGCGGTTCACGGTGAGGTGTTTACGCCCGGGTGCGGCGGATCGCGATCAGCACGACACCGAAGATCACTCCGGCCAACGCGGCAGCGGCAATCACCCACCAGGCCTGCGGCACGACGACCGTCATCAGGACAACCAGTACGGCCAGGGTCAGCCCGCCAACGCCTGCGATAGGACTCCCTGTGATGTTCACCGACCTGCGCGGCCTGACCATCGTGGCCGACGACACGCGCGCGGGTGCGCCGTCGACCAGGCGCAGCGGCCGCACTTCGTCTGATCGCCGGAAGGCGGTCAGCGCGACGGCGGCGATCGCCTGCCGCCAGAACCACGCACGCGATCGGCCCGCGGCGAACTCTTCGACCAGGTCGCCAGTGAGCGGTTCCTCCTGCGGGACGACGCGATTCAGGAGCGCGACGGCAAGCCGGGGCGGCTGGGAAGCCTGCCCCGAGCGAAGTCGAGGGGTCATGTTCGCTTCTCCTTGAGTTGTGGCAGGTCCTGCCAGAGAGCCACGAGCGCCTGGCGCGTCTCCTTGACGGCGCGCAGGCCTCGCGGGGTGACCCGGAAGAATCGTTTCGCACGTCCGCCGCGCTCGGCGGTGGGATTACCCACGGTAGACGCAACCAGCTCGTTGCGCTCGAGGCGATCGAGCGCCGCGTAGGCGGCGCCGAGCAGTACTTTGCGACCGCTGATCCGCTCGATCTCGCGCGCGATCTGCACGCCGTAGGCGTCATCGCCGACGCGCAGCGTGGCCAGGAGGATCATCAGCTCGAAGTCGGTCAGCAGGCTGCGCGGCATTTCTTCACAAATTATGAATTGTTTACGGCCGGGCTGTCAACTGGCGCGGCACATCGGTTGCACCTTTCGGCCGGGAACCGCACTTCGACGAGGAGGGTCGAATGACCGCAAAGGAACTGATGACGCCAAATCCGGCCTGCTGCACGATGGACACGCCGCTGGCGGAGGTGGCCCGGATGATGGTGCAGTGCGACTGCGGAGAGATCCCGGTCGTCGAGAGTCAGAATGTGAAACGGATCGTCGGCGTCGTGACGGATCGCGACATCGTCGTCCGCGGCGTGGCACCCGGCAAGGACTGCGCGACGCTCAACGTGGGCTCGGTGATGAGCAGCCCGGCCATAACCGTCAAAGAGCGCGACGGCCTGGACGAGGTCGTCCGCGTGATGGAGACCAACAAGATCCGCCGCGTGCCGGTCGTCAACCAGAGCGGCGAAATCTGCGGCATCGTCGCGCAGGCCGACATCGCGCGCACCGGCTCGCGCAAGGAAACCGGCGACCTCGTACGGGAGGTCTCCGCGCCGCGGTGATAGAGTCGGCGCTTCGATGACGGAGCGCACCTACCTTCCCGCGGCAGGGCGCGACGCGTTCCTGCCGCTCTACGACATCGTCACGCGGCTGGGCGGCTTTCAGCGCCTGGCCGACGTGCTCATCTCGCAGGCCGCGCTGCAGCCCGGCTTCCGCGTGCTCGACATCGGCTGCGGCACCGGGACGCTCGCCGTCGCGATCAATCGGCGGCATCCGGCTGTCGAGATCACCGGGATGGATCCCGATCCACTCGCGCTCGCGCGCGCCTCGGCAAAGGCCGCGGCCGCGGGTGTGTCCGTCCGGTTCGATCGCGGCTTCGGCGATGCACTGCCGTACGACGCCGCGTCGTTCGATCGGGTGTTCTCGTCGATGATGTTCCACCACGTGCCGAAGGACGACAGGCCGAAGGTGCTGCGAGAGATCCGCCGCGTGCTGAGGCCCGGCGGCGCGCTCGAGTTCCTCGACTTCGCCGGCTCGCACCCCCACAGCTTTCTCGCCCGGATCCTGCACGGCCGTCAGCCGCTGTCGCGGGCCGGCGAAGAGCGTATGATCGGCCGGTTCCGCGACGCGGGGTTTCCCGACCCGCACAAGACGGCCGAGCGCGATACGTGGTTCGGCCGCGTCGCGTTTTACGAAGCCTCTGCCCCACGCGAGTAGCCAGACGTGATCAGCCTCGACCCGACCCTGCTGTTTCTCTCGCTGATTACCAGCGGCGCCGGCTTCGTGCTGTTCATCTACGGCAAGAAGCAGGAGCGCTGGCCGCAGCTGGTGGCGGGACTCGCGCTGATGATCTATCCGTACTTCGTCTCGACCCTGAAGGGGACGCTGGCCGTCGGCGCGGGCATCGTCTTCGTGCTCTGGCTCGCGATCCGCCAGGGCTGGTAGCGGGCGTGACCTGATCTGTCACGGCGCGGCGTCACACTGCACGCGACGCGGACCCCGGCCCGAGCCGGGCCCCGCGCACCTTGACGTACAATGGCGCAGCCGATCTCGATCTTCCGCCCTGACACCGTGACCACCTCCCTCTTCGACGTCGCCGTGGCCGATGCCGTCGACTGGCTCCAGGGCCAGCCCGCGGAGTCGATCGACCTGCTGGTCACGGATCCGGCCTACGAGTCGCTCGAGAAACATCGCGCCGTGGGCACGACGACGCGCTTGAAGCACAGCAAGGGATCGAGCAACGACTGGTTCAAGGTGTTCCCCAACGAGCGCTTCACCGAGCTCTTCGCCGAGGCGTATCGCGTGCTCAAGCGGAACACGCACCTCTATCTGTTCTGCGACGCGGAAACGATGTTCATCGCCAAGCCCGAGGCGGAGCGCGCCGGGTTCCGTTTCTGGAAGCCGCTGGTGTGGGACAAGAAGACGATCGGAATGGGCTACCACTACCGCGCGCGCTACGAGTTCATCCTGTTCTTCGAGAAGGGCAAGCGGCGGCTCAACAATCTCGGCGTGGCCGACGTCATCTCGGTGCCGCGCATCCATCGCGGCTATCCGGCGGAGAAGCCGCCGGCGGTGTCGGAAGTCATGATCAAGCAGAGCTCCGCGCCGGGGGAACTGGTGGCGGATCCGTTCATGGGATCGGGCAGCGTCGGGGTCGCGGCGGTGCGCAACGGGCGCCGGTTCTGCGGAACCGACGTCAACCCGGAAGCGGTGCGCCTGACGGTCGATCGCCTGCGGCAGTTCGGTGAAGGCCAGGCGCCGCAGGATCTGCCCGACGTAGAGCCGAACCTGCTGGCGCTCTACGACTCACCGCTGTGACGGGCACGGATTACGCCAACCTGATCGCCTCGTACGTCGCGAACCGTTTCGGTTCGCGCGGCCTCAAGGTCTACCGCGAGATCCGCGTCGGCAAGTCGATCATCGGCAAGAACCGCTGCATCGACGTGTTCTGCGTCCGCGACGCCGAGGCCTTCGCGGTCGAGTGCAAGTTCCAGGATTCGCCCGGCACGGTCGACGAGAAGATCCCCTACGCCCTCGACGATCTGGAGGCGCTGCCCATGGCCGGCTGCATCGCGTACGCGGGCTCCGGCTTCTCGGAAGGGGTGCTGCACATGCTGCGCGCGGCGCCGCGCGCAGCCTACTGCTTCCCGCACCAGGGCCAGATCGTCCCCTCAGCCGAAACGTGGGAGCTCGATCACCTGCTCGCCGCGCACTTCGGCTGGTGGGACGTCCTGGTCGGCGGCAAACGGCCGATCGCCTGACCGTTAACGCGCCGCCGCTGCGGTGGCGCGCGCCGCGAACGGGTTCTCGTCCGCGCTCGGGCCGTAGATCGACGGCACCGGCACCCCGACTTCCCGCAAGTACACCGACAGCTGACCCCGGTGGTGATACCAGTGGTTCAGCATGATCGACCGCAGCAGTCCGCCGACAGGGACGGCCATCACTTCCCTGTCGCCGTCGACGACGCGCCACGTCCGCCCCAGCGCCGCGTCGTCCATGCCGCGCAGCACCTCTGTCGCCTGCTGGATGCTCTTGTCGAGCGCCGGGATCAGCTCCGCCGCGCTCGCCGGCTCGGGGTGAATGAACTGCGGCGGCGGCACCTGCGCCTGCGTTGACAGCTGCGCAACGGCGCCGGGGACCATCGCGATGTGCAGCGCGAGCTGCCCGAGCGACATCGACTTGGCGTGCGGCTTCCACGACAGGCGGTCGCCGGGGACGCGTTCCAGCACGCGGCGGGTCGTCTCCGCTTCCTGCTCGAGCTCCAGCAGCAGCGCCTTGATGATCGACATGACGTTCTCCCTTCAGTGACTCTTGCGGCCGGATTCGGCCTGGTTGCGGGCCCGCTCCAGGATCGTCGCCCAGCCGCGGCCGATGTTGTCCCGGTACTCGTCGGGGACGAACCCGAACGCCGAATGCCTGAACGCGATCACGGTTCCTCCGGGAACTTCCTTCAGCCGGTACTGGAGGTTCGACACGACCGGCGACGACATGAAGAGCGGACCGGTGATCTCGATCAGCGTCGGCCGCTTGATCGCCTGCACCTGTCCCCAGAAGTGCCCGTTGTCGTGGCCGAGGTCGCGGAACCACCGCCCGCCCGGGCGCGCTTCGATCACCATCGGGAGCGGCACCCCCTCGGGCGTTTCGTTGGCCGGTCCCATCTGCTCGAGGAGCGCTTCGAACGTCGCTTCGAGCGGCGCGCGAACGGTGATCTCCTGCGTGATGTTGAGGGTCAGACTCTCGATGCTCGATTCGGTCATGGTCATGAAAACCTCCTTCAGCGTCTATGAAGTGCCGCGCTGCTCGGCACGCGCCTTCACCCGCGCCAACTGGTGCGTCCAGAAACGCTCGAACGTGCGCGTCCACTCGTGCAGTGGACGCATCGCCGCCAGGTTGGTGCGGTAGAACACCTGCCGCCCGTCGCGGCGGACGTCCACCAGCCCCACGTCGCGCAGCACCTTCAGGTGCTTCGAGACGGAAGGCTGCGGCAGCTCGAACGCCTCGACGATGTCGGTGACCGAGCGCTCGCCCGGCGCCAGGAACACCAGGATGTCGCGGCGCCGCGCTTCGGCGATGGCGTTGAAGGCGTCGGTGGTGGTGGCAGCGCGAGGCACGGCTGCCGATTATATTCCCACTACGGAATATGTCAAGGCAGCAGTGAAGCCGTCCCAAATCAGCGCGGAAGCTCGGCGATGGCGCGCGGTCAGCCGATCAGGCGGCGGACGCGCCGGTGATGCGGTCGATCCGTTCGTCGATGCCGTCGGGCTGCGCGACGCGGTGCATCGCGTAATCGGGCAGCTCGTAGAACGGATTGGTGAGGAGGATCGGGCCGGCGACGCGCACCAGCTCGTGCGTGGCGAGGCAATGATCCAGCACCGCCGGCGGGATGGTCTTGCGGTTGTAGAGACAGAGACCGAGCGCGCGGTGCGAATGGTAGAAGTGGTTCAGCAGCGCCTCGTACTCGGCGATCTTTTCCGAGCCCGGCGCGCCGTCGAGCACCCAGTTCATGTCGCCCGCGGCACAGAGGCCGGCGAACCCCGCGTCGAGCGTGTCCTGGACCGCCGTGCGCAGCATCTCGATCATCTTCGCCGGGCTGAACGTCCCCCCCTTGAGATGCCCCTGTTCCTTGGTGATGATGACCAGCGCCGTGCGCGCTTCCTCGGCGTCGACGTCGATCCCCCCGGCCCTGAGCGCGTCACGGAACTGGTCGCACTCGTGCTCGCAACAGACGTACAGGCAGCGCTCGCCGCGTGCGAGGCCGCCGCGAATGTATTCGATGGCTGCGGTGAGCTGCTCTTCCGGAGTGCTGTAGAGGGTACAGACGTGGTCGCCCTGCTGGTAGACGAGACGGGGGGGATTGGTCATTACCGAGATTATATCGAGCGCTGAGCTGGATCGAAGCTCAGCCGGTCCGCTGAACCAGACTAGAAGAGCTGGAGGCCGGCTGCCTGCGCGAAATGGCGGAAGTCGCGATCGCGCGTCACGAGCGGCGCAAACTGGTCGAGGCACGACTGCGCGATCAACGCGTCGGCGACCCGCGCCTTCCGCTTCTTCTTCAGGATCGCCGCGCGAAGCTTTCCGGCGCGATCCCAGTATCCCGGCTCGACGTCCAGCAGGGGCAGCTCCGCGAGCAGCGCGCGAACCTTGTCCGGCAGCGCCGGATCGCTGAGCAGCTCCGACAGCACGACGGGCGGCAGCACCAGCTGCTGGTGGTCGATGGCCGACTGGACGAGATCCACGTCGTCCCCCTCGTCCCCTTCCAGGAACGCGACCATCGTGCTCGTGTCGACCGCGATCACTCGCGGTCCTCGCGCAGGCGGCGCAGGTCGACCGAGAACTTCACCGAGCCGCGCAGCGCCGCAAGGCGGCGGAACGTGTCGCCCGCGGCGACCAGGCGAAGCCCCTGGCGCACCGTCTCCGTGATCCCCTGACCCGACGACTTCTGCGCCCGCTGCAGCAGGTCTTCGGGAATGTGAACCGTGATCTTCCGTTCAGCCAGCATGCCAGCCAGTATACCAGCATTCATGCCAGCATGGCTACGGCGCACCGAGCCGAAGAGGCTCCCTCTAGGCCCAGACCGACGCCTTCTTCGCCCAGGTCGAATCGCGGTATCGCTGCGTGAAGGCCTGCGCCGTCGCCTTCAGCGCGCCGGCGTCATTGGTCGCGCGATAGCGCGAGACGCCCGTCCAGTACTGCGACTCGGCGGCCGCATCGGTATTGGGGAACCGCTCGACCACCTCCCGGTACAGCCGTTCGGCCGCCGCGTAGTCCTGCCGCGCGAACGCGGCCTTCGCGACGCCGAGCATCAATTGCGAGAGGAAGTCGTCAGCAGGAAGGAAGCCCTCGATGCGGTGCCGCTCCGTGCCCGTCGAGTCGACGATGAGGGTGGTCGGCGTCCACTGCGCGCTGAATCGTTCGCCGAGCTTCTTGAACGCGTCGGCGTTCTCCTTCACGTGCACGCGGACGGGGGTGAAGTTCCGGCTCACGAACTCGACCACACGAGGATCGGTATACACCTCGGCATCCAGCCGAGCGCAGCCGCTTCACATGGGTGCGGCGCTGAAGTCGATCAGGACGAGCTTGTCTTTCGCCGCCTTGAGGGCTGCGTCGAAGTCGCGGCCCCACGTGATGTCATTCGCCATGAATCCTCCTTGGTTCCATCAGACATAAGGGGGAGGGATCAATGCAGGCCGCATACCATGGGCGGCTCAGCCGCGTCCGTCTCATGCGGAGAGTGTGCGCGCGACGCGCTCGCCTTCCTCGACGATCGACCGCACGACGTCGGCCGCTGATGGCATGTCCGAGATCAACCCGGCGCTCTCGCCCGCCGGCATCGGGAAATAGCGCGCGTCCCCGCGCTGCGCGGCCGCCTTGACAATGTCTTCCGCCGCGTTCGACTGGAGCAGCGGCGGCAGCACCGGGCCGTCTCCGTACGTCGAGGTGAACTCGTTGCGCAGCGTCCGCATCGGCAGCCCCGTGAACGCCCGGCTGACGACGGTGTCGCCGGCGCCGGCGTTGACCACCGCGTCCTTGAAGAACGAGGGCGCGATCGACTCGCGTGTCGCGATGAAGCGCGTGCCGAGCATCACGCCGGCCGCGCCCAGCGCCAGCGCGGCCACGAGGCCGCGGCCGTCGACGATGCCGCCGGCGGCGATGACCGGCTGCGTCACGGCGTCCGCGATCCGCGGCACGATCACCATCGTCCCTGCTTCATCGGCCCCGTCGGTCCAGTTCGATCGGTGTCCGCCCGCTTCGGTCCCCTGCGCGACGATGAAGTCGACGCCCGCGTCGGCGACCGTGCGCGCGTCGCCTGCGTTCGTCACCATCGCCATGACGCGCACGTCGCGTTCGCGGCAGCGCCGCACCATCTCCGGACCCGGGTTGCCCAGGCCGATGCTCCACACGGGGACACGCTCGTCGAGGATGACGTCGAAGTTGCGCGCGACCAGTTCCGGGAATGGGCCGGGCGTGGCGTTCGACGCGCCGAGCCCCACGCGCGCGCGGATCTCGTTCAGCCTCTGCTGCGCCGCGGCCAGCGCGGCCGGCTCGATCGACTCAGGCGCGGCGGGCCGGACGACGTCGGGGTGCAGCCACAGGTTCACGCCGAACGGCGCCTTCGTCAGCTCGCGGATGCGGCGGATCTGCGCGCGCAGGTCGTCGGGCTCGAGCCGCAGCGCCGCCAGGATCCCGAGGCCGCCGGCCTCGCTCACCGCGGCAACGAGCTCCGGCCCGGCGACGCGGCTCATGCCGGACTGGATGATGGGGTAGCGGATCCCGAGAGACCTGCAGAGCGCGTCGGCGCGTGGCGTCATCTGCGGATGATCGCATGCTGACGGGGAATCGGCCATTCCGGCGTGCG
>Ga0070673_100001467_pt1 | contig 13796 bp, 11 predicted proteins | sample KBSM23metaG_FD_65342 | JGI IMG/M metagenome (GOLD analysis project Ga0070673, IMG submission 65342) | Miscanthus rhizosphere microbial communities from Kellogg Biological Station, Michigan, USA - KBS M2-3 metaG | ecosystem: Host-associated > Plants > Roots > Rhizosphere > Soil ... | reverse complement strand
GTCATGATGATGACCGTGTTCTTGAAATCGACCGTCCGCCCCTGGCCATCGGTGATCCGCCCGTCGTCGAGCACCTGGAGTAGCACGTTGAAAACGTCGTGGTGCGCTTTTTCGATCTCGTCGAAGAGAATCACGGAATACGGCTTTCGCCTGACGGCTTCGCTCAACTGTCCGCCTTCTTCGTAGCCGACATAACCGGGCGGCGCGCCGATCAAACGCGCGACGGTGTGTTTCTCCATGTACTCGCTCATGTCTATGCGGATCATGGCGTTCTCATCATCGAAGAGGAACTCAGCGAGCGCGCGTGACAGCTCGGTTTTTCCCACTCCGGTCGGGCCGAGAAAAATGAACGAACCAATCGGGCGGTTCTCGTCCTGCAAACCGGCACGTGCGCGCCGCACGGCATTCGAAACGGCGACGATCGCTTCGTGTTGGCCGATGACTCGCCGCATCAGGCGCTCTTCCATTTTCACCAGCTTCTCGCGCTCACCCTCCTGGAGGCGCGAGACCGGGATGTGCGTCCAACTCGAGACCACCTCCGCGATGTCTTCCTCGGTCACTTCTTCGCGTAGCAATTGCGGTTTGCCTCCCTCGGTCTCTTTCGCGGTCAACTCGGCCAGCTTGCGTTCCAGCTCCGGGATGCGGCCATATTGCAGCTCACTCGCTTTGGCCAATTCACCGCGCCGCTGGGCCCGTTCCAGCTCGGTCCGGGCGGCGTCGAGCTGCTCTTTTAGTTTTCGTTGTTCGTCGAGCAGGCCCTTTTCTTTTTGCCACTCGGCCTTCAAGGCTCCGGACTTTTCTTTTAATTCGGCCAGCTCCCTCTCCAACTTGGTCAGACGCTCTTTGCTTGCGCGATCCTTTTCCTTCTTCAGTGCCTGGCGTTCCATTTCGAGCTGCATGACCTCTCGCTCGATCACGTCGATCTCGGTCGGCATCGAATCGAGCTCGATCTTAAGGCGCGACGCTGCTTCGTCGACCAGATCGACCGCTTTGTCGGGCAGAAATCGATCGCTGATGTAGCGATGTGAAAGGACTGCGGCCGCGACCAACGCGGCATCGCGGATGCGCACTCCGTGATGTACCTCATAGCGTTCCTTTAGGCCGCGCAGAATCGCAATCGTGTCCTCGACTGTCGGCTCATTCACCATCACCGGCTGGAAACGGCGCTCCAGCGCTGCGTCCTTCTCGATATACTTGCGATACTCGTTAAGCGTCGTCGCGCCGATCGTACGCAGTTCACCCCGCGCCAGTTGCGGCTTGAGCAAATTTGAAGCGTCAACCGAGCCTTCGGCCGCGCCCGCGCCGACGATCGTGTGCAACTCGTCGATGAAAAGGATGATCCGGCCTTCCGAATCGGTCACTTCTTTCAGAAACGCCTTGAGTCGGTCCTCGAATTCGCCTCGGAATTTTGCGCCCGCGACCATCGAGCCGATGTCCATCGCGATGAGTTTCTTGTTCTTGAGCGACTCCGGCACGTCGCCGGAAATAATCCGACGCGCGAGGCCTTCCACGATCGCGGTCTTGCCGACCCCGGGCTCACCAATCAACACCGGATTGTTTTTCGTCCGTCGGGAAAGAACCTGCATCACTCGCCGGATTTCGTTATCCCGTCCAATGACCGGATCGATCTTGCCTCGCCGCGCCAGCTCTGTCAGGTCGCGTCCGTATTTTTCCAGGGTTTGATATTTTCCCTCGGGATTCTGATCGGTCACGCGCTGCGACCCTCGCACCTGCTGAAGTGCCTGCATCAATTTGTCGCGAGTTACGCCGAGATCTTTCAGCGCCCGCACCGCGGGCGTGTTTGCGCTCGTTAGGGCGAGAAGATAGTGCTCGGCGCTGACGAATTCGTCCTTCAGTTTCGCCATCTCTTTTTCTGCACCGTCGAGTACGCTGCGGAGGTCACTCCCAATCCGTTGATCGACATTCCCACCGGTTATCCGGGGCAGCTTTTGGAGCGCGCTGCGCAACTGCTCTTTCAACGACTCCGTCGCTACGCCCATCTTCTCGAGCAGAGGACGGGTGATGCCTTCAGCCTGATCGAGCAGCGCGAGGAGAAAATGCTCGTTCGTGATCTCCTGCTGGTTGAACTCCGCCGCCACATCCTGAGAGGCCTGGACCGCCTCCTGCATTTTCTGCGTGAACTTGTCGATGCGCATGGGTTCAACCTATGGAACGCCGTTCGCCTCGCAATCAGGCGCAACATTTTCCGTTGCCGTCGACCTCGAATTGTTCGGCCGTGTTCAATAGGCAGGGCTGGGGCGCGTCGGTGTGGTTTTTCTGCAGGCCCGTTTGTTCATGTAGGGGATTCGTCGGCTTCGCCCGGTATGATTGCCGCGCCAAAAAGGGCGTTGCAATTCTTGCGCTTCGGGAGAAGGGATGGGCTTCTGGCTTTATGGCAAAAAAAATGTCCGCTCTAGCTCTTGTCAGTGTGGTAATGGGGAGCGCCTCCGATTGGGAAACGATGCAGCATTGCGTGGCGTTGCTCGATCGGCTGGGGGTACCTAACGAGCATCGGATTGTCTCCGCGCATCGGACACCGGACCTGATGGGGAAGTTCGCGCGCGAAGCCGCTGAGCGCGGGGTGCAGGTGATCATCGCGGGCGCAGGCGGCGCCGCCCATTTGCCCGGGATGATCGCCGCGCAAACCTGGCTGCCGGTGCTCGGCGTGCCGGTCGAGTCGCGCGCCTTGAAAGGGCTCGACTCGCTGCTCTCGATTGCACAAATGCCGGCCGGGGTCGCCGTCGGGACTCTTGCCATCGGAATCGCGGGAGCGAAGAACGGTGCTCTTCTTGCCGCCAGTATCATTGGACTGCATGACGTCAAGGTTCGTACGGCCGTGGAAAAGTTTCGGCGCCGCCAGACGAAAGACGTTCTCGGCCAGAAGCTGCCATGACCCAGCGGAAAACGCTGCTGCCCGGGGCGACGATTGGGGTAATGGGTGGCGGCCAACTGGGCCGCATGTTTGCCATCGCGGCGCGCCGGATGGGATATCGCGTCCACACCTTTTCGCCGGAGAAGAATGGGCCGGCCGCGCAGCTTTCCGATTGGGCCACGACGGCGAGCTACGATGACGAAGCGGCCGTGACCGCCTTCACTCGCGCGATCGACGTGCTCACCTTCGAGTTTGAGAACATCCCCGCCACCACGATCGAGTGGGCGTCACGCGAGCAACTCGTCAGGCCGCCCGGCGAGGTCTTGCTCATCGCGCAAAGTCGTTTGCGGGAAAAAGAGTTCCTGGCCAGCTCCGGGTTTCCTGTCGCGTCATTTCGCCGCGTCGCGAGTCCGGGCGATCTCACGAGCGCGCTTGAAACGATCGGGCGGCCGGCAATTCTAAAGGACGCGGCCTTTGGCTACGATGGGAAGGGCCAGCAGCGGATCGAACCGGAGACGAACCTCAAGAAAATCTGGTCTGCGCCAGAGGATGCAGAGTGCGTCCTGGAGCGGGTAATCGATTTCGAGAAAGAAATCTCGGTCATCGTCGCGCGTGGATCAGACGGCAAGACAGCCGTCTTTCCTGTTTGCGAAAATATTCACCGGCATCACATCCTCGATCTCACGCTCGCCCCGGCGCGCGTCTCGGAACACGTTGCTGGAACGGCTCGCGAACTCGCCTGTAAGGTGGCCAAGAGCCTCGATCTCGTCGGCCTTCTCGCAGTCGAGATGTTTTTGCAGAGCGACGGCGAACTGATCATCAACGAGCTCGCCCCGCGCCCGCACAATTCCGGGCATTGGACGATCGAGGGCTGCGCCACGAGCCAGTTTGAACAGCACGTGCGTGCCGTTTGCGGCTTGCCGTTAGGCGAGACCGATTCGTTGCGCCCGGCGGCGATGGTGAATCTGCTGGGGGACATCTGGAGCCGAGGCGAGCCGGACTGGGCCGCCGCGCTGGCCGAGCCCAACGTGCATTTGCATCTTTACGGCAAGCACGAACCGCGGCCGAGTCGCAAAATGGGACACCTGACCGCGCTTGCCGAAACGGTCGAGGCCGCCGCAGCCCACGCACAACGCGCGCGGGAGCGCCTGCAGTCAGGATGATCACCCAAATCGGACCGACACACTCGCCTGGCGATCGCAGGCAGACAGTGGCGCGGGCGGTCGATCTGCTGCGAGCGGGCGAAGTCGTCGCCCTGCCGACTGAGACGGTCTACGGCCTGGCGGCGGACGCGCTTTCCGGCGAAGCGGTGGTGAAGATTTTCGAGACAAAAAAGCGCCCGCATTTCAATCCGTTGATCGTGCACTTGCCAGAGTTGGCCTGGCTAGAAAAGGTGGCGGTAATCGATGAAAAAAAACGGCCGCTGATTGAGCGTTTGATCGCGAAATTCTGGCCCGGCCCCCTGACAATTATTCTTCCGCGCCGGGAGATCGTGCCGCCGATCGTGACCGCCGGCCTTGAAACGGTTGCGGTTCGAATAAGCGCGAATCCGCTTTTCGCAGAGGTGGTGCGCGCCTTCGGCCAACCGCTCGCGGCGCCGAGCGCCAATCGCTTCGGACGTATCAGCCCGACCGCGGCGGGTCATGCGATGGAGGAATTGTCGGGACGCATCCCGTTCATTGTTGACGGTGGTGCCACTGAACACGGCATCGAATCGACCGTGATCGCGGTGCGCGAAGGCGGCATCGAAGTGCTGCGCGCGGGACCGATCGCAAAAGAAGAGCTCTCGGAATTTGCCGAGGTTAGCATGCGCCCATCCGGCCGGACAGAAGCGCCGGGACAATTGCCGTCGCATTATCGTCCACAGACACCACTCACGATTTCGGACGAGGTTTCGAAGATCGCTGTGCCAAAAGGAAAACGTTACGGCGCACTGCTTTGGAGTGACGCGCCATTTTCAGAGACGTTCGTTGAATCCCGTCGCCTGAGCACAACCGGAAATCTGCGCGAGGCCGCGACCAATCTCTTCCGCCAGCTGCGCGAACTCGATCGCGCGGGCCTTGATTGCATCGTGGCCGAGGCGCTGCCCGAAGAAGGTTTGGGCGTGGCGATCATGGATCGATTGCGGCGAGCCGCCCATGCCGCAGAGATTCGTTAGCCGTGGAGCACCGCGCTGCCTGTGCTTTGCTGCTGTGTCGTTAGGCAATGGCTGTTCCGATCGACGGTCGAAGAAGCCACGGAGCGCATCCCTCTAAAGGAACTCGCGATCCTAACCCTGGTGTGCGAGGCAGGCGCGAATAAATCCGCTGAACAGCGGGTGCGGCTTGTTCGGCTTGCTTTGGAATTCCGGATGATACTGACAGGCGAGGAAAAACGGGTGGTCGCGCAGCTCGATCAATTCCGCGAGCGCACCGTCGGGTGAAGTACCGCTGATGAGGAAGCCTTTTTCCTCCATCTGTTCGCGATACTTCATGTTGAATTCGTAGCGGTGACGATGCCGCTCGAGCACTTCGTTGTGTCCGTAAATCCTTTCCGCGAGAGTGCCGCGAACGATTTTGGTCGGCCAAGTGCCGAGACGCATGCTGCCCCCTTTTTTGCGGATCTTGCGCTGCTCATCGAGCAGGCAGATGACTGGCTCAGTCGATTCCTGATCGAACTCGCTGCTATTGGCGGCGGCGATGCCGCACACGTTTCGCGCGAACTCAATCGTCGCCACCTGCATCCCGAGACACAGCCCGAGATAGGGGACATTATTTTCGCGACCATATTGGGCGGCGCGGATTTTTCCCTCGACGCCGCGTTCGCCAAAGCCCCCGGGAATCAGAATGCCGGCGACGTCCGCGAGCTGACCATCAACGCCATGCTCGAGCGATTCAGCGTCGATCAGGCGTAGATCGATCCCGCAATCATGGCTCGCGGCGGCGTGAGTAAGCGATTCGTAAATGCTTTTGTAAGCGTCCTGCAGGTCGATGTATTTGCCAACGACAGCGATCTTGACCTGCTTCTTCGGGTTGATGACGCGGCTAACGAACTTACGCCAGTCGCTTAGATCGGGCGGAGGTGCTTCGATCTGCAGTAGCTGGCAGACGAGTTCATCGAGTCCTTCCTCGTGCAAGAGGAGAGGCATTTCGTAAATGGTGTGCGGCACGTCGCGCGCTTCGATGACCGCGTTCGGGCCGACGTTGCCAAACATGGAAAGCTTTTGCCTGACGTCGGCGTCGAGCGGACGCTCGGTCCGGCAAATCAGGACCTGGGGCTGGAGACCGATCTCGCGCAGCTTGGCGATACTTTGTTGGGTGGGCTTGGTTTTCAATTCGCCCGCCGCCCGGATGTAAGGCACGAGCGTGACATGCATGTCAACGACATTGCGCGCGCCGACCTCGAGGATGAATTGGCGGATCGCCTCGAGAAAGGGCAAACCCTCGATGTCGCCGACGGTTCCGCCGATCTCCGTGATGACCACGTCAACCTTTTCCGGATCCGCCACCTGCCGGATGCGCGCCTTGATCTCGTCAGTGACGTGCGGGATGACCTGCACAGTATTGCCGAGATAGTCGCCGCGCCGCTCTTTCAGAATAACGCTCTCGTAGACCTGTCCGCTCGTCAGGTTGTTGTTCCGTGAGAGGACGCAATTGGTGAAGCGCTCATAGTGGCCCAAATCGAGGTCGGTCTCGGCGCCGTCGTTCAGGACGTAGACTTCGCCGTGTTGAAACGGGTTCATCGTCCCGGGATCGACGTTTAGGTAGGGATCGAACTTCTGCAGGAGGACGCGCTGGCCGCGCAGTTCGAGCAGCGTGCCGAGGGAGGCCGCCGCGAGGCCTTTGCCTAACGAACTAACCACACCACCGGTAACAAAAATATACTTCATCGGGAACGAGCCTGGCGTGGTCGCCGTGGCGGGGCAAGCAGCTGGTTCTCGACCGCCCGGGCGTCGTCCGGCGTATCCACCCCGGGCGAGCCCCTTTCGGAGACGACCACGTGAATGTTTACGCCATTCTCCAGCGCGCGCAATTGTTCGAGGGCTTCTGCCTTCTCCAGTGGCGAGGGCTTCCAGCGGACGAAGCGCAAGAGCAGTTCGCGGCGATAACCGTATATGCCCTGGTGGCGGAAGTATTTTGCCGGAAAGGCTCCGTCGCGCGCAAAAGGGATCGGGCAACGCGAGAAATAGAGCGCGTGATTCTGGCGATCTAAGACCGCTTTCACCTGGTGCGGCGACTGTGCGTCGGCCGCGTTCTCGAACGGATGAACCGCGGTGATCATCTCGATCTTCGGATCGCGCTGCATTTTTTTCGCAAGTTGGTTGATCACCTTCGGATCGATTAGCGGTTCATCTCCCTGAATATTGATGATGTGCGAGACGCCACGCAGTTTCGCCGCGACTTCCGCGATGCGGTCGGTCCCGCTGGCGTGACGCGGATTCGTCAGAGTAACTTCCGCGCCCCACGCAAAACCCGCTTCCGCGATGCGCATGTCGTCGGTAGCGATGATCACAGAGTCGAGCGTCTTCGCGCGCCGGCACTGATCCCAGACGTGCCGCAGCAATGGCTTGCCCGCGATCGCATGCAGGGGCTTACCCGGGAAGCGGGTTGAACCCCATCGGGCCGGGATGATGCCGACGATTTTCGCCATGGGAGCTTGATAAGACCTCGCGGCCCGCGAGTCACAACCTTTTTGGAGGCACCGCGATGTCGATGCCTCGCGGAGCAACGGCGCCCGTCCCTCCGGGCTTGGGGCTGATTTCAGCTCTGCGTCAAAATGATATCGGCCGCGGCGCGCAAATCCTCCGCGATCCAGTTTGGTTCGGCCTGTGTTTCATTCGCCCCGTAGCCAGTCTTGACCAGAATCGTGCGCAGGCCGGCGTTGCGTCCGCATGCGATGTCGATCGCCTTGTCGCCGACTAAGAACGAGCGAGCGAGATCGATGTTGTGGTCGCGCGCTGCTTCGAGGACCATCCCGGGTGCAGGTTTGCGACGGTCGGTCGCGAGATCTGGTCGATCGGGGCAGAAATAAACGGCGTCAAAGGTTGCCGGCAAAATCGCCCGAGCCACTTCCGCCTCGACCAAACGGTATTGTGCCTCCGTGAAATAACCGCGCCCAATGCCGGCCTGGTTGGAGATGACGATGAGTTTGTAGCCGGCCGCTTTCAGCTTCAGGAGCGCCGCGGGGACGCCCGGGAAAATTTCCACCAACTTCGGATCGGAACAGTAATTGACTTCGCGCATCAGCGTACCGTCGCGATCGAGAAAGATTGCCGGGGCCGAATCGTTAGGCGCGGTTGTCATTCTCCAAGCTTGCGAGCAACTCCTTGGGCGTGACCGTCGCCGTGCCCAGCTTGGCCACGACCACCGCACTGGCGTAGTTGGCGATTTCCGCTGCCTCGACCGGCGAGGCCCCGCAACTGAGTGCGAGGGTGAAAAGCGCGATGGCGGTGTCACCGGCACCGGAGACATCGAAAACCTGGCGCGCTTTGGTCGGAATGTGATGTGGCGGCTGGTCGCGCTCGAGTAGCATCATACCTTGCTCGCCTAACGTGATGAGGAGCATCTGAGAGTCCCACTTCGCGAGCAGTTTCGCGCCCGCCTCGAGCAGGGCCGCGTCTTCCATCACCGGATCCATCGGATCAGTTATCGGAAATCCAGCGGCGAGCAATGCTTCGCTGCGGTTCGGTTTGACCGCGGTGACCTTGCCCCAGTCAACCTTGTGGAGCGGGTTTGGATCCGCGGTCGCGATCTTGCCGGCCGCATTGAGATCGGCGGAAATCTGCCTGACGAGTTCGGCGCCAAGAAAACCCTTCCCGTAATCTTCAAAGATGAATGCGTCGAGCTCCGGCAGAATTTTGCCCAGACCGGCGGTCACCTGCGCGACCTGTTTCTCTGTCGGCCCGCGGATTTCTTCGCGATCGACTCGCACGACCTGCTGGTGCCGTGCGACAATCCGCGTTTTTACAATCGTCCGGAAATCTGGGTCCTCGAGCACAAGATCGGTCTGGATTTTTTGCGCGCGCAGGAGATCGAGAAGTCGCCCGCCGCTGTCATCGGTGCCGACCGTGCCGATGACCGAGACGCCGTCAATAAACTCCCGCAGGTTGCGCGCGACATTGGCCGCGCCGCCAGGGTAAAAGCTTTCGCCGGTCACCTCGACCACCGGCACGGGCGCCTCGGGCGAGATGCGGCCGACCTTGCCCCAGACGAATTCGTCGAGCATCAGGTCGCCGGCGACGGCGATGCGCTTACCGGAGGCCCGGGCGAGGATTTCCCGGAGGCGTTCGAGCTTCATAAAGAGGATCTCAGAATAATCCGTTAGGATGCCACCGCCGAAAAGGTTTGCTCCGATTCGAGAAAACTGGATCGTATCCCGGTTTGTGCCCGGCAGTGCTTCTGCATAAAGTGCCCAACTAATCCTGAATACCTTCTCGAAATCAATAGTCGAAGCTGCGGATGAGACCTTTTATTAACCTGATATTACTCGCTGGCTGCAGCGTGTCCTTCCTGCCGATGGGGGCCGGTGCGGCCGAACCGCCGCGCAAGATTGACGTTAAACGCTTTTCAAAAAACATCGAAGACGTGGTGGTGCCTTTGCCTAACGAAATCTTCGCGGCGCTGAACAAGCTCGACAGTGTGAACTGGAAGGCTTTCGTGCGGACGAACAAGGGGACGAATTTCACCGAGCGTCCGCGCATCGCCTTATTCCTCGGGACGGTCATCGCCGACGGCTTCATCGCCGTGCAGGCGGAGGACGCGCCGAGCGTGAAGGAAATAGGGCAGCGCGTCGTGAGTTTGGCCAAAGGCATCGGGGTAGGGAACTCGATCGTGCCGCATGCCAAGGCCATTACCGAAGCGGCCGACCGGCGCAACTGGCCGGCCGTGCGCCAGGAACTCGATCGCACTCAGAACAGCGTGCAACAGGCGATGAACGAAGTGCACGACGAGAAGCTTTCCCAGCTCGTTAGTTTGGGCGGCTGGTTGCGCGGCACCGAGGTCCTGACTTCGGTGGTGAACCGCCATTTTTCGGAGGACGGCGCCGAGTTGCTGCATCAGCCGGATCTACTCGAGTATTTCCAGCGCAAGCTCGCTACCATGCCGGAGTTTAATATTCCGGTCATTACCGAGATCAAAAGTTCATTGCAGGAAGTGAAACCGTTGATTGAGACGGACGAACCGATTTCGGCCGCCTCGGTAAAAAAGATTAATGAAATCACATCGAGCATCGATGCCGCGATTGTGACTCGCAACCCGTGATTGCGCCCGCGATGCGTCCACCGATTTCCACTGCCCGGCACACCGCCGTTCTCATTGGTGTGCTGCTCGTCTTGCAGGTCGCGGCCTCCCGAGCTTCGGTCGATGACGCACAATCGTTCGCGCTTCAAGCGGCCGAGCCGTACGTCAAGCAAGGCTATCAAGTGCGCGAAGATTATTGGGGTGGCGACCTCGGGGTGGGGGAGAAAAAAGCGGTCCGGCAACAGCTTTTCAAGGGCAACGACTACTGGTTCTGGATGGGCACAGAAGTGGAGCAGGGCAAGGTTTCGGTGCACATTTATGACGCCGACGGCCGGTTGTGCGAGCAACCCGACAGCTGGCAAAAGGGTCACTTCGCCGCCGCGCATCTGATCCCAAAGACGACGGGCAGTTATTTTGTCATCGTGGCGGTAGAGAGCTCGCCGGAAGAGCGGACCCACTGGGCGCTGGTTTACGGGTTTCGATAGGAACCGCCGCTGCTTGGAATCGGTCGGGCGAGACCACCTTTTGGCCATTTTGAGTCCCTCCCCAAGGTTTGACACTCTTCCGGCCGAAGTCGTATTCTCGCGGCTGATGACGTTCCGTCCGCGAGATGACTGAAACGCGCACGCTGCAGTTTGAGAATGCGCGGGCCGTGCAGTCGCTCTACGCCCACGATTTGAAATTGATCAAGAATCTCGAAGAATCGCTCGGCGTGAAGGTAACGACTCGTGAAGGTTGGATCAAAGTGGAAGGCGAACCAGCGCAGGTCGCGAAAGCCGAGCAGGTCTTCACTCAGCTCGACAACGCACGGCAGCGGGGCGTCGAGATCCAGCGCCACGAATTCAACTACGCCCTCAATTCCGTGAACGAAGACCGCGCCGACAACCTGGATAACCTTGTCATGACCAAGGTGGTGACCTCGGCCCGCAAACCGGCGATCGTTGCCCGCACGGTTGGCCAGCGCAACTATCTCGAGGCGATCCAGAAACATGACGTCGTCTTTGGGATCGGGCCGGCGGGGACGGGGAAAACATATCTCGCTGTCGCGATGGCGGTTTCTGCCCTGAAGAAGGAGCAGGTCGACCGCATCATTCTAACCCGGCCGGCAGTGGAGGCCGGCGAGGCGCTTGGATTCTTGCCCGGCGATTTACAGCAAAAGATCACCCCGTATCTGCGGCCCCTTTACGATGCGCTGCACGACATGCTCGAGCCGGAAGAACTGGAACGTTACGTTGCGCGCGAGACGATTGAAATTGCACCGCTTGCCTACATGCGCGGCCGCACGCTGAGTAACGCGTTCGTCATTCTCGATGAAGCGCAGAACACCACGACCGAGCAAATGTTCATGCTCCTGACTCGTATCGGCCCGCGCTCGAAGTGCGTCGTGACCGGTGACGGTACCCAGATCGATCTTCCGCCGAACAAGCGCTCTGGCTTGCGCGAGGCCCTGCAAGCGCTCAAGAATGTGCCCGGCATTGGGTTCGTTTATTTCAGCGACAAAGACGTCGTTAGGCACGAGCTTGTTCGTGCGATCATTAACGCCTACCAGCAACACCGTTCGCCGGCCAATACCGGGGGCTCCGTTCGGAAGTAACGATGTTCAAATTCCTGCACAGAAAAAGCCTCGTGAAGCGCGGGCTCGCCTCGGGCAAGACCCGGCGACGGCATGCCCCCAACGAGGTGCTGCGCAATCTTGAATATGCGCCCTGGATGAGGGTCACGATTTTCGTCGCGTTCGTGGCCGGGCTCGCGCTGCTTATTTTTAGCGGACAGCAACCGGAGCCGACCCGCAGCTTTGTCTTCGCCCTCCTCCTCGTCGCTACTGCGGTGGCGCAGCTCTGGATCAATCAGCCAAAAACGTTTCTGCGGAATTCGCGCGTCTTTCTCGTCTTTGGCATCATCTACCTCCAGCTTGCGGCGACGAAGATCCTGCTCGCCCTCTGCGAGAGCGGCGTTTTCACGTTCCTCAAACCCGAGACCGCCTGGCTGATCGCGCCCTACGCCTTTGCACCGCTTGTCCTTTGCGTCCTGCTCGGTCGCAACCACGGCCTCTACGGCACTGTGTTCGTTAGTCTCTTTAGCAGCATTTTGGTGAACAGGATTGATGCGCCTATGCTCTTCATCGGTTTGGTCAGCGGGTTCACCGCCGTCCTTCTCACCCAAACCGTCCGCCGCCGGAGCCGGCTTATCCGGGCGGGGCTTTGCGTCGGCCTCTCCATCTGGCTGCTCGCGCTCACCTTTGGACTAATCGGTCCGTTCAACCTCTTCGATCCCGCCGCGACCAATTGGTCGATGATCGGTATCCAGAGCGCATTCGCCATCGGCAACGGCATCGTGACTGCCATGCTTGTCGGCGGCGCCCTGCCGCTCCTCGAACAGGTCTTCCAGATCACAACCGACATTTCCTGGCTTGAAGCGTCCGACTTGAATCATCCGCTCCTGCGCCGGATGACCATTGAAGCGCCCGGCACCTATCATCATAGCCTTGTGGTCGCGAACCTCGCCGAGTCGGCCGCCGAAGCAATCGGCGCCAACGCCACTCTTTGCCGCGTCTGTTCTTACTTCCACGATGTCGGCAAGCTGGTGAAACCCGATTATTTCACCGAGAACATGAACTTCGAGCGCAATCCGCACGACGACCTCGCCCCGACGATGAGCGCGCTCATCATCATTGCCCACGTAAAGGAAGGCGTTGACCTCGCACTCAAACACGGACTTAACCAGCAGGTCATCGATGTCATTCAGCAGCATCACGGGACTTCGCTTGTCTATTACTTCTACAAGCGCGCCTTGCAGCAGTTCGAAGACGCCCGGGCCGGGGGCAAAATTATGAAGATGCGCGAGGAGGATATCCCGGAAGTGTCGGAGGAAAGTTTCCGTTACAGCGGGCCGAAACCGCAAACCCGTGAGAGCGCCATCATCAGCCTGGCTGACATGGTGGAAAGTGCTTCGCGCTCGCTCGAAAAGCCGACCCCGCAAAAAATCGAGCAGCTCGTGAATGATCTGATCGACCAACGCCTGGCCGATCACCAACTGGACGAGTGCGACCTTACCCTGCGCCAGTTGAAGACCATCGCCGAGCGTTTCCGTTTTACCTTGATGAACATGCTCCACACCCGCATTGCCTACCCCAAGGAAGGCAAAGTCGCCGCCATGCGAGACGATGGTGCACGGCCTGACGTGATGGCAGCGACCAAGCGCCCAGCTTCCGCGCCTCCAGTCTCGGCCGCCTGACGAATGGACAACTTCGCGATCGAGCGAGTGCGCGACTACGGAGCGCAGATCGCCTTCCCAGGGGCTTAGCTCGTTAGTCCGGGGTCCGGCGGCGAGTCTTCGCTTCGCCATTTCGCGACCTTCCTCGCCAGGCGATGACTGGTCACCAAGCCCCGGGGTGCGCAATCTTGGTAGGGCGAGACTCTGTCGGGCTTGGGATCACGGTGGGCTGCAGATTGGCGGCCTCCCGGCTTGACAGAGTCTCGCCCTACCCAAGGTGGTTGTGGCACTACCATAAAGATGAGATCGCCTCCTACTTCCAATATCGATCAGCTTACGCCGAAGGCTCCAAATCTTGAGAGTTTGGCCTGAAAGCTAGAGCCTCTGGGAGTATCTGCTCAACGGAACACGGCAGAGCGCGGTGGCTTCGAATGCAAACGGCCGATCAGAGATGGCGCAAGGCGGCGCCCAGAGATCGTCAGCGATCCTTTTTG
>Ga0070673_100001466_pt1 | contig 13798 bp, 8 predicted proteins | sample KBSM23metaG_FD_65342 | JGI IMG/M metagenome (GOLD analysis project Ga0070673, IMG submission 65342) | Miscanthus rhizosphere microbial communities from Kellogg Biological Station, Michigan, USA - KBS M2-3 metaG | ecosystem: Host-associated > Plants > Roots > Rhizosphere > Soil ... | reverse complement strand
GAGCTGGCTCATCACCGTGCCAACGGCGTCGCCACGTTCGCGAACGTCGAGCGCTTCACCCACGCATAAGATTACGCCGAGACCGACCGAAAGAGCGGATTGCGCCTTGGCTTTCACGTCTTCATCGCTTTCGCGCTGAGCGTCCCGCCGCTCGCTGTGCCCGACGATGGTGAGGCTCGCACCCGCATCCAGAAGCATCAACGCCGAGGTGCAGCCGGTGTGGGCCCCCTTGTCGGCAAAATGGACGTCCTGGCCGCCGATCGCGAAACCGGGGACTGCTCGAGCCGCGCGCTCGATCAGGATCGAGGGCACGCACAAGGCGACGTCGACCTCGGGATAGTCATTCGAGGCGGCCGCGATCGAGCCGATTTCCTCGAGGTCCGACGACAGGCCATGCATCTTCCAATTGCCGGCAACGAGCTTCTTCACCATGAATCCCCAGCTGTTTTGGGGCGCCCTAGCGGCGCGGCTTGATGCGCGCCAGCCCGGTCCCTAAAGCGTCGTGCTCTTCTTCCTTTTGCACCGGGAACCCGATGCTTTCCTTCTTTCGTCGAGTATCTAAGTCCAAGATCGGCACCGGCATCATGGCTGCCATCCTGGTCGCCATCCTAGCCGGCTTTGCAGTCGCCGACTTGTCCAACTTCGGATCCGGACAGATCGGCTTCGGAATGGGCAGCGGAACGCTGGCCAAGGTCGGCGACCAACAGGTCACCGAACGCGAGATGAGCGATGCAATGCAGCGGCGGCTCCAGGAAGCACGCCAGCAGCGCCCCGATGCCGACTATGCCAGCATCATCGGAGATTTTGGCGCGATCTTCGAATCGCTGATCGACGAGCGAACCTTGATCGCTTTCGGCGACAAATATGGCTTCCAGCTGTCCAAGCGGCTGATCGACGCCGAGATCGCGCAAATCCCGCAGACGAAGGGCCTGAACGGCCAATTCAGCGAGCAGTCCTACCAGGCGTTCCTCGCGCAGCAGCGGCTGACCGACCCGCAGGTTCGCCAGCTCCTCCGGGCAGGCCTGCTCCAGCGGCTCCTGCTGACGCCGATCGCGACCAACGCTCGCGTGCCAATCGGAATGGCGACGCCTTATGCCTCCATGCTGCTTGAGGTGCGCGAGGGTGAAGCGGCGATCGTTCCGATCGATGTCTTCAAGGCGGGCCTCAAGCCGACGGATGCGCAGATCCAGCAATTCTATGCTGCGAACCGCGCCCGCTACATGATCCCAGAGCAGCGTGTGCTTCGGATCGCGAGGCTCGGACCGGAGCAAGTGGCCGGAATCACGGCCTCCGACCCGGAAATCACGGCCTATTACAACGCCAACAAGGCGACCTACGCGCCGAGTTCAACGCGCTCGTTGACGCAGGTCGTCGTGCCCGACCAGGCGACCGCCAATGCCATCGCGGGACGCGCAAAGGGCGGAGCGACCTTGGCTGCGGCAGCCGCACCTGCCGGGAGCAACGCCGCGGTCAGCACCCTCAAGGATCAGACCCTCCAGGCCTATTCGAGCGTTGCCGGCGACAAGACGGCGGCCGCGGTGTTCAATGCTGCCGATGGCGCGTTGGTTGGTCCGCTGCATTCGGATTTCGGCTGGGTCGTGGTTAAGGTCGATTCGGTAAAGGCCGCCGGCGGCAAGACCATCGACCAGGCGCGCTCGGAGATCGCGACGAAGCTGACGGCCGACAAGCGCAAGCAGGCGATCGAGGACATGGTCGGCAAGGTGCAGGACGCCTTCGACAATGGCAGCAACTTCACCGAGGGGGTGGCAGCAGCCAAGCTTCCGGTGAGCACGACGCCGCTGATCACCGCAAACGGAAGCTCGCGGGCCGACGCCTCCTACAAGCTGCCGCCAGAGCTTGCTCCGGTGCTGAAGACAGGCTTCGAGATCGCTCCCAACGATCCGCCGGAAGTCGTCACCTTGCCCGGCGATGCGGGCTATGCCGTCGTTTCCCCGAGCGAGGTGGTTCAGTCAGCCCCAGCGCCGCTAGCCAGCATCCACGACCAGGTCGCGACCGACTGGATCAACGACCAGGCGAACCAGCGCGCCAAGGCCACAGCGGAGCAAATTGCGAACAAGGCAAGCGGCGGCGTCTCGCTAGCCGATGCCGTGAAAGGGGCCGGCGTTTCCCTTCCGCCAACACGGGCGATCGCGGCTCGGAGGATCCAGATCGCCGACGCGCAGGGCAATGTTCCGCCGGCACTCAAGATCATGTTCACGATCGGAGCGGGCAAGAGCCAGATGGCGCCCAATCCGCAGGGCAGCGGCTACTTCGTGGTCAAGACGAGCAAGATCACGCCGGGGAATGCCCTTCTGGCGCCGGGGCTGATCGGCCAAGTTCAGGGCGAGCTCAACCAGGCGACGTCTCAGGATTATGCGCAGCAGTTTATCGCCGACATGAAGCGAGAGATGAAGGCAAGGCGCAACGACCCAGCGATCGAATCCTTCAGGACAAGGCTCACAACCAGCGGCGGCTGATCGCCCGCTTGACCTTATCCTGTTTGTTGCCTACACGTTCTCCGTTCGTTCTTTCGGGGGAGTGGATAGCCGATGCTCACCGCAAAGCAGCGCGAGTTGCTGCTCTTCATCGACAACCGCCTGAATGAAAGCGGGATCAGCCCCAGCTTCGATGAGATGCGCGAGGCGCTGGATCTCAAGTCGAAGTCCGGCGTCCACCGCCTGATTTCGGCGCTCGAGGAGCGCGGCTTCATTCGGAGGCTGCCCAACCGCGCACGCGCTCTGGAAGTGGTGAAGCTGCCGGAAATGAGGCCGCCTGCGACGGTGACGCCTATCCGGCCGGTCGCCACCGCCCCAGCCAACGACACGATGGAACTGATCCTCGCCGGGAAGATTGCGGCTGGAACGCCAATCGAGGCGCTTCAGGGTACAGATACCTTCCCCGTTCCTGCAGCGTTGCTTGGACCGGGCGAGCATTATGCGCTCGAGGTTGCCGGTGATTCGATGGTCGACGAGGGAATTCTCGACGGCGACTTCGCTTTGATCCGCAAGGCGGACACGGCCCACGATGGGGAAATCGTCGTCGCCCTGATCGACAATGAGGAAGCGACCTTGAAGACGTTTCGCCGCGAGGGTGGAATGGTACGGCTGGATCCTGCGAACCGGAATTACGAGCCGCAGCGCTACGATCCCCGCCGGGTGCAGATCCAGGGACGGCTCGCCGGGCTCATTCGCCGCTACTAGGCTTGACGCGAACTTGGCCCCATGGATGTGAACCGACGCGGTTTGCGACGCTGTCGACCCGCGGCTTCTCACCCAAATAGATAGCGAGACCTCCGGTCTCTCGCAGCGCGGGCGCATCGAGCTTCAGCCAGCGCGGGGTACACCCTCGGGGGAGCCGGGGGTCCGAGACCGTGATGTCAGCGACAGAGCACGCAGCCGTCATGCTGCTCCAGTCGATCCGATTGGCCGAGCGCGTGGCAAGCAACCGCCACTCCCGAGACCCGCGCCGTAGCAGTGCGATGCACGCGTCATGCGAGCAATCGCTCGCGGGCTGGCCCTCGAGAATTTCAGGATCGCCATCAAACCCGGATGCTTCGGCGATGAGGCTGCGAACATAGTCGCCCGCGCGATCGCGCAGAATCAGCGGGGTCCCACGATCGACGATGGCGAGATGGCGCCCGTCTCCGGTTACCAGCAGGTCGGGAGCAGGCGAAAGAGCGGCACCGATCGCTCCCACTGCCACCGGAGCAAACCCCGCCAGGCGTATGCGCGTGGTCCAAAGGCAGAGCCAGAGCCCGCCTGCAACCATCGCGGCGAAGGACCACGCCGGCATCGACGGCATCAGCGCGACCGCGCCACGCGCGGACGAGACGTGCCGCGCAAGGTCCAGCAGCAGATCGATCGATGCACCGCAGAGATACCAGAAAGGCCTTCCCCAACCGGCCAGGTCGAAAGCCAGCGCCGCGGCCTCCAGTGGCATGATCACGAACGTGGTGAGCGGAATGGCGAGAATATTCGCGCCGACACCATAGAGACCGGCCCGATGAAAGTGGAACAGAGCAAGGGGCATCAGGGCGATTTCGACCGTCAGGCCGGTGACCACGATGCCGAGAAGCGCTCGAAAAGCTCTCGCAATCAATCCCTCCCATTTTGTTGAGTGAAGTGCGACGATCGCAGTCACGGCCCCGAAGCTCATCTGGAAGCTCGGTCCGGCCAAGGCTTCCGGCCGGAACATCAGCACAATGAGCGCCCCGACCGAGATCAGACGGATGCTGATCGCCTCTCTGCCGAGTGCGATACCGGCAAGGATAAGCATCGCCGCGACGCAGCTCCGGACCGTCGGCACCTGGGCGCCCGTCAGCACGGTATAGGCGATTCCAGCCACAGCTGCCGCTGCCGCAGCTACGAGCACGAGATTGAATCGCAGGGCCAGCTGCTCGCTCAATGCCAGCAGCTTCAGGGTCATGAACATGGCGAACGCGACCACTGCTGCGATGTGCAGCCCGCTCACCGACAACAGGTGAGTAAGGCCGCTCCTGCGCATGGCTTCGGCATCCTCCTCGCCGACATTATTCTGGTCGCCGGTCGCGAGCGCGATCGCAATTCCCGCGGTTTCCTCGGGAAGCCGCCTCGAAATATGGTCGCGTAATCCTTGGCGGAGCCGATCCAGGCCGCGCGGCTCGGCCGGATGAACGACTTCAACGTCGCCAAGGGTCTTTCCGACGGCGCCGATCCCCTTGAACCAGGCATCGCGAGCGAAATCATAAGTGCCGGGAAGCGCCATCGGCGGCGGCGGAGCAAGGCGAGCGCGGACGCGAATCCCGGCGCCCGGTGCGACCCCGGGTAGGAGTTTGTCCTCGTCGACCGAGATGCGGACTCGCGGCGGTAATGCGGGATTGTCCGGCCTCACCAGCAGCCGAACCATGTCTCGGGCAGCGAGATGGTCGACAGCTTCCACATTGCCTGAAACCTCGGCAACCACAGGCCGGTCGAGACGCGGCTGAGCGACCCAGGCCGACCTCGCCCAGACGAGTGAACAGCCGAGGACAGCCGCCAGGGCGAACCAGCCGAATGCCCGGCCTGCCCTGCCCCGGCCGAGCCCGAAACCCAGAAGGCAAAGGGATGCACCAATGCAGAGGAATGCGCGCCAGGCGATTTCGGTATCCAACGCGAACCAGGCGGCAATGCCGCTTCCATAGCCAACGACCATCCATGGCGGAAGCTGGGCGCGTTCAGCCTCGAGGAACTTCTCCAGTTCCTCGTGAATCGCGGAAAACAGCGTCTTCCAATAGCCCCGAGCATGCTGTGGAAGAGGCGCTTCCCCTATGTTAGGGGCGCTCGTCCGTTGCATTGCAGCATGAACAGAAGAGGATTGCGCGTCCAAGCGCAAGCAAGAGAGAATTGACCAGCGAAGCAACCCCGCCGGCTCGTCCGGTCGTCACACGTTTTGCCCCGTCCCCGACGGGCTACCTCCATATCGGCGGGGCCCGAACGGCGCTGTTCAACTGGCTCTATGCGCGCCACCGCGGCGGCAAGTTCCTGCTGAGGATCGAAGATACGGATCGCGCGCGCTCGACCAAGGAGGCGATCGACGCGATCCTCGACGGGATGAGCTGGCTTGGCCTCGATTGGGACGGCCACGAATATTATCAGTCACAATTCTGGGCACGACATGCGGAAATCGCCCATCGCCTCCTGGAGCGGGGCGCTGCCTATCGCTGCTACATGACTCAGGAAGAACTGGCGGAGCAGCGCGAGAAGGCCAAGGTCGAGCGTAAGCCTTTCCGGATCAACAGCCCCTGGCGCGACGTCACCGAAAGCCAGGGCGAGAAGCCGTTCGTCATCCGGCTGAAGGCCCCCCGCGAGGGCGAAACCGTCATCGATGATGAAGTCCAGGGCCGGGTTACGGTCCAGAACAGCGAAATCGACGACTTCATCCTGCTGCGGTCCGATGGGACGCCGACCTACATGCTTGCCGTTGTCGTGGACGATCACGACATGGGGGTCACTCACGTGATCCGCGGAGACGACCATCTCAACAATGCCTTCCGGCAACTCGCGATCATCCGCGCAATGGGCTGGCCTGAGCCGACCTATGCCCATGTGCCGCTGATCCATGGCCCCGACGGCGCGAAGCTCAGCAAGCGCCACGGAGCGATGGGTGTCGATGCTTATCGTGACGAACTCGGGCTCCTTCCCGAAGCGGTCGGCAATTATTTGCTTCGCCTGGGCTGGGGCCATGGCGACGACGAGATCATCAGCCGCGAGCAGGCGATCCAATGGTTCGACCTGCCGCAGGTCGGAAAATCGCCATCAAGGTTCGACTTCAAGAAGCTCGAGAATCTCAACGGCCACTATATTCGCGAGAGCGACGACGAGCGGCTGGTTGAGCTGGCCGCGCCCCAGCTCGGAGTTGCAACCGAAGAGGGCAAGGCTCTTCTCAAGCGCGCGATGCCCGAGCTGAAAGCCCGTGCTCATACGATCAAGCAGTTGGCGGATGGAGCCCGATTCCTGTTCGATCGCAGGCCTCTGGACGTGGATGAGGCTGCATCGTCACTGCTGACCGACGAGGCCCGAGGAATATTACGATCCGCTCACGAAAAGCTCAGCGCTCTTGCCGAGTGGGATGCAGGCTCGTTAGAGGCGGCCATCCGCGAAGTCGCGGAGGGTAACGGATTGAAGCTCGGCAAACTTGCCCAGCCGCTTCGCGCTGCCCTCACCGGGCGCACGACTTCTCCGGGAATTTTTGATGTTCTGGTGCTGCTAGGCCGTGAGGAAAGCCTCGCCCGCATCGCCGACCAGATGGAGCCGAAGGAATGACCGACAAGACCGCAACCCTGGGTGTGGAGGGAACCAACCACCAATTCATGCTGCTCGAGGGATCGGTCGGTCCGGAGGTCATCGATATCCGCAAGCTCTACGGCGAGACGGGGATGTTCACCTACGACCCCGGTTTCACCTCAACGGCCGCGTGCAAGAGCGCGATCACCTATATCGACGGCGAAGCGGGGATCCTGCTTCACCGGGGTTATCCGATCGCACAGCTCGCCGAGAACTCGAGCTTCATGGAAGTGGCTTACCTGCTTTTACACGGCGAGCTTCCGACCCAGAAGGAACTGGACGAGTTCAGCTACACGATCAGTCGCCACACGATGGTCCACGAGCAGCTCGCGACCTTCTTCCGCGGGTTCCGGCGCGACGCGCACCCGATGGCGATCTTGTGCGGGGTCGTGGGCGCGCTGTCTTCATTCTATCACGACAGCACGGACATCACCGATCCCGAGCAGCGGATGATCGCATCGCACCGGCTGATTGCGAAGATGCCGACACTGGTCGCGATGGCTTTTAAATATTCGATCGGTCAGCCGTTCCTCTACCCCGACAACAGCCTCAGCTACACGGGCAATTTCCTTCGAATGACGTTCGGCGTCCCGGCTGAGCCCTATGAGGTCAATCCGATCATCGAAGATGCGATGCGGAAGATCTTCATCCTGCATGCCGACCATGAGCAGAACGCGTCGACTTCGACGGTGCGGCTTGCAAGCTCCTCGGGCGCCAATCCGTTCGCCTGCATCGCGGCGGGAATCGCCTGCCTGTGGGGCCCAGCCCACGGCGGCGCGAACGAAGCGGCGCTCAACATGCTGCGCGAGATCGGCACGCCCGCACGCATTCCCGAATATATCGCCCGCGCCAAGGACAAGGACGATCCGTTTCGCCTGATGGGCTTCGGTCACCGCGTCTACAAGAACTTCGACCCGCGGGCGAAGGTCATGAAGGCGACCGCGGACGAGGTGCTGAAGGAGCTCAACATCTCCGACCCGGTGCTCGACGTCGCCAAGGAGCTCGAGCACATCGCGCTCAACGACGAATATTTCATCGACAAGAAGCTCTATCCCAACGTCGATTTCTATTCGGGCGTGATCCTCAACGCGATCGGCTTCCCGACCGACATGTTCACCGCACTGTTCGCGCTTGCCCGGACAGTTGGTTGGGTCGCGCAGTGGAACGAAATGATCGCCGATCCCGACCAGAAGATCGGGCGCCCGCGCCAGCTCTATACCGGGCCGACGCAGCGCGATTACGTGGCGGTCGAGAAGCGCTAGGCCGCGGGCAAGGTCAGCGTGAATCGCGCGCCTTCGCCCGGCGTGCTGTCCAACGTGACATCACCGCCCATCGATCGGGCGAGGCGCCGGGAAATCGCAAGGCCGAGCCCCGTTCCTTCTTCCTTGGGGTGAGCGCGTTCGAAGCGCTCGAAAACGCGCTGCTGGTCCGACGCCGCAATCCCGGGACCCTCATCGCTCACTGACACGGATGCAGTCCCGGGCGTGCGCGAAAAGTCGATCCGAATTCTTCCACCGTCCGGCGAGTAGCGGATCGCATTGCCGATCAGGTTTACGAGGATCTGGATGACCGCCCGTTCCTCGCCATTGGCTGGAAGGGACTCGCTGCTTTCCGGCACCACAACAACGCCGCGGTCGCTGGCTGAAGATTCCAGCATCACGACGGCTTCCGCGGTCAAAGACGCAAGGTCGATCGACCGGTGGGAAGCCACCGACTCCTCGCTCATCGACGTCAGCACCGACAAGAGATGCCGGGCGGCGGCTGCGATATCGTTGCCGTAGCTCGCATAATCGCTCCGTAACGGTCCATCGGAGCGCTCAACGATTCGCTCCGCGCTCTCGATGATGCGGTCGAGCGGGGAACGAAGCACCTCGTCGAGGGCATGATCGAAGGCGCGCGCATGCACGGGAGCTGCTGAACTGACCGGTCCACTGGTCTGGACGGATCCTCGGAACCCTGCAAAGCCTCCGTCGGCGGCCGTGACGACTTCGCCCCCAAGGATGATTTCACGCTTTTCGTCGGCGCGACTTCGAGCGTGCTGACCCGTGAATCCGCGCCGCGCAGCAAGCGCGCTTATCAGCGGCATTTCTCCCGATTCGTCTTCCTCGAGACGCAAGATGCGGGTCAGCGACTGGCCGGCAACCTCGTCGGGATCCACACCGAGAAGCTCTGCGAGATCGGGTGACAGGGAGATGATCCGAAGCTCCTCGTCAGCAGCCCATTCGTTGCGCGCGCCGCCGGTCTCTGCCTCGGCTCCGCCGAGGATCGAGGCAAGTCTCGGCCCTGCAGGGGGGCGGACTGTCCAGCCTTCGAGCGAAAGGGCGATCTCCTCATTATCCGGGGTGGCCTTTACCCAAAGCTCGATGTCGTGATCGATCGATGCAGCGATCGCCGGCCGCGTCACAGAGGTTCGAAGCTTGCGGGCGAGCTGCGCAACCGCGGCGATCTGCGGCAGTGCAAGCACTTGGCCCATTCCCGATCCTGCCTCACGCTGGAGCGCTTCCAGCTCGGGGTCGGCCGAAATCAATCGTCCGGCGCGATCAAGGCGCCCAAGCACGGGCCGCGGCTCGGAGGGCGCGCTAGCCACGCCCCTGCCCCAATCGCTCCAGCGCGGCTCGATAGGCAGTATCTGCGACCAGCCAGGATCGGGCCGCCTGGGCTTCGGAATCGCTCATCCGGTCGAACATTGCGATGGCAGCGCCCGCGTCGTCGATCCCGAGGATGTCGCCGATACCTGCAAGGAGGCCGGCGCTGAGTTCGCGCGACATGCCGGCGGCACGAAGAAGTGCCATGATATGCTTCGAATCGCCCGACAGAAGCTCGTCGATCGCCGAATCCTTCGAGACGCCCGCGCGCCGAGCGACGAATTCGGCCACGAAACTGATTTCCCCTTCATTCGCGGCTGCGAGGATCAGCTCGTCGGTCAGGCCTCCGGCCTCGTCGAGGAAATGGACCAAAGCCGCGGTAAGGGAATCGATGCCGCGTTCTTCGTCGTGACGCTCCAGCACCCTTGCCGAAGCCTCCGCAAGCTCCAGGTCGGCAATCGCTGCGCCCCGGCTCGCGGCAAGCTCACAACGCAGGCCGGCAGCGACCGCATGAACAAGAGAATCAGCACTCGCCAATGACAAATCGTCATAGGCAAGGAGGCACTGCCCAAACCTGTCACGCCGGCGACCCCGCCCCAGGATCAACGCCATGGCAGCGGCGGCGACGGCCCCATAATCGTAGCTGACCAGACCCTGCAGCGCTCGCGCTTCGCGTCGACCGCTGCGGGCCCGTGCGGCCGTGGATATCCGTTCTTCATCGGCGCGCCGGAGAAGAAGGGCCATCAGGCCCGGCTCATCTAGCAATCCTGCCGACGTCAGGGACGCGATCAGGGTGGCATCGCCTTCGTCGTTCGCCGCGGCGCGGCCACTGGGCAAGGCAGCGCGAATGGCGTCGGCGACATCGCTTACGAGGCAGTTCAGCATCGCCGTCATCAACGCCCGCTCCTGCTCGGTCAGGCGTTTTGACGGGTCGAGAAAGAAATCGCGCCGAACAGTCGACAGACGGCCGCGCCCAGCGAAGCGCACACGGGCGTTCCCGTCCGTTGCAGAAGCAACAATCGGCCATTCTTCCGGCATCATCTGGCCGGACTTATCCGTTTTCAGTTAACTTCGCGTCAACTGGATGGATGATGACGGACGCGCTGTACGATGAAAAAGGACATCGCCGCATAGAACAAGGCGGCCAGGAGATAAGCGGTCCAGACTCCTGCGAGCGCGAACGGCACTGCGAGAACGATCGCGTTCCGCCGCGAGAAGAGCCAAAGCTCGCCGCCAGGCGGCATCGCCGCTTTCTCGATCCGGGCCGCCTCGGCAAAGGCGCAGGCCGACCCAGCAGCGACGAGTGATCCCCACCCAGTCCCATGCCGCGTCTCCCAAAGTCCAATTGCCAGGAGCGCGATGCCTGCCGCGGGCCAGAGCGCCAGGCGGCTCAGCATCCGTGTTGGCAGTGGCTTCAGCCGAATCGTGGCAAGACGGCCCGCGATCAGGTCCAGCGGCATGGAAATGATGAGGAGAACAAGGCCAGCCCCAAGCCATCCGCGGCTGAAGCAGATAGCTCCGCCGAGCGTCAAAGCAAGAGCGCCCCAGATCAGCCATGACGGCCAGATCGGTGTCTCCATAAGGTGCTCGGTCGCGAAATCCTCGATCGGCGGGAGCAGATAGCGGCTCGTCCAGTCATTTCTGCCACCTTTCGAGGCGAGTATGAGATGCCGCTGGAAATCGGCGAGCTCGTCGGCGCTTTGCACAAGCAGCGGTTCGCTTGCTTGATCCGAAGCACGGACCAGCCGGGCGCCTTCCTGGATCGCGCGTCGAAGAAGTGTCGATTGCAGGTCCCAGTCGCCCAATATTGCCGCGGTCGATCCGAGCAGGCGGGCATCTACCACGGCAACCCCGGCCCAGCGCGAATGGGCATCGATCCGCTCGAAGTCTTCGTGCCGCTCATCATCAGGCACCGTGGCGATCGCCGTATCGGCCTCCCCGGCGAGGGACGAGACGAGATCGACGGATGAAACGATCCCGTCACCAAGCAGGAGGATCATTGAGCCCGCCTCGAATCGGGTAACCGCTTCATTGACGTCGCTGACCGGGAAAACACCCACTCCATCGAGGCGGAGTCGTTCGAACGCATCCTGAAGGGCTTGCGGCACTCGCTCGACCATGATCACGATCGGCGCTGCACCGGCGGCGGCGGCGCATTTGACCTGATATTCGATGAGGGTCCTGCCCGCGAGCGGAAGCAGGGCTCGAAGACTGCCCGAATCGTCTTCCTGATAGGCTCCGATCAGCGCGCCGATCGCCATTGCGTGAAGCACCCTCCCCCTTTCGGTTGCTATGCCATCTGTAATCGCTTTCGTGCGCCGTCAAAGATGGTAAACTGCTTCTTGCAATGACACCCACTCCACAGCGCGCCGAAACTTTGCCACCGGCCGACGATGCGGCAGAGCCCCTCGAGCTGACGACTGCCGGGACGGATTTCCCGGAGCCGTCGTTCGACCAGGAGCAATGGCTCCAGCAGACCGCCGAGGAGAAGGGCGCAGGTGGACGGCAGGTTCTCGGGACCGCGCTGACGCTGCTCGCCGCGATCTGGATCGGCTACACGGCCTGGTCGGCAGGGCGCACCCTCGCCGGCCAGCCACTGACGTCACCGCAATTTGCGCAATGGATCGCGGTCGCTGCCGGCCCGCTGGCGTTGATGGGCCTCACCTGGCTGATGTTCGGCCGAACCCGGCGGAAGGAGGCCGAGCGGTTCACTCGATCTGTCGTCACGATGCGGACCGAAGCGCAGAGCCTCGAAGCTTTGCTCGAGGTACTTTCCCAGCGAATCCAGGACAGCCGGTCCGAGCTGACGATGATTTCGCAGCATCTGATGAAGCTTGGCGACGAGGCGACCGGCAAGCTCGGCGGGATCACTCGCGAATTCGACAGCAGCAGCGAGAAGCTCAAGCAGCACGGCGAAGCGCTCGATCGCGCCGCGGAAGCCGCGCGCAACGATATTGCCGTGTTGCTCGACGATCTGCCGCGCGCCGAGCAAACGGCGCGCGCCGTTGCCGAACAGATCAGGACGGTCGGCAGCGAGTCGGCCGGCAAGGCTGCGAACCTTGGACAACAGGTCAGCGACCTCGCCGAGCGCACCCAAAGCGCGGAACAGCTCATTTCCGAGGCGACCGCTCGCCTTGGGGCGCGTCTTGCGGAGATCGACGCCGCGAGCGCTGTCGCCACGACGCGCGTCGGTGAGGCCGAATCGGCTTATTCGGGAACACTCGACGCGCTCCTCGATCGGACATCAACCACGCTGGAGCAGATTCGGTCGGGGATTGACGTGCAGGCAGCCGCCGTTTCCGCGCTCGTCGCGCAGGCTTCGTCGGGCATTGGAAAAGCGGGCGCCGACGCGGCCGAATCGCTTGCTGCCAATATCGACCATGCAACCAGCTCGCTCGACGGGCTGACCAACAGGGTTGCTGAACAGGATCGCGCGTCGCAGCGCATGATCGCGGAAATCGACCGCGGGCTCGCGCTGATCGACCAGCGTTTCTCGGAGCTGTCCGCGAACGGCGACGAGCGCGCGAACAGATTCCTCGAATCTTTGACTCGCGCGCGGACCGAGCTCGACACGCTCGCGGCGCAGGCGAGCACTCAGGACAATGCGATTGGATCGCTCGCCGAGCGGACGACAACCCTCCGCGAGAGCATCGAGCGACTAGCCAGCGAAGTCCGCGAGGGCGTTGGAAGCGCGATTGGGGAAGCACAAGGCGGCGCCGACCGCCTCGTCGAGACTGCAGCGGCGGCCAAGCCGGATATCGGCTGGCTCCGCGATGCGACGATCGAGGCAGGTGAACGGATGGCTGCGACCTGTGCCGACATCGCCCAGCAGCACGAGCGCTTCAGCGCCTTGGTCGCCAGCGTCGACGGCGGTGTCGAAGGCGCTCAGTCGAAGCTTGCCGAACTGGCCTCAACCCTGGCGCAGGTCGAGCGCGAAGCAACCAACCTCAGTGCCGAGACCGGTCCGGCGCTTGTGGCGTCGCTGCTGCAGGTCAAGGAAGCGGCATCGCATGCGGCGGACCGCGCCCGTGAAGCGATCAAGGGGGTCATTCCCGAGACTGCTGGCAACCTGTCGGAGGAGGTCGGGCAGGCCCTCGAACGCGTCATTCGCGAACAGGTCGAAGACCGGCTGCGGGACGTCGAGAATGTCGCCGCCCGAGCCGTCGAATCTGCGCGAGCCGCTTCCGACCGGCTGACTCACCAGATGATCACGCTTGGCCAGACCGCTTCCGCGCTCGAGGCTCATATCGAGCAGACAAGCAAGGAACAGCGGGAGAAGGACAGCGAGGTCTTCGCCAAGCGCGTCGCATTGCTGATCGATTCCATGCATTCGGCCTCGATCGACGTCGGCAAGATCCTGTCTGACGAGATCGACGACCGCGCCTGGGGCGCATATCTCAAGGGAAATCGCGG
>Ga0070673_100001465_pt1 | contig 13805 bp, 16 predicted proteins | sample KBSM23metaG_FD_65342 | JGI IMG/M metagenome (GOLD analysis project Ga0070673, IMG submission 65342) | Miscanthus rhizosphere microbial communities from Kellogg Biological Station, Michigan, USA - KBS M2-3 metaG | ecosystem: Host-associated > Plants > Roots > Rhizosphere > Soil ... | reverse complement strand
ATTGGGCCGCTCAACATACCCATGAGTGTATCGTGGGGTGGCCTGATTGTAGCTGCGTTGCTCGCGCTTTGGGGCGTTTCGCAAGCAATCAACAACGTTGGAGAAATCCCCCCTTGATAGTGAAAGGGGAGATTAGCAGGGCAGGCCCTGGCGGTTGGGTCCCCACACACTGCATTCAAGACAACACAGCCCTGAAGGTTCCTACAGATCGACCACTGGCCTTCAAAGAAACGGCCGACAGCATAGCCCACTTCTCTTTCTTACTTGGACTGCCCGCCGACCGCTCATACAATCTTGAAGTAGTCCCGGCCAACCTGGCGAGGTCCGGTCGGGACTGCGGGCGCCCGGTGGTGGGCTCGGGCCTGCCGCCGGTGTCTTTCGTCTAAGCTGTCCGCCGTCCCCGTATCATGCGGGCGATCCAAATCAGCAAGCACGCGCCGATGAACCCGGCAATGAGGTAGCCGATCCAACCCCCCAAGGCGATCCCAAAGAAGCTGAAAATGGCGCTGGCAACCGCCGCTCCGACGATACCGAGCACAATGTTCATGAGGAGTCCCATGTCACTCTTCATGAATTGCTCAGCCAGCCAACCAGCAATCCCACCGATGATGATGGCAGCGATCCAGCCTACCGCAGGGTCTCCCATGGCCCATCTCCTCTAGAAGGCGCACCTACGCTATTAGGATGCGCGAACCTGCCAAGGTCAATAAGTGGCGACGGGACCGTCCACAGAGATATCCTCCCACACGCCAATGCGTGATTGATGGCCGCCGCTGAGGTGTAGCCTTGGGCTCTGGCCCCGACCCCCACCCCGGAGTGTGGGTCGGGATACCGGGACCTCGGTCGTCGTGGCCCCACTACGGCCGGGGTCTTAGTGCGCCGCAATCTGAGAGTGCCTTCCAACCAAACGCGTATTTAGTTCACCACGGGTTCCAACAAGGCACCGAAACTGTACTCTCTCCACCGCAAGTAATGGCCGGGTTGTTGGTACAAAAATGGGATTGGTTACAAGTCCTTACCCCCAAGCAAGCAGAGCAAATAGTTAGTCGGGTTCCGTTACAGCGACCTGGGCATGGAAATGGATCGGCCCGGTAGACATCCACCCGGTAGTGTCTAGCCCACGCAGTCATATTGCTCAGCGCAAGCATTGGCATGCAAAAGAGGGTGAGGAGCATTCCAGTGCATACTATCGCTTTCATTTACCGTACCCCCGAAGTATCGCGACTGTGTCTCGGGATCACATTAGTCTGCGCCCAAGGCCCTACAAAGTGCAAGTTTGTGCCGGGCGTCACATCGGGCATAGGAACGGTGAGGGTACCTTCCAAAGGGTACTGTTGGGTTTGGAGGTCGCTATGAATGAGAAGACCACCGACCAGAAAATAGAAGACGAAATCTCCGACGAGGAAGTTGAGGTTGCAGCGATGAAGGATGGCGCGGGTGCGTGGACATTTGTCTGCACCATGGACTGCAACGTATAGAGCCAGGATTTTCGTCGCGGGTGCTGCCACAGCTGCCAATGAAAACCCTCAGCCTTGGGGAAAGCCGTGGTGTAGCGAAAGGAGGGTGTGATGCGCACAGGTCGTGTCATAGCCGCCGGGCTTTGTTTCCTTGCTGTTGCTGCCCCAAACATCAGTACCGCGCAATCTCCAAAAGCCAAAGCAGCAAATGCAGTTGTTGGTGTTGTAAAGCAAACCTCCCGCTTGAAGTGGTCGACGTCACAAGGCTTTTACTTTGATCCACCGTACAAGCTTTTTGGCAGCGATAGAGCAGTGGTCGACAAAGTGCCAAATGCCGTCAGGTGGATAGGTGGTGGTGGAACTAGTTTCGGAGCTGGGGCATGGTGGTGTCATAACTGGTCTTGGTGCACCAAACCGGCAGAAGCGAAGGGGCCTTAGAGACCTGAGTGCAGCAGTCGCGACAGGCACACCAGAGGCACATGCGAGCAGGAACTCCAGCCGGGTCAATCTCTTACGCTTCGAAAAATCACCCTCATAACCTGACGGTCATTATTTTTTCGTGCTCCTTGGTTGCTTTTGGCACTTCGCGACGCGACGGATAGTAGTCCAATCGACGCTATTGGGGGTACAGCGGACGTGCAGGGATCAAGCCGCATCGGTCGATCGTGACCCTGGCTGTGTAAAAACTCTACGCGGTATAGTCGCACCGGGAATTTGGGCTCTGTGGAGATGCGGAGGGTAAAAAAACGAAAAAATTTGTCTGCCGCTCGGCACTACGACCAAATCCGATTTCGTTTTCACACAACTAAGACCCGGAGCAGACATTAAAAGGGCCCGATTACCGGCGAGTCGAATCAGTCAGGCAGCCTTCAAAGCTTTCTTGATACATTCGATGAAGTGGTCCTCACTGAATGGCTTGTTTAGGAAGCAAACCGCTCCAGCCTTCATGGCGCGTGCGCGCACGTTATCATCGGGATAGCCAGTCATGAAAATAACGGGGATGCAATGACCTCGGGCGATAAGGCGGTCTTGCAGGTCAATCCCGCTCAGGCCCGGCATTTGCACATCGCTGATAAGGCACGATGTGTCGTGAACCTGTTCGGATTTAAGAAAATCATCGGCCGAGGCAAACGTGGAAGCTTGGTAACCCAGAGATCGCACGAGCGATTTGGTCGCCTCGCGCACGGATTTTTCGTCATCGACAATCGAAATTAATACCTGAGACATTGCGCGTTCTCCGCAGCCTGCCGTTCCGGCGGGAGCGCAGGCGCGTCTCTCAGCCACTGATGCCATTTCGTATATCAGTGATAAAGGTATGATACTCTGTCCTATGTGGGATAGGAAACCATACGATCTTTCACTTTTTGTTGCGATTGCTGCACGTTTTCGCTATATACTGTTGGGACGTTTGGTTTCGTAGAAAGTATCTTATCAGGACGCGGTAAGGCAGGCCATGGAACGAGAAGACAACAAAGATCGGCTCGAGGTCGCCGTTCGCTTATATAACGAGCTTTGCGCGCAATATCCGAATCGGTTCATAACATTGTTTGATGAGAACGGCGTACGTATTTCAGCCTTCAATCAGCCTGACGCGCCAGCGGAGCAGGCATAAGTGTGACCATGTCATTGCTTCGCGTGCATGAGTCCGGTTGTGGCACATCGCGACGCGCCCGCTGACGGTCCCAGTCGACGCAATTGGGTGAACAGCGGACGGGGCCCCAGCGGTTTGATTCCGACCCAGAGGAGACATCGCCTCTTTCGTTCGCGCAAAGGGGTGTAAGGATGCCTCTACGCCATTGCGGATGTTTCATTCGACATATCGAGCGCAAATGCGGGAACCCTCCCTGCTTCGTCGCCGCGCATGCATCCTGGTCACTGAACCGCCGCATAACCGCCTAGGACAATTCGTAAGATAGTGCTGTCGGCTCGCTCACGTTGAGGCCGGAACCACGAGCCAGATGAGCGGCATCAGTCGAACCGATTAGTGGCCGGACAGGCATTGAGGGGGGCTGCTGGCTACATGGCCGGAAGCTCTGTCGCGGCGGCCGACGGCCATGGTGGTACGCCGGTCACCGAGGCGCAGCCCGGACCGCAGCCGCTGTTGACGCATCCGCGCGGGTTGACGCATCGGCGAGCATACGACCGTGTTTGTTTTTATTCTTGGAGATCGTTTAATTCGGGAGGGACAAGTTGAGACAAGCTCCAAGGAACGAACCTGCACTAAAAGCAATTCGCCGGAGAGCGCGTAAAAGTGGTGTTACGATTGCTGCAGTACCGTGCAAAGACGCAACCGGTCGGCACCCTGGACACATCCGTAGACGTGTACTTCGCGTAGGTAAGAAGATATGTGGTATTCATTACATTCGAAATGTGCAACGACGAAAAAATCGCAATGTGCAGTATGCGCGAGTTCAGGTATATCGTTCCTCGGTGCTCACACAAGACGAGAAAGCGTTCTATATAGCGCCCCCAAATCACCGTCCGCGGATCATTACAAGTTCTCGAAAACGCCTCCTCAAGCTTTTTCCGTATGGCAAAAGCAAAGTTATGATCTACTTTGCGGTTTAATCTAACCACCGCCCTTCAGCCGATTAAGCGCAACCGCAGCAACAGCCTTTGCTGACACATCCGCAAGCGTGACGAAGTCGCCGATGTGGCACAACTCGGAAGTCGCGAACCGCTCAACCGATTTCCGCTTTGAGGCGTTTAAAGCGGACGTGGCGTGAATTTGACACTCGCCAACGAAGCGGGCCCAGCGCTGCGCTTGCGCCCAACTAAAAAGCCCCGACCGGTTGGTTGCGTGTCGGTAGTTGTCGACGAAATTCCGGTCGGGGCAAGTCTTGAGGGTTAGTTCAGATGTCTTACAGCTGCAATCGAAGCAGAGCCGCGTTCCAAACCATTAACTGTTGGCGGCCGGCGTGCCAAGCCTCACACGAATGGCAACTAAACAGTAACCCCTGAGCGCGCAGACTGCCCCAGGGGTTCTTTATCCAGCAAGGGGAGGCGACAGCAATGACAATATCAATCATCAGTATCCCGCCTGAAGGCTTCCGCTGGCAGGTGGTTGAAGCTGGCAAGGTGCTAAGAACGGGCAGAGCCAAAAGCAGGCCAGAAGCCTTTAAGCTAGGAAATAGGGCAATCAGAGAAGTTATTGTCGAACGTGCCTCTGCAACTCACGCACAGCTGCATTAGATTGCGGCTTAGCCTCAAGATGGGGGACGCCCATGGTATTGCGAATATCGCTGAGCAATCTCGTCGACGGAGTTCGATGGCAGGTGATCGAGCGAGACACGACGCTGACGGCTGGCCTTGCCAACACCGAGTTCGAAGCTAGAGCTGCAGCAATCAAAGCAAGCAAAGAAATTGAGACCGCGCGTTTTGTTTTAGCAACAAGGTAGTTACAAGCCTTGCTTGGAGCTACCGTCATTCGCCAATCAAGTATGCCTGCCCGTGCTCCGGAAATCGAAACGATTAGTATCTCTGAGGATTTCAACGGCACTTTGCTTTGCATGACAGCGATGATAGCCAGGAACTATCTTGACGCCTCCGGGCCAATGTGAACCCGTTCTGAGAACGCTGAGGTAGGAACAGCGAAGAGAGCGACAGCACATATAGCGAAGAGGCGCATGGATTTTCTCCACAGTCCCTTGCCACATGAATTGTGAACGCCCCGATGGCGCCAAAGAGGCTTAGCTGGGGAAATGCTGTGGCGGCTGTGGTGCGCTGCCGGTTCGCTTGAGCGGCGCGAGAAAAAGCGCCGGCACGGAGGACGTTATGGACCTTAAGGGCGCGGTCGCCGTTGTGACGGGCGGCAACGGCGGGCTCGGGCAACGCATTTGTCACGCGCTGGCCAAGGAAGGGGCGCATATCGCCGTCATCTACGCACAAAGCCGGGACGAGGCGGAGGGCGTTGCGAGGGAGCTGACATCGCGCCATCAGATCAACGCCGCGGCGTTCGCGTGCGATGTAACCGATGATGCGGCCGTGCAGAGACTGATCGGCGACGTGACCACGCGCTTCGGTCGTCTGGACGTCCTCGTCAACGATGCCGCTTACAATAAGTCGATCCCCTTCACAGATCTCGACAATCTTACGCTGGAGGTGTGGGACAAGATCATGGCTGTCAATCTGACAGCGCCAATGCGCCTCATCAAGGCGGTGGCACCCGTCATGAGGGCCCACGGGCGGGGCCGCGTCGCTAATATCGCGTCGGTAGCCGGGCTCGGGCCAACGGGCTCTTCCATCGCGTACGCGGTGTCGAAGGCGGGGCTCATCCACCTCACGCGCTGCATGGCAGTGGCGTTGGCGCCGGAGATACTCGTCAACTGTGTCGCACCCGGACTGCTGGAAGGCACGCGAGCGACATCAAACCTCCGGCCCGAGCAGGTCGAGCGCTCCGCGTCCGGATCGCTCCTGAAGAAGGCCGCCGACAAGGATGATTGCGCTGACATGGTGGTCGCTATGTGCCGCACCGAGACTATGACCGGCCAGACGGTCGTCATCGACTCTGGGCGCCTGTTTCATTAGAAGCTCGTCTGACGCTCGCATCGCGCAGTGGGTAGTTTTGTCGTCGAGGTGTAACCCCGTCGCGAGCGGCTTTACTTCCGATAAGTCGTATTCTCCGTAGGCCCCCCGCTCCGATTGCAAGCCCTCGATCCGGCAGCGTGACCGAGATCACAGCATTTCGTTTTGCAGACATCGGCCGAGAGCGTAGGTTTGGCACGGGACAGCACCTTCGCCCCGGCACTCTACACGAATGGCGCCGGGGCTTTTCCTTTGTGCGCCAGGAAGCCCGTGCAGCGGCCTTTCGCCCAGCCCGCCGCGTGCGGATATGCCCCTGTGACTCAAGGAGGGCCCGCGGCGCTCGTTTTGTGTAAGTGCAGGGCGGTAGCTGGTTCGGGTAAGGGCGCACCGGTGGATTCTGGTTGGCTGGGCCTAGGATGGTCCTTGCGCGGGTCCTGTGACCCATGAGCCCCGCGCTTTCGTGCCTGTCTCTTCGGACTGAAGCCTCGGCCGCGTGCTCGCATCGGCGGCGAATCCCCGCCCCCCAACCCCACATCACGACGCCAGCTTGTACCCGCCGGCTATCGTCACCAGGATGGATGGCGGGGGCGGGAGTATCATTCTCGAACTTCTGCCGTAGGCGGTAGATGCGGGTCTCCAGCGTGTGCGTGGTCAGGCCGGAATTGTAACCCCAGACCTCCCGCAGAAGCATCTCCCGAAAAACCGGCCGCGGCGGCGGGAAACGAGGCGTTGCCCTGCTACATAGTGGCACTTAAGGCGTCGAAATTAGACCACCGCTGGTTGCGACTATCCATCGCTTGCCCCACCGAACAATGGAATCAACTCGCCCAACCCCCGGCACAATGTCTCCCTGCCTTGCGGTCCAGATGCCATTCGGCCCTTCCAAAACTGCCGCACCATTAGTTACTTCTCGAAGCATCCATCCCTCAATGGTAGTCACTCTCGTCTCCGGCACCGGCATCGGAATGCGTTTATCTTGCGGACGCACAGATCTTTTCAACCGGGTGCTTTGCTTCAAACCAGCCGCGCCGTCCGCGTACATGCGTTCCTGCTGTGCATCGTTGCGCTTTGCGCTGTGAAGGGCGGCTGTGATTTCAGGTGGTACCGCTGCACGCCGCAGCAGCTCAGAGGAAGTGACGAGTACGGGCGGCGACCTTTTCGTAGAAATCGATAAAGACCGGTCCAATGACAATACCCAGCGGGTAACTATCTCTTTTGCTTCGAACGAGTGCCAAAGGATTGCAAGACCAATTGCCGCCGCAAAGAAAAACAACGCAACGTGAGATATTTGTCCGCGTGTCAATGCCCTGGCGCTTACAAATCGATTCTTAAAACCTGATTGTCGCGGACCGGGGCGGATTGCAGAGGCCCGCGCCGAAGCAAAGTCGTCTGATGCGTCCCGAATTGTTGCGGTCCGGTCGAATGAATCGTCCGCGACGCGCAGATCAAATGCTGCTTGGTAAGACCAAGCTTCCCTTGCTGTCGCCGATACTTTGGGCGTAGGGCGGGCACATTTCTGTTTATCCGGCAGTTCATCGCCGCTGGCGTTGATCCATTCCCTAATCGATCTTAGTTCTTCGTCTGGTGGAGCACCGACGGCATAAAACCTCGCCAGCTGAGCTACTGCCTCGATGTCTAAAGAATGGATTCCAGATCGATCGTCTAAATCACCATCATCATGATGACTTCCAGAATTTAGGCTGACGGCTTCGATGTCTGCAGCGCGGGGATCGGTCGATCCAGACTCGTGGACAAGATCATCAGCACTCATCACTGCCTCATTCAGCAGGAGCGTGTCAGACCGGCGGATCATTGGCGCAAGCTGGCCGATGTGACGATCCTGAAGATCGAATTTGACTCGTCATCGCCTGCTCATCCCATCGTGAAGATTTTAATAAATGGTTGCGCAATTCTGGCCTTAAAGTGTTGTTATTTCGATCATCTCGAAACGCACCTCCGACTGCGCAGTACTGCGCAGTCCACCCGCTTCCTGGACGGTCGGATTTTACTTCTCAGAATAAAGCTTATCGGAAGTCAAACGGTTGGCGACTTTTGGGTAGTCGTTTGGCTAAGATTGACGTTTGAGCGAGAGCCGGCGTTAGGCAACGAGGTTAGAACGTCGTCCGTTGTCGTCAGAAACTCAGCGAACGGGTCAGAGCTTTTACGGCCTTCGACGGCACACGATCAAAGTCCGCACCCTCGGGTCACTATCCCCGTTCGCACCCGGTCCAGGAGATGTGGGCTTATCCTCCTCCAATAGCTGACATGGCGGACGCGTCGCAGCCAGTCGCGATGCGCCATTGCGACATTTCGTACTGCAGAACAGGGCGGAGGCGTCCATCATATCTTTCGCCGTCGCTCTCGGACAGCAGTCGCAGCGGCGCGGTTGTTACCAAGCTTTTCTTTTAGGAGCGAATGCACGCAAGGATGCATCTGAAAAACGGGTCGACTGCACAATGTTACCAACAACGCGCCACTACAATGCCGGAATTGACCTTTTATTGGTTAATATCGGGGGGCCGGGGCCATTCGAGTTTCGGGGATATCTCGAGGCAGACTTGCCGCATGCGCTGGCGGTAAGCCTTCGCGCTGCGCTGTCCAGCAACGGCTGGCGCAACCCCGTCGACGAGCGTTGGTGTGGTTGCTCGCTGCAGCGGTAGCCGCGTTTGGGACGGATGAAGCGTGGTCCGCTGCGCATCATCACGGCGCGCCGACCCACCTGAAGCATGCGCGGGCACACCGGACCAAAGGGGCCGAAGCACAGCATTACAAATACGTTTTGAAGCGATCGAGGAAGTACGCACGTCTGCGCCACAGCCGACGAATCCGCGTCGCGGTTGCAAACATACGAGGCACCTCCTCCCCGGCCGAGCGACCGGCGGCTTCGCTTGCGCCAAATCTCGCCGCGGTGAAGCAAGCACTCGAACTGGTCCGGGCGCATAAAGCGCGCGAAGCGACTGCGCTTGCGACTTCATTCAGCGATCCAGTGGCGCAAAAGCTCGTTGAATGGGCGCTGTTGCGTCACGCAGAAAGTGAAGCTGCATTCCAGCGTTACGCGAACTTCATCCGTGCAAATCCGGATTGGCCCGGCATTCCGATGCTGCGCCGGCGCGTCGAGTTGAAGCTGTGGGAGGACCAGCACCACGGCGCTTCAATGGGTGGCTATTTCGGCGCAAAACCGACCAGCGCGGATCGCCCCGCTGAAAAACGCGGGATTCGCGCAGCTCAAGATCGCGACGAGCGGTGGCGAGAGCGCCGCGGGTTGGCTCGCAAGTTGATCGATCTCGGCGACGCAGCGAGCGCGTATCGGATCGTGCGCGAGGCTGCGCCTCCCGCCAATCCTTATTACCGCGCCGAATACCATTTTATTGCCGGTTGGGTCGCGCTCCGGTTTCTCAATGACCCACCCACCGCACTCGAGCATTTCGTCCGGATCGATGAAGGCTCCACTGAACCGACTGTTCGCGCGCGCGCTGCCTACTGGCGCGGCCGCGCAGCCGAAGCGGACGGCCGGTTCGAGGAGATGCGCGCTCAGTACGAGGCCGCCGCTCGCTATCCTACCGCCTACTACGGCCAATTGGCGAACGCCCGGCTCGGCCTGGGCGAGATCGCATTGCGCTCTCCGCAGCCCAAATCGGCACTCGGCGCTGCACGTGAACTCGCTCGTGCTGCTGATATTCTCTATTCGATCGGCGAACGGGATCTCGCCATCTCGTTCATGATCGACCTCGCCAAGGAGAGCAATGACGTCGCCGCTGTCGCCGCCGTCGGTGAGGTCACGGCGCGATACAACGACGCCCAAACGATGCTGCTGATAGGCAAGACGGCTCTGGCGCGCGGCATGGCCATGGACCAGTACGCCTTTCCCGCAATCGGCGTGCCGCTCTACGATGCGATCGGGCCGCATCTTGATCGCTGCGTGGTATATTCGATAGTGCGCACCGAGAGCGGCTTTAACCAGCACGACAAGTCACCAGCCAAAGCGGTGGGGCTAATGCAAGTCACGCCGGAAGCCGGTCATGATACCGCTAAGCGGTTCGGCATCACCTACGACTGGAACCGACTAGTGTCGGACCCGGTATACAATACCCAAATGGGAGCGGCAGAGGTCGCTGCTTTGCTCAAGGAGTATCGTGGCTCTTACGTCCTGGCGTTCGCCGGTTACAACGCTGGCCGTGGCCGCGTCGCGGAATGGATAGCCAGGCACGGCGATCCGCGCGATCCCAAAGTGGATGCTGTTGATTGGATCGAACGCATCCCATTTGCCGAGACGCGCAACTACGTGCAGCGTGTCATGGAGAACCTGCAGGTCTACTGCGCCCGCTTAGGCGCCAGCACCGCGACTTTGGAGCCCAACCTGCATCGCGCCGCACCGATCGGTTCGCGCGCAAATCCCATTCTGGTGGAGGCCATTTCTCAGTAAGGTACCATTTCTCTGCCTCGCTATTTTGCAACCGATGACATTGCCCTGATCAAATGCGTTATCGGCATTGGGCCGCGCTTTGAGATACTTTCGCATCGTTTTGCTGGCGGGCGTCGCGTGCCTAGTCGCGCCGCACACGGCGAGCTCTACGAGTCCCGGCGAGCTATTGCGAAGCTGCTTGGAAATAGTGAGCAGAGTAGAACCTAAGGCAGGCAGTGAAGTCGAGATTCGACAAACGGGGTTGAGTTGCTGGTCCTATATGTCGGCCATTCAAAACATGTCGGTTTTGGAAACTCCGCGTGGAGTGCGTCTGCTCGGAATTTGTGCTCCACCAGACACTACACTTATTGACTACGTGCGCGTTTTTGCTGGGCAGGCGCGGAAGAGAAATGTGCAGAGCGAAAATGCAAGCGGCCTTCGCAGTAGTGATTCTGAGCGACGCGTTTCCATGCAGCGCCAGAACCCATTCTCGCTAAGGTGGGCTACTGAATCACTACGTTTACTTTGACGCCCCGGGGCCACCCCGACATTGTCGCTTTGCGCCCACTTCCTATTCCAAAGTATTGCCAAACCCACCTTTTGAACTCCTTATTTGCCGGTCTCTTGGATGTCTTCGCTCGCCAAGGCGGCGAATGTCCGCCTGTGGCACGTCTCGTCATTGTCGCACCGCATTGTGACGTCGGAAAACGGGATATGAGCGGACATATCACGGCGGTCGGCCCAGGACAGCTGATGACCCATCAGGGACCTCTCAACCGACATGCGAAGGGCTGATTGCTGCTAAGCTCCACTCAGGAACTCACGCAGAACCTCAAAGCCTTGGCCACATCCTCCCTGCTCCCGCCAACGCGGCGGCCCCGATTTCTGATGTTGTTGTGCCAGCCAATGCGCTGCGCAATGAGCAGATCAAGCGTCAAGTGAGGCAAAAAGGTTGCTCAGTTTCGCAACACCACATTCGCCCGCGTGCAAATAGGCTATTTCAGTAAAAGCTGGGGCAGTTGGCGCCACGAGCTTCCGAAGCGAATGTCGTTTTATCGCGCTCCCTGGAACTTGGACGATTTAGTTGGCGCCAGCTCTTTGAGTTCCGCATTGGCGGCTGCGAATTCGGCGAAGCTTTTTGGGCAGTCCGCAGCTGCAAGCCGGAACAGTCGCGCAGCGTCATCCTTCGAGCCCCCCAGTAGTGCCAGTTCGCCGCTGTAGAAATTGAATTCGCACAATCGGCCCTTTCTCGTTTTGGCATCGCCATCGTTTGCCGCGGCGAGGACACTCTCTACTGTTATCTGGCGCAGGTAGAGGCGGGCGATCGGCGCCGGCCACTTAGTCAAGTCGATCCGTGTTAACAACTTTGTGAGTTCGCTCTGCTGATCGCTGCGCTTTCGCACAATTTCGATCCAGAGCGCTGCATATGCATTCCCAGGGTCTAACTCGTTAGCTCGATTGAAGTCAGCCAGCGCTTTTGCCAGTTCGCCCATATAAAAGTGTGCGATGCCGCGACTGAAAAGTGCGTTGCCAAATTCCGAATTGAGCCAGATGGCCTGATCGTAATCGGCAATTGCGCGCTCGTGGTCGCCTTTAGCCTCATACGCGCTGGCGCGCCCGTTGAACGCCGTCGGATCTTTCGGGTCGAGCTTAGTAGACTGATCGTATTCGACTATTGCGTGGTCAAAGTTCCCCTTGGCGTAGTACGCCCATGCACGCTTGTTGTAGGGCGTAGTATATTTCGGATCGAGTTCAATAACCTGTTCGAAATCGGCGATAGCGCGGTCATAGTCGCCCTGGCTTTGGTGGGCTTCGCCACGCCCTTTAAGCCATGAGATACCCTGGGTCGAGTTGGACGGCTCTATCATAGTCAGTAATGGCGTTTTCGTAGTCGCCTTTCTTTTGATATGCGCTGCCTCGATTCTTGTATGGGTAAACAAATTTTGGATCGAGCCTGATAGCCTCACTATAGTCGGCGATGGCACGGTCGAGATCGCCCTTGGCGTGATGCGCCAAGCCGCGGTTGTTGTAAGGGGATGCGTCTTTCGGGTTGAGCTCGATGGCCTGACTATAATCGGCAACAGCACGATCATAGTTGCCGTTCCTGTAGTACGCATTGCCGCGATTGTTATACGGGGACGGATCTTTCCGATTAATCTCGATAGCCTGATCGTAGTCAGCGATGGCGTGTTCGTAGTCGCCCTTTTTGCTGTATGCGTTGCCGCGGTTGTTGTAGGTCGAAGCATCCTTTGGATTTAGCCGCGCGGCCTGATCATAGTCAGCGATCGCATAGTCGTAATTGCCCTTAGCGTGGTAGGCGTGTGCGCGATTGAAGAACTCCACCGCCAAATGATCCTTACTTTCCTTGCCAGACAGTATTAGGGCAGTACAACCTGCTATCGCCTGATCACGAGTGCTGTCCGCTTCGTAGCACCAAGTCCGATCTTGGGATTGTTGTGCCAAGGCTACGGCGGGCAACATAAAAGCGAGGCCCTTAGTCGCTAGCGAAAAACATCGGAAAGGCCACATGACACTGCCGTGACAAAGTAGCTTCGCAAACACTCGCCCCTTACGCTACTAGCCCAACGATGCTGGTTCTAGTGAATTCTCACCGAGTAGGTCATGAACCTCCCGACGCCAAAGTGCTTGGATTGTCGTTCCCTGAAACGCTCCTCGCCAGTGCCGACGAGGTCGGACCAGGCGCCGCGAGGTCGCCGGTTGGCACTAACCGGACCTGCAGCACGCCGTGACAGATATCGGTTGTGCGCAAAACAGCGGACATCAGTCGTTCGGCGGTCTAGGGGTCGCCGTTAGCCTTGAAACTGTCGAACCAGTTCGGCGACGTGATCTCCCCATCGATCGAGTGCGTTCTTGCGTTCGGCAAGGAAATCATGCCGCTGGTAGACCGCTGCGACGGCAGGAACCGCACTCGCTCCATCGTTCGGCTGTCGCCGGCGACGTCCCTTCGATCGAGCGAGATTCGCATCTGTAACATAAACGGAGACGTTTGCGTCAATGAAAAAGTGACGTGAATGACGCTTGGCCTGCGGTCAATCGCATATGCCACGCGGACGCGTGTGTCGGCCCGCCTACGCTGGCGGTCCAAGCGTTCTCACGGCCGAGTTCGCAGAGAGTGCGGCGCCGGCTTGCAAAGACCGGAGCCCCGCCAACGCCGCAGCGTAGAGACGCTCGGGATCGCGTTCGCCCTTCGCCGCCAGCGCGATGATCCGCTTGGCGATGATTTCGCGCATGACCTCGGGTTGGCCACGCGCGCGCAGTCCGGAAATCGCGCGCTCGTAGGCGGCGGCGAGCAAGGCCGTCGTTTCCGAATCAAACACCTTTTCGGGGCGGATGAATTGAAGGATCTGGGCCATGACGCACTCTCGGGACAAACGCGACCGCTCACTAGGTGCTGCTTTTGC
>Ga0070673_100001464_pt1 | contig 13810 bp, 11 predicted proteins | sample KBSM23metaG_FD_65342 | JGI IMG/M metagenome (GOLD analysis project Ga0070673, IMG submission 65342) | Miscanthus rhizosphere microbial communities from Kellogg Biological Station, Michigan, USA - KBS M2-3 metaG | ecosystem: Host-associated > Plants > Roots > Rhizosphere > Soil ... | reverse complement strand
TATTCATTGGCAAGGTCAACTACTGGTGCTAGAATTGCCACCCGACAAGTTAAGGTGGTCCATACGTTTGCGGCTATCGGCGCCGCCAGACAACATTTGAGGAGACGTTCCCCCCGTGGGTTCACCATTAATCGTACTGACTGCTTCATCCACCGAAGCAAGTGAATGGCATCACAGCATCTGGCAGCAGATGATGTCTGCCACAGTCCCGCAGAAGTTTGCCAATACCTTTTTCAATAAAGTCTCATTTGAAAATGAAACGTGGCCTGATGGGCGAGCTAAGTATGTCCCAAATGGTCTGCGCATGGTTGAGACTCTGTTGCTCAACAAGTACGACGAAGACGATGTCGTAACCTGCTACGTCGATCAGCTAGACAAGTTCGTTGGCCCTGAAACAAAAGTACTGGCAATCCACGCCCACAATCCGCTCGGCATTTCATACGCTACCGATGTCTACGCCAAAATTTTTGGCGATAACCAGATGCCGCTGAACGCGCATCAGTTTTTACGCATCGTGCAGCATCCGGTAATTGCTAAATACAAACCGAAGATTGTCGTAGGTGGACCGGGAGCGTGGCAGCTTGAGCGCGCGAATCGTCTTGATGAGTTTGCCATCGATTATCTAATTGACGGAGAGATCGAACGTGTCTTCGGCGATTTGTTCGAAAGGATCATGAAGGGTGATCCGACGCTGCCGCGAATAATCAAGTTACCGAAAGATACGCAACCCACTGTCGAAGAAATTCCGGTGGTAAGGCACCGATCTACGTTTGGAGTGGTTGAGATCACGCGGGGCTGCGGACGTGGTTGCCAATTCTGTGGTCCAGCAACCAAAGTAGGGCGATCGTTCCCGCTCGATCACATTATCGAAAGTGTGAAAGTGAACGCGGAAGAAGGCGCGACTGAAATTATGATCTCGTCGGAGGACATGTTCCTCTACGAGCAGTTGCCGAACTTCGAAACCAATACTCCTGCGCTTGAGAAACTTTTTCAAAGCATCATCGACGTTCCGGGGATCGAGACGATTCAAACGTCGCACATTACGATGGCGCCAGTCGTGAAAGATCCTTCGATCATCGAACGGCTGACTCCATACCTGGTTCCTTATTCGCACGTCCAACATAAAGATTCGACTCATCCGGATAAGCGTGCGGCAGATCCAATCATCGGCCTCGAGACAGGCAGTGCGCGGCTTTTCAATACTTACATGAAGGGCAAAGCGTATCCGTACAAAGCGCATCAGTGGCGAGATGTGATTCTAAAAGGAATGGAGACGCTGAATCGGAACAACTGGTTCCCGTTCTGCACCTTCATTATCGGACTGCCCGGCGAGACCGATGCCGATACTAAGGAATCGCTGGATCTACTGTACGATCTGCGGCACGCGCAAGGGACGTTCGTGCCAACTTTCTTTGTGCCGCTCGAAGATACGCGCATGAAGAAAAAAGACGGCGCGAAGCTAATTGAGATGACTGACCTGCAGTGGGAGTTCTTCTTCACTTGCTGGAAATACAACCTGGAGTTTTGGTATCGCGGTTCCCGTGCTAACACCAAGTTCTCACTCGGCGTGCCGATTTACTACAACATGCTGGGCAAGAAAATCTTCGGGCGCGGCATCAAGTATCCGTTGGCTCGCTTCGCGGGTGTTCCTGATCGTTTTATTCGCAAGCACATGTATCTCGATTTCACCGGATACAAACGGAACCGCCACGGCATGGAACCATTCACGAAAGAAATCGTGCCAGGCTTCCATAGTGTTCGCGAGCAGGGTCTCAACATGATTGACGCCACGCAACTGCATCACTTGAAGCCGCCCGTTGCAGCCGAGCCGGCACTTGCCTCCGGCGACTGAAGAGCCTACCGCCAGTTGAGCAAGTACGTTCTTAAATCCTCATACATTTGGTCGAAAGACTCGGCGCAGAACAGTAACGGTTGAAAGTGAGTCGGATCGTATTCCTGTTCGATAGTCTCCTGTAGATTCAGCGGGCGTAGTTCCGCCTTGTACATCGCTTCCAACTCACCGGCTGATGAAAGTAACCCAGTTCCATACGCCTTGACCTCGCCATCTTCACGTAGCACTCCAAACTCGATCGTGAACCAATAGAGACGCGCCAGACGTTCAAGTCCGTCGTCTGAAGTCGTGCGCTTCACCGCTTTTCCAAACAAGCGATTTAGTTCGGCCAGGCGATCGCTGGCAAGCGTGACCCCGTGACCAATGATTTCATGGACCACGTCAGGCTCTGGTGTGTAGAGCGGCGTCGAGTGATGGCGGATGTATTGCGTGCAGAGAAATACTCCGTCCGACAATGATTCGAGAAAGACTCTCGGCGCCACCAGCCCAGCTACCGGTTCGAGTCGAAAGCCGCTGATGGCGAACACGCGCTCACTTACTGTTCGCAGCTGCGGAATGCGCTCCGGATCGAATTGCAAGCGCTGTAAGGCGGCGAGGTATTCGGCGCAAGCATGTTTTTCCTGCGCTGGTTTCAGCGCGCGCCAGATCGTCTGCCACACCTGATGCTCTTCAGGGGTGTAAAGCGCGTCGGGGATTTCGGCGCCCGCTTTGTAGGTCAGCGCAATTTCGGCGATGCGATTGCGGCGCGCGCGGTACTCAACGTCGCGAAAGCCAGGGTGGTCCGGGTCGAGCTGGACTATCGAATTGCGATCGGGTGCGCTCGTCGTAACCGGACGCATGTCAACGTGATCGGAAAGCACGGAATCTTTGGCCATTGCCGCTCCTTCGTATCTCTAGTTTATGAATAAAAATCGGCCACCAATCCTTCACTTTTAGAAGGACCGGTGGCCGATTTGAAAACTTGTTTTGGTGCTTAGCTCGTTACACCATTACAGCTTCTCGCTCGACCGTCCCTCCAAATGGAGAGCGGACCGTAATAGTAATAGTAGCGATAGCTGAAGTGGTGTAATTGCACGGTGTCAGGATACTCAGCGATGTTAGGAAAAAGCAAGGATGAAGGTGAAAGGCGAAAGGAGAAAGTCCTCGTGGAAAACAGACTTTCATCCTTCATCCTTTCCAAGGTCCTTTATCCTTTCAATCCCGCTCGCTTGACTCTAATGCCGCCGTTGGTTGTCACAGCCCGGACCAGTGGACCACCTGAACCGAGGTTTACCGAAATCTCTTTCGTGATGCGACCCTGCACTGTGATTGGAAAATCAATATTCACGCTACCGTTAACCGTGGAAGTTTCAAGGTGCGCTGAATAGTTTTCCGGCAACGTCATGCTGACACCGCCATTCGTCGTGCGCACGTCGAGTTGTTCGCCGTCCCAACGATCACCGCTCAATTCAACAGCGAGTCCTCCGTTTGTAGTTGAGCCGTGCACGTTGCCGCCGACACCACGCAACGCGACGCCGCCGTTGAGCGCGCGGAATTCCATCTTCCCATTGACGTCGACGATTGCAATGCCGCCATTGTGTGAGGCCAACATCAGATCTGAATGTCGTGGGACGTAGAGTTCATAGCTGACCCACCAACCATAATCACGTTGACTGGCTGGTCCTTCGGCGCGAACGCGAAGACCGCCGGTTTGCACAATCACCTGTTTAGCGAGTGCTTCGGCTTCTGCAAGCGTAGGCGCTGATGTCTGCACGCGTGAGCGAACGAGAACTTCATTCTTGTCCCAGCCCTTGACCGCAACACCGCCGTTTTGACCGGCGTCCACATCAATTGTTCCGCCGCTGGGCAATGTTTGCTCCCTAATTTCGCAGTGATTTTGAAGACGATCATTGCCCCATGAATCGTTGCAGGTCATCTGACTGTCAAACTTCTTTTGAGCGAAACCCGTTGCAGTTGTCAGGCTGAGCGTCGCCGCGATCAGCAATGTGTATCCAAACCATTTCCTCATAGCATTTCTCCTGTTATTTGGCGTGTTGTTCGCCGCCGAGTTCAAACTGGTGGTTCCTGTTCTGCTCAAGTAGACACCACCGGTATTGAGGATGTGGCAGAAAATTCAGGAGATGAGTGAAGAGCGAATGCGTTTAGCGTTTTTGCAGCATTACGGTGCGAGGAATTCCCTGTAGGTCTTCACGAATTCCAAGAAACGACCAAATGCTTTGATCGACTAATTGCTGAACTAGCGAGGCCTGATCATATCCAATTTCAAAAATGAAATATCCCGCGGGCCGCAGGAACGCACCGGCATCCTTGAGCAGCCGGCGAATTAGATCGAGACCATCTTGGCCTGAAGTGAGCGCAGTTCGCGGTTCGTGTTCGCGAACTTCGCGTTGCAGCGTGGGCCAATCAGCGTCCGGAACGTATGGTGGGTTCGACACGATCAAATCAAATTGGGTGTTACCAAAAGTCCGAAGCGCATCTGCGACCAAAAAAGAAGTTCGTTCGCGAACTCCGTGTCGCGTGGCATTGCGAAGCGCGATCTTGATCGCTTCGTGTGACAAGTCGGTCGCGATGGCGTTTGTATTTGGTCTCTGCTTCAGAATCGAAATCGTGATGCAGCCGCTACCTGTTCCGAGATCGAGGATTGTCGCTTGCGCTTTTGGTTCAATGCATTCGAGCGCGATTTCAACTATCAATTCAGTTTCGGGCCGCGGGATAAGAACAGCCGGCGACACTTCAAAGCTCAATCCAAAGAATTCCTGAGTGCCAGTTATGTATTGGAGAGGCTCACCGCTCGCACGACGCCTCGTGCGCTCAACAAATCCCGTGAGCTGGTCCTCAGTCAGCAGATCGTCAGCATGCGTAATCAGGAAACCACGATCGCGTTCGAGTAGATCGCTTAGCAGCAAGCTCGCGTCAAACTGCGCGTCAGGCACTTGGGCCTGTTTGAGGACAACCGTGGCTTCGCGAAGGGCCTGAGCGATAGTAATGTTCATCGGCTTGCCAGTTGTTGATGGCGGCGCACTATAATACGTCCATACGTTTCGAGAAAGTTTAAGCGGTCGAAACACCGTGAGCATTTGTTCACGCAAAGGTGTCGAAGAAGTGCACACGTGTCGCGAAATGCGGAAGAGAACCGTCATTAAAAGTTTATTTCAGGCACAACGGTACGAGTCTCGTCCCTCCCGTAACGTCGGAGCCCCTGGGCCACGCGGTTTAGGGGTTCCGGCGTAAAAACTTCGGTCTGCGGATTTTAGGCAGAAAGGGAACTTCAAAGTGAGCACGCTCTACAAAAGCATTCTCCTTTTTGCGCTGAATTGGCTGGACGCCCAGCTTACGATTCTATGGGTGCGATTGGATATCGCAACTGAAGGAAACGGATTGATGGCGCACGTGCTCAATCTCGGAGAAGGTCCATTCCTGTTCACCAAGCTCATGATCGGCGCCTTCGCGGCGTACATTCTTTATCGTTGTTCACACCTGCCAATTGCTCGTCGCGGACTCCAGCTGGTTTTGGGAGTTTATTTTGTGCTGATGGGTGTGCACGTGGTGACCGGATTTTCCGCCCTCGGCTGGAACGCACCCGGCGTTGTGCTTAGTTATTTTATGCACCTACCGCAAGCAATGCTTAATTAGCAAAATCAGTAATCAGCAGTCAGCAATCGGCAAGGTCACAGGTCCTCAGGACGTCCCATCGTGTGCTCCTGACTTGGAGCTGACAGTCGTTGCCACGCCGACCACGATCTTCGATCGTCAGTCTACATATCAAGGCTTGCGCAGATCGCTATGGCACTTATACTGTGTGCCGCGGGACTGTAGGAGTAACCCTCTCGACGAGCGATGCCACGCCAATCATCAGTCTGCAATCAACAATCTCTTATCGCGTCATTGGCGCCGCCTGCACAACCGCGGCAGTTGTTAGGGCATCCAAAAAGCACTCGCTTTCCACGAGAAATTCATAAGCTTGGAGACGCACTATGTATAAACTCTCGGCACGCCAAATATTGATCATCGCGTTAATTTCCGGCCTGTTTGCAGCCGCCGGGGTTGCCGTGGTTGACCGCCTTTCAAATCGATTGCAACCGGCCCGCGCAGCGTTCAATGAGAACACTCCCGCCGGCGTTTCAGATCCCGCCACTGCGACTGATGAGAACAACAACATCGAAATCTATCGAGCCGTAGCTCCGGGTGTCGTCAATATCAGCTCAACCTCTTACGCGCGCGACTTCTTTGGTTTTGTCGAGCCGCGCGAGGGCTCTGGCTCCGGTTCGATCCTGGACCAGGAAGGAAATATTCTTACCAACTATCACGTGATTGAAGGTGCACAGAAGGTCACGGTCAGTTTGGGTGGACAGAAAACCTATACCGCTAAAATTGTGGGCGGCGATCCGGATACGGATCTGGCTGTGATTCGATTGCTCGAAAAACCTCGCGAAGCCCTGACCGTTGTTTCACTCGGAAACTCGGAAGGTCTTTCAGTGGGCCAGAAAGTACTCGCCATCGGAAATCCGTTCGGTCTTGATCGCACGTTGACGACTGGCGTTATCAGCGGTCTGCAACGTCCGATCCGTGCTCGCAATAATCGTTTGATCGAAGGAGCAATTCAGACTGACGCTTCGATCAATCCGGGGAATTCAGGTGGACCATTACTTGATTCTCATGGCCGCATGATTGGTATCAACTCGCAAATCCTTTCGCCATCCGGAACGTCGGCAGGCGTAGGCTTTGCGATTCCAGTCAACATTGCGAAACGAATCGTGCCCCAGCTCGTCAACTATGGAACGGTGCGGCGACCGAAGCTTGGCATTAGCAGTCAGGACATCGCAGTCATTCGAAATCAGGTTGAGGTTCCGGTGCAGGACGGCGTGATGGTTTGGGAAGTTGCGCCCGGCAGCGCGGCCGCGAATGCTGGACTTCAAGGAGTCACACAGACTGAAAACGGTGATTGGGAATTTGGAGACATTATCGTTGCAATCGATGGCGACAAGATCAAGAATGCCGACGACTTGTCGCGCGTGCTCGATAAGCATCAACTCGGACAAACCGTCAGCGTCGAGGTAGTACGTAACAGCCGCCGCCTGACGCTGCCTGTTCGCTTGACCGAAGCGCCGGATACTCGACGAGTTATCCGTCGCTAACGCTCGCATTCAAAAACTCAGTTTGATTCCACCTGCGTTGGCTTCAAGAAAGCTGGCGCAGGTGATCTTTCAAGTTTCCCGATGAACGAAACTAATCACTTCTTCAACTTGGGATATGGTTGGCTGTGCAAGCATTGCAGCGCGGAAAACGCTGAGCATCACGAACATCGAGCGGGCTTCTGGAGTTTTTTTCGGAAAGCTGAGCCAGAACCGGAGATTCCCAAACTGCCGAATTTGGTTTTAGCTCGTTGGACTGACGGCAGTCGCCAAGCGCTCGCCTGTCCGCGTTGTAGCATTGAAGAGTTTGTCAGCAAGCGTTAAAGACTATCCGCAGATTTCGCGGATTCCACGGATTTTATTTAAGCAGATTCACCCAGCATTCATACGCTCCACGCTCTCCTCAACAAAGGCATCCATGAAATCTGCGAAATCTGCGGATCGGTTTTTCCAAGCCTCTCCCTCAATGGCCGCGACCGGCCGTAAGCTTATTAAATTCCGCGATCCTCTCTTCCGGTTTGCCAAACTTATTTCGATAGTCGCGCATACTGCGCGAGATCACCTCTAACGCTTCGTTGCGATCATACCTGTCGACAATCTCAACCCGACGAGGCGAGTCAGCCGGCGGCTGTTTATAGCTGAGGAAGTAATGTTCCAGCCGATCGATGATTCCGGGCGGACAATCGTTTAGATCGTTGATGTAGCTGTAAGCGACATCGCCCTCCAAAATCGCGATTATCTTGTCATCGGCTTGTTCGCGGTCGATCATTCGCAGTCCGCCGATAGGCCTTGCTTGCACGAAAAAATTACCCTGCGCTGCCGTCTTCTCCGTCAGCACGCAAATATCCATCGGATCGCCGTCACCCTTGATTCCGGTTTGACCGCAGCGCAACGCGCACAATTCAGCGACCTCATCCCCACAAAAAGTCTGCGGAACGAATCCGTAAAGCGTCGGACACATTGATGAGAACCGCTGTGGTCGATCGATTTGCAGATGACCGGATTGCTTATCGAGCTCGTACTTCACCGCATCGGTCGGAACGATTTCGATATACGAACGCACGATGCGAGGGGCATCTGTGCCGGCAGAAACGCCATGCCAGGGATGCGCCTGGAACAAAAGGCTAAACAGTCCGTGCAGCTCGCTCTCGTTGGCAGACATTCACTACTCCTGTTGGTGCTTGATTGACTGGCAGCAATGATAAAATCTGCATCGTAGTTTGTATATGGCGAGCACAGCTCAAACTATCGTTGATCAGACGCACGTCAGCGCTTTGTCGTGGCGCTGGATTATCTCTGCGCACGATGATCTGATTTGGTTCATCGGCTCAGTCGTGTCGAGTTACGCGTTGTTGGCGTTGTACGTTGCGGGCGTGTTGCCACTGGTTCCGATGGTGGCCGCGTGGGCCGTGCTCATTGACGCGCCGCATGTGTTCGGCACATTTTCACGTACGTACTTCGATCGTACTGAACGCCAGAATCGAGCCCGTCTTTTGTGGGGTTCGTTGCTTTTCTTCGTGGTTGGTCCATTGATGGTGCTGCTGGGTGCGGGTCTGGTTTTCTTTTTCCTCGCCGCGTTGTGGGCTTACTACCATCTGGTAAAGCAGCACTATGGCTTCATGGTTCTTTACAAGAAAAAGAACAACGACTTGGCGCCGGTGGACAACGCGCTCGATCGGCTGTTGCTGTTGTTTGCATTTAATTATCCGTTCGTCGCGTTCATAGCGCGTGATCCGGAAGCGATGGCACGCGTGCCGGTGCTACTGCATTCGAGTATCAACGGCCTGGCGTTAATATTGCTCATCGGCACGATTCTTCTGGCGATCGCGTGGGCCGTGCGTCAGGTTCAAAGAGCCCTAACAGGTTTGCCTTTGGACGTTCCGAAGTATTTGCTCTTAGCGGCCGCCATTCCAATGCACTGGATCGTTTTACTTACGCCGATGCCGCATAAGCCGATTGCCATCGTCGCGATTCTCACCATCTATCACAATTTTCAGTATCACCGTTTGATTTGGTTCCATAACAAGAAATACCAGCGTTCCCCGTCCGGGAATTACGGTGCTGCCGAGTTTATCAGCCGGCGACTTCTGTTCTACCTGGCTTGCGGAATTGTTTTTGGAATCATCTACCAGGGACCGCGACAGTACTTAGGTTATGTCAGCGTCACACATGGTGGTGGCAGCGGCAGCACGAATTCTCAATCGCTGCCGGTGCAACTCGGGATAGCTTTTCTGTGGGGCTACGCCTTCATTCATTACTATTTGGATTCAAAAATTTGGCGAGTGCGACGCGATCCTTCGGTGGGTAAAGCGCTGAATATGAGTTGAAGAGGTTGAATTGTAGGAGGATCAAAGAACGATTTGACATTGGTCATTTGACATTGACCATTTGTCATTTGTTGTGCCGGGCGAAAGGGCTCAGGATCCACGGCTTTTCGTGAAGGCTGGGAAGGTTTCCGACGAAATATACTGGGTGTGTGCGTACGCCCAAACAAATGACAAATGATCAATGACAAATGACCAATGTCAAATCGTTCTTTCTAATCCCCCGGCCTCCCCATCAATTTAACAATCTCCGCTTTTTCGTGAAGCCTGGAAAGGTTTCCGACGAAATATACTGGGTGTGTGCGTACGCCCAAGCAAATGACAAATGATCAACGTCAAATCATTTCTTTCTAATCCTCGCGGTGATCTTCTCCATCATAATGCAGCACCGTAACGTCCTCTTCGACCACCGTCTCCAAATGAACCGTGCGACCCCACAGTCTCTGCACATGCTCGAGCGCTTTGCGAGCGTAACGCAGATCCAGTTCGGTGCCTTCGTAACAGTGCTTTAAATACAACTCGCGATTTCCGTTGTAATCCCCGTCTTCAACCTGCAGATACGGAAAACCAAAGTTTGTCATGTTAGCTACAAGCTGGTCCCTCACGCGCTCCCAGCGCTTCTCGCTAATGGTCCAGGTTTCTTCCTCTACCAGCTCGTAAACAAACAAGTCGAGTTCTTCGCAGAGTTCTTCAGTCAAATAGTTGCGCAGGAACGAAACATCGGACTCTACTTCGCGAACTTCGAAGATTTTGGCGCGACCGTCGCCGCCATTTCGCCCGAACTTCTCACGATCTTCAGCCGAAGGATCATCCCAATTGCGTTCGATGTTTTCGAACATCTTGTAGCCGAGATAATAGGGATTCAGCTTTCCTTTTTGCGGTGACACCACGGCTGAGTGCAAGTCTGCGAATTCGATATGGCCGTTATCGGAAAGATCGAGTTCACGCATGATGCGCGCATGCCAAAAGCTCGCCCATCCTTCATTCATGATTTTCGTTTGCATCTGCGGAATGAAGTATTCGACTTCTTCATGAACCATGGCCATAACATCGCGTTGCCACGGCTGCAGCACAGGTGAATTCTCCATCAGGTAAAAGAGCAGATCTTTTTGCGGCAGTCCTGCGCGTACGTCTTTTGCGTCTGTGTTCGCCGGCGCAGCAGTATTGACGGTTTTGTCCAGACTCCACAGATCGTCATAACGCCCTTCGGCGGGCCGATGCTCGGCGCGTCGTTTTTCTTCTTCGGCAGATACTTCGTGGCGAATAAAGAAATTGGGATCGATGTGTTCTTCGATTGCCAGCACCGCATCGAGAAATTCTTCCACTGTTCGTCTGCCATGGCGAAACTCGTAATCCATGATTCGCTGTGCATGCGTCGAAACGCTCTCCACCATGCGGCGATTAGTCTTTGAGAAATAAATGTTGTTCTTGAAGAAATCCACGTGGCCCAGCACATGCGCAATCACCATCTGGTTCTGCACCGGACTGTTGGTTTCGAGCAAGAAGCCGTAGGCGGGATTAGTGTTGATGACGACTTCATAAATCCTCGAAAGGGCGAAGTCGTACATCGTCTTCATTCGCTGATAGGCTTTGCCGAAGGTCCAATGTGAGTAGCGACCGGGTAAGGCGTACGAGCCCACTTCGTACATCACTGTCGCAGGGACAATCTCGAAATTAGTTGGGTATGGATCGAGACCAAAGCGGAGTGCGATCTCCCAAATCTGTTCGACCGCCTTTTCTAGATTCCTGATCTCTCGATCTTCCATGGTTCGTTAATCACGCCGGTGTCTCAATGCCGCGCCTACCAAAGAATTGTTTAAGAGCCGGATAGACATCTTCTTTGTCATCAATGCGCACGCCGGAAAAGTGTTTCTTGTCCTTCAATCGATCGTTGAAGATCGAAAGCAGAGCGCCGGACGCACGGCGGTAACTGCCTGACCCTTCTTCTCCAATTTCTCCGTATCCAAAAAGATTGCAGGTTGAGATCAACTCCTCCGCAAGTCTTACCGCCTCATCATTGTCGGAGTAGTAGTTGTCGCCATCCGAAAAGTGAAACGGATAGATGTTCCAATCAGCGGCTGGATAACGCAGCTTGATGATCTCGAGCGCCAATTGATAAGCGGAAGAGACAACAGTTCCACCGGATTCGCCCTGCGTAAAGAACTGTTCTTCGCTTACTTCGCGTGCTTCGGTGTGGTGTGAAATAAAAACGATGTCGACATTGTCGTACTTAGTACGCAGAAAGCGAACCATCCAAAAATAAAAGCTACGCGCGACGTACTTCTTAAATTCTCCCATCGAACCAGAAACATCCATCATGGCGATCACGACTGCATTCGACTCGTAACGCATCACCTCTTCCCAGGTCTTGAATCGGAGATCGTCTTTCTTAATGTCGCCGAATCTTGCGTGACCCTCGCGCGCATTACGACGAATGTTTTCCATGATCATGCGCCGTTTATCGAGGTTAGCGATCACGCCGGTGCGACGGATCTCATTGAACTGAGTCTTCTTCGATTGCACGGCTTTCTTAGCTTTTTCCTGAAGAAAAGGAAGGTGTAGGTCTTCGAAGATCAGCGCGGCGATCTCATCGATATTTACTTCGGCTTCGTAGTATTCGCTGCCGGGTTCCTGTCCGGCCTGATGGCCACCCTTGCCCTGGCCCGCCTGACCTTCACGGCCGATTACATCTCCCACGCGAGTCTTGCCGTCACCTTGCCCGACGTGTTTCTGTTTATGGTAGTCGAACCGGAACTTGTATTCGTCGAGAGCGCGAATCGGTACTCGTACCGTGCGCTTGCCATCGGAAAGAATGATTGCTTCGTTTGAGACTATCGAGCCGAGGTTTTTGCGGATCGCTTCGCGAACACGTTCCTTGTGCCGCTCCTGATCGATGATGCCTTTGCGTTGCAGGGACCAGTCATTGCGTTGAATTGACATGGCGGTAAAACCTCAAGCGAACGACGACTGTTGACCTCCGACAGCCGTAGCTACTTCATCCATAGTCTCTTCTTCGCAAAACTCTGCGACCAGTTCACTGAAACCGATGGGATACTCCTCCTGCGGCAGATGGCCACAGTTGCGAAATACAATCAAGCGCGAGTTGGGAATTGATTCGTTGAGCTGTTTGCCGTGACGTAGAGGCACTTCAGGATCGTTGTCGCCCCACACCAGCAGCGTTTCATGACCAATCTGATTGGCGTTTCGTTCGATTCGCTCAGCGTCCCAGTTGCGCACCGTACGAATGATTGCTCGATGAGTGTTGGCGGCTCGCAAGGGACGATGACGAGCTTCGACGCGGCGTTCGTCGAGCACCCACGAATGACGTTCGTAAACTTTTCGCATGCGTTGCCGCAAGAGCGATCGCGAACTGAGAAGAAGGGGCGAAACAATATCGCCGACGATCGGAAATGCAAATAGGCGCAGCAGGAGATAGCGAGTAGCTTCGTTGTTAGTTACCGAGCCTACGAGTACCAACTTCTCGATTCGATCCGGATAGTCGAAAGCGCAAACAGCGGCCACTGCGCCTCCATAAGACGAGCCGACAAAGTGCGCTCGCTCGATTTTCAATTCATCGAGCAGGCCCACGATCATCTGAGCCTGAGCTTCGATGGTGTAGCGTCCTTGCCGCGGCTTGCCGGAGTAACCATAACCCAGTAGATCTACTGCAATCACTCGAAAGCCGGCGTTCGCCAGGCGAAGGAAAACACGACTCCAGACCAAAGTTGATGAGCTGAAACCGTGGATCAAAACGATCACCGGATTTCCAGGTTCACCGGCGTCCTGATAGTGAACGCGATTGCCGTTAACTTCAGTTTGGTGGGAATAGTCGGAGTGAAAGACCAGCGCCCGGTTCTTCTCAAAATCGACGTCGCGAGGACGTGCAATGAGCTTGGTCGCAACTGCTCCGGCGACAAGTCCCGCGGCCCCGGCAACTAGATGACGTTTCTTCATAGTAATTTCAGGTTTCAAGTTTCAGGTTCAAAGTCTCAGAGTTGATCAGTCTTTCAAACCTGAAACCTTAGACTCGAGGCTTACCTGGCCAGTAACGTGCCGACGTAAGTCAGCAACTCATTCGCGCATACCGGACAATAGTTGTGCTCCTTCACCAGACGATCGACCACGTCATTGATCTTTCGGAGTTGATCCGGATCGGGTGTCTTGGCTGAAGTAGTTATCTTCACGACGTCTTTCAAATCAGCGAAGATCTTTTTCTCAATCGCTTCTTTCAAACGTTCGTGTGAGTTGTACTCAAACGGCTTGCCTTTGCGCGCGTAAGAGGAGATGCGGATCAGAATCTCCTGGCGAAAAGTATTCTTTGCGTTTTCAGTGATCCCGATCTGCTCTTCGATAGATCGCATCAACTTGTCATCGGGATCCATTTCTTCTTCAGTGATTGGATCCTTAATTCTTTCCTTGTTGCAGTAAGCCTCAACGTTGTCGAGATAGTTATTGCACATGGTGCGCGCCATCTCTTCAAACGAATAGACGAAGGCGCGTTG
>Ga0070673_100001452_pt1 | contig 13877 bp, 13 predicted proteins | sample KBSM23metaG_FD_65342 | JGI IMG/M metagenome (GOLD analysis project Ga0070673, IMG submission 65342) | Miscanthus rhizosphere microbial communities from Kellogg Biological Station, Michigan, USA - KBS M2-3 metaG | ecosystem: Host-associated > Plants > Roots > Rhizosphere > Soil ... | reverse complement strand
TCGGTGAGCCCCATCCCGCGCGCGGCGGTCAGGAACTCATTGGCGACGGAGGTGGTCGGCAGCGGTACGGCCAGACGGCGCCCCATCTCGAGCGCCAGCGACGTGTCCTTCTGCATCATCTTCATGTCGAACCAGGCCTCTTCCGGCATCTGCAGCACCATCGGACCGCGGTACTGCACCATCGGCGAGGCGATGACGCTGTTGGTCAGGACTTCGACCGCCGTCTTGCGAGGAATGCCGGACTTCTCGGCCAGCAGGACGGCCTCCGAAAATGCCAGCATCTGAACCACCAGGCTCAAGTTGGTGGCGATCTTCATCGACACGGCCAGGCCGTTGTCGCCGACGTGCGTGGCTTTCATCCCGATATCGAGCAGCAGCGGCTTGACCTTCTCAAAGGTTTCGACGCGGCCGCCAACCATCATCGTGAGCTTGCCCTGCTCGAGCGTGATGACACTGCCCGATACTGGCGAGTCCACCATGTCGGCGCCTTGCGCGCGGACCTTCTCGGCGAGCGCGCGGCTCGCCGCGGGGCTCACCGTGCTCATGTCGATGAGGATCTTGCCGGGACCGAGGCCGGCAACCATGCCGTCCGGTCCGTAGGCGATCGACTCCAGCGCCGCCGAATCGGTGACCATGCTGAAGACGACGTCGGACGACTCGGCGACGCCGCGGGGCGTGTCCGCCCACTTCATGCCCTTATCGATCAGCCACTGTGCTTTGGACTTGGTACGGTTGGTGCCGGTGACCGTGTGTCCTTTGGCCATCAGGCGATCGGTCATCCGTCCGCCCATGACACCGAGGCCCACGTATCCGAGGTTTGCCATAATGCGGTCGCGCGCTCACAGTTGCGACGGGATCGATTCCCGTCAACATGTTGTAGGGGCCTGATAGATGGCCTCTGTTCCTGGACGAAACAGCTAACAAGTATCCCTTGGGACCAAAGGCTGACGCAAGATGCCGCAGACACAGGAAATGCCCGCCCGATCGACGCTTGCTGCGCTCGGGCTGCGACTCTCGGACTGGTTCGAGCGCTGGTTCCCGGACGCCTTCGCGCTGGCGCTGACCGCCGTCGCGATCGTCTTCGCGGCCAGCGTCGCGATGGGCAGTTCTGTGACGCAAACCGCGCAGTGGTTCGGCGCCGGCTTCTGGGATCTCGTCGCCTTCACGATGCAGATGTCGATGATCATCGTCACCGGCTACGCCGTGGCGACGGCGCCGCCGGTCTACGCGGTGGTCCGCAAAATTGCCGAGATCCCGACCAACGGCCGCAACGCCGCCGCGTTCGTCGGGTTGTTCTCGATGCTGGCGTCGCTCATCTCCTGGAGCTTCAGCCTGATCTTCAGCGGCCTGCTGGCGCGTGAGGTCGCGCGGCGAGTCAAGGGATCAGACTACCGCGCGATCGGCGCTGCGGCGTATCTCGGCGTCGGTAGCGTCTGGGCGCTCGGCCTCTCCTCGTCCGCGGCGCTGATCATGGCGGCACCCGCATCGCTGCCAGACGCCATCGAAAAGATCAGCGGTGTGATCCCGCTCAGCCAGACGCTCGGGCTCTGGCAGAGCATGGCCATCGCCGCCGCGCTCATCATCGTGTCGATGGCAATGTGCTACTACTCCGCGCCTGCCGATGCCGATGCGCGCGGGATGACGGAGATGGGCGTCACGTATCAGCCGCCGACGCAGAACGTCGGCAAGGCGGAGACGCCTGGTGAGTGGCTCGAATACAGTCCGCTCCTCACCGTCATCGTCTCCACGCTCGGGTTTCTGTATCTGATTCGCGAGGTGGCAACCGCGGGTGCGTCGGTGATCCTCGAGCTGAATCACTATGTGTTTCTGTTTCTGATCGTTGGACTGCTGCTGCACTGGCGGCCGCGATCGTTTGTGCAGGCCATAGCCGCTGCGGTCGCACCGGTCGGTGGCGTGTTGATTCAGTATCCGCTTTACGCCGGCATCGTGCGGATGATGACCGAGTCAGGCATCGCCACGCAGATGGCGCACTTCTTCGTCGCGGTCTCGACTCAGCACACCTACCCGGTGATGATCGGGATCTACTCCGCCTTCCTCGGCTTGTTCATTCCATCGGCCGGCGGCAAATGGTTGATCGAAGCGCCGTACATGCTCGATGCGGCGAAGACGCTGCAGGTGCATCTCGGATGGGTGGTGCAGACCTACAACGCCACCGAGGCGCTCGCCAATCTCATTCACCCGTTCTGGATGCTGCCACTTGTCGGCATCCTCGGTCTCAAAGCGCGCGACATCGTCGGCTACTCGATGCTGCAGTTTGTCGTCCACGTGCCGCTGGTGCTGCTCCTCGTCTGGGCATTGAACTACACGCTGCAATACGCACCGCCGCTCCTGCCGTAGAGCGGAGGCTTCAGCCTCCGCGGACACCCTAGTCCCAGAGAATCTTGCGTCTCGGTCGGCTCATCGGATAGTCCTCCGTGTCTTGGCTGCATGAAAACTCAACAGGCACCTAAGGTTCGGTAAACAGATTGGCGGGTCCCTGGAGAACGAATTGACCGCCGCCTTCACTGACCGAGATGTCGGACTCACCCCAAACGATGTTGACACTCCACACGATGTTGTCGCCCCAGACGAGGTTGTCGCCCCACACGATGTTGACGCTCCACACGATGTTCTCGCCCCAGACGATGTTGTCCCCCCAGACGATGTTGTCCCCCCACACGATGTTGTCACCCCACACGAGGTTGTCGCCCCACACGAGGTTGTCACCCCAGACGACGTTGTCGTACGCGTGCAGGTGATAGGAGAGTGTGTCGCCCCACACGATGTTGTCACCCCAGATGACGTTCTGCGCCCAGGGCACGACGAGACCGGCGTAGGTCGTGGAGGGGACGACCAGCGAGGTCAGCCAATACTGATTCAGCGGCGCTGAGGGGTTGATCGCTCGCGTGAGCGTGATCGCGCCATTCGAGTTCAACTCGCCGGCTCCCTGGGTCATGCGGTCGTACGGGACCTGCTGCGCGTCTCGCAATGTGGTCGCGCTGTACTGAAGAATCGCCTTCACGAGGTTGGGCGTCAGCTTTTTCGGATGCGCAGCATCGATCATTCTCGCCACGACGCCGGACGTCACCGCCGCGGACATGCTGGTGCCGGTCAGCGAGATCGGCTGGGACACGGTGTTTCCGGTCCCGACCCTCAGCGTCGGATTCTGCACGTTGAGTCTGCTGCCTACTCCAACGACCTGGACGATCTTGTGGCCCGGAGCCACCAGATCCGGTTTGGCGTAGCGGTCGTTCCACGTCGGACCTCGAGAGCTGTAGGCTCCGACCACGTCGTCTGACCGTCCCACTGTGCCCATCGTCTGCGACGCCCCTACCGTGATCGCGGAGCGTGCGTTGCCAGGCGACGAGATGCCACCGTAACCCGGAAGTCCCGTGGCCGGGTTGATGCCGACGTTTCCAGCTGAGACCACGACGACGATACCGGCCGCCGACGCGTGTTCGACCGCGCGCACAAGCGGATCGGTGGTGGCCGACTCGTACGGCGCGTGTCCCAGCGACAGGTTGATGACGTCGATGCCCAGAATCGTCTTCTTCGTGATCGCAAACTCGATGGCATCGATGACGTTGCTCGTGTAACCCTGCCCGTTCGCGTCGAGCACCTTCAGGCCAACGAACGATACGGACGGGGCGACGCCCGAGTATGCGTCCCCGTATGGCGTGCCGGTGCCGCCGATGGTCGCGGCCACATGGGTGCCGTGGCCGTAGTCGTCACGCGGCGTCGTGGCAACGCCTCCGAGGGTGAAGTCGTAGAACGCGCGGATTCGGCCGCCGAAGGTGGAGAGAGGCGCGATGCCCGAATCGATGACCGCGACGACGACGCCCTGGCCCTGATATCCGCCAGTGGCCGGAACGCCAAGCTCCTGCCTGAGCAGCTCACCATTGGTCGTCGGGACGATCGCGGTCTGCGTGGCCGCCAAAGGCGCATCGAGCGAGACCGACAGCACGCCCGGCATGCGGGTCAGGTTATCCAGCCAGCTCGCCGGCACGTCCAGTGTCAGAGCCGAGATCACTGGGTGCTCGTGCGATCCGTAACCCTGCGCCGCGAGCAAGCGTCTGACGACGCCTCGGCGACTGGGATCAACTTGAACGATGACGCGCACGAACGTCCCGGGCTTCGCATGCTGGAGCGCTCGATCGAGTCTGGGATTCAATGTCTGCGCAGCTGCTGGCTGCATCGCGGTCAGCGCGACGAACAAAATCGCGGCGATGCGCCAGGCGCGAGGAGGAGCGAATCCAAGAACTGTCATGCTCGGCTATTGAGCAATGACGAAGCCAGTATGTGGAATTACAGCTATGTCGAGGGACGAGGCGTCGTTTCTCACAGGAGTGCGTGAGGCTGCGTGGCATGGCGATCGTTCGCGACGAGGGCGGAAGGTCACTTGCGCCCGGTGTTTCTGACAAGGTCAAACTTCCTAGCTCGTGCGGCACTTTTCGTGTTCCGAAACAGACCACCTCCAAGGCTGAGCGATTCTGGCCGCGTGGTTGCAATTACAGGCAACGGCAGACCTTTTGAGGAGGAGAGAACATGAATCGATTCATCACGTCATTCGCATTCGTTCTGGGCTGTTCGGCGCTGATCGTCAATGCCCAGGAGACGAAGACGAAGACGGAGGTCAAGAGCTCAGGCGGACAGCCGCAGGTCGTCTCGTATACCGGATGTGTGCAGACCGGTACGCAGGAGAAGACCTACGTGCTCGACAAAGTGGTGCCCGTGACCAAGACCACCACAACCGAGACACCGACCTCAAGCACGACTACGCAGAGCACGAGCTACGTTCTGGTGCCGGGTGGTGATTCGGTGACCGTGCAGGAGCACGTCGGCCATAAGGTCGAGGTGACTGGCATGCTGGTCCCAGGCGGGAATACGCGGACCGAAACGACGACGCGCACCGATCGTGAGGACGCGCCGGATGCCAAGACCCGCACGCGCACCGAAACCAAGAACGCGATGCCCGAGTTCAAGGTGACGTCGATCAAGAACATCGGCAGCTGCTAACCGGTCTCTGAGACGCTGCACCCTATGCGGCTCTCCTTCAGAGGCTCCATCATCGGACTGGTAGTGGCCGTCATCGTGGTCACGGCCAGTCCGCTTTCGGCCTATTCGGTCCTCTCCCACGAAGCCACCATCGACGTCACCTGGGACAAGGTGCTGGAGCCGTTACTCAAGCAACGCTTCCCTCGTGCGTCGGCTGACGATCTGCTTCGCGCGCGCTCGTTCGCGTACGGCGGATCGGTGATTCAGGATCTGGGCTATTACCCGTTCGGCAACAAGTTCTTCAGCAATCTCGTGCACTACGTCCGCTCGGGCGACTTCGTCGAAGCCCTGGTGCGCGACGCGCGCGACGTCGATGAGTTCGCCTTCGCGCTCGGCGCGCTCGCCCACTACGCCAACGACACCAGCGGTCATCCCGAAGCGATCAATGTCACGGTCCCGATCGTGTATCCCAAGCTCCAGCGCAAGTACGGAGATGTGGTGACCTACGCGCAGGCACCGCACCAGCACGTCATCGTCGAGTTCTCGTTCGACATCGTGCATGCGGTCGGCGGTGCGTTTCTGCCGGACACGTACAAGCGCTTCATCGGCTTCCGCGTCGCCACGCCACTGCTCGAGCGTGCGGTTCGCGAGACGTACGGTCTGGAGATGCGGGATCTGTTTGGCGATCTGGACCGTTCGATCTCGACCTATCGCTATGCGGTCAGCCAGATCATCCCGACGTTGACGGCAGCCGCGTGGCGCGACAAGCACGACGAGATCGTCAAGCTGACTCCGGCGATCGATCGCAACGCGTTCGTGTTTTCGTATCCGCGTGCCGCCTACGAGCAGGACTACGGCCGCGAATATCAGCGTCCCGGATTCTTCGCGCGCGTTCTCGGAGTGCTCTATCGAATCCTGCCCAAGATCGGACCGCTCAAACCGCTCTCGTTCAAGGCGCCGACGCCGGAAGCCGCGGAGCTCTTCGCTCGAAGCTTCCGCGACGCCACCGCCAGATTCCGCACCGAGGTCAATGACCTCAAGGATCGACAGTTCGAGATCGCCAACGCCAACTTCGATACCGGCCGACCGAGCCGCTTCGGCGATTACTCCCTGGCCGACGACACCTACGGCGAACTCCTGGCGCAGCTCTCGGATCAGAAGTTTCAGGGCATGCCCGTCGCACTGACGCGCAACATCGTGGCGTTCTACGGTGATGGCCCTGGACCGTCGGTGCAGGACAAAAAAGTGCGGAAGCGTTGGGCCAAGGTCGAGCGCACCCTCCAGGAGTTGCGTGGACCCTCAAACCGAAGGGCTTCGTTGCGCGTCGAATGACTGAGTGGACACGCAACCCCGTCACCTCACGCCCGCTGTTGCGGTCTCGATCACCGTTCATGCGTTGGTGATCGCGGCGATTCTGTTCTTCGTCTCGCACGCTCGCGAGAGGAAGATGCAGAACGTGACCCGGCTCGATCCCGTCACACTGGTCTGGATTCCGGATCCACGGCCCGCCCGTGCTGGCGGCGGTGGGGCACCAACGAAGCCGACACCGCCACCGCCGACACCAACCCCGGCGGTGAGCGCTCCTGCACCCCCGCCTCCAGTCGTCGTCGAAGAGCCGCTATCGATAGCACCCGAGCCCGAACCACCGCCTACAGCCCCTGCGCCGGCAGCCGTGGCAACTGCGAATGACTCGGGCACACAGTCGGCCGGATTTGGCGACAAGCCCGGAACAGGAATCGGCGACAAGACAGGACCTGGAAACGGCGACGGCGGTGTATACCCGATTGGCAACGGTGTCAGCGCACCGATTCCCCTGCGCCGCCCGCCACCAGCCTACACGTCGGAAGCGATGCGCGCCCGCCTTCAGGGCATCGTCGTTTTGAACTGCGTCGTGCGGCCGGACGGCAAATGCTCGGACATTCGCGTCTTGAAATCGCTCGACATGATGTTCGGACTCGATCAGCAGGCGATTGCGTCCGCCCGCGAATGGGTGTTCCGGCCGGGAATGCGGATGGGCCAACCAGTGCCCGTGCTCGTCACGCTCGAGATCGGATTCACGATCCGCTAGGCGACGTTCTGGCTATCGCTTTAGCAGTCTGAGATTACCGTCCCCGTCGAAGTCGATGGTCTTCGCGACGAACGCGCGTTGGACAACCGCATCCCACTCTGACGCGAAGACGCCCCGCAAATGCTCCGGCAGCGAGAGGATTCCGAGGTCGCGCGCGTGTACGTACTTCGCCACGCGCCGCGCGAGCTCCTTCTTCGAAATCGGATCCCACGAGGCGCCATCGCTCGCGACACCCGCCAGCGCAATGCAGTTGTCGTGATGATGCCCGATGTAGACCGGCCCGAAGCCGGCCGACTGCAGCGCCCGAGCCAGCGACGCACCGTCACCTGTCTGCAGATGAAATGCGTTCAGCGTGTTGAAGATCGACTTGCCGCTCTCGAGGAAGTCGCTCTCGTCAGGCTCGTTATAGAGATACAGATGACCGCCCGGCGCAAGCCGCTGCCGAATCGTCGCGAGCGTGTGCTGCGGGTGCACGGCATGCGTGAGCAGATGATTCGCGACGACGAGATCGAAGCCACCGGAATAGGGAATCGAGAACGAGTCGTAGTCGAGCAGGTGCTCGGCGCAGGTGCCATACACCTCGCGCACGAGAAGCTGCTGGGCCTCGAAGAGCGGCAGCGCGAACGTCTCCCCGCCGTACAACCGGCGGAGCGCTCCGCCGATGGCGCCGAAGCGCGGACGGATCTCGAGCACGCGCGGCTGGTCGAGTTTCAGCAGCGACCCGAGGATCTCGACGTGCGCGGCCACGGCGAGGCGATCGCGCAGCAACTGCGGCAGATGCTGCCGGTTCTTCTGTCGCGGAACTTCGCTGGCAAACATCGGCTGGACCGCGCGCGCGCGCAACTGCTCACGCGCCTCATCACTGAGCCGCCGTGAACCCAGCACCTTCGTGCCGCGCTGCCCATCGACTGGCGCGCGGCCGATCGTTTCCTCGAAATGCTCGACCAGGAACCGGAACCGTTCACCCACAGGACGACGCCGTGCGAAGACAACGCCGCAGCGATGGCAGAGCGCGTAGTCGGCGCGGATGGCCTGCGCGTCCGGTGCGATCTCGCTGAGCAGAAACCGATTGAACTCGCACACCGGCGTGAACGTCTGGTGCCCGCACACGCTGCACGCGGCCAATTCGACGATGCTGTCGGTGGGAATCGTCTCGCCGGTCTGCAGCGCTGACGGCACCCCCAGCTCGTGCGCATGTTGCGGGACGCGCGCACCGAGTCGGCGCGCCCTTGGCCCGTGGTCCTTAGTCCTGGGTCCTCGGTCCTCGAAACGTGAGGCCAGCAACCGAGCTTCGGCCTGACCTTTGGCGATCGCGGCATCCATCCGCGTTTCGAGCCGCTCGATCTTGCTCACCAGCCGCTGATGCTGGCCGTCCACGCGCTCTTCGAACGACCGCAGCAACGCCCGCATGACTCGCTCCGTACTTCGGCGAAAGACGTTTTTCATGCGGATTGGGGGGCAAAAAGGCAAAGGCGAGGACCTAGGCCTCGCCTTTGACCTTTGACATTTGACCTTTGCCCTCGACTACGCAGTAGTCGTGGCGACTACGCAGTCGTCGTGGCGCCGCCTTCTTTGACGACGCGCACTTTCAACGGCACCGTGACTTCTCGATGCAGCTTCAATGGCACCGTGTGCTCACCGATCGCTTTGATCGGCTCGGGCAGAATCAGCTTGCGCCGATCGATCTCGAAGCCCTGCGCCTTCAGGTAATCCGCGATGTCCACGGCGGTCACCGAGCCATAGAGCTGCTCGGTATCACCGACGCGGCGCTCGATCGCGATATCGATGCTGGTCAGGCGCGCCGCAATCCCTTCGGCCTGGGACTTCTCGCCCGCTTCCCGCGCCTCGACGATCTTCCGCTCGCGCTCGACGTGCCGCTTGTTGCCCTCGGTCGCCAGCAGCGCCAGCTTGCGCGGCAGCAGATAGTTGCGCGCGTAGCCGTCGGCGACCTTGACGATCTCGCCGCGCTTGCCGACGTGTTCGACGTGGGTTCTCAGGATGACTTCCATCGCTTACTCCGTCGTGTACGGGATCAACGCCAGCTGGCGCGCCCGCATGATCGCCGTCCGCAGCTTGCGCTGGTGCAGCGCGCAGGTCCCTGAGATCCGCCGCGGCAGTACCTTGGCGCGCTCTGGCACGAACGGCATCAGGAGCTTCACGTCCTTGTAATTGATGTCGTCGATCTTGTCCGAGCAGAACTTGCAGACCTTGCGACGCCGGAACATCGGCCGACGCTGCGCATCCTTGCCACCCTGCTGCGTCGTGCTGCTGCTGGACTTGCCCCGGCCTCCGAATCCCTTCCTGCCGTTCATCGCAGCTCCTCCCCGCCCATATCGAAGCGATCATCACGATCGTCATCCGGTTCACCGCGCTGGCCTTCGCCGGGCTGACGATCCGGGGGCAAGCCACGCGCCACGCGGCGGCGGCGCGATGTGTCGGCGCGCTCGTTGCGCGTCCGCTCGACGACCGCCTGCTCCTCATCGACGCGAACCACGAGATGGCGAATGACCAGGTCGGTCACCTTGAGTCGACGGTCGATCTCTTTCATCAACTCGCCGTCGCCGTTGATGACCTCGAGGACGTAGGTACCTTCCTTGTGGCGGCCGATTTCGTAGGCGAGCTTGCGACGGCCCCAGTTGTCAGTCTTTTCCAGCTGACCGTTCATGCGCTGCACGATCGACTCGACCTGCGTGTGCACTTCGGTCACCTGGTCGTCGGTCGCGTCTGGCGACACGACGTACACGAGTTCGTACTTCCGGCTCATACGTCTCCTTCTGGACTACGGCCCTTCGACTCGGCGCTGCGCGCGCTCGCTCAGGGCAAGGAGTCAATCAACATCGGACGCGTCAGCGTCCGTGGGCGCCGTGGCGCCCGGGTTAAACGCGTTCATCACTTTCGAGATGCCTTCCGCGGCAAACATCTCGGCGGCATCCGCCGCCCGCGTGATGAGCGTTTCGAGATCGGCGTGTTCGCCGCGCTCGAACCGTGCGAGCACGTGGTCGGCCAGATCGCGCCGGCCATCTCCGCGCCCGACTCCCAGCCGAAGCCGGGAGAATTCCGTGGTCCCTAGCCGCTCGATAATCGACTTGAGACCGTTGTGCCCGCCCGCCGATCCGCGGGGACGTGCACGTAATCTTCCGAAGGGCAGCGCCGCTTCGTCCACCACGACGATCAGATCGTCGTGATTCACGTCGAAGTAGCGCACCAGGCCCGCGACTGCGTCGCCGCTGTTGTTCATGTAGGTCAGCGGCTTGGCCACCATCACCGGCTCGTCGCCGAACCGTTTGGCAATCAGCGTCTCGGCGAGCTGCGACGGACCAGAAGTCCAGTCGATACCATGCCGCCGCGCGATTTCGTCGACGACCATGAACCCGACGTTGTGACGCGTATCGCGATATTCCCGACCGGGGTTGCCAAGACCGACAATGAGCTTCACGACGTTCAGGCGGGTCTGAAGACCCGCCTCTACTTCTTGTCCTTGGTGGCTTCCTCTTTCTCGTCGGGCTTACCCTTCTTGATGACTTCGGGCTCTGCCGGAGCCGCGCCTGCCACCGCCGCGCCCGCTTCGGGCGTCGCCGCCGCCGGCTCCTCTTCAGCCTTCGGCATCACGATGTGCACGAGCATGGTGTCGCCTTCACTGATGGCCTTCCACTTCGGATCCACCGGCAGGTCGCGCACGCGGATGGATTCGTGGAGCATCAACTCGCTGACATCAATCGTGATGCTCTCCGGGATGTCGGTCGGCAGGCACTCCACTTCGATCTCGCGGGTCACGAAATCGAGCATGCCACTCTGCTGTTTGACACCCTTGGCCTCGCCCTTCACGACGATCGGCACGGTCACGACAATCGCCTTGTCCATGGCCAGCTGGTAGAAGTCGGCGTGCAGCAAGTGGTGGGTGACCGGATCGAGCTGATACTCGCGCACCATGACGCGCGCCTCGAGGCCATCCAGCTTGAGATTGATCAGCGTGTTCGCTCCCGAGTCGGAGTGCAGGATGCGCAGCACCGCCTTGGGATCCACGGCGACGGCGACGCCTTCCGGCGCCTTGCCCCCTTTGCCGGGACCGTAGAACACCGCGGGAATCTTGCCGCCGGCGCGGAGCCGATTCGCTTCGTTCTTGCCCCGACCCTCTCTCTTTACCGCTTCAAGCGTCGCATCCATAACTGATTCCTGATTCCTGAATCCTGATTCCTACACAAACAGCGAAGACACCGATGTTTCTTCGTGAATATTCCGTATCGCCTGTCCGAGCAGCCGCGCCACCGACAGCACCACGATCTTGCGGCACTGCTGCGCCGCCACGTCCAGCGCGATCGTGTTGGTCACGATGAGCTGATCGATCGGCGAATCCTCGATGCGGGCAATCGCCGGCCCCGACAGCACGCCGTGCACAGCACACGCGAACACCCGCTCGGCCCCCGCCTGCTTGAGGCCCAGCGCGGCTTTCTGAATCGTGCCCGCCGTATCGATGATGTCGTCCTGCAGGATGCAGGTGCGACCCTCGACATCGCCGATCACGTTCATCACTTCGGCCGTCCCTTCCTCGTTGCGCCGCTTGTCCACGATGGCGAGCTCGGCGCCGAGCCGCTTCGCATAGGCACGCGCGCGCTCCGCACCGCCCGCATCGGGCGACACGATCGTGAGGTTCGGCACGTTCAGCCGCGAGCAGTACTCGATGATCACCGGCGCCGCGAACAGGTGATCGACCGGAATATCAAAGAACCCCTGAATCTGCGCCTTGTGCAGATCCATCGTCAGCACGCGGTTCGTGCCGGCGGCACTCAGCAGGTTGGCGACCAGCTTGGCCGAGATCGGCACACGCGGCTTGTCCTTTCGGTCTTGCCGCGCGTAGCCGTAGTACGGCACGACCGCCGTAATGCGCGCCGCCGACGAGCGGCGGAACGCATCGATCATCACCAGCAACTCCATCAGATGCTGGTCTACCGGGTTCGACGTCGGCTGCACGATGAAGACATCCGCCCCGCGGATGTTCTCGTCGATCTGGAACGAGACCTCACTGTCCGGGAACCTCCGCAGGCTGCACTTGCCCAACGGAATCCCGAGACAGTCGGCAATTTCTTTTGCCAACTGCGGGTGGGCGCTTCCGGCAAACACCTTCAGATCGCCAAACCCGGTCGACAACAGACCTTCACCGCTGAGGGGTCGCTTCATCGTCTGACGCTATGAGCCCTTTGAGCTGGTTGGGGCGGGAGGATTCGAACCTCCGAATACGGGAGCCAAAGTCCCGCGCCTTACCGCTTGGCCACGCCCCAATACGTAGGAGCCGCTCGCCTACGGTGGCGCAAACCCTTAGTGTAGTCGAGACTTGGCGTGTCCGGCAAGGCTGAGCGGTCTGGGCGCGCTCCGTTTGGCGTACTCGCCACGGTCGAGCGACTCGGTCATGAGCACACGCCAGGCCGAGCCCGAGAGCTTTTCCACCGCCGACTGCGCCTCGGAACGTTGCTGGAACAGGCCGAATACCGTCGATCCGCTGCCCGACATGGCCGCCGCCAGGGCGCCGGCACGTTTGAGCGCGGTCTTCATCTGATCGATCTCGGGGTGGTGACGGGCAATCGGGGCCTCGAGGTCGTTGATCATCTGCGCGGCGCGCGACGGCCATGGCCCCGGGACGTGCTGGGCCTCGCGAACGGTCGAGCCGCGGTCCTGGCTGCGTTCGGCGTCGTACCAGCCGTAGGCATCGGGCGTCGAGACGCCGAAGCCGGGCACGAGCAGGACAATCCAGTGGCGCGGCAGGTCCGCAAGCGGATAGATCTCGTCGCCGCGGCCGAGCCCGAGTGCCGTACCGCCCGACAGGAAGAACGCGACGTCGGCACCGAGCGTTGACGCGACGTCCACCAACTGGTTTCCACGGACCGGCACGCGCCAGGCGTGCGTCAGGCCGAGCAAGGTTGCCGCGGCGTCAGTACTGCCGCCGCCGAGACCGCCCTGCAGCGGGATGCGCTTCTGGATCCGCACGAGCACATCGCGGACCGGGCCATCGCGGCGCAACGAGCGCCAGAGCGCGTCGGCAGCTCGCCACACCAGATTCGATCGATCGAGCGGAACGCCGGCCGCATCGCACTCGATGGCAAACGGTCCCTCGCGCGGAATGCATTCGACCGTGTCGTGTAGCGCCAGCGCCTGAAACACCGTGCGCAACTCGTGAAATCCGTCGGGCCTCGTGCCCAGGACCCGCAGGTCGAGATTGATCTTGGCATGGGCGCGCACGGTCATCGGCCTGCCAAGCACTCCGCTGGATTTGCTCATGAACGCTTAAGACGGATCTCGAACAGCCGTGGCCAAAGCTTTCCCGTGACGAACAGTCGATCCCGCGCGGCATCATAGGCGATGCCGTTGAGTACATCGTCGGTGCCCGGGCGCACTGGACCGCGAATCCCGGACAGATCGAGCCAGGCCGTGACGCGGCCGGATTCCGGCGCAACGATCGCAATGCGATCGGTGAGCCACACGTTGGCGAACACCTCGCCCTTGACCCACTCGAGCTCGTTCAGGTTCTCGATCGGCTTGTCGCCGTCCTTGACGGTGACGCGTCCCGTTTCGCGCAGCGTTTCGGGATCGAGAAAGCGAAGCGCCGAGCTGCCGTCGCTCATGATCAACCGGCGGCGGTCGTGCGTGAGGCCCCAGCCCTGACCGCTGTAGTCGAAGGTGCGCTGGAGCGCGAACGTCGAGAGGTCGTAGATGAACCCGAGCTTCGTCGTGTAGGTCAGCTGAATGAGCCGATTGCCCCAGTCTGTCATTCCCTCAGCGAAGTAGCGCCCATCGACGCTGATTCGCTGAAGGACTTCGCCGG